>Ga0307373_10015202_pt1 | contig 10496 bp, 9 predicted proteins | sample OX2MG_FD_202534 | JGI IMG/M metagenome (GOLD analysis project Ga0307373, IMG submission 202534) | Soil microbial communities from Risofladan, Vaasa, Finland - OX-2 | ecosystem: Environmental > Terrestrial > Soil > Coastal area > Acid sulfate soil | place: Finland: Risofladan, Vaasa | collected...
TCGGTCGCTTGCGGGAGTTGTGCGGGTGCCTGCCATTGGCGTTGCGAATCGTCGGACAGATCCTCGCCGTTCACCCTGTCGGGTTCCAAAAGTCGGCCTAGTACGGCAGCCGCCTTTCGCTAGGTGACCTGGGTGATCTTGAGGTTTCTGGCGAGTCTGGTGCGCTGGTGGTACCAGCGTGAGCGGGCCTGGTGGCGGCGGGTCCAGGCGGACCAGTGCTCGGCGTGGCCGGGCGGGCTGGGCCGGGCGAGGCTGGCGGCGAGCAGGCGCTGGATCTCCGGGATGGTCAGCGGGATCATCCCGTGGTCGGGTGGCGGTGGCTGATCAGGCCTTACTGGCGCGGGTGCCTGGCTGTCAGTGCGGTCGCGGAGCAGGGCGGCGGTGACGGCGCAGATGGCCAGGGCGGCCATCACCAGCACAGTGTGGCGGGCGATCGCGGTGTAGAGGCGGACCTGGGACTGGTCCAGCCCGAAGCAGTCCTTGCCGAACTCGAAATCCTCTTCCGCCGGCCACCGCAGCCCGGCTGCGCGGACCAGCCGGGTCAGGACGGGGGTCTGGCCCTCGGGCACGTAGCAGTAGTGAAAGGCCAGCTCGCCGGTCTGGAGGTGGCGGCGGACCAGCAGGTGATGGCGCGGGGACGCGGTCGCCAGCCACGCCCACCCGTACCAGCGGCTGCCCTTGGATCCCGTCCCGGCGGAGCGGATCTCCCAGCGCCGCCTGGCCTTCAGGAGCCGCCAGGCTGCCTCGGCGCAGGTGAGTGCCGTCTCGCGGGTCAGCGTGAGCCGGAAATTAGACGGCACCCGCAGCACGTACCCCTGCCCGCGGTCTTCCAGGAAAACCCGCAGTTCAGTGCAGTTTCCGTAGACCTCATCCCCGCACGCGAAGTCCAGTTCCAGGCCATCAGCGAAGGCCTCCGAAAGAATGGCGATGGCCAGCTGCCCCCTGGTCCGGAACACCAGGTCCGCCGGCAGCCCGGTCACCAGGGACTTCACCGGATCATTGATGTGCCCGGCGGGAATCCACTGCCGGGCGCCGATCAGTGCGTGCCCGGTCTTCTCCCGCACGTACGACAGGTGCACGGTACTGATCCCGTTCTCCACGCCGCCCGCGCACCCCATGTGCTGCCGCTGCACCCCCGCAGTGGCCGCGCCTTTCTTCTCCTGGCCAGTCTCGTCCAGCGCCCCGATCCGCAGCCCCGGCCGCCGGCCGGACCGCCGCGCGGCGTCATCCAGGCCCGTCACCGCGAACCGGCGCACCACCGCCATCGCGGCAAAGGTGTCCCAGACTGCGCGGTTCAGCAGCCGCTGCGTCCGGTCCGGAGTCCGGTCCCCGACGTGCTGGGCGACGGTCCAGCCGTTGCGCTTCGGCAGCCCGCTCATCACCGCGCCCAGGTACTTCCCGGCCTGCAGCCACGGCTCCACCCGGACGAACCAGGGCCGCATCAGCCCCAGCAGCTCACCGCGTTTCCGCAGACCCAGCCGGGCATTTATGCTGACGGCAGCAGCCGCCTTCGATTTTGCTGTCTTCACAAACCGCATGATCGCGAGGCGGCTGCCCCATGTCCAACCACCGCCCCCGCACCCTGTCGCAGGTCACCACGCGAAAGGCGGCTGCCGTACTAGCCCGGTGACCTGGGGCGGTGGGCGAGCAGTGGCCACGGCCGTGAGGCATGATGATCAGCCGTGTTCATTCGCCTGCTCTACCTGGTCTTCATCCGGCTGTGCGGCTGGCTGGTCCTGCTCAGCCGCCCGGCGGCGTCCAAGGACATCGAGTTGCTGGTGCTGCGGCACGAGGTCGCCGTGCTGCGCCGCACCCAGTCGCGGCCACGGCTGGACTGGGCGGACCGCGCGGTGCTCGCTGCGCTGATCCGCCTCCTGCCCAGACCGCCGCGGATGCACCGCCTGGTGACACCCGGCACCGTGCTCCGGTGGCATCGCCGCCTGGTCGCGCGCAAGTGGACTTATCCGCACCGGACGGGCCGGCCTGCGGTCAGCGCCGAGATCACCGCGCTCACCGGGCAGCTCGCCACCGAGAACCGCACCCGGGGGTACCAGCGGATCCAGGGCGAGCTCCTCAAGCTCGGCCACCGGGTCAGCGCCTCCACGATCCGCCGGGTCCTCAGGACACTGACGATCCCCCCGGCACCGAAGCGGCACACCGATACGACCTGGCGGCAGTTCCTGCAAGCTCAGGCCGCGACCATGCTCGCCACCGATTTCTTCCACGTCGACTGCGCAGTAAGCCTCCGCCGCCTGTACTGCCTGTTCGTCATGGAAGCCGGCTCCCGCTACGTGCATGTCCTTGGCGTGACCGCGAATCCGGACGGCCCGCGGGCCACCCAGCAGATCCGCAACCTCCTGATGGATCTCGGTGACCGCGCCGCGGACTTTCAGTTCCTGATTCGCGACCGGGCCGGGCAGTTCACCGATTCCTTCGATGCCGTGCTGGCCGCCGCCGGCATCCAGCCGGTGAAAATCCCGCCCCGGAGCCCCCGTGCGAACGCTCATGCCGAGCGGTTCGTGCTCACCGCCCGGACGCTGATCTTCGGCGAACGCCACCTGCGCGCCGTGATGTCCGAGTACGAGACCCACTACAACGGGCGACGCCCCCGCCGAAGCCGCCAGCTGCATCACCCAGCAGCAGATCAGGCGCCGACCCGTCCTCGGCGGCCTCATCAACGAATACGAACGAGCGGCATAAAGGACCAGGTCAACGCCCGTAGCCGAGTTTTGACACCCCGCAGGTGCTGCGGCTCGCGGGGGAGAACCCGGCCTGGGGATACCGCCGGGGGCACGGTGAACTGTCCCAGCTCGGGCACCAGGTCAGCGAAGCGACCGTGCGGCGGATCTTGCGCGTCCGCCGCCACCGGCCGGCGCCCCGCCATCTGGACACCTCCTGGCGGGCGTTCCTGCGTACTCAGGCGCAAGGGCTGCTGGCCTGCGACTTCTTCACTGTGGACACGGTTTTCCTCAGGCGCCTGTACGTCTTGTTCGTCATGAAGGTGGCGACCCGGCGCGTGCATATCCTCGGCGTAACCGCCTGCCCGGTCGGCTCGTGGACCGCGCAGCAGGCCCGCAACCTGCTCATGGACCTCGGCGACCGGACCGGCTCCTTCCGCTTCCTCATCCGGGACCGCGACACCAAGTTCACCACCGCCTTCGACCAGATCTTCGCTGACGAGGGCGTGCAGGTGGTCAAGACCCCGCCGCGGACCCCGCGCGCGAATTGCTATGCCGAGCGGTGGGTGCGCACCGCGCGGTCCGACTGCACCGACCGGATGCTCATTTACGACGAACGGCACCTGCGGTCGGTCCTCGGCGAGTACACCGGCCATTACAACCGGCGCCGGCCCCATCAGTCCCGCCAGCAACGACCGCCCGACCAAAGCGGCCAAGTCAGCGCCCCGCTGGACTTGCCGGTTCAGCGGCGGAAGGTGCTCGGTGGCGTGATCAACGAGTACTACCGGGCAGCGTAGCTGATCTCAGGAATCCTAAGGTCAGACACCCTGCGATGGGTTTTGAAGCGGTACAGTCACTCCGCGCCGCGGCGCATCCCGCCACCGGGCTCTGCCTCAGAGCCGTCTCTCGCCATGCCCGCCTACTTCCCTGAGCCCTCAGCAGAGAGGCCTGGTGCGGGGATGGCAGTTTGAGCTGGGGCTGCCATCTGAGCCGGGGTAGCCAAGTTCTTAGGGCCGGGTACTACGAGCCGCACGATTGGATCTGATGAGGGTGGGGGCGCTTCGAGGGCGGTTGCTACTGCTGTCCCGAAGCCGACCACTGCCGTCACTGTCCCGAGTATGACCGTGAATTTCGCCCAGGTACCGGGGCTGGTGTCCTGACGGACGGTCAGGTTCCAGTTGTTGACGACTGCCCCGACTGTCTGGTTGACAGCGTGGCGGACCCCTGCCGTTCCGGTGCGATGGTAGCTTCTGCAAGCCCAGATCATCTCGTTAACGTTATCCAGCAGCATGCTTCGCAGCTCAAGGTCAAGATCGGAGTCATCTTCGAGAGTTACCCGCAGGTCAGTTAGCTTGGCCTCGATGTCCTGTAGCTGCGCAATCTTCAGTTGCAAGCCCGGCTTTGCGAGATGAAGCGCCTCAGAGCAGAAGTCCAGTGAAATCATGTCCGCATCGTCATACTGACTCGCAATGGTGCCGATTTGCAAAGGCGGACTGGTCCTGTGATACAGCATGCTTGCAAGGGCCTTGTTCACGTTCGGCGCCCAACGCAGTAGCCGGTCCGGTGCCTGCCCAGTGGTGAGCTGCTGAACTTCGGCAACCGCCTGACTGGGAAGCTGGTACACCTCACCTATTGCGCGGGCTACAAGGTGAAGCTCAGGAGCCACCGTGAAAACTACCGGCAATGCCTCTTCCAGCCCGGAACCCGGATTAGGGTAGTTCCTCATGCTGTTCAGGACGATGTAAAGGCGTCCTGCCGGGTTGTCCAGGTAGATGTCCACAGCGGAACGGTACAGGACTGGCAGCACTTGTGCCGACCTGACAGTCTTTCCGGGATTAGGACATACATTCTACGTGGGCAATCGCGTCGGCTACCCCGCAGGGAAACTGTTCTAGTTACCTGCTACGGACTGGGCTACTTCCCTGCTGCTGATGGATGACCAGTCTTGCCTGATGGCGGTTCTGGTACTCCCTTGTACCCGCCGGGGGTTACCTGGGCTGGAACGGTGATGACCTGCTGCAAGGCTGGCTGGGATGAGCTAGGCGACGCTATGGCCTTGACCACCTCAGCGCTGGAGCCCAGGAGCGCGGCCACAGCTCCCATGACTGCCGCAACTTTCTTCCATGTCTCGGTACTGCTGGTCTGCTTCTGGGCGACCACGGGCCAGACGTTGACCATTGCCCCGACTGCGCGGTCATAGGCGTCGCGCAGTCCTCCCGGCCCCGTGACCAGATACGAGTCACAGGCAATTACCATCTTCCATGCACTGTCCATGAGGATGAGGCGCAGGGCAGGGTCAAGGCTGCTGTCATCCATGAGCGTCCTGTGAAGGGCAATTATCTTCGCGGTGATCTCTTGAAGATGAGTCGCGCAGATGACTGGCTGCCGCATGGCGAGATGAAGGGCCTCAGAGCAGAACTCCAGCGAGGTCATGTCGCCATCGTTGTACTTGCCCGCAACTTGCCCGATAAGCACGGTTCCGCCGGGATGAAACAGGAGGCAGCCGATAGCATTACCGACGTTGGGAACCCATCGTAGGAGACGTTCCTTTGACTGTTGGGTTGCCAGCCGTGCTACTTCAGTCCTGGTCAGCGAGGGAAGCCGCAGCATCTCGCCTACTGCGTGCCCGACGATCTCCGGTTCAGGGGTTATGCCCAGGATCTCAGGGATTGCGTCCCTTAAGCCAGCGTTGGGAGTGGGGAAGTGCTTTATGCGGTGCAAGATGGCATAAAGGCGCCCAGCAGGGTTATCAAGGTAAGTCTCATCCACGGGGAGAACGCTAGCGGATGCCGGGGACAGCCATAGCATGGACTATCAGACGCGGTATGACCCTCTGCCGTTCTTGCCCTTCGCTATGGCCTGCTGCCGACAGCGTCCTGGCCGAGAACAAGAGCCCAGCCCGGAGCGCCACGAAAACGCCCAGGCGCCAGCACCTCTTAAGCGGCGGTCACCCCGGCCCGCAGTACGCCCCGGCTCCCCCGGCACAGATCCTTCGGCGTGCCGGGCACTTCTAGCGCGGCGAAGCGCAGTCCGAGGAGCCCCCAGGCGGCTCACCGTAGCTCCTCGCGCCAGCCGATGACGAACGGGTCATCATCGCCGTACCCCTCGGCGAAATAATCGGCGAGAACCATGGCGGTGATCGCCTGGTTTCTGGTGAAGCGCCTGGCGTCGGCGTCGATGGTCCACCTGTCGCCGCTTGCGCAGGAGGCGGTTGCGATCACGGAGCCGTTGAACTCGGCCCGCATGAAGTATTCTTCGATAATGATTGCCATGGGAACCTCTCTCCTGCTCCGAGGGGTCGCGGGAGCCAGGAAGGGGAGCCAGCGTGTTCAGGCTCCTTCCGACTCCACACGACCCAATCGGAGCGTTCTTGCAGGTGGAAGGCTCCCCGTTCGACTCCGTCAGACGTAGATCGATTTATCGAATCCGCATGGCATGCAAGAGGTCCGGGGTTCGAATCCCCTTGGCTCCACAGGTCAGAGCGGTAATTCGATATCTTAGCCTGAGAATTCTCGAGCTGTACAGCAGCAAAGTACAGCAGCGCAGGCGCATCAGCAGCCGCACGTCAGTTCGGATCCGGTCTCCGCACGGAGTATCTCGTCGACTGGCACTGCTGCGGCATGAGACTGATCGGCCGTGTGGCCAGCCGAAACGCCATGACCTTCTTGAACGTGGCGTCAAGCGGTCTGCGTAACGGCTGCTACGACGACGCGAGGCAGCTGGCCGATTTGAGCGTGTACTTGCCGCCCCTGCAAAAGGTCCCGCGGCTGCCCGGTCACTGGCTGCGAGCTGGTGGAATCTGTGCCCTGCCGGCTGTCCGGCGACAGATACGTGCGCTGGCGGTCAGGCCTGGCGGCCGCGCGGCGCGGCCGCTGATCCGGGCAGCGCCGCCCGAGCGCGGGCCAGCGCGGCCAGAATCGCGCGATCGGCCCACGACAGTCTCGGGTTCTTGACTTGGCGCTGGAGCACAGCGACCTGATGCCGCAAGATCAGGATCTCGGCGTCCTTGGCGCGGTCAGAGCGGGTAAGCAAGGCAAGCCAGCCGAACATGCGCAGGACCGCCAGGTAGGCGAATCGCAGTGACACGAGTACTGACAGTGCCTGAGCCTGCCGTGCTCGCGCAGCCAGACACCGAACTTCGTGAACCCTCGCACAACAGCGAGGACCAGGTCAGCGGCAGTGACACCCTTCTCGGCACCCACAACACGATCTCACGCGCAGCGCCCGAGCCGTAACCGGCGGCCTGCGAAGTGATCTTGAGCGATCAGGACAACGCTCTACGGGTGCCTGCCGTGTCAGATTGTTGACCTTTACTCAATTGGCCCTACGTAGTCGTACACGGCACGAGTCCTGTCCGGAGGAGCCCATGCCTGTGGATCGGTATGCCGCCAGGCGTGGCGAACCCCGCCGACCACGGCAATGTAGTCTCCTGGGTGACTCGCGTGCAGAACCTCCCGTCCGCTGGCTGGCCCGCCGCGAAGGACAATTGGTGAGCCCTCCAGAAGGGAGTCCGCGGACGGCCCGGATATTGAGCCGCCAGTTCCTTGTAGGGCGCCAGGGACAGCATTAGATCCGCTGCCGTCGAGCGTGATCAAGACTTCGATGTCTTCCCAGGTGGAGCCGTACTCGTTGCGGCATTTCGCGAACGCTGTCACGGTGTCACGGGCGGTAGCGGCTACGCGCACTGGGCACGAAGCCGGATGGCCTGGGCGGAAAGGCGCGGATGTCCTGCCAGCTTCGGGGAACTGAATCAGGAAGTCCATTCCAGCCGGCGGCATGTGGATTGTGGAAGTGAACCAGGCATCCCCCGGCACGCTCAGGACGATCAGGGACAGCGGCCAATGAGTCTTTACCCGGATCTCCAGGCGGTGGTCGCGCCCGTCACTGCCGCCAGGCCGCGGCGAAACATGACCTTCAAGAACCGGGCGCATCCTGTCATGTTCCCGGTTTATCTCAATTCGCGCGAGTTCCTTCGCGGTTTCGTCCGCGCCAGCAGTCCTCGGCGTGAGTGTGCTGCTGGGCCTGACGGGGCGCGGGGAGAAGACGTTGTACTGGACGTTGTGGTCGCCGGCCTGAGTGCCGTGGCTCCGGGAGAGATTCACCGCAGGAGTGCCGTGCTCGGCGAGTCTATCAGGCACGGCCGGTGCGGCTTCGTGCATGGATGCGGGCGGCGGCTCAGATAGGTCGGCGAGGATGTGATACTTGACGATGTCAGCGGTTGTGTTTCCTGGGGTGGCCGGGTCCAGGATCGTGGAGTGATTGCCCGCAAGGGTGCCGGCTCCGGGGAATGCAGCTTGCGCCGAGGCGGCAGACACGATGGCGTCGGAGCCCGCGGCGTATACATGGAATGGGATTCGGCATTGATGGTCGTCGTTGCCGGAAGCATGAACCACGCGGGTTAGCACGACACGCTGAGTGTCGGCGACCTGCTTATTGAGGACCTCAAGGCTGGCAGCTTGCGGGTGGCGGTTGTACCCGAGGGCCTGGCGGACGGAGGCAAGGTACTGGGAGCCGCCGTTCGGGCAGGCGAGCATGATGACCGTCCGGATCCGGGCAAGTTCGCGCGCCCGGCCTTCGCTGATCATCCAGGCCAGGAACCGCTGCAGGATGAGGCCGCCTTGGCTATGCGTCACGAATGCGATACCGGACGCAGTGCCGAGCCTGGTCGCGTACTCGACTGCAAGCATCTGGGCGAGGTCATCGAAATCCGGAACACGGGTCCTGGAGAGCGGAAGGGGACGCTTTCTCGGCGAGGGGTAGCCGAATCCGTGGATCCGTAGCCCCTCAAGCTCGTCGTCTGCCTGCCAGACAGCGAGCAGTCGGTCCCACGTTGCCGGGCTCGACCAAAAGCCGTGCACCGTCACCAGCGTCGCCTCGGTCATGCAGTCCCCTCGTCTCTCGGGCGATTCCCGGTCGGGGCGGGCGTCGTCGGTCACAGGGGAGCGGCGGCGGCGAGGTTAGGGCTGACGTGCTCATGGTTCAGGGCTCCGTCGGAGTACAGCGCGATCTCGGCGCCGAGCAGGCTGACGGCGGCGCGCCGGGAATGGAACAAGTCGAACAGGTCGTGTGCGACGTGGCCGCGGAGCCGGCGGGGGGAGGCGAAGGCCAGGCCGGTGATGCTGTGCCGGGTTGCCGGGCTGACGAGTTCGCGGGCGCGGTTGCGGATCTCCTGCTCGGTGGCGTGCGGCAGGTGCGGAGGCTCGGCCAGGGGCTGGCTCATGCCGTCAGTGTAGTAATTGCCGCTATCACTGGCTGCCGGGTGTGGCGGTCGGGGCCCGATGTGGCGAGGCTGGGTCGTGGGGGGCCGACGATATCGGTCGTCATGCTGTTTGGTGCCAACAAGAGGAATTCGTGTTCGATACCTGATCTCGTCGACAGTCAGGCGGTGTCGGCTGAGCATTCGAGGGGCAGGCCCGCGCTGGTAGGTGCTCGGCTGAGGTCGTGCGTAGGGTCAGTACATGGATGGCGGGTCACCTGGCGGGTTGCTCGGGGAAAGTCGACGCGTGGACGCGGCGGGCGGCCAGGGAGTACTGGCCGGTGACTTCGGCGTTCAGGTCAATTCCTTCTACGGTATGGCCGGACCTGCGGGCGGGGTGGCTGGAAGCGGGCTGACGTACCGGGAGCAGGTGCGGCGGATTGCTCCGCCTGCCCTGGCAGGCCGGGAACCCGAGCTGGCGGAGCTGGCCGAGTTCTGCACCGCGCCGGACGGGGGTGCGTACGCGTGGTGGCAGGCCGGCCCGTGGGCGGGCAAGTCCGCGCTGCTGTCGACGTTCGTCCTGGAGCCGTCGGCGGAGGTGTTGGCGGCCGGGGTGCGGCTGGTGTCGTTCTTCGTTACCGCCCGGCTGGCTGGCCAGGACACCAGAGAAGCGTTCACTGAGGCGGTGCTCGGGCAGCTCGTCGGCCTGACCGGGCAGGACCTGCCCCCGGCTCTCCCACAGGCTGCCGGGGAGCCGTGGCTGGCGGAGCTCCTGGGCCGGGCGGCGGAGTCGTGCGCGGCGGCGGGCGGCCGGCTGGTTCTGGTGGTGGATGGCCTGGATGAGGACCGGGGGGTGACAACCGGGCCGGACGCGCGGAGCATCGCGGGCCTGCTGCCGGGGGTCCTGCCAGCCAGGATGCGGGTAATCGTGGCCGGGCGGTACAACCCGCCGGTGCCGGATGACGTGCCGGACTGGCACCCGCTGCGTGATCCAGCCATCATCCACCGCCTCGCGCCGTCGCCGCCCGCGCGGGACACCGGGCGGCTGGGCCGGCAGGAGCTGCGGCGCCTGCTCCACGGCAGCGAGGCGGAGCGGGACGTGCTGGGCGTGCTGACCGCCGCCCGCGGCGGCCTGACTGCAGAGGACCTGCGCGAGCTGACTGGCGTGGCGCTGTGGGAGGTCGAAGACATTCTGCACGGCGCGGCCGGGAGGACCTTTACCCGCCGCGCCGCCGCCCGCGCCTCGGGCGTGGGGCTGGAGTCCTACCTGCTGGGCCATGAGGAACTGCAGGCCGCTGCCGAGCGGTACCTGGCCGACCGGCTCGAGGGCTACCGGGACCGGCTGCACCGGTGGGCGCAGGGCTACCTGGGGCGGGAATGGCCGACGGAGACGCCAGAGTACCTGCTCGGCGGCTATTTCCGGCTGCTGGCCGCCACCGGGGACCTGCCCCGCGCGGCCGCGCTGGCCAGCGACCCGGGCCGTCATGACCGGATGCTGGAGCACACCGGCGCCGACGCCGCCGCCCTGGCCGAGGCGCGGGCCGCGCTGGACCTGATCGCCGCCAGCGAGGTTCGGGACCTGGCCTCGGCCCTGGCCCTGGCCTTTTGCCGCGACCACCTAG
>Ga0307373_10015203_pt1 | contig 10496 bp, 14 predicted proteins | sample OX2MG_FD_202534 | JGI IMG/M metagenome (GOLD analysis project Ga0307373, IMG submission 202534) | Soil microbial communities from Risofladan, Vaasa, Finland - OX-2 | ecosystem: Environmental > Terrestrial > Soil > Coastal area > Acid sulfate soil | place: Finland: Risofladan, Vaasa | collected...
CCTTCAAGGCGACCTTCGACAAAGCGATCGAGACGCAATACCCAGCAGCCCGCGCCAATGTCGCGCGCCTCCGTCGAGTTCATCCAGACAAGTCGCCAAAAGAGCTGCTCTCGTACATGACCAAGATCTACCTCGGGGCCGTGGCGGGAACGGGCGCAGGAGCCGGAGCGGGGGCGGCCGTCCCAAACGGAAGCGTTCAGGTCCCAGCGGCACTGGCCGACCTGCTCGTCTTCTTGGAAGCCTCGGTCCTCTACGCGCTGTCGGCCGCCGAGATCCACGGCCTGAGCGTCGAGGATGTCGAGCGGCGCGGGCTTTTGGTGATGTCCGTCCTCGCGGGGAACGCAGCGGCGAACGCCACCCTAGAACCACTGATTGGCCGCTCGGCGCCCTACTGGGGGCGGCTAATTGTCAAGGCGATCCCGAGGTCGGCGATCGACAAGGCAAACAAGGTACTTGGTCGATGGTTCGTGACCAAGTACGGCGCAAAGCAGGGTGTGCTCATTCTCGGAATTCAGGTGCCATTCCTCATCGGAGCCGGCATCGGCGCTGGCGGCAATGCCCTGTTCGGGTGGTTCATCGTCAAGTCGGCGCGAAAAATCCTCGGCCCAACTCCCGAGTCATGGGACGAGTTCGGCGAGCCCGCATTGGGCCCCTTCCAAGGAGCCGTGGCGTCCGCATAAAGCACGTCCCAACGACGAAGATCCCCAGCCCCAGAACGCCGGGAGGGTGCGCACCACGAGCGGAGAATGCCAGCCAGCCGCGGGCTGTCGCCATCGAACACCTCGGGGTCAGGCGGCCCGAGTGGCCCGGCGTTAGCGTCGAGCAGTTGCGCATCACAATCACCCAATGCTTCGGAGGTCGCCATGTCCCAGGTCCGAGTCCACAACTTCTCGATCTCACTTGACGGGTTCGGGACCGGCGAAGACCTCACGTTCGACTCCCCGTTCGGGCACGCCGGCCATCGTCTGCACGAGTGGGTGTTCACTACCCAGTTCGGACACTCGATCATCATGGGTCAGCCAGGTGGCTCGACCGGCGTCGACAACGCGTTCGCGGAGCGTCTGAATGCCGGGTTCGGCGCCGAGATCATGGGGCGGGGCAAGTTCGGCCCGCAGACAGGCCCGTGGACTGATGTCGGCACCGACGAGGAATGGCGTGGTTGGTGGGGGCCGAACCCACCGTTCCACACGCCGGTGTTCGTGCTCACGCATCATCCGCGCCCCTCGATCGAGATGGAGGGCGGGAACGTGTTTCACTTTGTGGACGCTTCTCCACAGGAGGTTCTCGACCTCGCCCAGGAGGCTGCTGGTGACCTCGACGTGCGCATTGGAGGCGGTCCGACTGCCGTTCGCGAATTCCTCGCCGCCGACCTCATCGACTCCCTGCACGTCGTGTTGGTCCCGATTCTGCTCGGCCGCGGTGTTCGACTGTGGGACGACCTCGAAGGTATCGAGGAGCGCTTCAAAGTCGAGGCAGTTTCGTCACCCAGCGGCGTTACCCATCTGACGTTCACGCGGCGATGACCGATCCAGCGGAAGGGCCGCCGACCTGCCCCCGGGAGCGGGTCGCACTTCGAGGGCACTACTCACCAGTAATGGTCGTTCGCCTCTTTGCTAGTTCACTGATCGGGAGGAAGGTTGTGTCAGGCAAAGTCGGCGAGTTTGGATCCACATCCCAGCTCCGACATTGTCTTCGGGTCGGCCGGTATACCGGGGGGACGTGCCGGTCGGCTCAGCCCGCATTGCCGTAGCCCCTATCGCCGGGTAGGCATCACGTCCGGACGTCGATCCCAGCTTCCACGCCACGCGGAGGCGCAGTACTAGGAAGTCGGCCGGTTCTGATCCGCCCGGCGCACCAGTACGGCGCGTTCACCCGCGTTCGCCGAACGTGCCGCCGCCTCGCTGAACGCGGCCATCGCCTGATCGTGCCGACCAGCCCGCTCAAGCAGGTCTCCACGCACGCTCGGCACCAAGGGTGACTCGCCGAGCGCGTCGTCGCGTACCTCCTTCAGGACGGCAAGACCGGCGTCGGCACCGAAGGCCCGACCGTGGGCGACCGCCCGGTTGACCTCAACGACCGGTCCCGGCAAGGTGCGGGACAGGACGTCGTAGAGGGCTGCGATCCGGTGCCAGTCAGTCTCCTCTGCGCGCTTCGCGCGGGCGTGCTGTGCCGCGATCAGGGCCTGCAGGAAGTAACGCCCGACCGGGGCCCCGCCCGCGGCCAACTCTTCCGCTCCCTCCAGTGCCGCCAGGCCCCGCCGGACGCGCACCTGATCCCAGAGGCTACGGTCCTGTTCCTCCAGCAGGACCGGGATCCCGTGCTCGTCGAGGCGGGCCGCCATCCGCGAGCCCTGGATCTCGAGGAGGGCCTCCAGAGCGAGCACTTCGGGTTCGTCGGGAGTGAGGTCGACCAGCATTCGCGCCAGCCGGATCGCCTCGTCCACGAGGTCCGGGCGCATCCAGTCCTCACCCGTGGTGGCCGTGTACCCCTCGTTGAAGATCAGGTAGATGACCGCCATCACGTCGTCGAGCCGCTCGGTCCGTTCGGCTCCCACCGGCAGCTCGAACTCGGCGTGGGCCTCAGACAGCGTCTTCTTCGCCCGGGAGATCCGTTGCCCCATGGTGGACTCGGTGACGAGGAAACCTCGGGCGATCTCGGCTGTGGTGAGGCCGCCGACTAGCCGCAGGGTCAGCGCCGCCCGTGACTCGGGCGTCAACGCCGGATTGCAGGACAGGAATACGAGGCGGAGGACGTCGTCCTCGATGAAGTCGACCTGACTTTCGACGTCGGGCACCGCCGCCGCTTGGCTGTCGCTGGCATGTCCCAGCTCGGCGAGCTTGCGGCGCATGGTCTCGGTTCGCCGGAAGTGGTCGATGGCTCGGCGCTTCGCCACGGTCATGAGCCATGCGATGGGATTGTCCGGCACGCCCGTCTGCGGCCACTGCTCGAGCGCGGCGACCAGGGCGTCCTGGGCCAGGTCCTCGGCGAGGCTCACGTCGCGAGTCATCCGTGTGAGGGCTGCTACGAGCCGGGCGGACTCGGCCCGCCAGGCGGCATAGACGGCCACATTGGGGTCGTTGGGACGGGTCCGGGCCGGCACCACCTCAGCGTAGTGATACCGGCTCAGACCTCCCGCCCTTCCGCCCACTGCCGCCGCTGGCAGGCTGAGCACGGACGAATGCGGCGTCAGGCGTCGGGCGCCTCCGGGCCGGTCGAGATCTGGCGCAGCGTGGAGATCACCGTGACCTCGGGCCAATGCTTGGCATGGAGCTCGGCGAAGGACCGCTGGTCCTCGGCGGCCTCCTCGAGACTCGGGTATTCCATAATGGCCCAACCCCCGACGACCTCCTTGGCCTCGGAGTATGGCCCGTCGACACGGGTGACCTCACCCTGGCGGACGACGTAGTTCACCGCGTCCTCCGTCCCGTAGAGACCGCCACCGTCGAGGAAGATCCCCTTGCTGGCCCGCTCACCGATGTACTCGCCCATCGCGTCGAACAACGCCTGTGGCGGCGTCCCGATGCCCTCTTCCATCCTCACGAATCCCATGAATCGAGGCATGTCGATCACTCCTTTTGGTTTGCGATTGGTGAACCTTTCGTCAATGAGTCGAACAGGGATGCCATTCTTCGACATCGATCACCGATTCTTCTCCGGATCAACAGTATGAGCAGGCCCAAACAGGTGCGTCGACTCCCCGACCGTCCGGCAGGAGGTGCGCCGTCGTGGATGCAGGTGCTTGCCTGCGCTTGCAGGCCTCGCCCTCTCGGCCACCAGCCGAAGCGCTGTCGGCGGGTGTCCGATACCGCCGGTTATACGACTACCGGCGACCACGGCTCCGACGGCTGTAGATCACGCTGAACAGGAACACGACGACGAACACGATCACCAGTTGAAACCACATGCGGTTCAACTACCCGATTTTTGGCTCGGATGACCGCGATTGCCCCCAACCGCCGGGAGCGGGTCAGGTATTGACGGTGGTAAACGGCATGTCTGGGGCCAGCTCAGCGTTGCTTTCCCTCCCGGAAAAGTGAGATCGCCTTATCGATACGGCGCTGCCTCGTCTCCGGTGATTTAGCCCCGTTGATGTTGTCGATGTGGTACCGCTGCAAGCTGTTAGAGAGACTGCCAAAGAAGCCGGACGTGTCAGGTGTGGAGGTCAGAGCTTTGCGGAAGTCGCCAGGGATCTCCACCCTTCGGGGCGTGTTGGCAACTGTCACCTTCACGTGGATTGGGTCGCCACCTTGAGGCCGGTATCCTTGCGGACCGCTGCGCTGATGCTGATCATGTGCTTACCGGCCATGACTCCGACGGTGTTGCGGTACTCATGGCCGTAGATGCTGACGATTACGGGCGGTCGATGCCCCGCTCCGAGCCGCTCGATTAGCTCATCGGGCACGATGATCCCTGTTTTGTTGCCCGTAGCAGTGACGGTTGTGTCGAACTCGACGCTTGCTGCCATTGTTGTCTTCCTTCCCATCACAATAAACGACTACCGATCTCCATGGTCGATGTAAACTATGACGCCGGTGCTGGCAGGAAGTCATCGGTCCGAGTCGCCGTCCGATCACCGCACGGGGTGCCCTCGACCGCCGGGTGTGTGTCCCACGGCAAATCGGGGTTAGTCGTCCGTGGCCGCACGCGCTTTCGGTCCTCATTTGGTTCCAAGACTCTTGGTGAGGGAAACCAGAACAGTCTGAACTTCCTCGAATGGTTCCATGCTGCGTTCCGCTCGGCACAGGGCGACTACGCCCTCCGTAGCGGCGATGACGGTTACCGCGAGCAGTCGTGCTGAACTCAGCTCTACTCCTCCAGCCGCACAGAGGTCGGCGAGGAGGTCTGTCCAGGTTCGAAAGATGGCGCCGGCGTGGGCGAGAAGTTCATCGTCGCCATTGGCAGCGACCGTGACAGCGACAACGGCGCATCCAGCGGTCAAGCGGGAGTAGTCCAATAGACCTCGCCAGAGGGCGAGAAAGTGCTCGACGACAACAGCTGGGGGTTCTCCACGGGTGGTTTCCATCGACGCCCGTCCTCGTTCGCTGGACAGATCCAGCGCAGCATGGAGCAGTTCTGGTTTCCCGCCAGGAAAGTGGTGATAAACGGACCCACGCGGCGAACCGGTGGCCTCGAGCACTTCAGCGAATGATGTCCCCTCGAGTCCCTTTGTGGCGAGGAGAAGCGCGGCACCTTCAACCATCCGGGCTCGGACGGCGCCCCGTGGTGCTCTGTCAGCCCCGCTGGATCTGTTTTCCGGTTCATCCATGAGAACTGCCTCGACTCCCAATTATGCAGGCGATCATAGTCGTGGTATTACTATGTAGATCCACATACATACTAAGGAGGCACTATGCCGATGATCGACGTCTACGCCGCTTCAGGGACGTTTCGGGACCCCCATCAACTCGCTTCGGATCTGGCACGGACGCTGATGACCATCGAGGGTGTCCCCGACATCCCGATGTTCCGAGAGAACACAGCAGGCTTCGTTCACGAGATGGATGGTCCAGCTATCTCCAACGTGGATGGTGACAGCAAATACGTGCGGGTCCAGGTCCTGACCAACGCAGGAGCTCTCGACCGCGAAAAGCAGCTCGCCGTGGTCAGCCAGTTCACCGACCTGGTGGCCATTGCGGCTGGTGACGCCTCAGTCTCGGAGAGGACCTGGGTTCTGCTGACCGAGGCTATTGAAGGAGGCTGGGGCCTGGGCGGCCACGCACACACAAATGAGGAACTGGTGGCCGCTGCGAGAGCGCAGATCGCAGAACTGTCAGCCGCCAAATCAGACGATGCCTGATCCTGCGAACCTGGCTCAAGATGCGCTGACGCAGGTCAGGCTCCTCGAATCCTCACTGTCCCCTGTCCCCTGAACGCCGGCTCGGGGTGCGGATTCTGATTCCGGAGGCCGTACGAGCGGATTCAGGTCACGTCAGCCGATAGGAGGGTCCCACTGGGCCGGACATCGGCGACCTTATCGAGGGGCGTGGACAACTCCGGTAGCTATTCTCTGTACAAGTGTTCTACTCGTCCGATCTTCGTCATTTCGAGGGCATCGAACTGGACCCGGAGGCCCCCGCCCCGGCCGTCCGACTGGCTCGCTACCTGCGTCGTCTCACTCGAGCTGCAACCGCTGACGGAAGGGCTGGCCTTCACCCAACCGCTCTCCGGTGCCGCCGGCGCCCCGGCCGGAAGCCGTGCCCCGGCCTTCTGGCTGTCAGCCTTGAGCAGGCCCCACCTCGAATCCACTGGGAATGTCCGGAATGTGGGGAAGCCGGAGTGATCGACGGGTGGACGGGGTCGGATGTTGATTTGTCTACGGTCTCCGACATCGGCTCCATTGGTAGTGAAGTTCGCAAGGTGATTTCGAGGGCGGGGTATCAGCTTCTGCTGGACGAACTCATCATCGACCAGGACTGTGAGCGCATCCTCTACCGTGCCCGGCCGCACCCCGATGGGGTGGAGCTGTCGGGCCCCGAGGACGACTTCGATGTCCTGATGGATGCTGTGTCCTCCGAGGCGAACCATGCCATCAATCGATTGCAGCGACACCGGTGGAACGAACTCTATGACCAACTCGATCCGCAAACCGAGGACTCAATCGAAGCCCTTGTTGACGTGTTCGCCGACGAGCTCAGTCTTTTCGAGCTCGTAGTCGGGAGGGCCCCAGTTGGAGAGCTCATACGAGAGAGAATCGCAGCAGTCGCTGCGCAGTTGGGAGTCTCCGAGCGCACTGCACGCCGATACACGACCGATGAGGTCCTCCGTGATCTTGCCCGCGATGCGGCGGTGGAACTGGCGGACGAACGGCCCGGAGCAGACCTGTTCGCGCAGCCTCGCAACATCGGCGTTGGCATCGGAACCATCGGACGAACTCTGGCCGCCCTTTCAGAAGCCGCCCACGTCCGAGTCGCGAATCAGGACACGGTCGGCGCTCATGGTCTTCTCGAGATGATCTCGTTGCTCGGACAGATCCTGAGCCAACGCCCCGCTACTGACAGCGAAGATGAAGTCCAGCTTCCGCAGGCTGCACTGACTCGGTGCGCCCGGTTGCTCGAAGCCACCGCAGAGATGATGGCCGAGGGCGCGGCTACCGCGTACGAACTGACGCCACCCGCATTGAAGCAACTCGCCTCGACATTCGCCGAGGATTCGGCGATCCTCAGGATGCTTGTGGACGAGCAGGGTACCGGTCCGTCCAACAGCGCCTGACTACGTGCTCCGGAGAGTCCACCACGACTGCGCCAGATCCGGCACGGATCTGGAGGTGGTGGTACCGGCGCCGTGACCGCACCCTTCCGAGCAGCCATGACCGGTAGACAGCGGTCCCCGTCTGGTCGAAACTGGTGGCCGTGGGCACGGCCGTCCGAAGCAAACTCGAAGAGCGGGTGATCAGGGCGGCCGGAGCCGCGCTGACCGATCACCAGTATGTGACCTCCATTGATGTGCTGGTGGGAATGGGCTGGCTCACGACATCCCAGGTCGACCAATGGAGTCAGGGCCGGGTCGACTGCCTGGAACGTGTGGTGAACGCAAATCTCTCCAAGGTCTCGACCGCGATGGGCGTATTCCGTCGCTGGTCCCAGAGTGAGGGGCTGCAGCCCAGTGAAACTGGCTATGTAGCGCGAACCACGGATCATCGCCGGTTGCAGTTCTCGAAGAGTGGGAACCCACGAATTGAGGCTGCCTATCGAACGCATTGGGTCTCGCCGATGCTTTCCGAGGCCAAGAGGACTCGTCTGGCCGATAAGGAGAGCCGGCCTCCCGATCTACTCGTCATCTCGCCGCTCAAGGAGTGGATCTGCGGGGAGTGCGGCGGCAGCGGTGGTCTCCTGTTCATGGAGGGAGACGGCCCGCTGTGCCTTGACTGTGCAGACCTCGGCCACCTGGTCTTCCTGCCCTCTGGTGATGCAGCGCTCACCCGTCGAGCCAGGAAGGCGAGCGGACTGGCTGCGGTGGTCGTGCGGTTCAGTCGGTCGAGAGGCCGTTACGAGCGCCAGGGACTACTCGTCGAGGAGGAGGCACTCGCCCAGGCCGAGGTGGCCTGCCTGGCCGACGAGGAAGTGAGGGAAAGGCGCCGCCGGCGCGATGCCGAGTACCGATTGGGTGAGGATCTCGTCTTCCAGGACGCATTCGGCAAGGAGATCACGCGACTGTTCCCCGGCTGTCCGGTGGAGAGGGCCACGGCCATCGCCGCCCACGCTGGGACCCGGGGCAGTGGGCGGGTCGGGAGGAGCGCTGACGGCCGGGCCCTGGACCGCAATGCCGTGACGCTCGCTGTCGTGGCCTCTGTGCGTCACCGCGAAACCGGCTACGACCAGCTCCTCATGTCCGGTATTCCTAGGGCTCAGGCTCGCGAGCAGGTGCGATCGGAGATCCAGCGTGTCCTCGACGTCTGGCGCGCACCGGACGGTGAGGGCTGATCTGCCGCCGGGTTGATCCACTTGATTCCATCACTGAGGAGTGACATCATTTGTGATGTCACGTTGGTCCATCGAACTGGAACCGGAGGTTGAGCAGTGGGTGGACTCGCTTCCGGCTGGCCAGTTCGCCACGGTCGCTTCTCGGATCGAGTACCTGGGTGAGCATGGTGCGGCTATCCGCATGCCGCGGTCCAGGCCGCTTGGTGATGGCCTCTTCGAGCTCCGGTTCGATCTGGCTCAGAAGGCCCAGCGCATCACGTTCTTCTTCCCCGCAGGGAAGCGAATCGTGTTGCTGACCACATTTCGTAAGCAACGTCAGAACGAGCGGACTCAGGTGGCCCGAGCCAGACAGGCGATGGCCCGCTGCATCGCCGAGGACCACACAGTTGAAGGAGAGGCAGAATGACCCGATCAAGTTGGGTACAGCTGAAGGAAACGAAGCTCGACGCCATGTCGATCGCCGAGCGGGCCGAGTATGACAGGGCCTTCGCCGAGGCCAAGCTGGCCGCCGATGTCGGTGAGCGCATCCACGACGCCCGGGAGGCCGCCGGCCTCAGCCAACGAGAACTGGCCCGTCGCATGGGTACGAGCCAAGCGGCCATCGACCGTCTAGAGTCTGGAGGTGTGGGTGCCACACTGACGACCCTTCAGCGGGTGGCCACTGCACTTGGGCTCGAGGTCAACGTCGAACTTCGGCCGTCTGCCTGAAGATCGTCATTGAATCGCCCGAAATTCTGGGACAAGGCGGGTGCATAACCGGCGATGTGGGGCAACCGGCCCCATGGAGCTGACCCGCTGCCACGGACAGAGGACTATTGCTTCAGGGCCCGTGATGAACAGTCCGAGTTAGAGTCTTCCCTGACGTGAAATCTCACACCATGCTCGAACGCATCATTAGTCGCTGGCGAGGGGTGGCGCCGCTATTGGAGAAGGATGCACTGGTGGTTGATCGGGCGTGGTTGCGATCGCAAATTGAAGCGGAGTCATGGTGGTTCCTTAAACAGGACCTAGGCGGCGGCCTGGTCACGCCTGGTTGGTCGGATCCGGCGAACGAGAAGTTGCCGTACTTTGGACTCCCCGAGGACATGTCGGGCATGAGGGTGCTCGACATCGGCTGCAATGAAGGGTTCTTTTCTTTTGAAGCCGAGCGGCGAGGGGCTGAATCAGTCATAGGTATCGACTCCAGTCCGGTCGTTGTGCAGCGCTTTAACCTCTGCCGGATGGCCATGGGTATGAAGGCCGACGCATATCTGACCAGTGTTTACGACATCGCACCGCGCACTTTTGGGACATTTGACCTGGTGATGTTCTTCGGTGTGCTCTACCATCTCAGGCATCCGCTGTTGGCTCTCGAGAAGATCTTCGAGGTATCGAGCGGCACGTTGCTTATGCAGTCGGCGTCCTTCGAAAACCCCGCCTTGGGCGACGAGTCGGCCGCAGAGTTTCACCCCTTTGGCATCGAGAGCGGGCCAGCGGAGAAACGTGTGTGGGACCACACCGTGTTCTGGGTCCCAAACTCGGGCTGCATCCGCGACATGCTGCTCCACGTCGGGTTCGTCAATGTCGAGTGCCTAAACCAAAACGCTGGTGCGGTCTTCCGAGCAGAGGCCCCCATGCGAGGAAAGGGCTTGGCCCCTGATCATAGGAATGCCCCCTGGTCCTAGCCTCGTTCTGCGAACGAGTGGAACTCGGGCACTCTGAAGCGGTTATCCACACGCCCGGATGTGCCGGTCGGGGACGCGAAATATCGAGTATTGAGCGACTCATCCCGTCCAGAGCACCGATGTGTATTGGGTTCTTCGTCAACGCCAGCAATGACCTCGACGTCGATCGTGGTGTTGCCTCCACGACGAAGGTGGATCCCGAGATCTGCGTCCGACTGCGCCCGTATAAGCAACCGGAGAATCCCAACTCGCGTCCCAACAATTGGGTCGCAACATGTCGCAGACCGTTGCGATAACACTGGCAGTTGGTAGACGTCAGTACCTGTGAACAGGTCAAATAGACACAGAATGCGATTGTTTGCGATCCGGTGCTTCCATCAGAATCCGCCTTACAACCAGCAGGTCGTCGGTT
>Ga0307373_10015204_pt1 | contig 10496 bp, 3 predicted proteins | sample OX2MG_FD_202534 | JGI IMG/M metagenome (GOLD analysis project Ga0307373, IMG submission 202534) | Soil microbial communities from Risofladan, Vaasa, Finland - OX-2 | ecosystem: Environmental > Terrestrial > Soil > Coastal area > Acid sulfate soil | place: Finland: Risofladan, Vaasa | collected...
CAGCGATTGGAAATCCGGGCCACCGAAAGCAATATTGGTGCAGTTCGCCAAGGCATGGCTGGTGATGTCCTCCGCCTGAATCGACACCCGGCCTTCCCGGTCAATCTTATAGATCCTGGAGGGTGCGTAGCAAGAACAGTAAAGATTCCCTTGGGTGTCGAAGGCCAGCCCATCAGGAACTTCCCGCAACTCTTTCACAAAAAGCTCGCGCGGCCCCGCAGAACCATCCGCTTGGATTCGGAAGCGAGAAATCCCCGGCAGAAAACTTTCCACAACATAAAGGTAGCTTTCATCCGGAGCCAGGGCCAGGCCATTCGCAAAGTTCAAGGACCCTCCGGCCCAAAGCGCCTTCTTCCCGGATTTCTCCACTCGAAAGATCTGTCCCGTGACGGTGCCGAAATCCCCCGAGTCAGAAAAGTAGAGCGTGCCCTCGCGCGTGAACGCCGGATAGTTCGGAATTTTTAGTCGATAATCGCCCACCTGATCCACAAGGGTTTCGATTTTCATGTTGGAAAGGTCAAGGCGGAGCACAGACTGCTTGCGGATGTCACAGATGGCCAGCCAGTCGGCTGCGGGTGAAAATGCAAGCCCCAGCACAAACCCGCCCGTGTTGGCGACCTCTTCGATTTTCTTTCCCGAAGGATCAATGCGGTAAATCTGCCCGATCTCTCCCCCGCACCAGACACTGCCGTCGGGATGGACCACAACACATTCCGAATGATCCAGCCCCTCGGCGAAAACTTCTATTTTGTTCGCTGTCATTTCACCACTCTCAAAAAGGTCTGAATTTGCAATAGCTCTCGTTTGCCGGAAGGAAATCATGCAAGCGGGCTGCGCCAGCCAAACGACGGGCGCCACGCTTCAATCGCCTGGTTGGTGATCACCTTACGACTAATGCCCCAAGCCCTTTTCCAATGAGGGTTTATTGTAATTCTTTCCTTTGCATACCGCCAGGAGCAATCTCCAGTTTTGCCACAACGCGACCGCTTGCGGAATCCAGCAATTTTCCGCTCGCACGATAGGCCGAAGCCGCAATGACTTCATTCCCCTTCGACCCAGGAACGACCATCCAGAAAGCCGGCTGGTCGCATACAAAGGTGAAATTCTCCTGCAAAGATTCTGGCACAACAACCTGCTGCCAGTCCGTTTGGAGGGGCGCCGTGGTATAGAGTGTATGGGTTTTCGCGTCGGCCAGCAGCGTGACTGGATTCCCTCGATACGCCAGTTTGGAAACAGCGAGCCAGCTCCAGCCTGTCGGCAACTCGGGATTGACTTGAAGACTGGTTGGATGAGGAGCAATTCCCGCCAATCCCTCGAGCGCCGACCAGATGTAGATGCCCGGCACAAAGGGACTCAAAGGCATTCCCTTCTGGACCAGATCATCTCCGTTAAAATATTCGGGAAATTCTCCGGGTACGACGTTATAACGACTTGGCTCTTCCCGCTCGGACAGCAGGAAAGTCCCCCGCAGAGCCCTCAAGTCAAGATCGGGCATTCCATAACCGGCCGCAGCCTTACCGGCCCATAACGCGACGTTGGGCCACACGCCCCCCAGCAGCCCGTAGTTGACCGGGGTTGAGGTCGGCTGGTATCCCGGCTGGGCGGAACTGACCGTGCGAATTCCGCCCGCGCCCTCGCGACTGCCTGCCCAGAAATTCGGGCCGAAGAGTTCGTTCATGATGGCCCTCGCGGTAGGTTTATCCGCTACCTTTTCCAGGACTGGAAATAACAGATCGCAGGTCATATCATCAACATGCTTTCCGTCGGGATTGATATTCAAGCAGTAGAAATGATTGACGGGGCCGCGGGCGCGGAGATGTTGCTGAATCGCCTGCTCGAGCTCCAGAGCGGCCGTTTGCAGCCTGGCTTCGTTTGCCTTGTCGCCCATTAGCCGGGCGAGTTCGGCAGTCCGTAGTAACGCCTGGTAACATTCAACGTTAACCTCCGTCACGGCGCCGGAAATGTTGTAGTCGCTGATCGCGTTTCGCCAGCCGCACAGGCCGCGCACGAACTTTTCCTTCGAGGTGCTCCACACCAACCCGTAGTGATTCTTGGACCCGACCCATCGCTGCGACAGGATATAGTTGGCCGAGTTCAGAAGTTGAGGGTAGACCGCATCCAGGAATCCCCGGTCGCCCGTCAGGGAATAATACCGGTAGGCTGCGATCATCAGGAGGGGCGTATTGTCGTTGATGTTCAGCGCGTAATCGTCCCGGAAGATCGGAAAGCGGGAAGCTTTCATGTATTCGATGAATTTGCCGCTGAGTTCCACGCCCTCCTGGTACCACAGATGAAGGAGCTTTTTCGACCATGCCTGCGCGTAGTAGCTGCTTCCGGACAAATACCAATAGGAATCGCGCCCGACCACCACGTCGCTGGGCGGGTTGTTGCTGAAACCTTGTCCCCATTGGTAATTTTGCTGCATCCGCAACTGGTTCACCTTCGCCCAGTCATAACCTCGGTTGACCACCGGGTCCGGGGTCCAGAGTCTGGTCGTGTCAAGATACCGCTGGATCGCTGCCTCCGACTGGTCAAGGAGCAGGCCGACTCGAAACAGGTGCGTCTTCGCATCGGGCGCTTCGCGATCCGAGGTGTCAAACAAGGCATTCAGCAACATGTGCTCGTTCTCGGCGCCGCCAAGGAGGCTATAAGCAAAACTGACACCGTATTCCGGCTGTGACGAGGTGGGATTCCAGTTGAATTCGGCGAGGACCTCCACGCCCGGGCGGGCGCCTGAGTCACTCGCGTGAACTTCCATCGCGTGAAGGGTTTCACTGCCCCACAAGATTGAGACGGCCCCGTCGGGGTACCGAGCCAGCACGTATTTCTGGCCCTTGTAAACACTCTCGCTGACTTTGACGCCTTCCGGGCACAACGCCCGGACGCGAATCACCAGATGGCCCCCCTGCGCTCCGCCTGCCTTGAGAAGGAAGTGCGCCGAGCGCAGGTAGCCATTTTCAAACGGCACAAAGAATGTTTTCTGGATGCCTGCTTCCCCGGCCTGCAATTCGGTTCTCTGGTAGGCGGGAGCAAAGGTCGTCGTGGCCGGAACAAAAGCCACTCCCGCGGCTGTCTTCACACCAACGCTTAAGCCCAGCAGGTAGTATTTCTGGTTGGTCGATTCCCTTAAACCAAACCGGACCGAATCCCGGTCCTCGAGGAAATCCGTCTTGCCGTCCAACGTCACGTAGCAATCGTTGTTTCCGAGCGACTCCCCCACGCGCAATTCCTTAGCCGGATAAGTGTAGATCAGCCCGCTGACGCTCTTGGCGAGCCCCACTTGGAGACATGCCAGAACAACCGCGGCGGAGAACAGCAATTGGATTTTATTTAACATAGCGATTTTTGATCAGCCCCTCTCGCAACATTCAAGATGTCCACACTCCCATCAGTTCTTTTCGGACATTTTGTGCTGGTAAGTCTCTAACTTTTTCTTCTGGCGTGCGCGCACAAGCTGAAACATTGCGCGAGCCTTGGCCGTGTTTCCCATCTTCTCGTACAGCCGGCCCAACTGGTAATACGCGGAGTTATAGCCTGAGTTCAGAGTAATCGCTTTTTCAAGTTGACTGATGGCCTCGGAGAGCTGGCCTTGACTGGCATAGATTTTTCCCAGTTGGTAGTGGGCGTCGGGATAACCAGGATCAAGACGGGTCACTTGCTCAAGGTGAGGTACGGCCTTCTGGATATTTCCCGCGTCCAGTTCGAGAAGGGCAAGTTGGTAATAAGCAGGATAGAAGGTGGGCCCGATGGCGACCGCTCTCTGGTAGGCATTGGCAGCCTCGGACGGCTGCTCAAGCTTTGTGTAGCACCGGCCCACAAAAAACTGGGCCTGAACAAAACTCGGGGCCGCCGCTAACGACTTCTGGAAACTTCCAAGCGCCGCACGATAATCTCCCAGATTGAAATAGCTCAGGCCCAACGCAAAGAAAGCCGGAGCGGAACGATTGCCCTGCGCCATCCCGCGATCGAGAATCTTGATGGCCGAGTGATTATCCCCAGCCTTCTGAAAAATACTGGCAAGGTTGAAGTAAAACTCGGCTTGCTTGGGCGCAAGGTTAATCGCCTTTTCCACCGCCTTGGCGCCTTCTGGAAGATGGCTTGCCCCCGCATAAGACATGCCAAGCAGATTGAAGTACTGGGGGTTCTGCCCGGCTTGGTCAGACAGCGACTGCAAGACCTCGACCGCCGCGTCATAATGCTTCTCCAGATACAACACCTCACCCAATAGAAATCCGGCCCGAAAGGAGAGGGGGTCCTGGCTCCTCACGCCAGAGAGAATTTGCTCGGCGACCCGCAGATAAGCCACCGTGCCGGAACTTTCATTTGGAGAGGCTTTCAAGATCTCGACAAATTGTCCAATCGCATTCAACGCCTCTTCGTCCCGCCCGAGGCGAGCATAGACTTGGGACAACTCCATAAGGATGCCGGGATTATGTGGGGCAAGGGTGTTGGCGTCCTCCAGTATTCCAGCCGCCTGCTCATACTGGCGATTCTCCACAAGCAAAGAAGCGACGCGAACCAGCGTCTGCGGATCCTTGCCCCCCAATTGAGTGATCCTGCGAACCACGCTTTCCGCCTTGTCCTTCTCTCCGTTATCGAAATAAGCGCCCGCCAGAAGAAAAAGCACGGCGGGATCATTCGGGGCCATCGAAGCCGCAACCGTTAAGTTTTCCAGGGCTTTGGCATAAACGCCCTTCTGCACATAAATCAGGCCAAGATTGTAGTGAGCCGTCAGGTCATTCGGACGTGACCGCAAACTACGCCTGAATTGTTCAATTGCCGGATCAACTTCCCCCTTGCGCAGGTAGAGGGCGGCGAGGTTGTTGCGGGCGGGAGTAAAATCGGGGTGCAGCGTTAGCGCTTTCTGGTAGTACCGTATTCCCTGTTCCGTTTGTCCGGTTTGGTCGGAGATGAATCCCAACAAGTTGTAAACTTGAGGGTTGTTCGGGTCCTGGGTCACCGCTTCCAGCAACTGCTGTTTGGCAGCACTCAGATTCCCGGCTTTAAGTTCCCTGATCCCAACTTGAAGATGTGACTCCGCCTGCCGGGCGGACTCCTGGGCTAATGCGGGCGCGGCGAAAGCCACCATGCTCAACAAGAGCACAGACCAAATGTTTCTCTTCCGACCCATTGAAGACTTTCAAAACCCTTGCGGAACGCCAAGGCGCGAGAGACGGGTGGTTCTCTTCACGCCATACGCACTCATCCGCGATCATGGCTATGCCGGCATCAATTCCACAGCCGATTGCCGGGTCTGAACGTTGCTGCCTTCCAAAAGAAAAGTCCCTGAGACCGTCTCGGAACTGGCCTGCGACAAAAACGCGTCAATAACGACCTCCTTACTCTCGCCGGGCAATAAGTCAAAATAATTGTCACTGTAAAGAAGGAGATAAGGCACCCGGGAAGGTTCGCCATTCCATTCGGCCCGCACGCGCACCAAACGAGCGTAGCGGTCCCCGTTCGTCACATTGAGCTTTACCTGTGCCTTCTGGTTTGCCACTTGCGCCCTGAGTTTCGCGGGAATCCGCACGTCCGCCGGGGGCAACTCCTTCAACATTTCAAAAAGCGGCTTTTCGTGGGCCGCCAGCATCTCCTCGTAAGGGGTCGCAGGAGTTTCCCCGGTCACTGAGGCCATCATTCGCATGAACACATCAAAGTAAGCCTTCAAGCCCGGCTTCCGGTAAAATTCCTGGTCAACCAAATAGGGGAAAACAATCTTTTCGTTCCAGTACGCCTTCCTCTCTTCATAAAGAGGAGTAAATCCGGTGAAAGCTACCGTGCGGCCTTTCCCATACCTTCCCTCGACTAACAACGGCCGGCCCGCAACTTTCAGAATCTCCCGGCTGTCAGGTTTGAGCTCAACTTCATTGCAGGCATCGACCCCGTATTCTTTTAGCCGCTGTAGGCTGCCGGCTTCCCATTGCTCTCCGCTCCCAGACGCAGCCTCAATCTCTTTCAAGGAAGTAAAAGCGGGGTGAAAATCCGCCGGGGTCACAAAAGTCTGGCCGTAAATAAGATCGTTCCGCTTTTTCAGCTTGACGGGCAGAACCTCTGCGAGAGGCGTAAATTCCAGGCACGCCGCTCGAATGGAGCCCCCGTGGAAACTTCCGGGGCCACCCGAATGAATGAACCCAACTCCGTTATTAACCGCCCTCTTCAAACCTTCTGCGGATTTAGCATCCAGCAATTTCCAGAAGGAATCAAAGGCCGCCAGCCAAACAACGTGATACTTCCTCTGGATTTCATCCGCATCTTGCAACTCTGCCAGGCGGTGGATCGATTCCTCTTCAATGACTTCAACATTCATCCCCATCGCCTCAAGCATGTGCACAATTGGGTGGCTAAACATTCTTTGACCGATGACGAGCACATTCACCGGCCGAGAGAAGAGGCGCGGGGCAACTTTGATAAAGACGGAGTTGCTGGCCTTCAGCTCGCCGCCTTTTTCTTTCGCCTCGCCCCTTAAGACATACACTCCCGGCTCGTTCGGGCTCTGCCACTCGATCGTGCCCATTTCCTTCCCGGCGTCTTCACCCAGAGATCCCGCCAAGTCCTGGCTCCACAACTTCCGGCCTTTCAAATCGCGAATCTCGCAGTGCAAATCAGCTTCGACAGGACGGCGGTGATCATTGACCAGCCAGACGGGGATCTGGAATGTCTTCCCGGAAGGCTGAGACTCCAAGGCTTCTTCGTAGGCAAAATTCAGCGCGAATCTGTCTTGGGAGTTTTTCAGATAATAGAAGCCCATCTTTGGCACTCGATAATAATCGAGGAAATTAAACCGGATCCCCGGACAGACTTCGCCATAAGCCCAGATTCGGGTGCCGGCAATGGAGTTGTATTTCTTCCGCCGGTATGATTCGGTGGCGTATTTAAAGATGAACGCCTGATAAAGCTGGGAATCGTCGATCAGCTCTTTTGCGGAATGGGGATGACGATCGACAAACTGGTCGATGCGATCCAGCACGCCCGAAAACCCCTCATAATCAAAGCTGCTCTGATAAGCGTAGGCGGAGATATCAATGGGAAGGTTGTACCAAGTCGGCGAAAGCTTATTCTTCTCCGACCACATCTCCTCAGGCGAAAGCATCTTTTGGAGGCTTTCATAAACGGGCATGGCGATGGCTCCATATTCCGAGACAAAGCCGGTGTTGGCCTGGAAGTGGTCCGAGTAATTGGTGGCCGTTCCCATACCCGAATTGCCCATCCAAAAATGCTGTTCACCGGCGTCGCAGTAGCTCGGATGATAAATGGTGCCGGGGGCAAGCTCCTCGACCAGGTTGCGGACCTTATCGGAAAAGGCGTCGTAACCATATTTCCCAAAATCTTCACCACCCATGCCCCATCCTCCACTCTTCTCATGGGCTTCCGCAAAGGGCGCCCAGACAATGATCGAAGGATGGTTGCGAAGGTGAATTAGAATTTGTCGGACTTGGCTGAGAGATTCCTTGATGTAAATATCCCGCCGGGGATTTGAGGGTGAAAGGACCTCCATGGGACCAAACTGAATAAACGGAAATTCGAACATCTCCAGAATGCCCAGCCGGTCGCATAAGTCGTAGAAATCGTCCTTCTCCACCACTGTGAAGGCGACCAGATGATTCAGATTAGCGCTTCGGTACATCCGGAGATCTTTCTCGTAGGTTTCCCGGGTAGGTTTCGATCCGAAATAGTCCGCCATCGGGTACCACGCGCCCTTCAGGAACAGGCGTTTGCCATTCAGCCAGTAGCTCATGTCAGGATGCCGAACAATGGTTCTGACGCCGAACACGGTGTCGCGCGCCTCTTCCTGATCATCAGACTTCAGGGTGGCATGCGCTTTGTACAAATTCTGCTCGCCCAGGTCCCACGTCCACCACAAGCGGGCGCTCGGAAGGGTTACTTCCCTGCTGAAGGTGTTCTTTCCGGGACGCACAGCGATCTTCTGCGCCGACAGCGTGATTTTCTCTCCTGCGAAATTGTCAGGCGCAATTTCCAGGCTGAGTTCACCGGAAATATCTTGGCTGCCGTAATTGTGAATCGTGCCGTGGACTTGGAGAGTCGCACTGCCATCTGGATGAAGAGATTGGGTCCGGACGTAGAGGTCCTCGACAACCGCCCAGCCCGAGGTGACCAGTCTTACATCCCGCCACAAACCCATGGGGAAAAGGGCATTCCCGCCCGCCGGGAGCCCATCCCAGGTAGGACCCAAAACGTAAGGCGGGAAAGGAAATCGGACAACCCACCCGGGGACAGTTTCCGCCCATTCCCCTTTCATGTACTCCAGAAATCCCCGGCCCTTGGGGAGCCAGGGACAGGTCACTTTCACGGCCAGGAAGTTTTCTTCCCCGTATTTCAGCTTCCGGCTGACGTCATAAGAAAACGAGACGAAGCAGCCTTCGTGATCGCCCAGCTTCTCGCCGTTCAGCCACACCGTGGCGAAATAATCGACGCCGTCAAACATCAGGCGATTCAGTTTTCCCTCGGCGTCCTTTGGAACCTGAAAACTTTTTCGATACCACCATTCCTTCTCATTGATCAGAGTTAGTTCCGGGCTCTGATAATAGAGGTCCATGTCCTCGAGCCCAACTTGCAACTGCACTTCTCCGGGCACGGTCACCGCTTTGAAAGCGCTTTCATCCAAATCCGGGCGGAAGGCTCCCTGCTTTTCTCCTTCGTCCATCGGATAAGAAGCAAGCTTCCAATCGGATCCGCTCAGCAGGATGCTATTGGGGTGTTCCATCCCATTTTCCGAGTTCCCGGGACTTGCTGCTTCACTCGCCGGAGTTCCGCGGAAAACAGTCGTTGCCGCGGTCAGCATCCCTGCTTGACCTAAGAATGAGCGTCTGGAAATTTTGTCCATTAATCCCTCCGCTGACAAAAGATTTCATACTTGCGAACCGGGTGCCGCTGTCGAACTCAAGCCAATTGCCTTCCCAAGTTCTTGCTTGACGGTGCGGCACCGGGTGATCGAAGCGAAATTCGATCCCTCACGCCAGCGTCACTTCCCTCCGAACTCGAGCCGCAATTGTTCTTCGTGAGCCACCTCGGCGCCAAGCCAGAGCGTGTGGCCATCCCAGGCATATTCAGAAGCGTTGAGCTTCTTGCCTGCCAGCGCCACGGAAACCAGATTGCCCTGCTGCCCCCGCAACTCAAATACGGGATCGACACATCGCACAGCAGGCTGGAAGGTAACGACAACCGTCTTGTCTTGGACGACCAGGCGGATGGCCCGGCGCGCAGGAACATAGGAATTGAAGTCTAGTTTCGCGCCCTCAAGCGTGAGCGAGGGAGGATGATCAAAGCTGCGGGCGCGGTCCAATAGGACTTCGTCTGAGGCGTCCGTCATTCCAATCAGCCAGATCCAAGTATCGACGCTCATCGGCTTTGACTGGCCCAGCGTATCAAGGTCTTGCTCCGCGTAAGACGTGGAATTGGGTTTCGGCCTCACTCTCGCAAAGCTCATCAAGCTGTTGTGGGATGGACTGCTGTAGATCCGGTCATCAATCGATGCCCCTGTACTTTTCCCTCTCGAAAGCGGCCAATGGCTCCCCCAATAAGCCGGGGTCACCAGGTATCCACGATCATAGAAGGGGCCAAAGGGAACACTCGGCAGATGCGTGTCCTGCGGATTGAAATACACTGCCGTCTCTCGATCATCCTTATTGAGCCGCACCCGATAAACCACGGGAGTACTCTGTGCTTTTTCAACCAGGTAATCAGGCCAGGTGAATTTCTTGGTCATGCCCTCAACATAAAACGGGAATGACACCTCGCGTTTGAGTCCGTCAACAAAGAGGAGTTCGACGGGGCTGTGGGGAATAACCTCCAACGGGTATGCGGCTTGAGGTGCCAGAATAATGAACTCGCTAAGCTCATAGTTGGACCCCATCGCGCTCTTCAGATGGAGAACTCGAGTCCCAAAACCGTCCGGATAGAAGTAAAAATCCTCGGCGGCTGAGTCGCCCCAGACCCGGTAGTCAAAGTCCGTCGATTGATAGGTCCATCGGACGTGGACGCGCGCCGGAGTGGACTCCAAGATCTCCACGCGGCTGTATTTCAATTTCTTGTCCATCAGGGGTTCGACAGAATCATTGAACCCGCCTGGAGGAGGAGTGGTTTCAGCCCATTCGTAAGTCAGTCCAGTGTTGTGCCGGCTTGCCCAGAAGGGCACATAGCCTGACCCTCGCCAAAAAACAAAGCGATTGCCGTTGGGGAAAGAAACGACCACATCGTTGAGATCGCGGTTCCAGGCCTTGCTGTATTCCATGGTGGACATCGCGCCCGTGGCCGGGTCTCGGACGGAAATGGGCGCGTCAAAACTCAGCTTGGTGGCTGTCGCCCCAAAACTGGGCCAGTAGGGAGGATTGTCCACCACCACGGTTTTGATTTGTTTTTCCCACACAGCTTTCCCCGCGCCATCGGCGATCGCCACATGGAGAACGTCGTCACGCACCGTGGTGCTCACAGGCCGGAAAGCAAGCTTGACCTCAGCGCGCTGGCTGCGCTTGATTGGA
>Ga0307373_10015205_pt1 | contig 10496 bp, 9 predicted proteins | sample OX2MG_FD_202534 | JGI IMG/M metagenome (GOLD analysis project Ga0307373, IMG submission 202534) | Soil microbial communities from Risofladan, Vaasa, Finland - OX-2 | ecosystem: Environmental > Terrestrial > Soil > Coastal area > Acid sulfate soil | place: Finland: Risofladan, Vaasa | collected...
CTCAAGGTGACCCTTGCGGTCGAAAACGTCTGGAACCGCTATCTTCTCGGCCCTGTCGAGATGCGCGCCTTCATCGACTCCTTCGGCTCGCCCTTCGTCTCCTCCTACTTCGACGTCGGCAACGTCATGCTGTACGGACATCCCGAGGATTGGATTCGCACGCTCGCCGAGCGCATAGCCGCGGTCCATCTCAAAGACTATCGAGTCGCCGTCGGGAACCTGGACGGCTTCGTGGACCTTCTGTCCGGCGACGTCGATTTCGCCTCGGTCATGGCATCCTTTCGTTCAATCGGCTACACGGGTACCTACACCGCCGAGATCGTTCCGGGAAGACTTGGGGCCGCCGAAAAAGCGATAGCCGCGATGCGGCTTATCGAGAAACTCTAGCAAGCGGGACGGGCCGGGAGCGCTCGACGACGGTCGAGCCGACGGACGGCTGTCTCAAGGAGCACACACCATGGTCAGAGTGGCACTAACTGGTCTCGGGTTCATGGGCAAGACTCATCTTGGCGTCTACCAGAAGCTTCCCGACGTGCAGGTCGTTGCAGTTTGCGACGCCGACAAGGAGCGACTCGCGATCTCGAGTCTTGACGCCGGAGGTAACATCGCCGCTTCGGCAGGGGCGATCGACCTCTCCTCCGCGCGCACGTACACCGACTACGGGGCTATGCTTTCCGAAGGGGGGTTCGACTACGTCGATATCTGCCTTCCTACCAGCTTTCACGCGGAGTATACGATCAAGGCGCTCGACGCGGGCTTCCACGTGTTCTGTGAGAAGCCGATGGGCTTGAGCGGAGCCGAGACCGACAAGATGCTCCGCGCGGTGAAACGCAGCGGCAAGCTCTTCAGCGTCGGCCAATGCCTTCGCTTCTGGCCGGCCTACACCGAGGTCAAGAAGCTCCTCGATTCGGGAAGGTACGGGAAGGTGCAGTATGCCGAGTACGCCCGCTTTTCCGCCCCGCCGGGGTGGGGCTGGGACGGCTGGCTGCTGGACGGAAAACGCTCGGGAAACGCGGCTCTCGACCTCCATGTTCACGATGTCGACATGCTCCTCTACCTTCATGGCAGGCCGAAGAGCCTGCGATCGAACGGGACTATCGAGCGCGACGGGAGCATTTCCCACATCGCGACGATCTACACCTACGACGGCTTCGTAGTCGCGTCGACGGGAGGGTGGAATTGCTCCGACTCCTTCGGCTTCAACATGCGCGCGTTCTGGGTCCTCGACAAGGCCTCGATCGAGCTTGATTTCTCGAAGACGTCCCCCGTCGTGGTCTATCCGAAGGGCGAGCCGAAGTACGCTCTGGATCTGCCGGAGGGCGACGGCTACTACCACGAGCTCAAGGATTTCACCGAGGGAGTCGCGAAGGGTCGCAGCTCCGGAGTCGTGACCGGTACATCGGCCGCGGAGTCCGTGAAGCTCTGTCTCCTCGAAATCGATTCCGCGCGAAGGCGAAAGGAGCTTGCAGTTCGCCTTTAGGCGGCCGGACGGAGCGGATCGCGTCTTACGCCGAAAAGCGGACCTTCCAGTCCCCGCTCCCCTTGATCGGATCGCCGCGGGCGCGGCATACTGAGTACCTTCACACGAGGAAGGGAGGTCGGCTTCGTGGACAAAAAGGAGATCCCGCCGAAGGTAGTGCAGACGTTTCGCGAGGGAACCGTCATCCCCGTGCTGCCTCTCGTCCTGAGCGACGCCCGCAGGCTCGACGAGGAGCGGCAGCGGGCCCTGATCCGCTACTACATCGATGCGGGTGCGGGGGGAATCGCGGTCGAGGCGCCGGCGGTCGAAACGCGAAAGTCGGGGGCTGCACTTCACGCTGCGCTGCTTACCCTGACATCCGAGACGATCGACCGCTGGTGCGAACGCAAAGGGCGTCAGATCTTCAAGGTCGTCGGCATCGCCGGCCGGACAAAAGAGTCGACCGAGGAGGCTGAGATCGCCTATCGGCACGGCTACCATGCCTGCCTCGTCAATCTTTCCGGGCCTCCGAGCTCGAGCGAATCGGAGCTTCTCGACCACTGCCGTACGATAGCCGGAGTCATGCCGCTTTTCGGCCAGAGCCTCGGGAGCTCGTCCGCGGGCAGGACGCTCTCGCCCGCTTTCTGGAGATCCTTCGCGGAAATCGACAACGTCGTCGGCATAGTGCTTGCCCCCCATGATCGGTACCAGACCCTTGCGGTCGTGCGCGCCGTCTGCGAGGCCGGAAGGGAAAAGGAGCTGTCGCTCTATACGGGGAACGACGACAACGTGCTCATCGATCTTCTCACCTCCTACAAGATTCCCACCGAATCCGGAGTCAAACAGGTAAGGATCGTGGGGGGGCTTCTTGCCCAGTGGGGCGTCTGGACAAGCAAGGCGGTGGATCTCCTGAAGCACGTCCACTCCATCGTACGGGAAAGCCGGCCGCTCCCGCTTGAGCTCCTGAGCGTGGCGGTCGAGCTCGCCGATGCGAGCAGCGCCATCCTCGATGCTGGGCACGCCTTCGCCGGGCGATCCGCCGGCATCAAAGAGGTTCTGGCGCGGCAGGGCCTACTGCGCGGGGCTGCCTCATCCGATTCGGCCGAGGCGCTCTCGGAAGGTCAAGCCGCCGAGATCGATCGCGTCCTCCGTAACTATCCACATCTGAATGACAACGAGTTCGTCGGGGAAGGCTTAAGCCGGTGGCTGGCCGAGTAGCGCACGTTGCGGGATGTCAGAGCCGGCACTAAAAACACCGGGCCGATCCGCGGTCTTCGCGCCCTAAAACGGGTGTGCGCGCTAAGATGTTGCTTCCACCAAGGAAGATATGTAAGTTGATACCCATGGGCGCACGATTGGACTACGAAAGACTGCTTATCGAGGCGGCGAACATCGTCGCCGAGGAACTGCGCTTCGACGTGAGGCTGAAGAAGGTCTGCAAGCTCCTCGCTACGACAATTAGCTACTACAACTGGGTCGGCTTCTACATTGCCGATCCCGTGCGCCGGGAGCTCCTCCTCGGTCCCTACGTGGGGACTCCGACCGATCACATTCGCGTCGCCTACGGTCGCGGGATTTGCGGTCAAGCTGCCGAGCGGGAACGGACCTTCGTCGTCCAGGACGTGACAACAGAGACGAGCTACATCCCCTGCAACATGCACGTGCGCTCGGAGATCGTCGTGCCGGTCTTTCGCGACGGAAGCGTCGTCGCCGAGATCGACGTCGACTCCCTCACCATTTTCGCTTTCAGCAACGACGACAAGCTCTTCCTCGAGAGCCTCGCCGATCGGGTCGCACCCATCATCCAGACCGAAGCGTAGCCGGCGGCAGAATTCCGGGAAGAGAAAGGAATGCGAAGAGCAGGAGCGGGAGTGCCACAAGGTAAAGCGCATAAGCTACGAGGAGCGTGAACGCCGTCTGGTCCTCGTTCCTGGTGGCGTTTCCCGCCATGACCGAGAAATTGGTGGCGGGGGGGACGGTCGCCTCAAGGAACAGGACCCACAGCTGCGCGGGCGCGAGGTGTGCGTAGCGCAGAAACACCGCGTACAGAGCGAAGAAAAGTCCGGGGAGTGCGATAAGGCGCACTGCGGCGACCGCGAAGGCCATGACGACGACCCGCGGCCGGATGCGCTCCCTGAATCGCAGGGTCCCGATCATCGCCCCCAACGTGATGAGAACCAGAGGAAAGGTGACGTCGCCGAGCAGGTCGAGCGCCCGGTAGACGGCGTAGAGCGGCAGCTTCTCGTTCAGCATGAGGGGCTGCAGCGGCGAGATCGCCACCAAGAACCCCACCGCAACCCCTATGAAGGGGGGCGTGACGAGCTCACGCAATCGAATTCGCTCCCCGCCGCGCGTGAGGAGCAGGTTCCCGGCCGACCAGAGGGTGGGGCTGTAGACAAGGAGAAAGGCGCCCACGTAGAGCGACGGAAGGCTGCCGCCGAGAAGGCGGGCGAGGGCCGGCTCGGTGAGCTGCACGATTTCGATGACGGCGAGGGGAAGATAGCCGGCGTTGCCGAATCCCCCGAGAGCGGCTCCTACGCGAAGGTCCGACCCGCGGAAGCGAAGCAGGCGCAGGAGCCCGAACGAGAGGGCGAGGGGGACTATGATCAAGACGACGGCGGCGGCCGGGAAGATCCCGCTTGAGGAAAGCTCGTTGCGGCTTGTTCGCGCGGTAGTGACGAAGAGATAGACCGGGAGGGCGATCGTCACGACGAGTCTGCTCAGTGCGGGGAAAAACCCCTCCGGCCACTTGGCGAGCCGGCGAAGAAGAAACCCGACGGCCCCCAGAATCAAGAGCTCGACAATGGTTGAAAGCACGGGTGGGACGAGCGACACGGGATCCTCCAGCTCCTTGGCGATGTGGGGAAGCGACGCCGGAATAATAGATCGGGCGCCTTTTCTTGACAACGCAATCGTCGAGCCCATACTATGCCTGGACTAGGAGGAGACATGAAGCGACTTTCGGGCTTCCTTGTTCTTTTCGTCATTAGCCTTTCCTGGGCCTATGCAGATCCCGGCTATTTGAAGCGATCGGACGACCTTTCCTATCGCGACCACAACAAAGAGAGTTTCGATCTCCTCGAGAGCGCCCTTCCCTCGGTCTCGAGCGACCAGGAGCGGGCGCGGATCTACTGGCGCCTTTCGCGCGATACCTTGAACGTCGCAGACGGGGAAAAGGCGAAGGGCGAGTCGAGCGAGACCCTCCTTGCCCTCTACAAGAAGGGGGAGTCGTACGCCGACCAGGCCATTGCAGCCGATCCTTCCAATCCGAAGGGCTACTTCTGGAAGGCGGGGAACATGGGACGATGGGGCCAGACACGCGGGATCATGGTTTCCCTTTCGCTCGCCGATCCGATCCGCAAGCTCGTCACCCGGGCGGCCGAGCTGAATCCCAACGCAGGCGACCCGTGGTTCGTTCTCGGGCAGCTCTACGACCAGGTGCCGGGTTTCCCCTTCTCGTTCGGCAACGTGATCTGGGCGGTTTCCCTGGGGCGAAAGGCGATAGATGCCCGCAAGGCAGAGGTGGCGCAAGGGGTCGAGCGCGATGTGCCCTATGACTACTATGTACAGCTTGCGCGGCACCTCATGAAGCGAAATTGGTCGGCCGCACAGCGGTCGAACGAGCAGTCGGGAGAGGCGGCGCGGTACAACTCGATAAGCGACGTCGTCGAGAAGAACGACTACTACGAGGGCGCCGCGGAGATCCCGTCAGGCTCCGATCGGGATGAGGCCCGCCAGATCAGCCGCCGGGTGATCTCCCAGCTCGAGGCGAAATCCGACCGAACGCAGAAAGACGACACCGACTTGAAAAACGCGCGGGAAACCTTGAGTCAGGTCGGCTCCGGGCGGTGATGGGGTTTGCGGCCGAGGAGGCTCGCCTTCACTACCGATTTCCCCTGTACCTGGATGTCGAAAACCGCCTGTTCGAGCCTTCTCCGTCGCTCGGTGCCATCTTCAAAGAGCTCCGATTGGAGCGGCTCCGTTGCGCCCTCCGTGAGGCTCACCCCGACGCCGAGCAGGCGGACCGCCTCTCCCGTCCAGCGGGATGAAAAGAGCTCGAGGGCGTGGCGATTGAGCTCCTCGGCGGTAGAGACGGGCCGCGGGAGCGTTGTTTGTGCGGTCGTCGTCGTGAAGTCTCCGTAGCGGATCTTGACCGTGACGGTCTTGGGTCTGGCATCCTCCGCCTTGGTGCGAAACATCACCTGGTGGGAAAGGTCGAGTACGGTCATGCGGATCTGCTCGATCTCGCGGATATCCTCCTCGAAGGTAACCTCGTTGCTAATCGAGTGGGTCCTGCGCTCCTGGCTGTAGATGCCGGGGTCGATCCCTCGCGCGATCCGGTAGAGAAATTCTCCGCCAGAGCTGCCTATCATTTCGCGCAGGGTGTCGAGCGGAGTCTCCCGGAGGGCCGTCGTCGTGTCGATGCCCAGCTCGGTGAGGCGCGCAAGGGTCTTCTTGCCCAGCCCCCAGAGATCTCGAAGGGGAAGCCGGTCCAAGAAGGCGATCTCGCCCCCGGGCTCCACCTCGAAGAGCCCATCGGGCTTTCCGGCGTCGGAGGCGAGCTTTGCAAGGTAGCGATTGGGCGCGATTCCCACCGAGATCGTGAGTCCGCAGTCCGCGCGCACGCGGTCCTTGAGCTTCCGGCCCGCGACGCAGGGCGGCCCGAGCAGCCGCTGCGTCCCGGTCATGTCGAGACTCGCCTCGTCGACCGAGATCTGGATGACCTCCGGCGTGTAGGAGTCAAGGAGCGCCATCACCCGGCGGGACATCTCCTGGTAGCGTTCCATCCGAACGGGAAGGTAGACGGCGCTTGGACAGCGCCGGACGGCGAAGGAGATAGGCATGGCCGAGCGAATACCGAAGGCCCGCGCCTCGTAGGAACAGGCGGCCACCACTCCGCGATGGCCGGGCATGGCTCCGATAACGACGGGCTTACCGCGGTATTCGGGGTGATCGAGCTGTTCCACCGACGCGAAAAAGGCGTCCAAATCGACGTGAAAGAAGACCTTGGCCATGTGGCTGTCTCGACGATCACTCGGGAGCCGGCAGCTGGGTTGCAACGACCAGGCGCTTTGAAACGACGATGTCCTTGCCGGTCACCTGGAGCGGGTACGGAAGTGCAGTGTAGACCATGACGACCTGGATTGCAACCTCTCCGGATTCGGGGAGGGTGAACTCCACGCTCAGCGGGAAGGGCGGATTCTTGCCGACGTGGATGATCGCCTCGTTCGCAGTGGGATTGTAGGAAAACGGGAAGTTGGAGTCGTAGATCACGAGCTCCTTGGCCGATGCGAGGATGACGGTGACCTCGTAGGGGGTGCCCCGCGGAATGAGGGTGAGTCCGATCTGCCTGCGATCGAGAAAGCCGGAGGAAGTTCTCTCGATCGAAAGGACGTTCTGGACCTCGGGGAGGGATGTCGTATAGGTGCGCGAACGGGTGGCGATCTCGAAGGCTCCCGCATCGGTAATGAGCCGGACTTTCCCGATCGGGGCAGGGCTATAAAGTGTCACGGTGCGGCTGTTGGAGGGGATGTCGATCTCCTCCTGGACCGCGATCGGCTGCGGGTTGCGGGGGCCGAAGGGAGCAAAAGCCATAAGGTAGCCGAAGAGCCCTGCAGTTGCCACGCCGAGCAAGAGGTCGGCGAATCTGATGAAGAGCCGCCGGCGGGAAGGGTGGTGCCTGCGGAAGAGCAGCTCGACGCGGATCGTCATGAGGATGAAGGGGAGCAGGACGACCGAGAGGAAGAGATTTCCCTTGACCGGCGAGAGCAGCACCACGCGCACGGCGTCCAGAGCGGGCAAGGTGAAGATGTCCACCCCTGCCTTGACGAGCCACCCCGTCGAGGCCAGCAGGCAGAGCGTTTTCAGGTAGGGCGAGGTGAGAATTGAGAACAAGATAGCAAACATCATTGCCCACACCAGGTAGTAGGTCAGGGAGATGTTGACGAGCGCAACGGCGACGACGTCCACCAGAAGCAGCAGGAGCGTCGCCGCCGTGTAGAAGCGCCCGTTCCGCGCGAAGGGAAGCCCCCGCAGCGCCTTGAAGAGCAGAGCGAACAAGAAAAGCGCCGCCACCACCTTCAGGGCAAAGAACGGAAAGGGGGCGTATCGCCAGAGGGTCGGGAAGTTGCGGGCGAAACCGATGCTCTCGACGAGATAGGTGCTCGCGAACAAGAACGCGAAGATGGTGGCGAGAAGCAAGGGCAGCGAGAGAAAGTGGCGCAGGAGCGTCGAGAAGTGGCGCCGAAATCTATCCTGATGGATGAGGGGATAGAGGATCGCCAGCGCCATGAGGATGACGAGGAGGACGATGTACTCGCTCTCCGAGAGGATGAATGAGAAGAAACGGGCCTGAAAAAAGAGATAGTGCCTGTCCCACGAGGAGGGGAATCCCCCCGCATTCTTGGCGACGAAGCCGGAAAAGAAGTGGAGGGCGGTGCCGACCCATTGGTTCCATTCGGAGTCCGGAAGCGGTGTGCCCATGTCGGACAGCTCGATGGCAGGATAGCCTGCCCGGAGATACGCGTCGATAAGCGGCGGCTTCCCGGCGAGCCCAAGACGGTAGATCTGATTCTCATTCCCGCGCAGAAGATAGAACAGTCCCGCGTCATCAAGGGAGGTCGCGCAGCGGTTGATGATCCAATAAGGACTTATTGTTCCATTGCTGCCGCTCGCGATGATCGTCCGTGCAGGAATGAACCGGAAGTTGAGATAGAGGACGGCGACCGGGTGGTCCGGGTAGAAGTTGGCAAGGAATTCCCGGGAGCCGATCGGATACTCGGACCCCCCGCCGTACTCGGCGCCGAGGAAGAGGAAGCGCACGGAGACTGGAGGCTCCGCGGCGCGAAGCTCCCGGATGAATCCGAGAGCGAGCGCTGGATTGATCGAACCGTCGTCGGACCTCGATGCGTCCAGCTCCTGGTCGATCGGAACCGCAACGAGCAGCTCATCGGGGCTCCTGCCTTTTAAGAAAACCTCGATCGAGCTGGAATAGGAGTGGATTCCCTCGATGTCGTTCAAAGGGCGTTCCTGGTAGGGGACCCCCATGCCCTGAAGGGTCCGCTCGATGTGAGCTATCGCTTCTCGCTCGCCGGCCGAGCCTTCGGTACGGGGATAGAGCGACGAGAAGTAGGCGAGCTGTCTGAGCACCTCACCCTGGTCGGCCGAAGCCGGCCCCTGTGCAAAGAGCATAGCCGCGCCGCGAACGAGGAGCAGGAGGATGATTGTCCATCTCATTGAGCTTCAGGGTAGGGTAAGCGGTGCGCTTCGTCAATTAAGCGCCGGCGTGCAGTCATTTTCGCTGTGACTATTCGTGCATCCGTGTTAGAATCAGAATATAGCGCGAAAGGACGGAGCCGATGGAACTGATTCCTCCAATCGAAGAGAGACACAGCATTCAGAAGTTCTCCACAAAACCCATCGAGCCCGAGAAGCTCAAGTCCTTGCTCGAGGCGGGGAGACGGGCGCCGTCTGCCAAGAACCGGCAGCCCTGGAGGTTCATCGTCGTCGAGGAGGCGGTAGCGCGCAAGAAGATCGAGGAGGCTGCCTTCGGACAGGAGCACGTCGGTCAGGCGCCCGTCATCGTCGCCGCATGCACCACCAACATCGATTATCTGATGCCCAACGGCCAGCCTGCCTATCCGATCGACATCGCCCTTGCCGTCTCGTTCATGATGATCCAGGCGCAGGCGGAGGGGATCGGCAGCTGCATCATCACGACCTACGACGAGCGAGAGGTGAAGGAGATACTCACCGTACCGTTCTCCATGCGGGTGGTCATGCTCCTCCTCCTGGGATATCCCGCCGAGCTTCCCTTTCCGGCGACGCGCAAGCCGTTCGATCAAGTGATCTCATTCAACCACTGGTAGCGGGGCTGAAGAAGTACTGAAGCCCCTCGTGGGCGCGATGGCGCTCGAGACCGAGAGTGATTATCCGGCCAAGGAGATCCGCGTAGCGCAACCCCGAGGCCTCGCACATCCGTGAGAACATGCTGATGTTTGTGAATCCGGGTATCGTATTTATCTCGTTGAGGAGGATCGCTCCGCTCTTCGCCTCCAGGAAGAAATCGACCCGAGCCATTCCCTCGATGCCAGCCGCGCGGTAGGCCTTGACGGCGAGCGAGCGCACCTCGGCGCGTCCCTTCTCGGGGATGTCGGCGGGGATGACGAGTCTCGCCCCGTCCGGGTCGAGGTACTTCGCCTTGTAGTCGTAGAAGGCGTGGCTCGAGATGATCTCTCCGGGGCCGTAGGCCTCGGGGTTCGCGTTGCCCACTACCGAGCACTCAATCTCGCGACCGATGACGCACGGCTCAACCATCACGTCGAGATCGAAGCGGAGGGCGGTCTCCACCGCCTTTGAAAGCTGCTCGAGCGAATCTACACGTCCAACCCCGACCGAAGAGCCGGCACGCACCGGTTTCACGAACAGAGGCATGCCGAAGCGCGCGCGCGCCGCGTCCCCGAGTCGCTCGATCGCCTGCGGCGACCCCGCGGCCTCCGCCTTCGAAATGGTCACGAAGGGGACGACGGGCAGATCGGCACGCTGCCAAACGCTCTTGACCATCGCCTTATCCATGGCAAGCGCGCTTCCAAGAACCCCGGCGCCGGCGTAGGGGATTCCCGCAATCTCGAGAAGGCCCTGCATAGTTCCGTCCTCACCGAAGGTCCCGTGGAGCACGGGAAAGACGAGATCGACGGCGAGAGGCCGTCCGCCAACCGCAAGCCCCCGCCCTGGAACCACCGTCACCCTCCGCTCCTCGTTTGCTTCGATGACGAGGTAGCGGACGTCGCCGCTGCCCGTGTAGGCAGCCGTCTGCTGGAGGTACCAATTGCCGCGCTTGTCGATGCCGACCAGCAGCGGGGTGTAGACCTCGCTGTCGAGACTCGCGACGACCGAGGCCGCAGAGCGACAGGAAACCTCGTGCTCGCCGGTTCGTCCGCCGTAGAGTATGGCGATGATCTTCTTCTCCACCCGAAACCTCCGTGGCAGCCGCCAAAGGCAGGCGCATTATCCGGGGATTCGATGAAAAGTTCAAGGC
>Ga0307373_10015207_pt1 | contig 10493 bp, 12 predicted proteins | sample OX2MG_FD_202534 | JGI IMG/M metagenome (GOLD analysis project Ga0307373, IMG submission 202534) | Soil microbial communities from Risofladan, Vaasa, Finland - OX-2 | ecosystem: Environmental > Terrestrial > Soil > Coastal area > Acid sulfate soil | place: Finland: Risofladan, Vaasa | collected...
TGATCTGGCTAAACTCCGATGAGCGCCCATGTAGTTCGGCGGCAAGCCAGTGATGAAGATTTTCAATACCCTGTCCAGTGAGGGCAGAAATATGAAGATGCTGGTCCCACCCATCCACATCCGTTTTGTTATGCAAAAGCACATCGCCATTCATAAGCTGCGGAGCGCGATCGAGTGTGTCGGTGACGCGAAATGAAATGTCGGCGTGGTGTGCGGCGATAGCGCCGAGCGCAATACCGCGAGCCTCAAGAGATTCCTCAGCCTCCCGAATTCCCGCCGTGTCAATCAGCTTGACGCGAAAGCCATCGACATTGATAAATGCCTCGACGTAATCGCGCGTCGTTCCAGGCGTTTCGCTCACAATGCTTCGCTCAAAATTAAGCAGCGCATTAAAGATGCTGCTCTTCCCAACATTCGGCGGACCCGTCAGCGCGACCGTGAAATAGCCTGTATTCTCGCGGCGATTAGCGCTATCGCGGACGAGAGATTTCAGCAAAGCCAGCACTTCACCAATCCGGTCATCAAAATCGGTAATATCAACATGATCGGAATCCCCAAAGTCAATCTCTGCATCGATTCGCGCGATCAGGCTAATGAGCGCGCTGTATGCGGCTCTCAGCCTCTCGAACTTTTCCGAAAGCGCCAGCTCCGCACCGCGAAGCTCGCGCTCCGATTGCGCGTTCGCTTTGATGGAAATCAGCTCCGCTTCCTCGATGCCGATTTTGCCATTAAAGAACGCCCGTCGCGAAAATTCCCCCGGCTCCGCCTGCCGCGCGCCGTTCGCAATGAGCAATTCGAGAATCTGCTGTGCGATAACGGGCGAGCCATGACACGTAATCTCGCACAAATCCTCACCCGTAAACGAGCGCGGCTCGCGGAAGACGTGGATGAGGACGTCGTCAATAAACGCATCGCGTGTAGCGCAAACTTCAGTTTGCGATCCGGTGGCGCAGTCGCAAACTGAAGTTTGCGCTACGCGGGGGTTCTGAATAGCCATATAAACCGAACTTCCTCCCCGCGCCGCCCACAGCGCCTCCGGATTGCTCACGATTTTCGATAGAATACCAATCGCATCCGCGCCGGATATGCGGAGGGTAGCCAGCGCCGAACGGCCTTCGGCCGTGGCTATGGCAGCAATCGTATCGTGAAATTGTGTGAGCGACATGGCGAACGTCTAATTGCAGACGGGCAAGAATCGCTCCCGCATTAAGAGACTTTCGACAGCGCCCGCTGAAATTCCTCCCAGCTTAAATCGAGGCGCTCCTGGACGCGGCCATAAATCAGCGCGGTGTGAATCATTCGGCCCCCGAATTCCTTGCGGGCTTCGTGGAGGACGAGGAGGATGGTCCGCTCGACTTCGGTGAGGCCATCTCGCACGTCGGGAATGTTTGGGTAGCGTTCCATGATTTTTCTTGTAGCGCAAATTGTAGCGCGAACTTAGTTTGCGACCCCGACGCCGGATCGCAAACTGAAGTTTGCGCTATATGGGTTAGGATGTGGGTAAATGAAAAAACAAAGAATCTATGGCCTGGTCGTTCTCGTGATCGCGCTCATCGCGATTATATGGTACGTAAATCAGCCGAATGAAATTCCGCAGGTTAGGGAATTAGGGATGGTGCCGGAAACGATAGGCGGCGTAGGAGTCGATGGCACGGGCGGCGACCGGGAGCTGAATCGCGAGAAAAACCGCTTCGACGCTCCGAAGAATTTCGCCGATCTTGATGCCGAGGCGGTCCTTAAAATTCCCGACGCGCTTCTGATCGAAGCGGGCCGGAAGAAGCGCGAATATTGGTCCGGCGATGCACGAGATTATGATTCCCGGGAAGAATCGCAGGGCGTGCGCCTTACGGGGTATCTTATTGCGGTACGCGAATCCGGTCCCGAAAGCTGCAACGGATATTCCGATTCGCTCCGCGATTTTCATATCTGGATCGCGGATAATCCCAACGCGTGGAAAGCGGATGCCGTGATCGCCGAGATGACGCCACGCTGGAAATCGGTGCATTCCGAATGGCAGTTGCATGAACTCGAACGGCTTGCGGAGCGCCATGCGAAAGTCCGCGCTTCCGGCTGGCTGATGTGGGACGAGGAGCATCCGGATGAAGTTGGCAAATCGCGCGGCACGCAATGGGAAGTGCATCCGGTAACGAATTTCGAAGTCAATTCCGGCGGCGAGTGGGAAACCTTACAGTGAGAAATAATTTGTGGAACGGGGTCACATTTTTAGGCTTCAGCGCGTTCTCATCGCAACAATTAACAACAAACCCATTTTGACCATAATGAAATATTTTCTTCCGTTCCTTTTCGTTTGTTTCTTAACTTCGATGGCTCTTGCGTTGAGCGCCAACGCTCAGCCGGGCATGATGCCAATGCGAAATTTTCACGCGCCCGTAACGCATGGGCCTTATAAAGACAGCGTCGAGTTCAAAACCGAATTTGACGTGCTCTATCCGCTCATTCGATCCACGCCGAACGTCAGGGAACGCGCGGCGATGATGTTTGCCCGGATGGCGCCCATGCTCAAGGCGCGCGGCATCGACTCCGCGAAAGCCTACGATACCGCGATGAAAGCAATCGATCCCATGATGGATAAAACGATGCTCTTCGAGGCGTACCGCGCGGAATTTTCCGCGGACGAACTCAAGCCGCTCGCCGCTTTTTTCAAAACGCCGGCCGGCAAACATTATCTTGAAGTGGAACCCCAGCTCGCCGCAGCGCGGAATGGAGATCTCGACCGCTACATCGCGCGCACTATGTACACTTCCATCCTGCCGATGATGAAACCCATGCCTCCTCGCCCAGAGGGTGTGATGCCACCTGCCCCGCCGCCTTCGAAAAAGGAGACGCCCGATAATCTCATTCCAAAGTAAAATGTCAGCTGGCCCCATCGGCGTGTTCGATTCCGGCATCGGCGGGATGACCGTCGTGAAGGAACTATTTTATACGGTGCCGGACGAATCCATCGTCTATTTCGGCGATACGGCGCGCCTGCCTTATGGATCGAAATCGGTCGAGACCGTGCAGCGCTATGCGCGCGAGGATACGGAACTTTTACTTTCGTACGACGTGAAGATGATTGTCGTCGCCTGCAATACGGTAAGCGCCACCGCTTTAGGCGAAGTCGAACGCATGGCGCGCGGCATTCCGGTGATCGGCATGATCGGCCCCTGCGCCGCCGAAGCCGTTCGCACGACGAAAAGCGGAAGAATTGGAATAATCGGTACCGAAGCGACGATTGCCAGCGGGGCCTATGAGGCGGCAATCGAAGAGGAATCGAGCCGAGCCGGGAAAACCTGCGTCACGTTCATCGCCGCCTGCCCGCTCTTCGTCCCACTCGCGGAAGAAGGCTGGACCGATCAGATCGCGACGGAACTTATCGCGGAAGAATATCTGAAGGGCCTGCGAATGAAGGATGTCGATACGCTGATTTTAGGATGCACGCATTATCCGGTTCTGGGCGGCGTGATTCAGCGGACAATGGGCACGCGCGTCCAACTCGTAAATTCCGGCGTCGCAGCGGCACGGCTGGTCGCGGAAATTCTTCAGCGAGAGCACGAAGGCGAAGAAGGTATCTCTGTTTCTGAATCCCGTAAGCCTTCGCATACCGTTCTCGTCAGCGATGTGCCGCGAAAGTTCCAAGCTATTGGCGAGCGATTCTTAGGCCGCCCACTGCCCGAAGCCCAGCGCGTCGTGTGGAAGGAATCGTGGACGGTGGAGCGGTGAAAATTATTATCAGAGCCGCAATACGACAAATTCGCTCGCATTGAATACAAAATTTTCTTTCCGCCTGTCCGCCATTGCGGCCGGCGCGGGATTGCTCACACTTATTCCTCCCGCCATCATCGGCATGGGTTCGAGCGGGCTCGCCGTGCAAAGCATGGAACATTGGATGCGCGGCACCCCGGATGCGTTCGAAGCGCCGCACGTCCACTGGCTGTGGGCGCCGCGCGTGATTGCGTTTATCACGGGCAATGCGTTTTCGGCATTAGTCGCCTTTCGCGCGATTGTTGTCGCGCTCGCAGTCTTTCTCTTCCTGCTCACCGCGCAGCGGCTTTTCGATGAGCGCCGCGCGATGATTGGCGGCGCAATGCTCGTGCTGAATGTAACGCTGCTTTATCTTTCGCACACGTTTGGTACGCAACTGCTTACACTGCTCGCCGCAAACGCGCTGCTCTATCTCTTCACGAGTCCCACGCCGCGCGATCACCGGTTGGGCGCGTTGATATTCGGACTTTCCCTTTCCATTGGTTTCTGGCCGTTTATTCTGCTGATCGCGATCCTCACTGTGGGGCTGAATCTTCATCACACGATTTATACTCCGCGCGCAAAGCAAACGTATGTTCTCTTCGGCCTCGTGCTTATCGGCGCGGCGGCCTATCTCCTGCTCGCAGTATTTTATTTTGGCGGCGCGCATCTGTGGGCAGCGATGAATCCCAGGTTCTTTCCGCCGCGCGGGGTCAGCCTGATCGCGCAGGGGCTTATCATCGCAGTGTTTTCGATCAATGCATTATTTGCGGTCATCGTTCGGCGAAAACCGGGCGGCATCGCACGGGAATTTCAATCGGCCTTTCTTATTCTCGGAATTTTCTTTATCACCAATCTTTTCTCGCGCGAGGAAATGCTGCAGGATGTCGTGATTATTCTGCCATGTTTAATTTTGGTGGCACTGGATCGCATGGGACGGATAGGACAAATGGGACTGATTTATTCTGCCATAAATTTAGGATTATTCTTTATATTGCCAGCCTTTACAGCGGTTCCTCAATTGGCATTGGCCGCATCGAGGCGAACAGCCTCGAATGATGCGGTTGCATTTTTGTATTACAAGACCTTCGATTTATTTAGTTACCACCAACTTCGAGAGGAGCAATTGGGTGAAGTGGAAGCGCAGGTTTTGCTTTCCACCGAGCGGCTCGATTCCACGTTGGTTCTCATTAATGCCAGCACGAATACGTGGTTCGACGCAGGAACGCTTGGCGCGGAGTTCCCACAAGCAACGTTCGGATGGTATTACGGTCAGCCGATCAATCTGGTTCGCTTGGAGGGTCTCAAAGACACAGGATTTATTCATCCCACGCGGGCAGTGCCCTACATTTCCGGCCTGTTCGAAAAATCATTCGCGCGAACGTTTATCGATAGCACCCTCCCGCCGAATGTGCCGGTACAGGAAACCGGCCATTTTCAGTATATCGACTGCCGTGGGAACGAACGCGCCCGGCAGGCGCTAATCGATCGGTTGATTTATTTGCAGTACCAGGGGTTTCACCATCGGTAAAAAATAGCGAAATACCATTTTGCACCACACGTGGAAACTTATTCCCCCGACCGAACTGCTTCCACATCAACGGTTTCGCGCGAACCGCGAGCCGTTCGCACAATAGAAACCGAAAGAATAATCAGTCCCCCCAGAATCGCAAGATTCGCGGGCCGCTCGCCAATTCCCAGGAAGACCCAAATGGGATTCAGCACCGGCTCGATCATGGCGATGAGCGTCGCGTCGATGGCGCGAATGTGCGCGATGCCATAGGTAAAGAGCGCGTACGCCGAGCCGATTTGTACGATGCCGAGAAAGAGCAACCGCCATACATTACTCCCGGAGACGGAAAGATTCGTTCCGCCGAGCAGTGCGACGAGAGCCATTGCGATGGCGATCACCACATGACCGACGATCACCGCATGCCAGCGGCTTTCGAATGTCGCGCGTTCATGCTTCAGGACGAGCGCATAACCCGCAAATGCAACGCCGCTTCCAAGCGCGGCAACGTTTCCCCAAAAACTTCTTAGTTCAAATTTACCAATAAAAAAAAGCGCCATTGCCGCGGTGGAAATAAGGACTGTGGCAAGATCCGCCCGTTTCATTTTCGTTCGGGCGAGCATCGGCTCGATGAAGAGCACGTAAATCGGCGCGGTGTATTCTAAAAAGATGGCATTCGCGCTCGTCGTGAGTTTGGTCGCGAGCACGAATGAGACGAGCATGAATGCATAGAAGAACGCGCTCAACAAAACGAAGGGCGACAGCCAGTCGTGGAGAGTTCCCAAACCGGTGCCGTGCCGCATCGCGCGGTAAATCACGAAAATAGTAATTGCGGCGAAACTGCTGCGCCAGAAGGAAACGCCCCAGGCATCGAGCGTAACTTCCTTAATAAAAAGCCCGCCCGTGCTCCAGAGCAACGCGGCCGATAGCACGGCGATGCGCCCTTGACGCGCGTCGGAACTATTCATTGGGCTGGGGAGACGCTGTGCGCCATCCGAGCCGGTCGCCCTCGGCGAGGACGGAATGTAATTGCCGCGAGTTTATCTTCTGTGCGCGCAGAAAAGAATCGAGCTGGGCCGGTGTTGTCGCGTGATTTCGCAGCGGCTGGAACGCCCGATACATTTCCACGACGCGCTCAGGCGCAATGCCGTTCAGCCGCTCGATATCTGGCTGCTGCTGCACCATGAAGGAATCGATATAGAGGCCATTCGAATCGACATACGAGGTATGCGTGGGGGCAGGTTGCAATGGCGTTGTGAGTAGTGAATCCTGCGAGGTTGCAGGCTCCTGCTTCGAACAGCCCGCGACGAGAAGAAGAAAAACAATCGATAAAACGAATTTCATTTCGATGCAACTACCGTATTCGTAAGTTCCCCAAGCGCTTCGATCGAGCAGGTTACCGTATCGCCCAGCTTCACCCAAAGATTGTCTGTGATTTTCGATCCGTTAAGTTCGAGCAAACAACCGGTGCCAACCGTGCCCGAACCAATGACATCGCCGGGGTACAGAGTAACGCCATAGCTCGCGCGCTCGATGATCTCTGCAAACGTCCAGGTCATATCTTTCAGGTTCCCTCGACTTAATTCTTTTCCATTTAGGCTTGCCGCCATCACGAGGTCATATCGCTCGCCGCGGTCGGAGGGAATGCGCTTCGCGGCCAGCTCGTCGCGCGTGACGAGCCACGGGCCGATCGCGGTCGCAAAATCTTTTCCTTTCGCGGGGCCGAGCGAGAGCTTCATCTCTTCCATTTGCAGAGCGCGCGCGCTCCAATCGTTCATGATGGTGTAGCCGGCGATATATTCGTCCGCGCCGGTGGCTTTGATGTTGCGGCCTTCTTTACCAATCACGATTGCGGCTTCGAGCTCGTAATCGAGCCGGTTCAAATGCTCCGGCATTACTTCCACCGGTCCCGGCCCGATGACCGCCTGATGATTCGTAAAATAAAAAACGGGAAATTGATCGAACTCCGGTATCATTTCAAGACCGCGATTGCGCCGAGCCGATTCGACATGCTGCCGAAAGGCATAGGCATCACGCATCGAAGCGGGCCGTGGCACCGGCGCGAGGAACTTCGTGCGCGTCTTCGGAAACCGCGCGATGCTGTTTACAAAACTTCGCGTAAAGCTCTTCGAAAGCACATCCACCTTACGGGCCGCAGCCATCGCTGGCTCACCCAAGCGCAGAAACGCAAGAACATCGTGCGGAAGCGGCGTGCCAAGCTCGCTGCTGGCGTGTTCGAGATCGACGACGTCCTCGTCCACGAGAAGGCCAAGCCGTGGCTCATCGTAATCGTTGAGGGGTTCAAGAAAAAGATACGTGACGAATTTCATACTACAAATTTACGACAAAGGTGTAGGGCTTGCTTCAGCTTGGCGAAATTGCGCAAGTGCTGCCGCGACCCATGTTGGCTCCTCCGCATCGAGAACATCAGAATAATTTACAAGCGTTACATCCAAAATAGAACTTTGCGTTGCGGAAGGTAGCAGCGCCGCGAGCACTGGCCCGGCGTCTCGAAAATCGGAGCGAGCGATTTTGCAGTGCGATAGAAATCCTGAAAAATCTTTTCGCGCAAGCGCGGAGAGCTGGGCTTCGATTTCATACCTCGCCCATTCTTTCGTTCCTGGATTTTCCCGAGCGAGCCGCATTTCCACCGGCGTTCCATAGCCCGCGCCATGATGCACTATATCGGCCGTCGCAACCATCGCGGCACCGCCCGAAATAAGAGCTGCTGCTTCGTCGAATCCGGGAAGCGATTCCGGATCTTCGCCGGTAAGGAATGGATATCGAGCAATCAACTTCGGCATTCGCTTCCCGGCACGCCGCGCGGCGGTTTCCAGCATCGCTTCGAAATTATCGAGTGAAAATTCCTCGCGCCAAATTCCTTTATCATACGGCGCGCCAGGACCGTGAATGCCGCGTAGCGACCCATTGCCGCGCCGATCGCCCAGATGTAACACGCCGAGCGCAAGTACTACTTCACCATCTGATTCGATCACCGCATTCGCAGCCGCGGCCGTAAAAGGTCCGGATGCGGAAAGCTTCGTATGCGGGAAAATAATCGCGCTGGGAAATACCTCACCCCCGACCCCTCTCCTTCGTAAGGAGAGGGGAGATTGAAAAAGCGATTCCATCCCACGCTCGCCGAGCGACACGCGCTCGGCCGCGTAAAAATCTTTCCACCAACGTGCTGTGGGCAATTGACGCTACTCTATTTTTCGAGGAGTCGTGTACCAAAAAAAGTTTTTCAGGATGTTTGAGAGCCGGCCATTTGGCTGATGGTGCGAACGTGCAAAATTTCCGAGGAAACAGAGCGAATATCCTGTGGCCTGAGAGTCAGAACGGCAATGGTTTTACCCAGTCCCGTAATAAATTCGACCTCATAGGCTTCGGCGTCGGGATAGACATGCACAACAGTCCCGACATCGCCCGCAACCAGCGAGTATTCGGGAATGCTATGGGTCAAGACTGCTAAAGATAGTTCGCGTATCATAGACGATAAGCTGTTACGAATCGAGGTGACGTTGTGCCCCGGTCTATAACCCAAATAGTACGAAGAGGAATTCCAGCACCATCAATCCCTGAAAGCGTCCCTTCTACGACATACTTTTGACCGCATTCGATTGTGGATTCCCCGACAACCTCGTTCTGGGCCGCAATTCGCAATAATTCGTTCCGGAGCGATTCGCCATTCTGCTGGGTATAGCCTGCTCCGGCAAAGAACGCAGCCTTTGGTCCGCCTTCGGGATGGTTCGGAGGCAAAAGATATTTCAAACACCTTGGCATCGGGAACATAACTCGACTCGAAATGTGGCAGCTTCATCAACGATTTAAAAATAGAACACCAATCCCGCGGCAGCGCCATAAACGACGTTCGAGGCATTCGGCTGGAGAGTAATTCGAGATGGATCCCCCTTGCCAAAGGCGGCATTGAGTGTTTGACCGCCCGAAGTTTTGAGTTCGCCGGTCGTAACCGATCGCGCCAGCAAGTCAATCGTGAAACTTACACTCGGGGCCACACGGAAATCATTGAGGAGATCGAAATTCACCTGGTAGCCCGCTGCCGAAGCCGATCGAGCGGCGTTTCCAATCGACTCGGTCTCTGAGGTAAGGGCCACAACTCCGCCCATGCCGCCGCTCGCGCGCAGGCGGTAAAATGGCCCACTGTAAAAGATGTACATTCCGCCTACGACGAAGCTATGTTCGGTAAGATCGAGCTCTTCCACCGCGCCGGCGATATTATAGGGAGCCGGCGATGTGATATCGACCGACGTATTGAACCATTTTTCGACCAGATCGTACTCGAAATAAATTCCCCATGTTTCCGCCAATTGCGCCTGGCCGGAAAGAATGATCGCGCGATCGACGGTCTGATACGAATTACGGTCGCCCGCCTGGTCCGAAGCGGGCCGGAGCGCGCGCTCGGAAAAAAGTTGGTTGAGATCGCGCGGAAGGATTTGAAGATACCCGCCATAGCCGGCATACACGCTGATAAAATCCTCCTGGGGAGTCGCGCCCTGGTTTTGCTCGTGAACCCATTGGTCGAGCAATGCTTTGCGCGCGCGATACGCGGAATCGAAGGTGTGCATCGAATCCGCGGGCGTCTGGTAGCCGCCGCTATCGGCTGCCGAAGCGGGGTTCTGCGCATAGGCATCCATGCCAAAGCAGGACGCGAGACAAACAATGGAAATGGCTATGGACCGAGACATAATGGCAAGACTAAACGTGAGATGGATAAAATGAATTCGCTATGTAAAACGTATCACCTCGCCCGTGGCCAACGATTCACGTGTGGCAAAGGTCACGAGCGTCGTGGCAAGGAGCGAGTCGAACGGAATGGGCGCTTCTCCTTGAGAAGAAAGCGATTGCAGGAATGCTTTCACTTCTTCCGCGTGTCCCTTTCCGGAACCTTTTTCGATCTTGGGTTTACCTCCCGCCGTCCAGAGTTCGAGTTCCGTAAAGTTTTTCAGGATCGCCGTGCGCCCATTCGAAAAAACCTGAAGTTCTTCCTTCGGTAAGGACTTGCTCCCATTGGCAATATACAAAATTTCCGCGACACTTCCATCGGAATATTCGATCGAGATCGAAACCGTGTCTCGATCGACGGTATCGGCGCGGCCGCTCGAAATGGATTTCGCGAACACACTCCTGGGCATCGCATCGCCCGTAAGATAGGCTGCGGTATCGATGAAATGACAGACTTCGCCGATGATTCGCCCGCCGCCTTCCGTCTCGTCCTGCG
>Ga0307373_10015211_pt1 | contig 10493 bp, 5 predicted proteins | sample OX2MG_FD_202534 | JGI IMG/M metagenome (GOLD analysis project Ga0307373, IMG submission 202534) | Soil microbial communities from Risofladan, Vaasa, Finland - OX-2 | ecosystem: Environmental > Terrestrial > Soil > Coastal area > Acid sulfate soil | place: Finland: Risofladan, Vaasa | collected...
GGACGCCCGCATCATTTTTACGGACACAGAGAGATCGAACTGGTCGTGGGATCCGGCCACGAAGTCGTATTACTGGCACCGCTTTTTCAGTCATCAGCCGGATTTGAATTTTGACAACCCCGCCGTGCGCGAGGAAATCTGGAACGTTATGAAATTCTGGCTGGACATCGGCGTGGATGGGTTTCGCCTGGATGCCGTACCCTATCTGTTCGAGCGGGAAGGAACCTCCTGCGAGAATCTTCCGGAGACCCATGAAGTGTTGCGGGATTTCCGCAAGCGGATGGATGACGCTTATCCTGGGAAAATGCTGCTGGCGGAAGCGAATCAATGGCCGGCGGACGTTTCTGCCTACTTCGGCCAGGGCGACGAATTTCACATGGCCTTCCATTTTCCGCTGATGCCGCGGATGTTCATGGCCATCACGCTGGAGGACCGCAAGCCGATCGTCGAAATCCTGCAACAGACCCCGCCCATTCCGGACAACTGCCAGTGGTGCATTTTTCTGCGCAATCACGACGAACTCACCCTGGAAATGGTGACCGACGTGGAACGCGATTACATGTATGACGAATACGCCTCGGAAAAAAACATGCGCCTGAACGTGGGCATTCGCCGCAGGCTTGCCCCGCTGATGGAAAACGACCGGAGGTGCATTGAATTGCTGCACGGCCTGCTCCTGTCGATGCCCGGGACCCCCGTCGTGTATTACGGGGATGAAATCGGAATGGGCGACAACGTCTATCTTGGCGACCGGAACGGCGTGCGGACTCCCATGCAATGGAACGGCGGTTGGAACGCCGGTTTTTCCGGCGCCGATCCCGAACAGCTGTTTTCGCCGCTCATTTCCAATCCCGTTTACGGATATCAGTCCACCAATGTGCTGTCCCAGCAACGCACGCACCATTCGCTGCTTTCCTTTATGAAGCGCGTCATTTCGATCCGCAAGGCTTCCCGCGTGTTCAGTCGGGGAACGATTGAATTTCTGCACCCGGCAAACCATCGTGTTCTGGCCTACGTGAGGGAGTTGGGCACCGAGCAGATCCTCGTGGTCAATAATCTGGCCAATTCCGCGCAGGCCGTGGAACTGGACCTGAGCCGGCACAAGGGCAGGATTCCCATCGAAATGGAAGGGCGCAATCTGTTTCCGAGGATCGGCGATCTGCCATATCTGTTGACTTTGGGGCCCTACCAGTTTTATTGGTTTCGTCTTCGTAAAATCTGACCGGAAATCGCAGAGGGCAATCGTAAACGTTTCGGCGGCGCGCGTTTCCGCCGAAGCGCCAGGAAGGCAGGCCGGAGAACCCATTGTCTGAAGAAACTTTTCTGACCGACGATTTTGTGGGACAGCTGATGAGCGTTGGCGAAGTGGACCTGCTGGTCGGCATCGCCACGCACAATCACGCGAAGACGATCGGCAATCTCGTGCGGACGATCGAGGAGTGCCTGGTGCAGTCCTTTCCCCGGGAAAGGATCGTCATCGTCAACGCCGACGGCGGTTCCCGGGACGATACGCAGGGCATTCTGCTGCGTGCCGCCCCGCCGGAATCTAAAAATGCGCGCGGCCTGACGTCGCTTCGCACCATGCATCGCATTTCCACCCGCTATGCCAATGCGCCCTCGCCCGGCCTGGCTCTGCGGACGATCCTTGCTTCCGCCGAGTTGCTCAGAACGAAGGCCTGCGCCATCGTTTCACCGGAAAATTCCCAACCGGCCTGCGGCTGGGTTACCAGCCTGCTACGCCCCGCGTTTCAAGATCATTTTGATTTCGTCGCGCCTCTCTACACGCGAAACAAGTTCGACGGCCTGCTGGCCAGGAACCTGCTGTATCCCATGAGCCGCGCGGTGTTCGGACAAAGAATTCGCGAACTGCATTCGGGAGAATTCGGGTTTTCCGGCCGCCTGGCCAGCCATTGCTTGAGCCAGACCGTGTGGCACGAGGAGGTTGTGCGCGCCTGGCCGGAATACTGGATGGCCATCTCCGCGGTTTCCGGGGGATTCCGGTGCTGCCAGTCGTATCTGGGCGTCAAGGGGCGCACCGAAACCTCGCCCGACCTGGTCGCCGCCATTCGCCAGACGGTTGGAACGCTATTCTGGTGCCTGGAAAAGCAGTCGGACTTCTGGATGGACCGCGCCGACTCGGAAATCGTGCCGACGTTCGGTCCCGACCATGAATTGGCTCCCACCACCAGCCGCGTGAATCGGAAAAAACTCCTGGAAATGTTCCGCGACGGCATTTCCGGCCTGGAACAGATTCTGAATTCGGTTCTTCACGCCGGCACGTTTGCGGAAATCAAGCGCCTGGCAGCCTTGAACGACGGCTTTGACTACCCGGACGACCTGTGGGCCAGGACGTTGTATGAATTCGCCGCGTCATATCATCACGGCGTGCTCAACCACGACCACCTGATCCAGGCATTGGTTCCTCTGTACCGCGGGAGAATCTATTCGTTTCTCATGCAGCATCAGGAGTCGTCGCCGGAAGAAATGGAAACCGGGACCGAGCATCTCTGCATGGAAATGGAACGTCAGAAACCCTATTTGATGGAATTGTGGAAGTCGAACAGTGAGGTGAAACCATGAGAGAAACGATGCTGCGCGCACTGACGCAGGCTTACGATAATCTGCTTCACATGATCGGGGAATTCCTTCCGCGATTCATTGTGATGGTGGCCATTATTATTGTGGGCTGGCTGGTCGCGTTGATCCTCAAGCGAATCACGCGCTCGATTCTGCGCCTGACGAACCTGGACCGCCTGGGCGAGGAAGCGGGGGCCTCGGGCGTTTTACGGAAAGCGGCCCTGCCCTCGCTTACGGAGCTGGTGAGCCGGGCCGTATTCTGGCTCGTGTGGCTGGGATTCATCCTGATCGGCATAAGCGTCCTGGAAATTTCCGGGATGCAGGAGCAGATTTCGCGTATTTTCGGCCTGCTGCCGCAATTTCTTGTCGCGCTGCTGATCCTATTCATCGGACTGGTCGCGGCGAATTTCTTTTCGCGCGCCGCGCTGCTGGGCGCGGTGAATTCCGGGTATCCCTCTCCGCAGGTATTCAGCGGGGCGGTTCGCTTCGTGATCTGGATTCTGGCCATTTCCATGGCCCTGGAGCAGATTGGACTGGCACGAGAGACGGCCATCGCGGCCTTCTCCATCGTTTTTGGCGCCGTGATGCTGGGGCTGGCCATTGCGTTTGGCCTGGGTGGGCGCGATCTGGCCCGCTTGACACTGGAAAAATATTTTGGGGAAAAGAAAAAAGAGAAGGAAGACGAGCCGATGCCCCTGTGATGGGTTCGGCATCGACCGGCTGCATCTGCACCGAATCGTTGCCCAAGTGTTTGCGTGCGACCCGCGTGAACACAGTTTCCTGGTGTCGCCGGCGCCATAAATTATCGCGTTTTCTCCTCATTGGCATTGACGTGGCAATAACGAGCAATGACGAGGTAAATTCGCCACGAACAATAATTTGGTTCACTCATGTTGACCCTCCGGTGTATAAATGTGCCCATCCAGGAAGTTGAAAATGGATTTGCGGCGCAACGCGTCCGTCCTTAATGCGACCAAAACACAGAAGTATGCGTTTCATTCGTTTCATCTCGCGGTGGGGTCTGGCAAACGCATCCTGCCTGGCCGCGGCTACCGTATTTCTAACCATCCCCGGTGCATATCCTGTGTCCGCCCGGCAGTCGCGTTCGGCTTCGCCCGACCAGGGTGTGGCTGGTGAAAAGCCTCTGGACAATCGCGACGCCATATACGCTGCCGCCATGGCGCGCCGGAAGGCGCAACTCGAAAAAATCACGCCGGTCAGCGACACGATGCTCGAGCATCCGCCTGACGGCGATTGGCTCGCCTGGCGCCGCACCTACAGCAGTTTGGGATACAGCCCTCTTCGTCAGATCAACGTTTCGAACGTAAACAATCTCCGCGTAGCCTGGAGCCGTTCGCTGCCTCTCGGTCCCAATGAGATCACGCCGCTGGTGCATGACGGCGTGATTTTCATTGAGAGCGCAAACACGATCCAGGCCCTGGACGGCGCAACCGGCGATCTGCTCTGGCAATACGTTCGGCCCTTGCCGGAGCCTCTGCTGGGCGGCAGAAAATCCGTCATGCGCGGAATGGCCCTCTACCAGGACAAACTCTATGCGCCCACCGCCGACGGCCACCTGATCGCGCTCAACGTGAAGACCGGGAAACTCGTATGGGACTACCAGGCGGTGATTGCTCAATCGGGAGTCTACGCGCGTTCCAATCGCGACTTTCGCCTTGACGGCGCCCCCATCGTCGTCCATGGCAAAGTGATCGTGGGCGTCAGCCTGGGCATCGCCAATCCGGGGGGCGGCTGCTTCATCGTGGGACTCGATGCCGGGACCGGCAAGGAACTCTGGCGATTTCACAACATCGCGCAGCCGGGTGAACCCGGAGGCGACACCTGGAATGGCGCGCCCGCCGACCAGCGCTTCGGCGCCTCCATTTGGACCGGCGGCAGCTACGATCCCCGTCTCAACCTCGTCTATTTCGGAACCGGCAACACCTATGACACGGCCACGCTGCTGCAACCGCGTGCCGGGAGCGGCCAGCCCGAAAACGGGAAGGCCGCACCCGGCTACAATGACGCCCTCTACACGGACTCGACCCTGGCGCTTAATCCCGACACCGGCAAGCTGGTCTGGTATTACCAGCACATGAATCGCGACGTCTGGGACCTCGACTGGGCGTTCGAACAGTCGCTGATCACGCTCCCCATCGACGGCAAGCCGGCCGATCTGGTGGTGACCGGCGGCAAACTCGGGCTGTTCGACGCGGTCGAGCGGGGCAGCGGCAAATATGAATTCTCCAAAGACCTCGGCCTGCAAAACGTGGTCGTCGCGATCGACCCGAAGACAGGGAAGAAGATCATCAATCCCGCCCTTGCGCCCGAAGCCAATCAGACCAAGCTTCTTTGCCCCAATGCGAATGGCGCCAGGAACTGGCCCGCCACGTCCTACGATCCCGGCACGCACATTCTCTACGTGCCCATGGTGGAAACCTGCGCCGACTTCACCTGGATACCCGGCGACGCCGCGCAGACCGCGGCCGGCGGCGAAGACATGCATTTCACATCGCGCCCGCGCCCCGGCAGCGACGGGAAATTCGGCCGCATCGAAGCGGTCAACCTCGAAACCCGAAAAGTAGTTTGGATCGATCGCCAGCGCGCCCCGGTAGCCAGCGCGATGCTTTCCACGGCCGGCGGGATCGTCTTCAACGGCGCGCGCGACCGCCAGTTCACCGCCTACGATGCGGCCACCGGGAAAATACTGTGGCAGGTCCGGCTGAATGCTTCGCCAAGCTCTGCTCCGGTAAGTTACAGCGCGGGCGGCAGACAATACATCGCGGTGGTAGCGGGCGGCGGCGGCACGCTGGATGCCGGAGGCGGTTCGCTCACGCCGGAAATCGACAATCCGCCCGGTGGAACGTCCCTGTGGACATTCGAATTGCCGGACGCAGGCGGGAGTGAAAAACCGAGACCATGACTGAGACAATCATTAGCACGCGCGATGCCAAGAAAACTGTCCTGGCTTGCAGGTTTCTAAAAAAATCTCACACCTGGCGACATGGGCGCCCCGCCAGCCTGGTTTTGGCTCTGACGCTGGCTTTTGCCATTGTAGCCGCTCCCGCGCACGCGCAGGATCAGCAGCCGCCAACCCCCGAGCCGGCAAATATCCTCACTCCCAACCACGACGCCGTATTCACCGCCACCATCGCGCGGCGAAAGGCATTGCTCGACCGCATCTCGCCCATCTCGGACGAGACGCTTCGCCACCCGCCCGACGGCGATTGGCTCACCTGGCGCCGCACCTACGAAGGGTTGGGCTATAGCCCGCTTCACCAGATCGACACGGGCAGCGTCCACGATTTGCGCGAGACCTGGGCATGGGTGCTGCCTGAGGGGCCGAACGAGATCACTCCGCTCGTCCACGACGGCGTCCTCTTCGTCGAAAGCGCCAACACCGTGCAAGCCCTGGACGGCGCTACCGGCGACCTGCTCTGGCAATATGTTCGGCCCTTGCCCGAGTCGCTCCACAATGGCAGCGCCTCCATCGTAAAGAATCTCGCCATCTACCGGAACATGCTCTACGCGCCTACCGCGGACGGGCACGTCGTGGCCCTGAACGTAAAAACCGGCGCGGTCGTCTGGGATCAGCAGGTCCTGGGCCCGCAAGAGACCCAACACCATCTGCATCTGGACGGCGGCCCCATCGTCGTTCACGGAAAAGTGATCATGGGCGCGAGCGGCTGCAACACTTACCCGGGCGGTTGCTTCATCGTCGGTCTGGACGCACAGACCGGAAACCTGGCCTGGCGATTTGACACCATCGCGCGCCCCGGCCAGCCCGGCGGCGACAGTTGGAACGGCGCCCCCGTGGAGCAGCGTTTTGGCGGCTCCGTGTGGACCTCGGGGAGTTACGATCCCGCTCTCAATCTTGTTTATTTCGGCGTCGGCCAGACCTATGACACTGCGACGCTGCTGCAGCCGCCCTCAAAAAACGCCTTTTCTTCCAAGGACAGCGGTAACGACGCGCCCTATACCGACTCCACCATCGCTCTTGACCCCGGCACTGGCAGGCTCGCCTGGTATTACCAGCACATGAACCGCGATGTCTGGGACCTCGACTGGGCCTTCGAGCAGTCGCTGATCACGCTCCCCATCGACGGCAAGCCGGCTGATCTGGTGGTGACCGGAGGGAAGATCGGGCTGTTCGACGCCATCGACCGGGCCAGCGGCAAATATGTATTCACAAAAGACCTGGGCCTGCAAAATCTGGTCACGGCGATTGACCCGCGGACCGGGAAAAAGACCATCGATCCGGCGCTGCGGCCCGAAGCCAACGTGACCAGACACATCTGTCCGCATTCAGGGGGTGGGCGAAACTGGCCCGCGACTTCCTACGATCCCGGGTCCAGGATTCTCTATGTGCCGGTTTACGAATCCTGCCAGGATTTCACCTGGGTTCCGCAGAGTTCCGCCGTCACGGCAGCCGGTGGCAGCGACATGCGCTGGGTTTTGCGCCCGCGCCCGGATAGCACCGGGAAATTCGGCCGCATCGAAGCGATCAACTTGGAGACAAAAAAAGTGGTGTGGACCGATCGCCAGCGCGCCGCATTCTCCTCCTCGACGCTGGTGACGGCCGGTGGCCTGGTGTTTGCCGGTTCGCGCGACCGCCGCTTTCAGGCTATCAATGCGGCAACCGGCAAGCTGCTGTGGCAAACCAGGCTGAGCGCATCGCCCAGTTCGACGCCGGTAACCTACAGCATCGCCGGACAGCAATACGTTGCCGTGGTTGCCGGCAAAGGCGGCCCGGTCGCGTGGACCGCGCTCACTCCGGAAATCGACAATCCGCCCGGCGGCATCTCCCTCTGGGTGTTCAGCCTGCCCGACGGTCGATAGAGGTTTGGCGGGTGGCGCACCCTTTCGCGATTTTTCTTCTTGACCACAGCTCACAGTGGGATGATACCATTGCAGCACGTCAACGCAGAGTAAGTGGCTTTGCTTTTCCGGGTGGCAGACCCTTCGTGACCTTCGAAGGGTCTGGGGTTTGGTTTTCCCTCGACTCCATGGCCAATGAACTCATTCGGATTTACGGACGCGGGCATCTTCATTTCATCACCTTTAGTTGTTACCGGCGCGTGCCGTTCCTGCGCTCGGTCCGCGCCAAGAATACTTTTGTTCAGACTACTCCAATCCCAAACACGGTTTGATCCGCATCGATCCCGTCCGCTGAGCCCAACATAACGTGGAAGAAATAACACCAGCCGCCCCTTCGACAACCGCGAAGGATCGGCCACCCGAAAATTCAAAGGCTGGCCCACCCGCCTTTTGGTGGCACAGGCTTCACAGCCTGCGGAAAAAGTGGAAAACTTCGTGGGTCGCGGCTTCAGGCACGACATAACAGCTGCGTTTTTTGTTAGGAGGTTTTAACCCCCGAAGGCGCACAAATCGATTTTTTCTCAACCTGTGAAGCCTGTTCTACCGGACGCGGTATGCGGGGAGATGTAGCACAGGCTTCAGCCTGTGAGGTTTTGAATTTTGCGGAGAGATTAAAAAAGCAGGATGCGTGGCAGGGTGGAAGGCTGAGGGCACAAAAAGTTAAGGCAAAAGCTGAAGTGAAAGCAATAGCGAAAATCAAAATCAAAATCAAAAGCAAAAGGCGAAAGCTCACAGGCTGAAGCCTGTGCTACCACGCCATCGGCCAGCGGTGAGCCTGCCGCCTGCTGACGATGTCGGTATCGAGTTACCGTTATCAGTGCAGGCGGAGCGATGAAGGGTTGCGCCTGCGTTTGGTGGAGTTGGCGCGGGAGAAGCCGCGATTTGGCTATCGGCGCTTGCCTATATTGCTGCGACGCAAGGGAGAAGCGGTGAATCACAAACGAGTGCATCGGGTCTATCGGGAAGTGGGGCTGAGCATCCGGCTGGCGGAAGGTCCGCCCCACGAAGACCCTCTACTGCGCGGAAAACGCCAGCAGCACGTTTCCGGGTGTGCCGGCGCCGAAAACGTAGCCGGACCCGGCGAAAAGCATGCCGCCCGCGACAGTGGGTCCCGGAGCGCCCATCGAGCCGCCCTTGCCGGGCACATGATTCACGGTTTGGAAGTCGCGATTCATATTGTATTCCCAGAGCAGATGGCCGTCGCTGGTCGAGAGGGCGCGCAGCATCCCGTCCCAGCCTCCGGAGAAAATGACGCCGGGAATAGCGGTAATGGCGGAGGTTTCGCCGCGCGGCCCGGGTCCGGCCGGCGGCGTGATGCGTGTGAACCATTTGCGTTCACCGGTAGCGATTTGCACGGCCGCCACGCCGCCCGTCCGCAATCCGAAGTACGCGTTTTGCTGATCGGCCGCGCCGCCGAAGGTAATCATCCCCAGTGCGAGCTTCGGCACGAGCTGCGCCTTCCAGACGACCGCGCCCTTGCGGTCAGGGTCGTGGCCCCAGACCATGCCGCTTTTCTGGCCCGCCACCAGAATCCTGTGGCCATTCGGCAGCGTCTTCAAAATCGGCGATGCTCCAAAATCAAAATCGGGGCCCATATCCTTCGGGCAATTGTCTCCATGACGGCCTCGGCCGCAGCCGGAGAGCCACATATCGTTTTGCGTGTCTTGTTTGGACCACAGGATCTTGCCTGTTTTCATGTCGAGCGCCAGGATGGCGTCGGTATTGGGGGAAACCGGAGGGGTATAGGCGTCTCCGGTGCCGATGTAAATCACGTGCTTTTTGGTGTCGATGGTGGGGGAATTCCACACTGCGGCGCCGTTCGGGCCGTATTGCTGAACGCCCCGGGGAGTTTTTGTCGTGGGCTTGGGCGCGTCCTGGACCGGATAAGTCTTCCAGATGGTGCGCCCGGTGTTGGCGTCGAGTGCCACCACGCTGCCGCGAAAAGTGCAGCAGGGATACACGTTGCTGAATCCCGCGGCGCGTTCCTCCTGGGAAGATACGGGCACATACAGGCGGCCCTGGTACAGTGTGGGCGCGCCTGTAATCTTGGCGACGGGATGTTCCTCCACTTTCACTTTCCAAATCTGGCTGCCCGTTCGGGCATCGAGCATGTAGACGTTGGCCTTGGTATCGCCAAAGTAGAGTCCGTATTTCGTCGAGCCATGACCTTTTACACGCCCGACGCTGGAGGCGCTCCGTACGCCCGCATCCGCCTGAAACGACCAGTAAACGCAGCCCGTTTTGGCGTCGAGCGAATAGACGGCGCCCGTATCCGCGCTGACGAAAACGCGTCCGCCGGCGACGGTGGGCTGCCCGTAAACTTCTTCTGCTCCGGGAAGGCCGAAGGCCCATTTTAGCTTGAGCTTCGGCACTTGATCGGCGTTCAGCCCGGCGCCCTTCGCGGCCTGATAGCGCGCATTGCTTACACCATTCCCCCAGCCGTTCCAGGAAGGCTTTCCAGCGATGTCGCCCAGTGGAGCATTGGCGGAGCATTTGTTCGGCATGAGCGAAGCACTGGTGTACCGGGCCACGCCCACTTTGCGGCCGCCGAGAAAGAAAGCTATGGTGCGCTTGTCACTATCCGAAATGCCCTGCAAGGCCGTATGCGGCGCCTTTGCCAGGCCGGCATAGATGGCTTCCGGCGTCATTTTCCACAGAGACATCACCGCAGGCGCGGCCACGGTGCTTTCCGGGTTGCCGTGGCACGTGGCGCAGTGGCTTTCGAACAGGCGCGCGCCATCGGATGTCTGGGCATGCAGCGTATTCGCGGCAGGCCAAAGCATGGCCATCAACGCAACAAGTATCCAGGCGGATCGCTTCATGGAAAAAATCCTCTCGATGTTGGAGTGCTTGATAAAACCCGACCGTGCCGAAATATACTCTTGTATGTTCGCGCATACAATCCAGTTCTGTATTGCCGTGGCCGGCTCCGTCGCAGCGGCAGCAGGCACTTCCCGTCATGTAGAGGCCGCGCACATTTTGTGTGGGTTGACAGTTGGACCACAACTCGGACAAATGAAATCACTGCCGGGATTGCC
>Ga0307373_10015213_pt1 | contig 10490 bp, 11 predicted proteins | sample OX2MG_FD_202534 | JGI IMG/M metagenome (GOLD analysis project Ga0307373, IMG submission 202534) | Soil microbial communities from Risofladan, Vaasa, Finland - OX-2 | ecosystem: Environmental > Terrestrial > Soil > Coastal area > Acid sulfate soil | place: Finland: Risofladan, Vaasa | collected...
TCCCCCCGAGTGAATTCGGAAGGTGTCATATGGGAATATCCTTAGTTACCGCTTTACTGATTTTCACCAGTTCCTTCACCAGTTCTTCCAACCTATCGAGCCGGAGCATGTTCGCCCCGTCAGATCTGGACATTGACGGTTCGGGATGGGTTTCAATGAATAAACCATCCGCCCCGGCGGCAATGGCTGCCCGGGCAATTGTTCCGATCAGGGTAGGGTTTCCGCCCGTGATGCCGCTTTGCTGGTTGGGTTGCTGCAGGCTATGGGTGCAATCCACTACCACGGGTACCCCGTGTTCCTGCATCCAGGGAATATTGCGGAAGTCCACCACCAGGTCCTGATAACCGAAAGTGGTGCCCCGTTCAGTGAGCAGGATCAGTTCATTCCCTTCATTGCGGATCTTCTGAACGGCAAACCCCATGGCCTGGCCGCTCACAAACTGCCCTTTTTTGACATTGACCGCACGGCCGGTCCTGGCTGCGGCCATAAGGATATCCGTCTGCCTGCATAAGAAGGCTGGGATCTGCAGAATGTCTGCATAAGGTGCAGCAATGGCCGCTTCCTGGGCACTATGGATATCTGTGGTAACCGGTATGGAGAAAGTATGTCCGATTTTCTTCAGCAGTTCAAGTCCAGCAATGTCTCCGATACCTGTGAAGGAATCTACCCGGGTCCGGTTGCCTTTGCGGTATGATGCTTTGAAAATAAAGGGTACCTGATAGCGGTTGCAAATCTCTCCGACACGCGCTGCAATGTCCATCAGCAACTGTTCCTCTTCAATCACACAGGGGCCGGCGATGAGAAAAAAATTGGAATGCCCTTTTTTCCCGGTAAACAAGTCCTTAATCAGGTCCATATGCTAAGTTACCAATTCCGGGTATATTTGCCTGAAGTCCCTGTTCCTATGAACCCTGCAAAAGAAAGGATTCTTGTTATCGGTGCCTGCGGGCAGATTGGTGTCGAACTTACCCTGGCGCTCCGGCAAATTTATGGGGAAATCAATGTCGTGGCTTCCGACCTGCGCGATGAGCATGCGTTGCTAAAAGGTACTGGGCCCTATGTGACCCTGGATGTGATGAACAAGGAAATGTTGCATGTCCTGGTGATCCGGCATAACATTACGCAGGTATACCTGCTGGCGGCCATCCTCAGTGCCACCGGAGAAAAAAATCCTTCCCTTGCCTGGCATATCAATATGCAAAGTTTGCTCCATGTACTGGAGATTGCCAAGGAAGAAGGGCTGAACCGGGTGTACTGGCCCAGCTCAATTGCCGTATTTGGGCCAGGTTCTCCCCGGGAATCAACCCCGCAGCATACCACCATTGAACCTACAACGGTATACGGCATTTCCAAATTTGCTGGGGAAAGATGGTGTGAATATTACCATAAACGGTTTGCAGTGGATGTGCGAAGCCTTCGGTATCCCGGATTGATCAGCTATAAATCGGAACCCGGCGGAGGCACGACAGATTATGCAGTGGAGATTTTCCGCTCAGCCCTTGATCAGGGAAGCTATACCAGTTTTCTATCTGCGGATACCTACCTGCCCATGATGTATATGCCCGATGCCATCCGGGCCACGATTGAACTCATGCAGTCCGACCCGGCCAGGATAACGGTCCGGTCATCCTACAATCTGTCAGCGATGAGCTTTTCCCCTGCGGAGATTGCCGGGGAGATCAGCAAACATATACCTGGATTCAGGATACATTATTCTTCGGATTACCGCCAGCAGATTGCGGACAGCTGGCCCCGGAGCATTGATGACCTGCAAGCCAGAAAGGACTGGGGCTGGAAACCACGGTATGATCTTTCCGCCCTGGTAACCGATATGCTGGCCAATCTTGGAAACTGAGGGTCAGTGCTTAGCGGACAATACATCTTCCATGGAGAAAATACCTGTCTTCCCGGCTATCCAGCCTGCGGCCTCTATGGCACCTTCTGCAAATCCATTCCTGGAATGGGCGGTATGGCTGATCTCCAGGTCATCGGTTAAACTGCTCCAGATCACCCGGTGAGTGCCGGGCTCCTGGTCCAACCGGTGGGAAAGTATGGAAATCGTTGCGGCATCGTCACTCTCGTGGTTAACCCATTGACCCAGCCTGGGTACCTCGGAAAGGACCTGATCAGCCAGGGTGATTGCTGTACCGCTCGGAGCATCCTTTTTCTGCATATGGTGGGTTTCCTCCACCCGAACCCTATACTGCTGCTGGCCTGCCATGCAGGCAGCAAGCTGACGGTTGATTCCGAATAATATATTCACCCCAATGCTGAAATTGCTGGCATATAAAAAGGCAGATCCCCGGCGCAGACATGCCATGTGTATCTCAGCCAGCCTGTCCAGCCAGCCCGTGGTTCCGCAAACCACGGGCAATCCGGCTTCAAAGCATTTGAGGATATTATCCGCCGCGGACTGCGGGGTACTCACCTCAATGGCCACATCGGCATTCCGGAGTTGAGGTCCATCCATCTCGGAACCATTGCGTGAATGAATGGTCAGGACAATCTGGTGGCCCCTTTGGAGGGCCACTGATTCAATGGCCCGGCCCATTTTTCCATATCCGATAATTGCGAGTTTCATGGGGCTAATATGGGTGTGAATGAAAGGGATACCTGGATGGCCCAGCTAGCCCGATGACCAGTCCGAGTCCGGCGCAATTCCCCTGGATTGAAGGCAACAGGTGAACGGAAATATCATCGGACACATTAAAATAATACATATGGGCATCTACAATGGCATCCAGTATATTGATAAAATATACACCGATAAAGGCCAGCGCGGAATAATCCACGTATTGCCGGTACCCATCCCGGATAATTTTAAGGTCGGACTGACTATATAAAGACAATGCATTGTTAATGGCGGGATCACTGCTCAATTGTCCGGAATAGCTTAACCGGTAAGCATCCCGGTAGATCAGGTATTGCTTATAGTTAAACACAAAGAAACCGGTAGCCGTGGCCAGTCCGGCATAGGCAACAGGTATTTTCCAGTACTTGTGGTTATAAGCCTGGCCCAGGCCCGGCAGTACGGCCGAAAAGAGTGCTGCCTTTTGCGGGTCATGAATATTGGACAAGCTGTCGGGATGCGCAAAACTGGCCCTGGGAGGGTAGTGGGCGGATACCGGTTTTTCCGGTGAAATATTCCCTGCGGGAGAAACCCCGGAATGGACGGAATCTGTTTGATTGTTCAGCAGGGTATCCTGGGCAAAGACTGCCTGTATTGATCCGATCAGGATCAGCATTCCGGCAATGGCGGAATGCCAGCCGGTAACAGCCAAAGATGTACTAAATACCTTCACTTCAGGGAGCAATTAACGCATATATCCTGTCAAAATCCTCATCGGAGAAAAAAGAGATGAGGATATGGCCTTTGCCCGTGCTTTTGCGGCTAAGCTGCACCCGGGTGGAAAAATGAGAGGCCAGCTTATCCTCTATCTGCCTGTACATGGGTGAAATGCCAGACTTGCGCATGGGTTTACCCGAAGTTTTAATTGACCGGGACACCAGCTCTTCGGTCTGGCGCACAGATAATTGCCTTTGCCTGATTTCCCGGAAAATCAGCAGTTGTCTGTCGGGGAACTCTATACCAGCCAGGACCCGGGCATGTCCCATGCTGATCAGCCCGCTCCTCAGGGCAAGCTGGATATCCGGAGGGAGTTTGAGCAACCGCAGGTAATTGGTGACCGTAGACCGGTCTTTCTTCAACCGTTCTGCCACCTGGATCTGGGTAAACTGCCCTTCTTCCATCAGCCGCTGGAACCCCAGGGCTATTTCTATGGCATTCAGATCCTCCCGTTGGAGGTTTTCCAGAAGGGCCCAGACCAGCAGTTGTTCATCATTCCCTTGCCTGATATACGCCGGTAAATCCTTGATCCCAGCCATCCTTGCAGCCCTGAACCGGCGCTCTCCGGAGATCAGCCGGTATTTCCCCGCACTGGTTTGCATGACTGTAATAGGTTGGATCAGGTCATTTACCCGGATGGATTCACTGAGCTCCTGCAGGGACTCGGGATCAAAATCCCTGCGGGGTTGCATGGGATTGGCTTCGATCTGGTCCAGAGATATTCTTTCCGCATTGATGGCAGGTCCTGCCATTCTTTCACTCAAGGCATGACTGGTTATATTCAGGTCCTCATCAATATGCTGCAGCAGGGACCGGATACCTTTACCCAATGCTTCCTTTTTATGGGGATTGCTCATCATTCAGGGCTAATATTTTATCTTTCAGTTTGATCCTGGTCGCATCATGCTTCTGCAGGATTTCCTTAGCCAGGTTTAGATAATTCACCGCACCGGTGCTGTCCGGATCGTAAAGGATCACCGGTTTTCCGAAGCTTGGCGCCTCACCCAGCCGGGTATTGCGGTGAATGATCGTATTGAAAACCATATCCTCAAAATGCTTTTTCACTTCATCAACCACCTGGTTGGATAACCTCAGCCTTCCGTCATACATGGTCATCAGGATACCCTCAATCTCCAGTTCCGTATTTAGCCGGCTTTGGACAATCTTGATGGTATTTAGCAGCTTACCCAGGCCTTCCAGGGCAAAAAACTCACACTGTACAGGTACGATTACCGAATCGGCCGCAGTCAGGGCATTCACGGTGATCAGTCCCAGGGAAGGGGAACAGTCCAGAACAATAAAATCATATTGGTCCCTCAGGGGTTCAATTACAGAACGGAGCACCTTTTCGCGGTTCGGGCGATTGATCAGTTCCAGCTCAGCCCCGACCAGATCAATATGGGAGGGAAGGACCTGTAGAAAATTGATCTCCGATTTCAGGGGAATATCCACCGAGCGGACATCATTGACCATGCAGTCATAAAGGCTTTGGCGGATATTACGCAGATCAAATCCCAAGCCTGTAGTGCTGTTAGCCTGGGGGTCAGCATCCACCAGCAGGGTCCGGTATTCCAGGACGGCAAAACTGGCAGCCAGGTTAATAGCTGTCGTAGTCTTTCCCACCCCACCTTTCTGATTAGCTATCGCGATGATCCTGGCCATTCCTGATATTTAACCCCTTCTGGAAATTTCCTCTATACTTCAATGGTTTCCCCTATTCCCGGAAGCAGCAGGTTGTAGCCGGCACCCCCAAAACAGGCCAGGGCAGCCTGATGATCAATCCGGATATAACCAAATGTATCATAATGCACGCCAACTATTTTTTTACACCCAACCATTTCCGCTGCCATCAAGGCATCCTGATAACCCATGGTAAAATTGTCTCCGATAGGTAATACCGCAAAATCCAGGCGGGCAAATTTCGGAATCAGTTGCATATCCATGGTCAGCGCCGTATCCCCTGCAAAATAAAAATTGCCTTCTGCGGAAGTGATGACAAACCCTCCCGGGTTTCCTCCCCCTGTTCCGTCCGGCAAAACGCTGGAATGAATGGCATTAACCAGTTTTACCCTTCCAAAATCAAAAGACCAGCTCCCTCCATGATTCATTGGATGTCCGTTCAGGCACCCCTTGGAAGCCAGCCAGTTAATAATCTCGAAATTAGAGACACAGGTGGCCTTTGTCCGTTTGGCGATGGACTCTGTATCTGCAATATGGTCCCCGTGACCATGGGAAATGAGAATATAATCCGCAGGTATCTGATCTACATCAATGTGCTTAGCCAGTTCATTGCCGGTGATGAAAGGGTCAAAAAGGATATGCTTCCCCATGATCACCACAGAAAAGCAGGATTGGCCGTAATAAGTCAGTTTCACCGGGTTTATACATTTAATGGGTTAAAAAATAGGGTCCTAATCCACAGACTAAGGCAAAAATACAATGATTCACCTAAAATCCGAGAAGAAGTTATCCATATTTTATACCGCAGAACACTGGTGAATAGTCACTTTCAGCGGATTTGGGAAGCCACGCAATGCAAGGTAAGGGCTGGCCGGTCCAAACAAACCATTTCCCCCTATCTTTGTACCGGACAGAAGCCCGCTAGCTGAATTCGGGTGAACCAAACCCATGATCACGATCATTTCAGGGACGAACAGAAAAGATAGCAATACCCTCAAGGTGGCCAGCATGTACCGTCAATATATCCGGGAGCTGGGCAGTGAAGCTTCCCTTCTTTCCCTGGAGGGCGTTGATCTCAATCAGCGTACGGCTGCCTTTGAAGAAATGGAGAATACCCAGCTGATCACTGCACAATGTTTTATATTCATCCTTCCGGAATATAACGGCAGTTTTTCAGGAGCCATAAAAACCATGATAGATATGAGCCGATACCGGGAATGCTGGTGGAACAAGAAAGCCTTACTGACCGGTTTAGCCGATGGCAGGGGAGGCAACTTAAGGGGCATGGATCATTTTACGGGGATCCTTCATTACCTAAAGGTCACCGTACATCCCAACAAGCTCCCGATCTCCATTATCCGGTCAGTTATGGATGAATCAGGTCAATTTATTGATCAGACAACTATTCGGGCAATCAGGCAACAAATCACTGAATTCCTCGAATTCTGTGAGCCAGACCGTTACCACTTGCAGGGCACTCACCAACAACAGTAAAGTTTCACTCATGCGGTTCCGCAGATTCTCCTATGTAATCATTGTCATCCTGTTGCTCATTGACCTGTATGTATTCCAGGCAGTGAAAGCGGTGGTTTATTCCTCCTCCCATCGAACAAAATTCTGGGTATACCTGGCCTATTGGCTGATCACGGTACTGGGATTGCTGACTCTTTTTCTTTATCCTTATCTTAATACGACAAGCTGGCCCAAAACATTACGTTCCGTGGTGTTCACCATTGTGCTAGGTTTATATGCGGCCAAGATCATCACCATCTTCTTCCTTATCCTGGATGATATCCGCAGATTTTTCGAATGGGTGATTGAAAAAGTCATGCCCGGGGAGTTGCCGGAAGCCATTAAAAGTTCCACCATTTCCCGATCCAGATTTATCAGTAAACTGGGACTGCTCATGGGAGGGACCCTGTTTGCGACCCTTATTTATGGTTTTTCCAATAAATATAATTACCGGATCAGGCGCGTCAGGCTAAGTTTTGACCATCTGCCTGCAGGTTTTCGGGGATTGAAGATCGTCCAGATATCCGACATCCACAGTGGCAGTTTTGACAACAAGGAAAAAGTGAACCGGGGCGTGACCATGGCCATGGATGAAAAACCAGATATTATTTTCTTTACCGGAGACCTGATAAACAACCATGCCGTTGAAATGGACCATTACCTGGATGTATTCAGCCGGCTCAGGGCTCCGATGGGAGTCTGGTCCACATTAGGTAATCATGATTACGGGGATTATACCCAATGGCCCAGTCTAGAAGACAAAGCGAAAAACCTGGAAAAGCTAAAACAACTGGAAGCCCAGATGGGCTGGACCATGCTCAATAATGCCCATACTATCCTGGAAAGGGGGGGTGACCGGATCGCCCTCATTGGTGTGGAAAATTGGAGTGCTAAAAAGTATTTTACCCGGTATGGAGACCTGAAAAAAGCCTATGCAGGGACAGCGGCTTATCCATTTAAAATCCTGTTATCCCATGACCCCACCCACTGGGACGCACAGGTCAGACCGGAATACCCGGATATTGATCTTACCCTGTCGGGTCACACCCATGGAATGCAGTTTGGTGTGGATATTCCCGGATTTCGATGGAGCCCCATTCAGTACGTCTATAAGGAATGGGCTGATCTTTACCGGGAAAAGGCACAATATCTTTATGTCAACAGGGGATATGGATTTATCGGTTATCCAGGAAGGGTGGGTGTTTTACCTGAAATCACGGTTATTGAGTTAACGTGAATTGAACCCCCTGAGGCAGGATGATCATTTAAAATGGGGTTCATTTAAACGTTATCAGCGCTTAACCATCCTATAGAAAACAAATCATGGTATGCCATGCTTAATTTTTACCCTTTGAAAACCATAACCACTACCTGTTTCAGCATGGTGAGTGGCCTAGTATCCTTCCTGTTGCTGACTGCCAATCTTGCATATGGACAAATGGATACGACCATTGGAAGCCTGGAAGCGCTGATGGATACCACTACACCGGTGAAAAGCCAGTTGGTGTTCAGTGCAGCAATTGGTAATAACCCCTACAATCAATTATCAAAGAATACCTATATCCTGGTGAACAAAATATATTTTATGCCAGGAATTTCCTATACCCATAAAAGCGGGTTAGGACTTGCCATTTCTGCCTATGACCTGTTCGGGGAAGGAGATAAAGGTTGGTTCGAATATGATATTAGTCCATCCTATACTTTTGACCAGGATAAAAACCTGTCATTTGGCATCAGTTTTGAAAAGTACCTTTATAGCAAAGTCTCCCCGATCCCACGTTCTCCGTTAAACAGTGAATTTTATTCTTACATCATTGTCAATCCCTGGTGGTTGCAGCCTGGATTAGCCCTGGACTATGCCTATGGAGAATACCAGATGAAGAAAAAGATCATTCCCGCTGAAGATATTGAGATACTGGCATCCCTGCAGCATGTATTTGATTTTGACAACCTGATTTTTGCCAATGATGATCTTTCCATAACTCCGGCTATTAACCTGATCGCCGGAACAGATAAATATATCCGGAGTTTTGGGAGCACCAGGCTTGCCGGCAGATCCAAACATATCACTAAAAAAGGAAAGAACATTCCCATTACTGCGTCCACTATCAATACCTATACCGTACAGCAATCACAATTTCTGGCAAGGACCCTAGAAGCTTCCCTGGACCTGAACTATACCATTGGTAAGTTTACCCTGGAACCCCAGTATTATTACGATTTTGCCCTGGATCCCAGTCAGGGTAATTTCAGCTATTTCCTGATAACCACCAGCCTGACATTCTAACCCGGAATCACTCAGAATTCCACATGAGTGCGCAGGGAAATCACGTGTACTGGCCCCCGGTCGAGATTATAAGCCGGATGATCCACAAACTGATAATCGGCAGTAATAAACAGGGATCGCAGAAACAAGGCCTGATAATAGATCTCCAGAATGTCTTCCTGGCCATAATGGGTCAATTTGCCGTCCCCGATCATAAAATCATAACCACCGGCATTCAGGAATGCACGGTGACCCGGTGAAATACCATTTGATACCCCTGCAATGCCGACATGGTCATTTTGACGATCCCAGTAAGTTCCGGTTATCCTTATCCCACCGCTGATGGTCTGGTCAATATTGGCAAATGCCCAGGTAGCCGTTTTCCCATTATCCCAGCCAGCCCGCATAAATACACTTATCTGTCTGTTGAGTTGTTGATCCATGTTCAATCCGAAGCCATATTTCAGATTCCCATAGGCTGTACCATATATTACATCCATTCCTGTGTCTGTTCCATTCAGTTTGCCCCGGATGAGGGACAGGTAGGAAGCCCCCCGCGTGTTGTTCAAATAACCCAGTAAACGGATATTACCTGGCTCATTGCCGATCAGCATATTTTTGTCCAGTTCCAGATTTTCCGATTGGGTCTTCAGCAACTGAAAATTGATATCCGGACCATTGGCATAAGTAGGTTCCAGGGCTTCGGCATACCTCAGGGCCCAGGAACGATGAATCAGTTCAAAAGCGATCAGGTAGGTATAGCCCCTGGTGTTGGCTGCATAGTCCCAGGCTCCATTATTCATCAGGGACCAGTTCAGGAAATCTGTACGTGGATCATGACTGACGGAATTGTCATCAAAAATATCGGACAGGGCCAGTTTTCCTAAGGTTATATCCAGTCTGGGAAGGGGAAGCACTTCATTCACCTGATTGACCCCCTCTCCGGTTCGCTTTTCTGAATCCTGCCCAAGGGAAATATGCTGACGGATAAAAGCCCGGGCTATGTACCCCTGGGGTTGGGGATTGCCGATCCTGAATGTCTCCCCATTGGTGAACCCAGCAATTCCCAGTGTATTGCTCATCCCAGTTCCGCCGGCTACTTCCGGGTTGAAATAAAATGATGCCCCTTTCCAGAGCCTCCTGCCGAGAAATAATGTGGTGGTTAGTGACAAAGCGGTTTCTGCTGAATCCCGCAAGCTGTTCATCCCCGAATAGGCAGCCCGGAAAGCGGGATGTCCCTGAAACACTGTGGTAAGTTGGAAATGAAAAGTGAATTTGTGCAGAGAATCCTGTGTAACTCCTGCCAGCGGTGGGACCATCAGAATAAGACCCAGAAAATACAACCTCAGGTTTTTACCTAACCACTGGATAAACCGGGCGAAGGGAATCCATATTCGGAACCGCGTAAAAAATAAATGATTGGAAATGTTTTCAGGTAAGGAAACCTGGTTTGAATTACCGGAGTATTCCAGGTAATCCGGAAGTAATTTCTTCCCTGAAGAAAGTATATGCTTTCTGAATAGCATGGCAGACTGTCTGGAAAATAAATAAAACGTTGCGATTCAACATAGCAATCATTTCCTAAGTAATATTTAAATTCAGGTAAATGAATTATATAAATACAACCTTTGAAATCCTAATTGTAGTTCAAATCCCTTGTTTGATAGGTAAGGAAATTAAAATTCT
>Ga0307373_10015214_pt1 | contig 10489 bp, 15 predicted proteins | sample OX2MG_FD_202534 | JGI IMG/M metagenome (GOLD analysis project Ga0307373, IMG submission 202534) | Soil microbial communities from Risofladan, Vaasa, Finland - OX-2 | ecosystem: Environmental > Terrestrial > Soil > Coastal area > Acid sulfate soil | place: Finland: Risofladan, Vaasa | collected...
TCTCTGCTACTTTGCTTTGCTTTGTGCTGTATGCTAATGCCCGTAGTGTCTTCGTATAGCCAAATACCCAGCGTGCCTGGCAACATAGTATTTGGCTATATGAAATGCATGAGGATAGCCCCCTACCAGATGGTAAAGGGCTATCTTGGAGAGGTATGGGGGTCGAGGAAACTAACGAGGGAAGGATTTGAACCTCCGACCTCCAGCGTATGAGGCTGGCGAGCTACCGGACTGCTCCACCTCGCAGAATTAAACACCGCTGGTTTCATTTACTTTGACAGTGTGACTATTACCAGCAAACTGCACTCCACTCATTTTACATCGGGGCCGTGAAGGATGTCAAGATACGTACTGGCTTTTTTGTTATCCCGTTTTCCGCAATTTCTTCGGCTTTCCGGGCAGTTTTTGCTTCTCCGCGCACTCTATCGCCCGCGGATAGGGTAAATACACTTTTGTGAGGCGTTTTTCTTTCCAATCGCCTGTTTCCTGGCTATGTGGAAGCGGTGAAGGCGTTTCTGTTAAGATAGAGTCATAATTCGTCGCCAGAACGCGTATACCGGCTGCTACGTTCGCCATAGCGCGTTTCCAGAGCGCCACGCGCATTTTCATGACGATATACGCGCCCACGTGCGTGAGTAACGGCTTGTCCATGCATTCCTCGACGTGGATGCAGTATGGGCTCAGCGGGCCCTTCCCTGTTCGCGCATTTTGCACGCATAGGGGTAAATCGTCGTTTGTAGACTCGTGTGATGAGATAAGTGAGAGCGTTTCCGGTGAACGAGAGAACATACCAATGGTAGCAGTTGTTACCAGCTTCATCATGCCAGCTTGCACTTTTTTTCCTTCGTTCTCGAACGTGCGGCGCATAGCAGTTGTTTCGTCTGCCCATTCGGTCATCCACGTGCCCATGGTGCGCCATCCATAGCCACCGTGGACTATTACGCTCCAGTTGCACTCTCGTGCGCAATCCAGCTCTTCTTTCCACCACCAGCCAGATATTATGCGACCTGCTTCGGTCGGCCACGCTAACAGGTGTGAAAAATCGTCTCGTTCCCAGATCGGGCCAAATGCTGGTGTAGGAACGTTTTCAGGAATAAATATCGTAGCTAAGGCAAAATATGTCGGAAATTCTTCGAGGAATTCATTCTCAACCTTAAAATATGAGTGTTCTGACCCAAACACTATCGGGCTTTCTCCAAAAGCACCTGGTACTGATTTGCTTTCGCTTGCGTAGGCATTATTACGGTCTTCTTCCCATGCTTCGGCGAAGTGCTGTTTTATTGCGGGGGTGTCGCTTCTGCCACCTGCGCGATGGTCCAGTAGTCGTGTGCGTAACATGACACTATCGCGGCTTGCGCGTCTGCCATGTAGCGTCTTTACTAGCTTTGCTGTGCCAAGTGCCGCAGGTGTGGTTTCATCGGTGTCAGCGTAACGCGATGAAACCTCGCGTAACGCGGTAAGGAAATCTTGTGTTACGGGGTCGTCTGCGTCTGCTCCCCACGATTGTGCTGAGCACAATCGACCGTGACATAGGATGCCGGTTACTTTGAAATTGATGCCAGATAATCCACGCGTGCGTGATACTTGAGGCGTTGCTTGTTTATCTGCTACCGCGTCCGATAGCCACGGATAATCGTTGATGTCATTGATGTAGACATGCATTTTGCCCTGTGCGGAGATGCGTGCAAACTCTGCGTGTGAGCGTACAGAAAATGTTTCGTGCTTTTCAGTCTCAATGATCCACGCGCCATCTGTGTTTTTGTATAAAAAAGCATTGACGCGCTTCTTGTCATGCTGTGGATAAGATGGAAACCGTGAGACGTGTCCTGCACGTATTTTTTGCAGCTTGTTCATTCCTTTTTTCCTAAAACACTCCAGCGTACAATGCTTTGCGGAAACATGTTGAGGCGCAATATATCTTGCGTTGCCTGCTCGATGGTGTTTCCGCGCTTTTGATGCTCTTCAAGCATACGCAACGTGTCGGCAGTGCTTTTGTTGACTGCTACCCACCTGAACCTTGGATCGCCGGGATAGAGTTGACCGTAAACAGCTATGGTGAGGTCTTTTGTCTTCATGCGTTTGAGGATGGTAATTACATCTTCGTAACTGGCCTTGCGTTTCTTCGGGTTCCACGTTGAACCATCGGGCGCTGGTAGTGGACCAGTTTCGTAGCCAACCGTTTTGCCATTGGAGCGGATGGTGGTAATAAGTCCCACGCGGGCTGTCTTGAAGTATTTGAGATTGTGATGACCAGTTTTCTTTGTGCGCTTAATCGCTTCTCTGATACGTGTTTCGTAGTTCTTGCCAGCGTTTCTGGCTTTGTCAATGCGGCGAGCTCCTTCTATCTTTTCGCCCGTGAGTGGATTGTAAATTGTCGGTTTTGTGGCATTGATGCCATACATGTTTGGCTTGTTCGGCGTAATCCGAACGAAATTCTTTGGCAGCGGCGGTGCTTTGGTTGCCATATACATTCCCCAATGTATGCGAGCGCCGCGCCCAAAAATAGGCGCGGCGCTGTACGGAAATAATTTGAGATTTTTGTTTCAAAAATGTAATTTTGTTTGGCCTGCCCTGACCTCCCCTTTGGCCTTTGGGTCTTGGCTCTCTGAAAAAATTATAGCATAGAACGTACGGAATGTCTATGAGAAGGTATGTGCATTCTGCCACATTTACTACAGCGGATGCCGTACACATTAAATGTGTGGCAGAAGAGACAATACCAGTACGCGTAGCCTGACATAGTGAACTCCTTAATTGAAAAGAGGAGATGGATGGGCATCAGCATCAAAATGGAGCTAAACGCATGTGGTAAATCCATCTCCTCACTTCTACTTCCACAGTATAACATATATCAAAAAATATGTCAAGGGCTTTTTGTATAAATATTTTTGTTAATTTGTTTTTGATGTTATAGAATGCTTGACATTTTAATGACTTCATGATATTATCATTTTAACGGTAGGAATTTTTATCAAGGAGTAAAAAACATGAGTGAAGGATGGGTGTCGCTTTCAGCGGCAAGCCGTGATACTGGTGTGCCGATCCCGGCAATTGTGTCTCTTTTAAAGCGTGGTCATTTGGAGGAAAAAAAAGATTTATTGAACCAGCGAGTGCGTCTGGTAAATCTTGAAGCATTGCGCAAATTGCTTCGAGAAAATCGGTAGTGTCAATTTTTATTGACAGCCAAAAAAAGGAGAAAGCAAATGGCCCGATTTCAAGTTGCGCGCAAGCATAGCAACGTCGGCCTATTTGGTGTGATGGTACTAGTGCAAGTAGGGCTACTGCTCCTCTTCGCGTACCAGACATGGATGTTTGTGAACTTGCTGTTTCCTAACGACTACCTGCTCATGCGTGTACTCACTGTTTTTTCGGTGGACGGGATGGCGTTGGTGTGGGCCTGCCTCGGCTGGTTTTACCATTTCGCTCATCCACACGCAAAGACTGTCACAAAAATCGGCAAGTGGATTGACTACGGGCTTTCCGCAGTCATCAGCATATCCTACATGATAATGACCTACACCTTCCGCTTTTATAAAATCACCGATTTGAACACGGTGCAGATTGGCACTGTATGCTCGATTGTGGCGCTCATCTTTAACGTGGTGATGGTGTTCTTTTTTTTGGACAACGAAATTCATACACGCTGGCCGAACGAAGATGAGTACGAGCTGGTGGACAGCAGTGTCAATAAAAATGGACAGCAGGCACACGTCCCTTTATCGGTAGCCCCGCCAGCGGCAACCAATGGCAAACATGGGGCGAAGACAATCGTGTAGTGTCAATAAAAATTGACAGTAAGCGCGGGCGCAAGAACACTCGCGCCAAGTACGTGGAGAACGTCGCCGCGAAGTCTGGTGGCTATTCGCGGACGATGAAGTACTACATGCAGAAGCACCCGAAAGGAAAGTAGGAGAATAAGCTATGGGTTGGTTGTTCACGGAGGTAGGTTCTGTGATTATTGCGTTCATTGTCGTCGGCCTCATTGTCGTCGGCGATGCGGATGATCCGTTTGATAGTGATGACGAGCTAGATTGGAGATAATCATGTTTCATTTCAAGCCAGTTCTCATGAAACTCTATCCGGGTGCGTACTCAGCAGATTACGTCATCCTCGAACTTGAGCGCTACGCAGAGGAGTTTGAGCTACGTAGTGAGCAGTATCCAGAGCTCGCGGACGAGGTAGCATTTGTTCGCAAGCACATTGGTATTGTTTCAAATCTGTTGCGCAGTAATCTCGATACCGTTACACATCGTATGGACTACGATATAGTGCATACGGCAAACGGGATACTGCTGCCAGTGCTCGACATGTGCGAAGCACTCTGTGATAGATGTAACCGCGTCGAATTTGATGCAGGTTGGAATTTTACGTACTTGATGAAAGCGAAAGAATATGGATTTTCAGAAGGAGCATGACGAGTTCATGGATTTTCAGAAGGAGCATGACGAGTTCGATGATATTGACCGTGACGCCATCATCGAGAACCTGATGCGCGAGAATGAGGAGCTGAAACGCAAAGCCGCACTGAAATACTTTTCGATGCCACCGATTATCGAGGAGATCAAGTGGCAATTCGGGCATGCCTTTTATACCATCGGTGAGATGGATGCGAACAGAGTAGCCATCTACATTATGCTCTTTTCAGCCATCTGGGCTATGCTCAATGATATCCTGAAGACAGTTCTGGATAAAAAGCAGTAGATCATATCCGGTGAGCCGCTAAATGCATTGGCGTGTTGAGCAGGGGGTAATACCCCTGCTTTTTGTATGGATGACTTATTGACATTTCTTATAGTCATGTGTTATACTCTATGCAGAAAGTATATGCGTGTAACATAACGCACACTGGCTATCTTCTGCTTTCTCCGAGCTAGAGCCGTATACTTTCTGCATTAGGGGGTATCATGGCACAGCGAGTTATTTATACGAATCTACCGGCCCGAACAATAGGGGGGGCATCCGGCGACTATAGTTTAATCTGTGATATCACGAGCAATCAATGGGCGGAGTACGCCATAGATTGTGTCGTCAATGGCGATGGCGGGACGGGAGCCGTGGTTGTCTCCGCCAATGGCAAACCGTCCGCCCTCGATTATACAGGTATCTCCACCAATAAAATGGACGTTGACGCGGTGCTCAAGGGGTGGCCCATTCGTATACCCGCGACCTCCACCATGATGATTAACTCCAGTTACGAACGCATCCCAGGATCGACAGGAAAGCTCTATATACGCATAGACGCTGCTGCATCGACGAGCCTGTTTGTTGTCATCCGCTTCCGCATCGCAGAACTGCAAATCATTCCTGGACCAAGTGTGGAAGTCCATCCAGATCACGAGCAGCAGCTGAACATCGCACGCTCGGAGACAACCACACAACGCCTGGCGAAGATGGGAATTCCAGTGAAGGCGCAGGAGATATAGGGATGACAGCACCAGCGTATCCTGACTCACCCTACGGCGTGGCTATTCTGCTCGACTTTTTTTCTGGTCCGCCACAATACCACGTCCAGCAAGGCATTATTAACCAGTGCGCCGCGTTGCCGGTTTCGTGGGTCAAGCTCATTTTTTCTTGGTCACGCGTTGAACTGACACAGGGCGTGTATACGTGGCCTGCGGAACTGGACTCCGCTATCCAACGTTTCAATGCTGCTGGCATTAACGTGCAATACGACATCACCAATCCGCCAAAGTTTTATAAACAGCCTGGCGTCGGGCAATTATGGGGTTCCGCTGGCGGGACCAGCTATTATTACGCCACTGGCGCGCAGATGACCACCTTTGCCGAAGCTGTGGCAACGCGCTACCAGACGGGTTCTGCCAACGGGGTTATATCTGGCATCCAGCTCGGCAACGAAGATTACGACTCATCGGGTGAAGTAGGGGGTAGCGGTAATGATAATCTCCTCAATGGGGGCTGGTCTGCTGACTCTCTGGTACAGGCGTATGCAGCCATCAAAGCGATAGATACGAATATGCTTGTCTATAGCGGGGCACATTTACGCCCAGGCGTAAATGCTGTTACCTCATGGGCCAACCAGTTAAATACTGGTGGTGGCGTTGGTGGCGGTATTGGCGCTGGTGCCTATCGAGATTGCTCCTGCGGAGATTTTTATATTGGGAATCAGAAGGACCCTGATATACAGTACAACGTGAATGTCTGCACCTGCGCTGAATTTCTCAGCCTTATTCACCAATCTGATATAAACAACGGTGTACCGAACATGGACTTGCGTTTTACCGAGGTGGGCTGGGCAGCCACGCAAAATGGGGGAAATGGGAATGTAACCTACGCGCAACAGGCGCAATTTGTCGGTGAGGTGTTGGCCGACGCGATGAACGAGGGTGCCTGTTCACATATTTTTATCTACACCATGGATTACGCTGACAAGAACTCACTGGTTTTATCAAGCTCATCTGTAACACCAGCCTATACCACCTATCAGAGCTTTATTGCCGCGAACCCGACATGGGGAAGCAGCGGTGGACTCACTGTAAGTCCACTGGCACTCTCGTTTCAGACAGTACAGGGAAGTAACCCGGTGGGCGGTCAATACGTCAATGTGACGAATGATTCCACCAGTAATGCCACTGTCTCGGTGGCAACAACCTATACGGGCGGGCCAACAAACTGGGTTGATATTGTATCGTTTGGTACCGACCACGGCTCGTTTGGGCTGAACGCGAGTCAGACGCAGCCTGTAGAAATTTCTGTGACGAACGCGACCGGCATTGCGGTCGGGACATATAGCGCAACCGTCACCTGGACAATGGGCAGCTATACAGCAACGACAACAGTCCAGTTACAGATAACAGCAAGCGTATCACCACTTACGGCTACCCCCAGCAACGTTGCGCTGACCGGCGTGGCAGGGCAAACTGTACAACTCGCGGTAAGTGTGAGCATTATCAGCAAGCTTGAAGGGACCGTGAGCAGCAGTGTCGCCTATAGCAGTGGTGCGTCGGGATGGCTTTCTGTTGTGCCACCCTCCGTGGTTTTCGCAGGCATCAGCGGTGGCACTGCCAGCGTGACCTGTTATGCAAACCTGGTCAATCTTGCAGCGGGCAGCTATTACGCAATCATAACCTTTGATATAGGCGGTAATACCGCGACCACTGTTATCAATCTCACCGTTACTACTTCGCCGAAGCAGCCTCCGCCAGTAGGCGACATCCTCAACTCGGAGGGTATTGTCCGCTATGGCGATAACAGCGGAAACTATGGCATCCCACTGGGCGGCTCGGCACAACGTATTTTAAGCATGTCCACAAAACCACAACCGACAGTGCTCAACACATTGGAGGCTGATATTACACGATTTATCAATTGGATAAAGGAGAACCTGTAATGGAAGGCGAACAAAACACACCGGCAGCCGAGCAGCATGTACAGGCGGCTGAAGTAGAAGTCAAAGAAGCGGCGCAGGTTGCGCCCAATGCGGCGATGGAGGATGCGCTCAAAGCCATCCATGCCACGCTGGAAGATATCCGCAAAGAGCTGAAAGACAGCCATCAGCAGGCCGCTGCTGTTGCGCCAGCAGCCGAGCAGCATACACAGGAGGCTGTTGAGCCCGTCGTTGCTGTTCCTGCTGAGGCAAAGCGCTATGTCCGTCGCAATGGACGGAAGGTGAAACGCTAATGGACGAGGAAGAAGGCGTTTCACCTGCTGAGAAGAAGAAGCGCGAAAACGCAGCGCGGCAGAAAGCCTACCGTGAACGCAGAGCGCAGGAAGCAAAAGCAGCTGAGCCCGAACCAGTCATCGAGGAAGAAGAGCCGGAACTCAAGGTGGATACCAAAAACGTGCCACCAAAAGCAAAGCCATCCCTTGCAGAGCGTCTGGGTTTTGGCAAGAAATCCGCGGACACGCCGATCAAGAAGGCTGCCAGCCATCACAAAAAAGCACCGGCTGGCCCGAACCTGGTAGTGACATTACTGCCGACGATTATTGCGTCGCTGGTGGCAGCCTATTGTCGAGACCGTCTCGCACCTGAGTATCAGGCGTGTGCGCCAACCAACGATGAAGTCGTTAATGTGGTCAAGCCGTTGATGGCGATCCTTGGACGCCGCGTGAGCGTTGCTGCACGGGTGAGCCAGGATGCCATCGACCTGACTAACGCACTTATCTGCGCTATGGCCTATAGTACACGCGCATACATCACCTATGTGAATATCAAGAAAGCCAGGGAAGCCGATGCTAGAGCTCTCTACAAACTCCAGGTCGATGGTCAAGACACGGGTGCTGGAACTGTTCCACCTGTACATCGAGTCAGTACAGAAGGACCCGAAAGCTACAGCGCTAGTAGCAATGGCACCAGTCATGGAGACGATCCTCAATCAATACGAGACTACGAAGCTGGCCTTGTTGCTGACCTGCTTCGCCGAGATAAGCAGGGCCGTGACCAACGTGGACTTAACTGACGATGACTATTATGACGAGATTGTGCCGCTTATTCGTCAGTTACGTGAGGCGCTATGATACACGACATCTGGTTCTGGTTGGCGATAGGCCAGGGAATTTTCTGGCTGTCGCTGGTGGCAACACTGGCGATTATGGTACGTCGCATGCTGCCAAAGGTGAAAAGACATGGCAATCAAAGTAGACCCGTCGGAACGGTGGATTATCCTCGGCAAAACGGGGTCGGGCAAGAGCGAATTCGTCAAGCACTTGCTCAGAGATATCCAGAAAGTGATGCCAGTGGCAATTGTTGATGTCAATGAAACATGGCTTGGCAAAGGCCGTGGCGGCAAGAAAACAGATTGGGCTGAACGACGCGACCCAGGCACCGTGGACAAACCACACCTGGTAGAAAAGTTCATCCCGAAGTTTCACGTGCAGCTCATCCAGCCGGATGTTGATGGTGACGATGCTGATACAACCTTGCCGAAGTTCTGTTTTGACATTCTGCATAAAGGGAATCACTTTATCTACTTTGATGAGTCAGAGGGTATCGCAACGGCGACGCATGTCCCACTGCATATCCGGCGTATCTGGAAAGCTGGACGCGCACACAACATTGGCGCATGGGTCAGTACGCAGGCACCGCGCGGTATTCCGCGTATCTTCAAAAGCCAGGCCGAACATTTTGTCACGTTCAAGGTGGGTGAAGAAGATGTGGACTATGTGGCAGCGTTGTTGCATGCGACGAAAGAAGAGGTCGCGGGCCTGGGTAAATACGAATGGCTGTATTATAACACCGATATGGAACATGCGGAATGGCATCCGCCTATTCCATTTAAGGGGAAATAAATGGAAGATGACACCTATCAACCGCCTGACCCGGACGCGGTACGCGATTTGTGGCTCTCCTGCGCGCGCCCACTGAACAAAAAGGGCAAGATGGATACCATGCGCCATCAGACGGCGACAAACGCCCGTATGCGCGATGTAGCACGTACCCAGAATTACTGGCTCCATCGCTCAGTGTTCCAGGTGTCGTCTGAGCGGTATGATTTGATTGATTGGAGTAAGAAATAGTGAGTATCACGCCTTACATTCTCTATCCCATCAATACGCTCTCGGCGGTACTGACAACCGCCGGTATCATGCTGATCAGCTCCGATGGCACATCAGTGCAGAAGGGCATACCGTCTATAAGCGGGCATCCGCTCGGCTACAGTGAAATGTGGTCACAGGGAACATCGAACGCGTGGCAGTCTCTTGGCGCGTTAGGAAACCCTTCAGGCAATGGGTGGCTGCGTGATGCGACCACGCTTGAAGGCAATCAATTTGTGGCCGGAAACTGGTCGGCAAAGTTTTCGTTGAACTCTGCCGGGTCCGGCTCCTATGGCTTTGATGCCTACCTGCGGGTGTTTAAGTACAACAGCGTAAGCGCACTCTATACGGCAGTAGGGGTTATTAACAAAAAAGGTGTGACCTATGGGTCCGGCAGTGGGATTGCCACCTACACAACCGGGAAATTTGCTTTTCCTGCTGTGCCGTTTTACAAGAACGAGAAAATCTACCTTGATCTCTGGTATGATCTGACCCAGAATTCTGCATCAAACAATCTGCTTCTTGTAGAAGGAGCAGGGTCGGGTTTTGGTTTTACCGGTATGGTACTGACAAGTCCGGGCTACCAACCACTCCCGGCAGTGAGCAGTGGTTCAGTTTTTCACCGAGAGGATCGACACTCTCGACAAAGGATGATCGCATGAAAGATAACGCATTAGCCCAGTTTGCAATTCTTGTCCTTGCCGTGACGGCGGGGCAGGTTGCACTCAAATTTGTGGCAGGGTTTCTGCCAGACTCCGGTCCTGCCGGAGCACTCAAAACGGTAATTGCAAAAGTATAGTACGGGCACCTGCCCGAAAGGATAGAACAATGGCATTTGGCGACGAGGGCGTCACAAAATTACAATATAAACAGGACAGTACGACCCCCTGGGGTCCATCTGGCATCAGCAAAACAGTCACGCTGACCAAAGCTGGTATCCTCAAAAACCTGCGCATGATCCAGGGCGGTGGCGCACTGTCACTGGGTGCTGGTGCAG
>Ga0307373_10015215_pt1 | contig 10489 bp, 6 predicted proteins | sample OX2MG_FD_202534 | JGI IMG/M metagenome (GOLD analysis project Ga0307373, IMG submission 202534) | Soil microbial communities from Risofladan, Vaasa, Finland - OX-2 | ecosystem: Environmental > Terrestrial > Soil > Coastal area > Acid sulfate soil | place: Finland: Risofladan, Vaasa | collected...
TTCGTTCCGGTTGTGCTGGCGCTTGCGGTCATCACGTTCGTCGTCTGGATTCTTGCGGCGCATTCCCTGCAGCTCGCGCTGGCCAACACCGTCGCGGTCCTGGTGATCGCGTGCCCGTGCGCCATGGGGCTCGCGGTTCCCGCGGCGCTCACCGTTGCGGTGGGCCGCGGCGCGCAGATGGGCGTGCTGTTCAAAGGCGGCGAGGCGTTGGAAAGGCTGGCGAATCTCGACCTGGTTGTGCTCGATAAGACCGGGACTCTCACCGCCGGCCACCCGGTTCTGGAGTCGGTGCACCCACTTGGCAATCGCAGCACGAACGACTTGCTGCAAATGGCCGCCGCCGCGGAGGAGCGCTCCAATCACCCGGTCGCGCACGCCATCGTCGATCGCGCCCATGCTCTCGAGCTGGCGTGGCCCGCTGCTGCGGATGTTCAGATCGTGCCTGGCCGCGGAGTCACGGCATCGGTCGACGGCCATGCCGTCATGCTCGGCAACCAGGCGCTGTTCGCCGAGTTCTTCCTCAAGCTTCCCGACGACATTTCTCCTCCGCCAGCCGGGGTCACGCGCCTGTGGATGACTGTGGACAATCAGCCGGTGGGCTACTTTGACGCCCGCGACGCCTTGCGCCCCGAGGCGGCGGTTGCGGTGGGCCAGCTTCGGGCACAGGGCCTGCGAGTGCTGATGCTTACAGGCGACTCCAAGGCAGCCGCTATGCCGATTGCGGAGCAGGCGGGGATCTCCGAATTCGAAGCCGGCCTGGATCCCGCGGGCAAGCTGGCACGAATCCGCGCGCTTCAGCAGGAAGGGCTGCGCGTGGGCATGGTGGGAGATGGAATCAACGACGCGGGCGCGCTGGCGCAGGCCGACGCAGGGATCGCGATGGGCACCGGCGCCGATCTCGCCCAGGAGGCCGGTGACGTGCTGCTGCTGAGGGCGCAGCCCTCCGCCGTTCCTGCGGCCCTTGCGCTGGCTCGCGCCACGCTGCGCAACATGCGCCAGAACCTGGTGTGGGCCGTTGGCTACAACATCGTTGGCATCCCCCTGGCGGCGGGAGCGCTCTATCCGGCATTTCACGTCCTGCTCAGCCCCTGGGTGGCCGCCGCGGCCATGGCCTTCAGCTCCGTCAGCGTGGTCACCAACAGCCTGCGTTTGCGCCGGTGGCACCCTCCCTCTCTCCCTGGTTCCGGCAGCGCGATAAACTGATCTCAGGCCTACCCGTGCGCATCCTCACCCGGTACATCCTCGGCGAAATTCTCTCTCACGCGCTGATCGGATGCGCCCTGTTCACCTTCATCCTCTTCATGCCGCGTCTCCCGCAGATCCTGGAGATGGTGGTTCGCAATACTTCCACGTTGACCAAGATTCTCGAGATCTTCGTCCTGACGCTGCCGAATCTCTTCTGGGTCACGATTCCGATGTCGGTGCTGGTGGGCATCCTGCTGGGGTTCAGCCGGCTCGCAGCCGACAGCGAAATCGTCGCCATGCGCGCGTCGGGCTTCGGCATCGGCTACTTTGTGCGCGTGGCCTCGATCGTCGCCATCGGTGGCGCGCTGATCGGACTGTTCAACTCCCTCTGGGTTGCGCCTCGCGCCAACCAGGCGATCCTCGCAATGCAGCGGGAGCTGGCCGCTTCCCAGGCCTCCTTCGAAATCCAGCGAGGCGTCTTCTATGAAGACTTCCACAACGCCGTGCTCTACGTGCAGGACGTCCGCTCCGGAACCGGCGCGGCCAACTGGAAGCAGATCTTCATGGCCAATGTGAGCGATCCCGGTGCGCCCGTGATCACTACCGCCGAATCTGCCACCGTTGTCAACGACAGCACGCAGGAACTGCTGATGCGCCTGCGCAACGGCGAGCAGCACGAGACCAATCCCACGCAGCCCGATCAGTACAACGTCTCCACCTTCGCCACCACCGACTTGCCCCTGACCCTCAGCCCCCAGAGCGCGGTGCGCCTGGGCCGCATGGACACCGCCATTCGGGCCATTCCCACCTCAGTCCTCATCCGGCGCACTCACCAGCCGAAATCGCAAGCGTATCGCATCGAGCTGAACAATCGCCTGTCCTATCCCGCGGCGTGTCTCGTGCTCATGCTGGTGGGTGTCCCGCTCGGCGTGGTCTCGCGCCGGGGCGGCAAGAGTTCCGGTTTCGTGTTTACGTTGCTCCTGGTGGTTCTCTACTACGTTCTTTCCTACACCGGCGAGTCCCTGGCCCGCCAGGATAAGTTGCCGGTGGTGGCCGGCGTCTGGCTGGCCAATATTCTCTTCGCCGCTGTTGGTGTTTTTCTTCTCTGGCAGATGGCCAGCGGGGGGCGTGTCCTCGGCGCCATTGTCAGCTTGACCGCACGCACGCCCAATCTGCAGTCCGCCGTTCCCGCCGCCCTCCACGAAAACGGGTCACGCCTGAAACACCGATTCGAGCGCCGCCCGCACACCGCCCGAAGCGCCTACCGCGGCGCTTTCCCCCGCATCCTGGATCAATACGTTCTGCGCCAGTTCCTCGGCACTTTCTTCCTGGTCTTGTGCGGATTCGTTCTGCTCATGCTGCTCTTCACGTTCTTTGAGCTGGTGGGCGACATCATCCGCAACCACATTGCGCTCACCACCGTGGGCCTCTACCTGCTCAATCTCACTCCCAGCATGCTTTACACCATCGCACCGCTGGCTGTGCTCATCGCGGTGCTGGTCACCTTCGGGGTTCTCAACCGAACCAGCGAGATTGTGGCTATGAAGGCTACCGGCATCAGCCTCTATCGGCTGATTGTCCCCATCATCTCCATCGCCGCCTGCTTCGCCGTGTGCCTCTTCCTCTTCGACCAGTTCTATCTGCCGCAGGCCAACCGGCGCCAGGAGGCATTGCGCAACATCATCAAGGGCCGCCCGCCCCAGACCGTCCTCCATCCTGAGCAGACCTGGATCTTCGGCCATCCGCGCCCCGGCGAGCCCGGCCGGATCTTCTACTACAAATTCTTCGATCACTACAGCAATGAGTTTGCCGATCTCTCCGTGTTTGAGTTCAATCCCGCCACCTTCTCGCTCACCCGCCGCATCTTTGCGCAGCGAGTCTTCTGGGATGCGAATCGCGATCAATGGCGCTTCCAGAACGGCTGGGTGAATGACTTTGAGGGCTCCAACCAGACTGGGATCCGAAGATTCGCCAACACAACTTTCAGCGAGATCCACGAAGAACCTTCGTATTTCAAGAAGGAGAACTATCAATCCCAGGAGATGAACTTCGGCCAGTTGGAACGCTACATCCGCGATCTGCGCCAGAGCGGCTTCGATACCATGCGCCTGCGCGTGGCCCTGTGGCACAAACTCGCCTATCCACTGGTGGCCATCATCATGGCCGCTCTTGCCATTCCTTTCGCGCTCTCCATGGGCCGCCGCGGCTCGCTCACCGGCATTGCTGTGGCTATCGGCATCGCACTGGCCTATTGGGTCGCCGACGGCCTCTTCGGCGCCATGGGCAATGTCGCATATCTTCCCGCGCCGCTGGCCGCGTGGGCGTCCGATATTCTGTTCGGCCTCGCGGGCGGGTACCTGCTGCTGCGCACGCCGACATGATCTCCCGCCGCCTCACGCCGGACTGGCCGCATTCAGATCCTCGATCCATCTCTCGAATCCGGCATCCAGCCGCGGATCAGCGGTCAAAAACTGGAACCCTGCCCCGCGCCCCGGCTGCACATCCATCAGGTGCGCCAGCGCCACCATGCGATTCCCGTTTGCCATAAAACGGAGTTCCACTTCCGTCATCCTCGCCATCTTGAGCGGCGCCCGCGTCTCGATAAAGCACCCCGAGCGGCTGATGTCCCGGACTCTGCCGCGAATCAGCGACTCGGGCCGGAACACCACCACCTCCGCCGCTCCATCGCACGGAAACCGCCGATGCCGCCTGCGCTCCATTTTGGCGCGCGCCACGCCTCCCACGGCTGAAACCGATGCCTCCCCCAGCGCTGGTTTCTCGTGCAAGCGCCGGCCCCTTGACTCACATACTTCATCGGCAGCGCCGCACTGTTCTTCACCGTCATCCGCGCAAATCGCTGGCCGCGCGTCCCGGTACAATAGAGCCATGCTGCGCGATCTGAGCCCCCTCTTCCGCTACATGGGCCGCTACCGCTGGGGATATGCCTGGGGCACTTTCGCGTGCGTCTGCACCAATGCCATCTGGGTCCAGTTCCCCCGCGTGCTCCAGAGTGCCATCAACGATCTGAAGAGCGGCACCACGCTTCACCACATCACCCTGCTGGCGCTGCTGCTGATTGCCATCTCGCTGGGCAAGGGCGTCTTCCTCTACATCCAGCGCTGGGTTCTCATCTGCATCTCCCGCGACATCGAATTCGACCTGCGCAACGATCTTTTTCAATGCCTGGAGCGCCAGGATACCGGCTTCTATCAGCGCTACCGGACCGGCGATCTGATGGCGCGCATGACCAACGATCTCAATGCGGTCCGCATGGTCCTCGGCCCGGGGCTGATGTACAGCGTCAATACACTCTTCCTGTTTCTTTTCGCGGTCGTGTTCATGATCCGCATCAGCCCCTGGCTTACTTTGGTGGCGCTGGCGCCGATGCCCCTTGCCAGCATCCTGGTGCAGTACTTTGGCAGCCGCATTCATGCTCGTTTCGAGCGCATCCAGGCCAGCTTCTCAGATATCTCCGCCCAGGCCCAGGAAAACTACTCCGGAGTGCGCCTGATCCGCGCCTTCGCCCGCGAAGACTCCGAGATTGGCCGCTTTGAAAAGCTCAATCGCCAGTACATCGCGCGCGCTCTGCGCCTGGTCCAGCTCATGGGGATGCTCTGGCCCACGCTCGAGTTCATCCTCGGCATTTCCATGATCATCACGCTGCTGATCGGCGGCCATCTGGTCCTGGAGAACCGCATCAACGTCGGCCAGTTCGTCGCGTTCAATACCTACATGATCCTGCTCATCTGGCCCATCATCGCGGTGGGCTGGGTGGTGAATATCTTTGAGCGCGGCACCGCCTCGGTAAAGCGCATCGATGAGTTGCTTAAACAGCACCCGGCCATTGACGACCGCGACGCCGATCCCGCCATTGTTCCCAGCACGGTTCTACGCGGCGAAATCGAATTTCGCAACCTCAGCTTCAGTTACAACAGCACGCCGGTTCTGCACGACATCTCGCTGCGCATTCCGGCAGGCGGCAGCCTTGCCATCGTGGGCCCCACCGGTTCCGGAAAGACCACCCTGGTCAGCCTGCTGTCGCGCCTTTACGAAGCTCCGCCGCGCACTCTGTTCGTCGACGGCCGCCCCATCCGCGAGTATCCCCTCGCCGTCCTCCGCCGCAACATCGGCATGGTCCCGCAGGAGACATTCCTTTTCAGCGAGACGCTGCGCGAGAACCTCCGCTTCGGCGCTCCCGAAGCGACCGAAGGGGATATGCTGAAGGCTGCCGAAGCCGCGCATATCCGCCAGGAGTTTGAAGATTTCCCCCGCGGATTCGAAACCGCGGTGGGCGAGCGCGGCGTGACCCTCTCGGGCGGACAGAAGCAGCGCGCCGCGATTGCCCGCGCCCTGCTGCGTGCGCCCGCCATCCTCATCCTCGACGACGCCTTAGCCTCGGTCGACACCTACACCGAGGAACGCATCCTCGGCGGCCTGCGCAGCTACACGGCTAATTCGACGACCATTCTCATTTCCCACCGCATCTCCACGGTGCGCCATGCCGATCAAATCGCGGTGCTGAAACAGGGCCGCATCGTGGAGCTCGGCCGCCATGACGATCTGCTCGCCCTCGACGGCTACTACGCCAGCCTCTACCATAAGCAGCAGCTCGAAGAAGAACTCTCGGTGGCCGGCTGATTCAGGCGCTCCACCCCTGCGTCCCCGCGCCCGCCATGGCTGCGTCGGGCCGCGCCACCGGCGCCGAAACCGGATTCAGGTCGCCTGCCCGCGCCACCTCTCGCCAGGCATCCCGTACGTTGCGCACACAGGTAATAGCGTGCTCGAGCTTGGGCCGCGATGCCGCCTGCGATCCCTGAAGAATCTGCGCAAACGTGGCCGCGTAGAATTCGCTCAGCGCCTTCGCCGGCCTGCCGCCCACGTCCATACGCAGCCGCGCCTGCAAATGGAGAATGATATCCATTGCCCGCTTCACCGCTGCCCGCCTCGCCTCTTCGTCGCCCCGGTCCACGGCCTCGCACGCCAGGTAGAGAAAGCGGATGATGCCGTCGTACAGCGCTACCACCAACTCCACCGCCGATGCCGCTTCCAGCGCGCGCCCTCGATACTCGTTCATCTCCGCTCTTTACCCCCTATTCTGGTTGTAGCCCGTGATCGCCGAATAGAGCTGGTTCATGCCCTGTAACTGCGTCGGCAACTCTTGCAGAATCTGGTTGGCTTTGTTCAGTTCCGCAGTAAGGTTCTTCTGCTGGGTTGCAATCAATGCATCCTCCTTGGCGATCTCCGCTTTCAGCGCGGATTCCGTGCTCGAGTTCGACTTCTGCGCCAGCGCGACAATTCCCGTCGGCGAACTTGACCCCGCATTCTCCAGCATGGATGCAAAGTTCCGGCCCCAGCTATTCAGATTCTGGAAAAACCCCAGCACACCGCTGTAGTCCGTGTTGAGCGCCGCATCCAGCACGCTGGCATCGAAGGTAAGCGATCCGTTGTCACTCTGCGAAACCGTGATCCCAAGGTTGGCCAGGGTCGAGATATCGGACGAGTTGCTGTACGCCATGTCTGTGGTGGTGGCGTTGGTGGTGTCGAACAGATTCGATGTAATCGTCAGGTTGCCGGCGCTTCCCGGCGTCTGCGACTGCAGGCTGAGATACGCCGAACCATCGCTGTTGGTCGTCACCGTTGCGGTCACGCCGATGCCGGACGTATTGTTGATCGCGTCCGCCAGCCCCTGCAGCGTATTGTCCGAGGAATCGAGCGTAATCGTCTGCGGATTCCCGCTGCCCGCCTGCACGGTGATCGACCCCGCAAGTACGTCGTTTCCGTTGGGGATCTGCGCCAGGACCCCTTGCGAGTACGAGCTTCCAGAACCCGGCATGCCCGCCCAGGTCAGCGCCTCCTGGGTGGTCGCCGATACATTCGATGTCACGGTCAGCGCCCCCGCCGTCCCCGCCGTTTGCGACATCAATGACAAAGTCGATTGCCCGTTTTGCGTCGATATCCCAGCCGTAATCCCGATGTTTGCCGTATTGATCGCGTTCGCCAGCCCCTGGAGCGAGGTGTCGCCGCTGGGAACATCGATGGTCTGCGGCGACCCACTGCCCACTTGAACGGTGATCGAGCCGGAAAGCGCCGTAGTCGCATTCACTGTGAGCGGCGTCAGGTATCCGTTGGGATTCTGCTGGTTCAGGGTAGCGTACATCTGCTGCTGCAGCAGCGACAGGGTCGGCGACCCGAACAGAGGTTCGGGATTTCCCGATGCGTCCTTGCCTTCCTGGGTGTGGATCGCGCTGGCAAGTGCGTTGTAGTCCGTCACCATCTGGTTGATCGCGCTCTCCACTCCCGAGTTGTCGTTCCCGATGATCACCTGCACCTGCTCCAGGCCCCCGCCGGACAGGGTCGCGCTCGGCGCCAGCAGTTGGAACGTCACTCCGGGAATCAGGTTCGTCACCAGGTTCGACGCGCTCGACAAATTGACTCCGTCCACCGTCAGAGCCGCATTCGTGCCCACCACTGTCTGCGTGTAGGCAAGCGGCGAACTGGTGTCGGTCAGGCTCGGCGTCACGGTCAGCGCCTGACCTCCCTGCGCGCTCAGCGACAGGCTCTCGGTCCCGTCGCTGCTGGTCACGATGGAGGCCGTCACCCCAAGGCTCGAATTGCCGTTGATGGTATTCATCAGCGACGTAAGCGTATTGTCGCTATCCGCTGCGTCCACGTTGATCGCCTGCGGCGGGTTCGTCCCCACCTGGAGCGTGAGCGTGCCGTTCAGCGTATCGCCCGCGCCCGGAATTCCGGTCAGATTGCCGCTCGAGCTCGTCGCCTGCGTATAATTCATCGCGGTATTGGTTGCCGCGGCCAGGCTGTTGGCGCTCACCGAAATGGCCCCGTTCGCGCCCGATGTCCCCGATACCAGGCTCAGCCGCGATCCCGTCGCGTCGGTCAATACGCTGGCGGTAATGCCGGCCCCGGACGAGTTGATCGCCGTCGCCAAACCGGAGAGGGTCTGGTTCGACAAACTGCTCATTTGGATGGTTTGCTGAGCCCCACCGCCCACCTCGAGCGTGATCGATCCCGACAACTGCGCCGAGGCGCTCGGGAGCGCCGTGAGGTAGCCGCTCGATGTGGTCGCAAGGTTCTTCACCACCACTGAATGCGTTCCCGCCACGGCAGCCGAGGTGGCGTTGGTCAGTTGCAGCACATTGGTATCCGAGCTCGAACCCGTCTTCTGCGCCAGGATGCCGGTGAAGTCCGTCAACTGGCTCATGTCGTTGGAGAGGCTCGAGAGCAGCGTGCCCAGGTTCGAAAACACTGTGTCCTGGCCCTGGAGGCTCGTCAACTGCGTCTTCCACGGCGTCTCAACGTTCTGGAGGTTCGCCACGATCTGTGAAACCGTCGCACTGACGTCAAATCCCGTCCCGCTCGTCGGCGACCCGAAGCTCAGTCCTACAGTTCCCATGGTTCACACCCCCTCGGCCCTTGCAGATTCCGAACCGACTCCAAGCATGGCTGATTGGAAAACTTTCAGAATGCCTTCCCTATTCTTCATCGGCTTGCGCAGGGAATTCGATTAACCGGTCTGCGCTCGGTGCGGACTTCGGCTTTCGCCCCGCTTTGAGGTTCTTCCAATTCCCAGTGGATGGATGCGGCCCGTAATTTGCCCGCTTGAATCCAGATCGCCGGAAGGAACTGCATGCGACAGACTCGAATGATTCAACCGGATTATGCCGACCGGTTCCGCTGCACCGGCCCCGCCTGCGAGGACAATTGCTGCTCCGGCTGGCTGATTTCAGTCGATGAGCCTACCCACCGAAGATACGACGATCTGCCCGCCAGCACATTGCGCACGCTCATCGTCGCTTCCATTCTGCGCGACCCCGCCGCGGATCCCAAGGCGCCTTTCGCTACCATCCAGATGCTACCGTCCGGGGTCTGCCCGCTTCTCTCCGAGCAACATCTTTGCCGGATCCAGGGGGAGTATGGCGAGCCGTATCTCTGCCGCACCTGCGCCGAATTCCCGCGGAATATCCACACCATCGACGGATTGAAAGAGACGGCGCTCACTCTCTCCTGTCCAGAGGCCGCGCGCCTTGTTCTGCTCGCGCCCAATCTGTTTCCCCCGCCCAATGCCTCAGGACACCAGCTCACCTGGGACGAGACCGCAGCCACCGCAACCGCGCTCCGCCCCTATTTCTGGCCGATTCGCGAATTGGTGGTTGGCCTGATCCTCAACCGCAGATATCCGCTCTGGCAGCGCTTGTTCCTGGTCGGGAGCTTTTGCAGGCGTCTCGAAGCCCTCTCCCGGGGAGAACCCAGCCGGAGATTATCTCAGATCCTCGACGACTTTTCCCGGGCCGTAGCCGGGGGAGGGCTTTGCTCGGCGATGGAAGGCATCCCCGCCGATCTGAATCTGCAACTCGAAATCGTGCTCCGGGTCATCGCCCAGCGCGTCAACGGCATCCCGATCCGGCCCAGGTTGCGCCAGGTCCTGGAGATGTTTGTGGAGGGCATCGGGCACTCGTGTACGGCTACTTTGGAAGCCCAGGTCTCCCGATACGCCCATTCTTACCGGCAATACTATGTTCCCTTCTTTCGTCGCCACCCGCGCATTCTCGAGAACTATCTCGTGAACATGGTGCTCCGCGACGTGTTCCCTTTCGGCAAAAAGCTCTTTGAGCCCGCAGCCGAACCGGAGCCGGTCAAAGCGTTCGCGATGCTGGCCATTCAGTTCGCCCTCACAAAGGGGCTACTGATCGGTGTTGCCGGGGCCGCGAAACGCCGTTTCAGCGCCGCCGACGTGGTCAGGACGGTCGAAACCACCTTCCGGCATTTCGAGCACAATACGAAATTCCTGTCCGACGCATACGACATGCTTGAAGCCCGCGGCCTTGCCGATGCCCGCTGCCTCACCATGTTGCTTCGCAATTGATCTCCAGGCTCACGCCGAAGGCACGGCACGCGAGCAAAGCCATCCAGGACCTGGTTCTCGCGCAAGCACAAAGGAGGACGCCCGAGGGCGCCCTCCTTTGCTTCAGGGGCATTGCTGCCGTTATTGCAGGAGCTTGGTGACTTCCTGCTGCACGCTGTTGGCCTGTGCCAGGGCCGAGATGCCGGTCTGGCTCAGGATTTCGTACTTTGACATGTTCGAGCTCGCCTGCGCATAATCGGTGGCCTGCACCGCGTTCTGCGCCGCCATGATGTTCTGCTGCTGCGTGCTCATCACGTTGCCGACCGCGCTCAGGGTGTTGATCTGGGCGCCGATGTAGCCGTCCTGCGCGGCAACCGAAGAAATGGCCGCATTCAAAGTGGTAAGTGCGGTCTCGGCATTGCCCTGCGAGGTCAGATCGGTTCC
>Ga0307373_10015217_pt1 | contig 10488 bp, 11 predicted proteins | sample OX2MG_FD_202534 | JGI IMG/M metagenome (GOLD analysis project Ga0307373, IMG submission 202534) | Soil microbial communities from Risofladan, Vaasa, Finland - OX-2 | ecosystem: Environmental > Terrestrial > Soil > Coastal area > Acid sulfate soil | place: Finland: Risofladan, Vaasa | collected...
GACCGGCACGGCGGTGAGCCGCCGCCCGACCGGCGGCGGCGCGATCGTCATGGGCGCCGGCCAGCTCGGCGTGGCCGTCATTAGCCGCGCACCTGCGGGCAAGCGCCCACGCGAGATCATCGAGGAGCTGGCCGGCGCCGTGACGGCGGGCCTGGCCGAGCTTGGCATCACCGCCGTCTTCCGCGGCAAGAACGACCTGGAGGCCGGCGGCCGCAAGATCGCCGGGCTGGGCCTGTACGTGGACCAGGCCGGTGCCATGCTCTTCCACGCCAGCGTCCTGGCAGACCTCGACATCGGCTTCATGCTGGAGGTGCTGCGCATCCCGGCGGCCAAGCTGGCCGACAAGGCAGCCGCCGCGGTGGCGCAGCGGGTGACGACAGTGACCGGCGAGACCGGCCGCCGCTGGGACGGCGCCATGCTGCGCCACCTGGTCGCCTCCGGCTTCACCCAGACCTTCGGGGCAACGCTGGAACCTGCCGGACCAGACCCGGGGGAGCGCGCCCTCGCCGCCACCCTGGCCGCTGATCGTTACGGTGCGCAGGCCTGGCTGGCCGACCGGAGCATGTCCGCCGACGGCAGCGGATCAGCCGTGCTCAAGACCCCGGCGGGCCTGGCGCGGATCTACCTCACGACCCACGGCGACCTGGTCAAGAACGCGATCGTCGTCGGCGACTTCAACGAGCTTCCCCCGGCCCTGCTCGAGATGGAGTCCGCCCTGCGCTGGCGCCGCCTCGACGAGCCGTCGGTCAGCGAGGCCGTGACCCGTTCCGGCGCGGGCCAGGCGCTGGGTGTCCCGGACGGGCTGATCGCGGCGGCCGTGCTCGAAGCGGGACAGCAGGCGGCCGGCCGCGCCACCGCAGCGCCAGTCAGAGCCACCGGCTCCTGCTACTTCCCCGAGCCAGCGCGGAGCCAGTCATGACACCCCGGGTCGCGCTCCCGCTGAGCCTGGCTGCCCCGCAGGCGCGGACCAGCCCCGAACACGTGCGGATCTCGATGGCCAGCGCGATCGCGCTGCGCATGCGGTCGGGCAGGTTCAGCCGCGACTTCGACTTCGGCGGCATCAACCTGCTGCTCAGCTACGACGAGGGATGCCTGTCCGACTGCGGCTACTGCGGCCTGGCCCGCACCCGGCCCGGCGCCTACTCCGACAAGTCGTTCATCCGGGTGGAGTGGCCGCTGGTGCGCACCGACGACCTGGTGGAGCGGATGGCCCAGCACGAGTCCACCCTCACCCGGCTGTGCATCTCGATGGTCACCCACGGCCATGCCTACCGCGACACCTGCGACATCACCGGCCGGATCGCGCAGCAGGTGGGCACCCCGCTGTCGATCCTGGTGGCGCCGCCCACGCTCAACCGGGAACGGCTGGAGAACTTCAGGGCGCTGGGCGTGGACATGATCGGGATCGGGCTGGATGCGGTCACCGAGGAGCTGTTCCGCAACATCCGCACCAACGTCCCCGCCGGCGGCCTGAGGTGGGAGAAGTACTGGGAGGTCGTCACCACCGCCCGGGACATCTTCGGGCCGTGGAAGGTCAACGTGCACACCCTGGTCGGCCTCGGCGAGACCGACGAGGACCTGATCCGGCTCTTCGTGGCGCTGCGGGACCAGCAGATCTTCTCCTACCTGTTCTGCTTCAACCCCGAGCCGGACTCCCGGATGGCCGATCACCCGAAATCGCCGCTGGCCCGCTGGCGGCGCGTGCAGCTCGCCCGGCACCTGATCGAGAACGAGGGCTACGGCCTGGCCCGGTTCGACTTCGACGCCACCGGCGGCCTGGCGCATGTACAGGCAAGCCGGGCCGCGGTGGAGGCGGTGGTCGGGCAGGGCACCGCCTTCATGACCAATGGCTGCCCGGGGGAGAAGGGCGAGCCCGGCTGCACCCGGCCGTACGGCTCCTACCGGCCGTCGGAACCCTTCCGCGACTACCCGTTCCAGCCGGGCCAGGGCGACCTGCGCGAGATCCGTGCGCAGCTTGCCCTCGACGGTCTGGTCAGCTGAAGAAGGTGAGGAGCCAGTGCGCATCGTCGTCCCGCTGAAAGCGGTCCCGGATCTGGTCGAGGAGATCGAGTTCACCCCGGACGGGACCGGCATCGACCGGGAGTACCTCGCGTTCGTCCTCAACGAGTGGGACGACCAGGCACTCGAAGAGGCCCTCCTGGTCAAGGAGGTCTCTGGTGGCGAAGTGATCGTGGCCGGGCTGGCCGATGACCCCGGCATCGACCAGCTCCTGTACACGGCGCTGGCCAAGGGCGCCGACGGCGCCGTCAAGATCAGCGGCGGCGCGCAGGACACCCACGCCCGGTCCGCGCTGCTCGCCGCCTACCTGGCGGAGAGCCCCGCTGACCTGATCATCACCGGCGTGCAGGCACCTGACGACCTGGACGGGCAGCTGCCCCCGATGCTCGCCGCCCGGCTCGGGTTCCCGCACGTGTGCGTGGCCATCGCGGTCGAGGCAGCCGGCGGCTCGGCCCGGATCCGGCAGGAGTTCTCCGGCGGCCGGTCACAGCAGCTTGAGGTCACGCTCCCGGCTGTGGTCGGCGTGCAGGCGGCACGGCAGCCGCCCCGGTACGCCCCGATCAGCCGGATCCGCCAGGTCACGCAGGCTGGCGGCATCGAGGAGGTCACAGTCCCGGCCGCGAGCACCCAGCCAGCCCTGACCGTCCGCCGGATGTACACACCAGAGCAGACCGGGCACGCGCAGATGCTGACAGGCGGCACCGGCCCGGTCGCCGACCAGATCATCGAGCTGCTGCGGTCCCGCGGCCTTGTGAAGGGATGACCAGCATGGCCAGCGACGTGCTTGTGCTCGCCGAACGGGCGGGCGACCAGATCCAGGACGTCACCTACGAGCTGCTGGCCAAGGCCAGCGAGCTGGCCCATGCCTGGGGTGGCAAGGCAGAGGTCGCGCTGTTCGGCCCGCCGGAGCTGGCCGCCCAGCTGCCCGCGGCCGACTCGGTGATCTGCGTCGATCACCCCGCGCTGGCGGGATACCTGCCCGACGCCTACCAGCAAGCCCTCCTGCACGTGCTCCGTGAACGCTCCCCGCGGCTGCTGCTGCTGCCGAACACGACCATGGGGCTGGACCAGGGCGCGGCGCTGTCGGTGCTGTGGGACGCGCCGCTGGCAGCCTCGGTCACCGGCCTGACCGCCGCCGGCGGCGTGGCGGTGGCGACCTGCCAGGTGCTCGGCGGCAAGGTGCTGGCGGAGGTGGAGCTGGCCGGCGAGCGGGCGATCTGCACCGTGGTCAGCGGGTCGTTCGACCCGTCAGCCGGCCAGGCCGGCGGACCCGCCGAGGTGGTGACGATCCCGCCGCCGGCCGAGCTGGACGCCCCGCGGATGAGCGTGCGGCAGATGTTCGAGCCCGAAGCCGGTGACGTGGACATCACCAGCGCCGACTTGCTGGTCTCGGTCGGCCGGGGCATCGGCTCGCAGGACAACCTGGAACTGGTCGCCGAGCTTGCCGACGCGCTGGGCGCGCCGCTGTCGGCATCCCGGCCGGTCACCGACAGCGGCTGGCTGCCCAAGACCCGCCAGGTCGGCAAGTCCGGGCTGAAGGTGAAGCCCCGCGCCTATCTCGCCTTCGGCATCTCGGGCGCACCCGAGCACCTGGAGGGGATGCGGGGCGCCGAGCTGATCATCGCCTGCAACACCGACCCCCACGCCCCGCTGTTCGACATCGCCCACGTCGGCACCACCGAGGACCTGTTCGATCTGGTCCCTGCGCTCACCGAGCGGCTGGCCCCATGACCGTCCGGATCGTGCTCGGCGCGGTCATCATGCTCGCCGGGCTGGCGCTCGCCGGCCGGCGGCTGCTGTGGCTGGGCAGCCTGGTCCGGTCCGGTGCCCCGGCACCGGGCCGGGTGAACGGCGCGCCCAGCCGCGTGTGGGCGGAGCTCGCCGAGGTCCTCGGGCAGCGCAAGCTGCTCAAGCGGTGGCGGTCGGGGCTACCGCACGCCCTGGTGTTCTGGGGCTTCATCATCCTGACCTTCACGATCGTGGAAGCGCTTGGCGACACGTTCATCAGCAAGACCTTCGCCATCCCGGTGATCGGGCACGCCGCGGCGCTCGGCCTCATCGAGGACCTGTTCACCGTGATAGTGCTGGCTGGGGTCATCGTCTTCAGCGTCACCAGGCTGGCGGACTCACCGGCCCGCCGGGGCAGGAGGTCCCGGTTCTACGGCTCGCACACCCGCGCTGCCTGGATCACCCTGGCGATGATCGCGGCAGTGATGGTCACCCTGCTCGCTTACCGGGCGGCACAGGTCAACACCGGGGACTTCCCCTACGGCTCCGCCGCCTTCGCGTCGCATGCACTCGCCCAGCTGCTGCAGCCCGCGGGCACCGGCGTCAACGCTGCCCTGGAGGCGTTCTTCCTGCTGGCCAATGTCGCCGTGATCATGGGCTTCCTGGTGTTCGTCACCTACTCCAAGCACCTGCACATCTTCATGGCGCCGCTCAATGTCGCCTTCTCCCGGCGCCCCCGGGCGCTCGGCGCGCTGGGCGAGCTGCCGGCCACGGCGGGAGCGGCCGGCGCGGGACACATCGAGGAACTGTCGTGGAAGCAGTTGCTTGACACGCTGACCTGCACCGAGTGCGGACGATGCCAGTCCGCCTGCCCGGCCTGGAACTCGGGCCAGCCGCTGTCCCCGAAGCTGCTCATCATGGACCTGCGGGACCATCTGATGAGCCCGGCCACCGCCGGCCGGGCCAGCGCCGGCCGGGCCACGCAAGGTTCAGCGGGCGGGAAGGTGCTGGTCCCCGGTGTGATCAGCCCGGAGGTGGTCTGGTCCTGCACCACCTGCGGGGCCTGCGTCGAGCAGTGCCCGGTGGACATCGAGCACGTGGACACCATCGTCACGCTGCGGCGGCGGCTGGTCGAGGAAGGGCAGATCGAGCCCGCGGTCCAGCAGGTCCTGCAAGCCGACGCCCAGCAGGGGAACACCTTCGGCAAGTCGGGCCGGATGCGCGCCCGCTGGACCCGCGACCTCGGCTTCCCGGTGAAGGACGCCCGCAAGGAGCCCGTGCGGTACCTGTGGTTCGTCGGTGACTTCGCGTCCTTCGATGAGCGCCTGCAGGCGATGTCCCGCCAGCTCGCGGTGATCCTGGACGACGCGAACGTCGACTTCGGGCTGCTGTTCGAAGACGAGCACGACGACGGCAACGACGTGCGCCGGGTAGGCGAAGAAGGACTCTTCCAGATGCTCGTCGAGCACAACATGGCGAGCTTCGCCAAGGCCAGCTTCGCCGAGATCTTCACCACCGACCCGCACGCTTTCAACACACTGCGCAACGAGTACCCCAGCTACGGCCTGGACAAGCCGGTGGTGCATTACTCGCAGCTGCTGGAACGGCTGCTGGCTGACGGCTCGATCCCGGTCGAGCCACTGGGACTGCGGGTGACCTACCACGATCCCTGCTACCTGGCCCGGCACAACCGGCTGACCGATCCGCCCCGCCGCGTCCTGCGCTCGCTGGGCTGCGAGGTAGCCGAAATGCCCAGGCATGGGCTGAACACGTTCTGCTGCGGGGCCGGCGGCGGCCGGATCTGGATGACCGACTCACCGGGGTCCAGCAGCTCACAGCCTGCTGAGCGCCCGAGCGAGAACCGCATCCGTGAGGCGGTGGCGGTAGGCGTGAGCTACTTCGTGGTGGCCTGCCCGAAGGACTTCGTCATGTACACCGACGCGGTCAAGACCACCGGCAACTCCGAGCGCATCCAGGTGGTCGACCTCATCCAGCTGGTAGACCGGGCACGCGGCCCGGTGCCTGCCCTTGAGGCGGTGTGAGGCGTTGCCTGAGGAGACAGCAAGGACGGCCGGCCGGGTCGGCTGCCCGTGGTGCGACTTCACCGGCGGGCCGCGTGCTCTCCACACCCACCTCGGTGACCAGCATGGTGACGCGGTCAGCACCCTGGAGCGTTACGGCAAGGTCTTTTATGAGGTCACCTGCCCCCGCTGCGGTGCGCGTTACGAGCACGTGGTCAGGAAGGGCGCTGGTGACCCGGAGTTCGTGGCCGAGTTCGGGCGCCAGATCCAGCTGGTCGCCCTGGACATGCTCGTGCATCACCTCATGGCCGAGCACGAGCCGCAGCTGACAGGAGAGTGACGCCGTGGCGGTAGTCAACAACTGCGACCTGCCCGAGGACCTGTACTACGTGGTCGGCAAGCACGTCTGGGCGCGGCGGGACGGTGACCTGGTGACGGTCGGGATGACCGACGTAGCCCAGAACCTGGCCAAGACCATCATCGCCGTGACGCCGAAGGCCGCTGGCAAGACCGTGGCCAAGGGCCGCAACGTCGCCACCGTGGAGAGCGGCAAGTGGGTGGGCCCGGTCCCGGCGCCGGTCAGTGGCGAGATCGTCGAGGTCAACGTGGCACTCATCGCCTCACCCGGCCTCATCAACGCCGATCCGTACGGGGAAGGGTGGGTCGCCAGGCTGCGCCCGGCCGACTGGGACGGCGAGGCCGCCGACCTCGCCTCCGGCCCGGACGGGATCGAGGCATACCGGCGGTTCCTTGACGACCAGGGAATCGTCTGCGGCGGGTAGGGGCCATGACTGACCTGCTCTGGCACGGGTGCGTCATACCGGAGGACCTCCTGTACGACGTGGAGATGCACGTCTGGGTGCGGCTGGAGGACGGCACCGCGGTGCTGGGCATGACCGACGTCGCCCAGACCATGGGTGGCCGGATGGTCCAGGTCAGCTGGAAGAAGACCGGCCGCAGCTACGCCCGGGGCCGCACCCTGGCCGTCGTCGAGAGCGCCAAATGGGTGGGGCCGTTCCCCACCCCGCTGACCGCCGAGCTGCTGGAGGTCAACGAGGCCGCCTTCGCCGCCGACGTCGCCATCGCCAACCGCGACCCTTATGGAGCTGGCTGGATGGCCCGGGTACGGCCGGCCGCACTGGACACCGAGCGGCAGCACCTGCTGGCGGGCCCGGCCGCCTTCAGCCACTACCAGACGATGATCACCGAGCGCGGCATCCGCTGCTACCGGTGTGCCGGCTGACGACCACGCCACGCGGCGCAGACAAGGAGTGATGACAGATGAGCACCACCGACGACACGACCGGGCAGGACCAGCCCAAGCGGATGGCGATGATCTGCTGGAGCAGCGACCTCGACCGGGTCTGGCCCACCCTGATCCTGGCCACCACGGGTGCCGCCTCCGGGCTCGAGGTCGATGTGTTCTTCACGTTCTGGGGCCTGCGCGTGCTCCAGCGTAACGACAAGCGGGTCACCGGCAGGAGCTGGAAGCAGAAGATGGAGTCCCTGGTCGACCGGGGCGGTACCGACCACCTGAAGCTGGGCAAGATCCACATGGGTGGCATGGGCACCATGATGATCAAGCAGCTCGCCGAGGAGTACAAGGTGGCCAGCCCGTCCGAGCTGCTGGAGATGGCCATTGACGTCGGCGTGCGCCTGCATCCGTGCCAGATGACCATGGACCTGTACGGGCTGGCCCGCGAGGACTTCATCGACGGCCTCCAGCCCACTCTGGGCGCGGCCAGCTTCATCGACATGGCCGCCAAGGCCGACATCACCCTGTTCATCTGACGTCGCGCCACAGCCGGGAGATGCGGCATCCGGGGCCAGGGTGGCAGCGATTGCGGCTAGGGATGCCCTCCCTTCTTCACACAGTCTCCACATCGGTTCCACGTGACCTGCGCAGGTGTGTTGCTTGCTGGAGGTGAGCGGCCCGGGGAGCAGCAGTCGGCCGCAGAACGAAGGAGGCAGGTAACGATGATGTGGGGTGCTGGCTGGGGAGGCATGTGGACTGGCTGGGTGTTCACGGCGCTCATACTGGCGCTGCTGGTCGCGGGGATAGTGTGGCTTGTCCGGGGCGTGAACAGGCCGGGGGATGACGGCCGCGATAGCGCCCGGAGGATCCTGGATGAGCGTTTCGCCTCGGGTGAGATCTCGCCCGAGGAGTATGAGACCCGCCGGCGGGCTTTGCGCTGACCAGGCAGGGGAACCGCCGGCGGCACGTGCTCGTGGTGCGTGGCTGGGGGCGGGAGGAGGTCCAGTGACGGCCACGGTGCTCGTAGTGGAGGACGAGAAGAAGATCCGTGATCTGGTACGGGGGATGCTGGAGCGGGTCGGCTTGACCGTGGTCTCGACCGGCTCGGGCGCGGAGGCCATTGACCTGGCTAGGCGGGTCCATCCTGACCTGGTGGTGCTGGATCTGGGGCTGCCTGATGTCCCGGGCGAAGAGGTGGCCAGGGAGGTTCGCCGCCTCGCGGAGACGCCGATCCTGATGCTCACGGCAAAGGTCACCGAGGCTGACCGGATCCGGGGCCTGGAACTGGGCGCCGACGACTACCTGACAAAGCCGTTCAGCCCCCGGGAACTGGTGCTGCGGGTGCAGGCGGTGCTGCGCCGGGGGCGCGTCCCTGCCGCGGTGGGTGGCCCGGCCTCCTTCGGTGGGGGCCAGCTGGCCCTCGATGAGGAGCGGCACCGGGTGACCGTCAGGGGCGCTGTGGTCGAGCTGACCCCGACCGAGTGGGGCATCCTGCTGGCCTTGGCTGCAGTGCCCGGCCGGGTGTACTCGCGTTTCGAGCTGATCAACCGGGTCCGGGGGTATGAGTTCGAGGGCTATGAACGGACCATCGATTCGCATGTGAAGAACCTGCGGCGGAAAATCGAGCGAGACCCCGGTGCGCCGGAGATCGTCGAAACGGTGCTGGGCACCGGCTACCGGCTCGGCTTCACACGCGATGGCTGAACGCAGGATCGGCCGGCTCGGGTCGCGCCTCGCGCTGGCATTCGTCGTGGTCGCGGTCTTGGCTGTGGCCCTGCTCGCGGCGCTGACCCTGATTGCCACCGGGACCCAGGTTTCCAGCCTCGCCGCGAGCCAGCAGCAGGACACGATGAGCTCGGTGGCTGCGGCGCTGGGCCAGGCATACCGGGGTGGCGGCGGATGGCAGCACGCCGACCTGCGGCCTGCCTACACGGTCGCGGCGTCGGCGGGTGCCCGCTTGCAGGTGCTTGACCAGCGTGGGCAGGTGGTCGTCCCCGAGGGGTTCGATCCCTCCCAGATGATGGCGGGCATGATGGGTGCGATGCACGCCGGAGACGGCGTGTCCGGGCCGGCCGGTGAGCCGGTTCAGGCGGCGGTCACGGTGGGTGGGGCCCGGGTGGGAACCGCGGTGCTCCGGTTTCCGGGCGGCGGTCTTCCCGCCGCTGAGCAGCGGGTGCGCACCGGCCTGGAGCAGACGGTGGCGCTGGGGGCCGGGCTGGCCGCCATCCTCGCGCTCGTGGTTTCCTGGTTCATCGCCCGCCGGATCACCCGGCCGCTGGTGGGTCTGACCCGGACCGTCGCCTTGATCGAGTCTGGGCAGCGCGGGGCCCGGGCCGGCCTGGCGTCGGCGCCGGGTGAGATCGGGGAGCTCGCGGTCGCGTTCGACCGGATGGCCGACGCCCTGGGCCGCGAGGACTCCCTGCGCCAGCAGCTTCTCGCTGATGTGGCCCACGAGCTCCGGACTCCGATCACCATCTTGCAGGCCTATTGCGAGCAGATGGCGGATGGGACCGAGCCGGCCACCCCGGCCCGGCTGGCCTCGCTCCGCGACGAAGTCCTGCGGCTTGGCCGCCTGGTCACCGATCTGGAGACCCTGGCCGCGGCCAAGGCGGCCGGGCTGGCGATGATCAAGGCGCCCGTCGATCTGGCCGGGGTGACCGCTGGCGTGGCGGATCTTCTCGGGCCAGCCTTTGAGTCCGCCGGGGTCAGACTGGTGCCCCGGCTGGAGCCGGTGGTGGTCGAGGGTGACGCCACCCGGCTGAGCCAGGTCGTCACGAACCTGCTCACCAATGCCCTGAAGTTCAGCTCCTCCGGCGGGCAGGTGACGCTTGCCACCGGGGCCAGCGACGGGCTGGCGCGGCTGGAAGTGGCGGATGAGGGCCCGGGGATCCCTGAGCAGGAACTCCCGCACATCTTCGACAGGTTCTGGCGCGGCAGTGCTGGCCGCCGGACTGCGGGCAGCGGCATCGGGCTGGCGGTGGTCGCTGAGCTGGTCCGCGCCCACGCGGGCCAGGTGCACGTGGCGAGCGAACCCGGCCATGGGACACGGTTCACGGTCCTGCTTCCCCGCTCCTGAACCTTCTCCACACGGCCTCCACATCACCTGCACACCGCCTGCGACACGTCCCGCTTGCATGGCAGTGAAGGCGGAAGACGCCCAGGCAGAAGGAGGACATCATGAACAAGAAGCTGGTGGCAGGCCTCGCCGCAGCCGGTGTTCTGGCCGGTGGGGGAACCGCGGCTGCCCTGATCACTGCAGCTGGTATGGCGCCCGCGACCGCGAGCACGATTACCGCCGTATCCACGTCGGCTACTACGCCGGCCGGCGGCCCGCTGGCGTCACTGGCCGCCAAAGGCACGATTACCCAGTCCCAGGCCAGGGCCATCCAGAACGCGCTCATCACCTACATGCGCGAGCACCGGCAGGACATGGGTGATCACTGCGCAGGCTCCTGGCCGGGCGGC
>Ga0307373_10015221_pt1 | contig 10487 bp, 7 predicted proteins | sample OX2MG_FD_202534 | JGI IMG/M metagenome (GOLD analysis project Ga0307373, IMG submission 202534) | Soil microbial communities from Risofladan, Vaasa, Finland - OX-2 | ecosystem: Environmental > Terrestrial > Soil > Coastal area > Acid sulfate soil | place: Finland: Risofladan, Vaasa | collected...
GCCAGGGCGCGCGTGGTGGAGAGCACCTCGGCGTCGTACGGCGTGATGCCGAAATCGCGCACGAACCGCTTGCGCCGGGCGTCGGGAAGCTCGGGCATGGCCGCGGCGACCGCGTCGCGCCAGGCCGTGCTGACGCGTAGCGGGAGCAGGTCCGGGTCGGGGAAATAACGGTAGTCGTGGGCGAATTCCTTCGACCGCATGGGCTCGGTGCGGCCCTCCGCCACGTTCCACAGGCGCGTTTCCTGCGTGATTTTTCCGCCGGATTCGAGCACCGCGATCTGCCGCTCGATTTCGTATTCCAGGGCATGCTGCAGGTAGCGGAAGGAATTCAGGTTTTTCACTTCCGCCTTGGTGCCGAATTTTTCCGCGCCGCGCCGCCGCACGCTGATGTTCGCGTCGCAGCGCAGCGAGCCTTCCTCCATGTTGCAGTCGCTCACTTCGGTGAACAGCATCACCTGGCGAATGGCCGTCAGGTAGGCGTGGGCTTCGGTGGGCGTGCGCAGGTCGGGCTCGGAAACAATTTCGGCCAGCGGCGTGCCGCCGCGGTTGTAATCCACGTAGCTTTTTTCGGTCGAGTCGGGAAATCCCTCGTGCAGATTTTTCGCGGCGTCGTCTTCCAGATGCAGGCGCGTGATGCCGATGCGCCGGGTCTGGCCGTCGTGGTCGATTTCCAGCCAGCCGGCCGTGGCCAGCGGCAGTTCGTACATCGAAATCTGATAACCCTTGGGCAGGTCGGGATAAAAATAATTTTTCCGCGCGAAGCGCGAACTCTCCTGCACCTTCAGATTCAGAGCCAGCGCCGCGCGAATCCCCAGTTCCACCGCGTGCTTGTTCAGCACGGGCAGCGCGCCGGGCAGGCCGAGGCACACAGGGCAGGTATTCGAGTTGGGAGGATCGCCGAACCGGGTCGAGCACGCGCAGAAGGCCTTGGTGGCCGTCTTCAGTTGCACGTGCACTTCCAGGCCGATGACCGGCTCGTATGCCGCCATCACCTCGGGTGAGATACTTGGCGCGTCCTGTGTCGGCTTGGCCATAAAGGTTGTCCAGTATACCATTCGCCGCGTTCGGTTGGCCGGTCGTGTGCGCCCGGCCAGGCGCGGGCTTATGCGCTGGCCTGATTCAGCTGTGCGATGGAGGAGGGGTCCAGCCTTAAATCCACCGCGGCAATCAAGTCGTTCAATTGATCCAGATTCGTGGCACTCACGATGGGCGCGGTGATGCTGGGCCGCGACAGCAGCCAGGCCAGGGAAACCCTCGCCTGCGTGGTGTGGTGTTTTTTCGCCACATCTTCCAGCGCGCGGAGAATCTGAAGGCCGCGCGGGTTGTAATATTTCGCTACGATTCGTGCGCGAGCACTTTTCTTCACATCCTCTTCCGTCCGGTATTTGCCCGTGAGGAATCCGGCGGCCAGAGGGAAATAGTTGATGACTCCGAGCCCTTCGTTCCGGCACACAGGTTCCAGCGCCGCTTCGTAATCCGCGCGTTCGCACAGGTTGTAGTTCGGCTGCAGGCTCTGATACTCGGGCAATCCCTGCTTTTTGCTGACCGCGAGCGCCGCCGCCAGCCTGTCCGCTTTATAGTTCGACGCTCCGATGGCCCTGACTTTTCCCTGGCGAATCAATTCCGCGTAGGCTCCCAGGGTTTCCTCCAGGGGTGTATCCGCATCGTCCGTGTGGGACTGGTAGAGGTCGATGTAATCGGTTTGCAGGCGCCGCAGAGAATCTTCCGCGGCGGCCAGGATATAGGATCTGGAGAGGCCCTTTTTGCCGGGCGCGAATTCCATCCCGACCTTTGTCGCGACAATCACTTTTTCGCGATTGCCTCTGCGCTTCATCCATTTTCCGAGAATTGTTTCCGACTCGCCTCCCGTATTTCCGGAGACCCATCTGGAATAGACGTCCGCAGTATCGACGGCATTAAAACCGGCGTCCACGAAGGCATCGAGCAGCGTGAAAGAAGCGGCTTCGTCGGCCGTCCAGCCGAAGACGTTTCCCCCGAACACGAGGGGAGAGATTTCCAGACTCGAGTTTCCAAGCTTGCGGCGGTTCATTTTGGCCTTTCCGTCTATTAAGACGTGGAGCGACGGAATTTCTTCGCTCCACGTCTTTGGATGAAACTGTGGCGAGCAAGGTTACATGAAAACAACAAGGCGGCCGGAGCAAATGCTGATCTTCCATTTTTCCTGCTGTATTGTATCCTGCGGAATTGCGCGGCTGATTTTTTATTCCGGCAGCAGATCGCAAAAACAAAACCCGTCGCGCATGACTTTCTCTCCCACACGGAATCCGATCGGGGTTTTAAATCCGGGGCCGTCGAAAACGAATGTGTGGAATTCGCCGTTTTCGCCGCACGGATCGGCGCCCGCCGGCAAATCGGCAAAAAAAGATGCGTCGAGCAATCGCCCGGCGAAAGACGCATCGAGAACGCGCGGATCGACGCAGGCCGTGATCGCGCGAAAGCCCATCCGCAGGAAATGCCCTGCGAGTTTGCGCGTATCACGTTTCCAGATAGGAAACAACGCGTCCATCCCCAGCCCGGCAAGATTGCGTTCCCGATACACACGCAGGTCTTCCAGAAAGATGTCGCCAAAGGCGACCTTGCGGGTGTTTCGGGCGAGATGCAAAGTGAGCGCTTCCCGCATGCGTTCCTCATAGATCGTATTGACGCATTGCGGGGGAATCAGAACCGCATGAAGCGGCAGGCCGAGTGATTCGGCCTGCCGTTCGAGCAGCGCGCGGCGCACACCGTGCATGCTGATGCGGTCGTACTGCTCGGTGACGGTGGTCAGCAGCGAAGTGACGCGAAATTCATCCGCCGACTGCAACGCATGCAGCGCCATCGCGCTGTCTTTTCCGCCGCTCCAGCAGAACAGGACATCTTCTTTTTCTTTCATGGGTAAAAACCTCACTCGCGGTGCGTGGTGTACTTCACGCCGATGCGGAACTCGCGCCCCAGCGCCGGGTAGCCGTACGCTTCCTGATATTGCTTGTTGGCAAGATTCGCGATGCGTCCATAGAAACTGATGCCATGGGTGAAGCGGTAGGACGCCGCAAGATCAAACCGCGCGTAGCCCGGATTGATAATCTGGCCGGGATAATAGTAATCGTAGCGCCGGCCGGTGAAGTATCCGGAAATATTCCAGTTCATTCGCCGGAACGCGGCATTGAGCATCACGTTCCCGGAATTCACCGGGCGGCGCAGCAGGCGGCTGCCCACCAGATAGTTGGGATCGGCATTCAGGGAATCGGTGGGCGCCGATAGCGTGCGCGTTGAATCGTACGTATAACCGGCGCTGGCGTTGAGCCAGCTCGTTATGCGCGCTTCCCCGGAAAAATCGGCGCCGCGCGCCCGTGCCAGGTCGATGTTGAAAAAAGTGCCCGCGCCAAAGGGAGCGCCGGTCAGCTGGCATGCGGCAGAGGGCGAAACGTAGAGGAATCCGATAATGTCATGGAAGCGGCTGTCGAAATAATCCGCGGTGAAACGCACGCGGTTCGAGGCCAGCTTTTGCTCGATTCCCGCGTGCACCGTGCGGCTTTGCTCCGGAGAAAGATCGGGATTGCCGGGGAAGCAGGGATCGTTCCCGTAGGATTGATCGAAGCGCGGCTCCACGATTCCCTGGCCGTACGTGGCGTGCAGACGCGTGTCGCCAAACGCGCCCTGCGCGATGCGCAACGCATAGGACGCGCCGAGGCGAGGGGTGACGCGCGTTCCGAAAGCGGCGTTGTCCTCGGCGCGCGCCCCGGCGCTGAGCGTGAGCCGCGCCATCGGCTGCCACCGCGCATCGAGAAATCCCGCCTGATTGTTGCGGCGCGCATGCAGCCCAATGTAGCTGAGGTATCCGTTTTCGACTTCGTATTCGTACCCGGCAGTCACGGCGAACGTGCGCGCCAGGTAAGTGGATTGACCTGTTCCGCTCGAGCGATTGTATTGGTAGAAGCTGGAGAAATACGGATCGTAATTGAATTCCCGGAAATAAAGCTCGCTCATGTTCAGTTGATGGTGCCAGTGGGATCCGGTGGTGAACTCGGCGTGAAGATTTGAGCTGAAATTATGCAGCGCAATGCTGTCGGTCAGGTTAGCCGGCTGCAGCAGCGTCTGTCCGGGCGTCCCCGCGGCGCTGACGTTGTCGCGTAGCGCCAGGCTCACCCGCGCGGTGTCGGAAAAGCGCCACCCGAAGTTTCCGGAAAGCGTTCGATTGCGATACGCATCATTCGGACCCTGCCCCTGCGTCTGCAGGTCCGCAACGCCCGCGGAATAATCGAAGCGATTCAGCAGGCCGGAAAGTTCCGCGCCGCCGTGGCCGGTGGAGAAATTGCCGCCATCCGAATACGCCGTAAATTCCGGGATGCGCGTGGTGCCGCGGCGGGTGAAAATCTGAATCACGCCGTCCATGGCGTCCGAACCGTAGAGCGCGCTTTCCGCGCCATGCACCACTTCAATTTTCTCGACATTGTCGAGCGTGAAGTTCGAGAAGTCCATCAGCCCGCCGGGCGTGTTGACCGGTGCGCCGTCCACGAGCACTTTCGTGTAGTTCGAGTTGCCGCCGTCCAGAAATATGGTAGCCGTTCCGCCTTCCGGCCCCGTGCGCCCCAGGCTGAAGCCCGGGAGAGTGGCGAGCAGATTGGGAAGCGACGTCGCGCCGCGCTGGTCGATCTGTTCTCGCGTCAGGATGGTGACCGGCGCGGGAGAGGATGCCGCCTCCATGGGAAGAGACTGCGCGGTGACGAGCACTTTAGAGGAAAGCGGTTCGAGTTCCATGCGAACCTGCAGTTCGCGCCTCTCTCCCGCGGCGATCGTGATTTCCTGTTCGATGCGGGAGAAAGAACCGCTGGAAATCTGCAGGCGATAGCGGCCCGGCGAAAGCGTTATCGCAAAGCGGCCATCGCTGGAGGATACGGTGGATTTTGGCGTCCCGGCGGCAGGAATGGATTCCACTTCGACTTTCGCGCCGGTAATTACGGCGCCTCGCGGATCGGTGACCGTGCCGGCAAGCGTGGCGGGTTTGGTCTGTGCGGCAACAGGCGGCGTGAAGGAAAAAACGCACAGAAAAACGGTGCAGCCAAGAAAAAACAAAACACGAACGGAAAATCGCATGAGGAGCCTCCTCTCCCGACTCGCGCGGGAGGTAAAGGTTGTCCGCGTGTCCGGGATCGTTTCCGGCTTTCGCGGTTGCAGGCTTCGTCGGTCTCCTGGCTCGGCGGCAGTGCGCCTCGCGGCCTTCCCGTCCCATCGTTTGGGGCAGTGGCTCGCGCGGAATTATTTCCGCCTTACAGTCGCGCGTCGGCGACGGGTTTGCACCGTCTTCCCGGCACGAAGCCTGCGATGAATGTGGCGGAGCGGCGGCACCCCCAAAAAACGAGGATGCCGAACTACTCCGGGTGAACGATCTCGCGGCGCCTCCATCTGGCTCGCGCCGCGCAAAAAATTCAGTTTCGCCAATCGATGAGCCCGCGAATGTGCTCCCGGCTCTGTAGCGCCCGCCTTCAGGCGGGCATCTGTTCAACTCTCACCAAGGAAAGTGCCCACCTGAAGGTGGGCGCTACAGAGCCGCTTCCATCCGCGCTGCGGCGTTACTCCGCGTCCTCGCCGCGGCGGGCGCGCAAATTCACGCGCGGCCTGCCCGCGGGACCTGTTTCCACATCCAGCGGCGCTTCAAAAACCTGTTCGAGCAATTCCCGTTGGTACACAGCGGCCGGGGTTCCCACGCGCAGGCACCGCCCGTGCTGCAGCAGGACCACCCGGTCGGCGAATTCGGCGGCCAGCGCCAGTTCGTGGGTCACGACGACGACCGCGTAGCGATTTTCCTGCGCCAGTTGCCGCAGGCGTTCCAGCAAATCCACCTGCGCGCCGATGTCCAGGTGCAGCGTGGGCTCATCGAGCAAAATCAGCCGCGGCTGCTGGGCCAGCGCGCGCGCCAGGATGACGCGCTGTTTTTCGCCGCCCGAAAGCTCGCCAATCGTGCGGCCGGCAAGGTGGTCGGCGCCGACCTGTGCCAGGGCATTGCGCGCGATTTCGATGTCTTGCTTGGTCGCGAACCGCAGCGCGCGTCCGTATGGATAGCGGCCCTGCAAAACAAAATCCCCGGCCAGAGCGGGATAGACGACGGGGCTTTCCTGGTGCACCATGGCGATGCGTTGCGCCCGGGTTCGCGTATCGAGACGGCTGGTTTCCTCGCCATCCAGTTCCACGCGTCCGGAAAGCGGCGCAATGGTTCCCGAAATCAGCTGCAGCAGCGTGGATTTTCCGCTGGCATTGGGGCCGAGGATGGCGACCAGTTCGCGTTCGTGCGCCTGAAAGCTGGTGGCACCCAGAGTGAAGGTGGGCGCTGACTGCGCGGTCGCGGAGTAGGCGTAGCTGGCCTGCTCGACGTTGAGCCGTTCGTTGCGGACAGGCTTGGGCGATTGCATCCGTCCGTCGAATGCATGCGTCGAAATGTTGGACGCGCTCACCGCATGCCTCTTCGCAGCAGGTAGATGAATACAGGCGCGCCGGCCATCGCTGTCATCGCTCCCACCGGCAATTCGGTGGGAGCAACGACGGTGCGCGCCAGCGTGTCGGCCAGGACGATGGCAATCGCTCCGCCCAGCGCCGAAGCGGGGATCAGCAGCCGGTAATCCGAACCGAACAGCAGGCGCACCGCGTGCGGCACGAGCAAGCCGACGTAGCCAATCGCTCCGCTGGCGGAAACGGCCAGGGCCGTCAGCAGCGATGCGGAAATATACACGACCAGTTTTACGCGTGTCGCGTCCACGCCCAGGTGAATGGCCTCGCGCTCGCCGGTGAGCAGCAGATTCAAATCCGCGGCCGTCGTGTAAATCGCCCCGATCCCCGCAATCACTCCCACCGTGAGGATCCAGCGCAGGCTCACGGGCACGGGTGTCGAAAGATCGCCCATCAGCCAGAACACCATGCCGCGCAGGTCGCGCCCGGCCAGCGTGGTCATCAGGAACATAATGATCGCGGATAGAAAAGACGCCGAGATGATGCCGCCGAGCAGCAGCGTCGTGCTGTCGAGTTCCCCTTCGCGCCGCCCCAGGAAATAAACCGCGGCAATCGTGGCGATCGCCCCCAAAAAAGCCCCGAGCGGCATAACGAACGCCAGTTGTGGCGCGATAATCATGGCCAGGATGGAGCCGAGCGCCGCGCCGCTGGAAACTCCCAAAACGAACGGATCGGCCAGCGGATTGCGCAACAGCGCCTGGAAACTTGCCCCGGAAACCGAAAGCGCCGCGCCCACCAGGATGCCCAGCAGTATGCGCGGCAGGCGCAAATCAAAAATGATCAGCCGGTATTCGGTGGGAATTTGGCTGGTGCGTCCGATAGCGGCGCGGCCGAGGTTCACAACCAGGTCGGTGACCGAGATGGGCACGGCGCCCAGCTTCAGCGCGAGCACCACGCTGGCCAGAAGCGCAACCGTGAGTCCGCCGCAGGTCCACAGCAATCGCCGGACGGTCAGCGGGCGCATGCGCAGGCCTCCTCGAGGACCGGTTTGGGGCCGGCCGGTGCCGCGGCGCGCGCCGCGAACGCTTCCGGATGCAGCGCGCGCGCGAGCTGCTCGATGGCATCCAGCATGCGCGGCGCGGGGCGATTGATGGCGTCACTGACCAGGATGACGTTGCCGTGGCGCAGCGCGTTGAGGTCCCGCCAGCCGGGTTGCGTGCGCAGCGCGTCAATGTCCCGCCGGGTATCCTCGGCATGCGCGGTCGCGAAGATCAGCGCTTGCGGTTGCAGGTGGACGATTTCTTCCATGCTGATGTGCGGCCACTCGACCGCCGTGTCCACGACGGATTGCGCTCCCGCGTGGCGCAGCGCGTCCGCGATGAACGTGTTCCTGCCAATCGAAATCAGCGGATCGGTCCAGACCACAAAAAGCACGCGGCGTGGCGCGGCGTGCGACAACCGGCGGTCCAGATCCGCGAGCCGCGCGCGCAAGCTGGCCACCAGCGGCGCGGCGGATTTTCCGGCGCCGAGCACGCTGCCCAGACGCTGCACCGACTGAATCATTTCGTCGACCGAATGCGGATCGATGGTATACACGGGGAAACCCAGGCGATCCAGCGCGTCCACGGTTTCCCGCCGGTTGATCGATGTCGCCAGGATCAGGTCCGGCGCAAGCTTTGCAATCTCTTCCAGGTTCGGATTCACGGGCCCGCCCACGTGCGGTTTTTGCGCCGCTTCCGGCGGGTAATCGCAAAAGTCCGTATCTCCGGCCAAATGGTCTGCTTCACCCAGGGCATAAACGATTTCGGTGAGATTGGGAGCGAGCGAAACGATGCGATTCGCTTCCAGCGGCACGTTCACGCGGCGGCCAAGTTCGTCGGTGAACGCGCGCGTTGCGGGAACTTTCGCCGGCGCCGCCTGCGCGGTGCTCGCCTGTGCCGAAACGGGTGCGCAGCAAAAATACAGCAATGCCAGCGCGATTCCCGCATACACCGCCGGGATGAGGATGCGGCGTTTGCGGAATTCCGAAATGGTTTCGTTCGGCCTGCCCGGCATTGATTTGAATCTCATTAATTTCCTGGTTGGCCCCAAGAAAGGGCCGCGCCCGGATTCCATTTCCTGCAATAAAAAAGCCCCACGAGAAAGTGGGGCGCACGGCCACACCCTTTCTCGCGAAGGGTGCCAGCGATTACGATTCGGGAGGGTGTCCTGACTTACGGCGTTTCGCCGATCACAGTGGCGGGACCGTGGCCGATTTTCACGGCCTTCCCCACTTCCCCAACCTATTGAATGTCAAACGGCAGTCTAAGTCGCGGGATGCGCGGTGTCAACCTGCGATGACAGGCAGCACCGGCAGCTTGGCTAATCGGCCAGGGTTGACAGCCACCGAGCCTCCGACTATTGTGAGCCTACTGTGAAAATACTAGTGATTGGAAGTGGCGGGCGCGAGCATGCATTAGTGTGGCGGTTGCGCCAATCGCCCGAAGTCGAAAAAATCTGGTGCGCGCCCGGCAACGGAGGCATCGCGGAAGATGCCGAATGCCTTCCCGTGAATGTCAGCGATGTGAACGCCCTGGTCGCGCTCGCCGAAAGCCTGAAGCCGGACCTCACCGTCGTGGGGCCCGAGGTGCCGCTGGTGGCGGGCATACGAAACAAGTTCGAATTCCACGGCCTGCGCCTTGTGGGTCCTTCGCAAAACGACGCGCGGCTCGAGGGCAGTAAAATCTTTTCCAAGGAATTCATGGCGCGGTATGAGATCCCCACGGCGACGCTGTATGGCGCGTTTGAATCCTATGCCGAAGCCATTCGCGCGCTCGATGCCGTCGATTGGCCGGTGGTGGTGAAGGCGGACGGCTTGTGCGCGGGCAAAGGCGTGCTGGTTGCCGACAATCGCGAGGAAGCCGAAGCTTTTATCCGGCGGCTGATGCAGAAACATGAACTGGGCCCTGGCGGTTCGCGCGTGCTGCTGGAGACAGGCCTGCAGGGCGAGGAACTTTCCTTCATCGTATTGACGGATGGGCATACGTTCCTGCCGATGGCGCCGACGCGCGACCACAAAAGGGTTTTCGACGGAGACCGCGGCCCCAATACCGGAGGCATGGGAGCGTACACGGTCGATGGAATGATCTCGCCGGAACTCCATTCGGCGATCGTGGACGGAATTGTGAGCCCCACAATCGCCGGGCTATCCGAAGAGGGCATGCCCTATACCGGCTTTCTGTATTTTGGCCTGATGCTGACCGCCGATGGCCCGATGGTGCTGGAATATAATTGCCGGCTGGGCGATCCGGAAACGCAGCCGCTGATGATGCGCATGGATTTCGATCTTGCGGTGGCGCTGGACGCCGTGGCTTCGCGAACGCTGCATACGTTCAAGCCTGCGTGGAAATCCGGAGCGAGTGTTTGCGTGGTCATGGCTTCGGGAGGGTATCCGGGATCCTACGAAACCGGGAAACGCATCGAGGGACTTGCCGACGCCGCGGCGTTGCCGGACGTCGCCGTATTTCACGCCGGAACGGCGCGCAACGGCGATTCCATCGTGACCAGCGGCGGGCGCGTGCTGGGTGTCACGGCGGCGGCGGGATCGCTCGAGCAGGCGATTCAGAAGGCCTACCATGCGGTGGGCAAAATTCATTTTGACGGCGCGCACTACCGCACCGACATCGGAGCCAAGGGAGTCATTCGATCGCTCGCCGCTGGAGAAACGCCTCGCGGCTCTCGCGGTTGAGGTTTTCCACCTTTTTCAATCGGTGACGCATGGCGAGCCCGTGCGGGAGTTTCACAATGTTTTCGCGGCGGTTTGAGGGAAAAGAATCAGGCGGATTTTGCAGGGCGGCCGATTTTGTGACGATTGAAGTTGTTACGAGTTTGAAACAGGAAGCGGCAGTATCTCCGGCCGGAGGCTGGAGCCACAAAAATCTCTGGCGCAGGAAAACTGCGCCATACATTGGGGGAAAAACGCGTGAGCACGCAAAGCGAAACGAAAAATGGCGGCAGGCCGCTGGTCGGCATCATTATGGGGTCGGACACGGATTTGCCCGTGATGG
>Ga0307373_10015222_pt1 | contig 10487 bp, 10 predicted proteins | sample OX2MG_FD_202534 | JGI IMG/M metagenome (GOLD analysis project Ga0307373, IMG submission 202534) | Soil microbial communities from Risofladan, Vaasa, Finland - OX-2 | ecosystem: Environmental > Terrestrial > Soil > Coastal area > Acid sulfate soil | place: Finland: Risofladan, Vaasa | collected...
CGGTGCTGCTGCTGGGGTCGATGTTCTTCCCGCACGCTTCGCTCTAGTAAGTAGGCTAGATTAGGTCTGGGGAAGGCGGGATTAATCGGCGAGACCGGGCGGGATTGTTTCTTCGGTTCGTTTTTTTACGATTGCGTATTTTCAACAACTTAGCTAGCTTCGCTTTCGGTTCGTTTTTTCTGCCCTGACGTATTTTCAACAACTTCGGTAGCTTCGTTTTCGGTTCGTTTTCGGTTCGTTTTTGACCACGATCCTTTATTTTCAATAACTTCTTAGCTTCGTTTTTTAAAAAATGAATTTTCCTCTGCTCGCTGTTTTTGGCCATTTAAACCGACATTGACCACGTTTTCAATGGGTTGACTATGTTTTTACGCTGCGAGCATGCTTTTCTCGAACGTTTCTGTTTATCCCTTTCCGGCAGCCCATGCCATCCTCAGAAAGGCTAGCATACTAGGCCCTGCTTGTCAAGCGATTTCCGCTCGCGGGCCGGGATCGTGCCGACCGCCGCGAGCGCTCACCCCCCTCTGCCGGGCGTGCGTGGTATCCTGCGAGGCATGAAATCTTTTAGCCCCGCCTCCGCTCTGATCGCGATCCGACTTTTGCACACGGCCGTATGGGCGGTGATTGCCGGATGCATTGGGGCGCTTCCGGGGGTGGCGCTGATGGGGCGGCTCGACTGGGCGGCGGCCTTGAGCGTGATCGTACTTGTCGAATGCGGAGTGATCGGGCTCAACAAAGGCCGGTGCCCGCTGACCAATGTGGCCGTCCGATACACCGAGAACCGCGCGGACAATTTCGATATCTATTTGCCCAGGTGGCTCGCCCGGAACAACAAGGGCGTCTTCGGAGCGCTCTTCGTTGCCGGCGAACTTGTGGTGCTGTGGCGTTGGCTGGGTTGAGTGCAGATTTCGTTTTCAAACTGCGCCGTGTATCGCCGGTGCAATTTCAATAAAACACCGCAAGCCTCAGACGCGAGGTCTGCGCTCACTGACCGTGGCTACCATCGCCGGGGTGGCGAAGGGGACGGCTTGAGGGGCGCACGGCGGGAAAAGCTCCCGCCGTGGCTGCCCCCTTCTGCTTAATGTCCTCCGCCGCGGAACTGGAATTTGTGGCTTTCTCCGCTGGTGCCCTCAAACTGGAAATTCTGGCCAGCGGATTTGTAGAAGCTGCTGGTGGCCTTTCCGAGGGCCGTCCAATTGAACATAGGTTCGGCGGAGTTGGTGATGACCATGGGTTGATCGGGGGAGGATCCGGCGACGGGTGTGACCTCAACTTTGGCGACGCTGCCGACCTCGCCTCCGTAAGTTTTTCCGACCTGGCCGAAATTCTCAAGACCTGAAAGGCTGATGGGCATTTCTTTGACCTCGGCGGGTTTGCCGAGTTGTTTAAAGGTATGTCCGGCGAAGATGCGCCGGAGCGCTCTTTTTTGCCCGGAAGTGGCTTGGGTGTCAAGATAGTAGGCGACATACTGGTAGGTCTGTTTGGCCTGTGAATCGGGCCGGGTGAACGCTCCCGCCACGGCGAAATTCATGTTGTCCAAACTGACTTTTCCATATTGTCCCTTGGCGACGTGGAAGATGCCCACAAACTGGCAGGCGCCGTGAGGGGGCGGCTCTCCCAGAATGCAGGGACAGCCCACCATGCAGGTGTCGGCCGTGACTGCCTGGCCCTCCAGCGACCAAGCCTCTTCTTTGGGTCTTCCCCGCAGCAGGAGCACAGCGAGAGCGATGGCAGCGATGGCGATGGCATAGAAAATCCCCCGGAGTTTCATAGTGCTTTCTCCTTTTCGGCCTTCGAGGGCGCAAAGCTTCGCGCCTGAAAGCGATTTACCTTTGGGATAGGATTTTCCGATTTTCAGGTTAACTGAGGAGGATGCTACGCGAGTTGACCCCCCCGCGTCAAGCGGTCTGGAGGGTGGCTGTCTGGAGGGTGGCGCGTCCGATGTTTCCTGTGACCGGGTTTTCCTCCTTGTGGTAAGGTGTGGCTACTATGAAAAAGCATGATCCCGTTTCACGCCGCTCTTTTCTTGGCTTCATGGCGGCGGCGCCGCTCGGTGCAGGGGCGTTGGTGGCCGCTCGTACCAAACCCATCCCAGTTGGGCTCGAGCTCTACTCGGTCCGCAATGATTTGAAGAAAGACTGGGCGGGAACCGTTCGGAAAGTTGCCGCAATGGGCTACCAGTGCGTGGAATTCTACGCTCCGTACTACCAGTGGACGATGCAGGAAGCCCGGCAAGTGCGCGGGGAGATGGATCAATTGGGCCTCCGCTGCCGCTCCACGCACAATGACACCGTGTCGTTCACGCCGGATGGCATCGGCAAGGCGATGGAGTTGAACCACATCCTGGGAACCCGTTATATTGTGCTTGCCTCGCCCGGCCCGGTGCCCACCCTGGATGGCTGGAAGCGGGTGGCGGAGTTGCTGAACCAAGCCGACGACACCATGGCGGCCCACGGCTTCCACGCCGGCTACCACAACGACGATCATGAGTGGCAGCCGCTGGACGGCAAGAAACCCATCGGCATCATTGCCAGTGAAACGGACAAGAGTGTCATCCTGGAGCTCGACACCGGCAATTGCCTGGCCTCCGGCGGCGACCCCGCGGCCTTGATCCGAAGCAATCCCGGACGCGTCCGCGCCATGCACCTGAAGGACTGGTCTCCCGGGAAGAAATACGACGTGCTGATCGGTGAAGGCATTGCAAAGTGGAAGGAAATCTTTGCCGCAGCCGAGAGCGTGGGCGGCGTCGAGTATTACCTGATCGAGCAGGAAGGGTACAGCCGATACTCGGAGATGGAAACCGCCCGGGTGTCGCTTCAGGCGTATCGAAAAGTCCACGCCTAGCAGGCCGCTGAAGAAAGCAACCGCGAAGCGCATTCCTCCCGTCATAAGTTATTGGCTGGAACAGCGTGCCAGCGGGTCCCCGGGGCAGGCAGCGGGCGCAGGGGATGCCGCTCCCGCGGCTTGGATGGTCCTGCGGTGGTGGGTCAATTTGGCGGGATAGCGGCGGGTTTGCCTCGCCATGTGTCGGCATAAGGCCGCCTCTACGCCAAAATGACCCGCTACCGGTCCTGCACAAGGGTTGTAATGGTTCTGCAATTAGGTTCATCATAAAGAGCTGGGATGGAGGCGCAAATGCGTTGGAAAAGACCAGGCGGACCGCACCGGATTCACTTGCCGATTGCCGGGATCTTCATGGTTTTGTTAGTGGGCGTTTCCTTGGGCCTGGGGCAGAGCGGCTCGGGCGGGAGCACCCCGTCCGCACAACCTTCGGGATCTGCTTCCGGCGCCACGCCCAAAGATAGCTCGGCGGCCAGCCCCCAGATTCGCGTGCAGTCCAACCTGGTGACGGCGCCTGTGACCGTGATCGATCATGCCACGGGTGACTATGTTTACGACCTGGGAAAAGGCGATTTCAAGATTTACGACGACGACGTGCCCCAGAAGATCGAGCTCTTTGACCGCGAGCCTCACAAGATTGCTGTGGTGATCGTGATTCAAAACAACGATGCGGTGGCGCCGCTGCTGAACCAGATCAAACCCCTGGCGTCGCTGTTTTCCGAATTGATGTTGGGATCAAAAGGGGAAGCTGCGGTGGTTGTGTATTCCGGCCGGGTTCAGCAAAGGCAGAATTTTTCCAGATCGGCACGCGTCCTGGACAAGACCTTCCAGGGCATCACGGCCGATGGGGGCGGCGCCCGGCTCAATGACGCCCTCATGCAAGCCATGAACCTGCTGGATAAGCGGCCCAAGCGGGAACGCCGGGTGCTGGTGGTCTTTTCGACCGGCTACGATTCCGGGAGCAGCACCACCAAGGACGAGGTGATCCGCCGCGCCACGCATGCCGAAGTGGAAATCTACGGATTGGGCTTAAGCCTGACCAAAGCCACTCTGACCCGCAAGCCCCAGCCGCAGGTGGCTCAGAATCCCCTGGATGCGAATGTGACGGGGCCCAGTCTTCCCGGAAGGCCTTCCACCCCCAGTTCCTCGCAGCAATCCTTCGGAGTGCCTGCCAACATTACCCAGGAACTCAGTACGGCGGCGCAGGTGGCAAAATCCAAGGTTAGCGGGAATGAGATGGAGTCCTATTGCCGTTACACGGGCGGAGTCGCGTACACGCAGTGGTCCGCGGAGGCGCTGCAAGTTCACCTGAATCGGATTGCCGCGGAGCTTCACAGCCAGTATGAACTGGCGTATGTGCCCGATGACCTTTCGCGAACAGGTTTTCACCGGCTCAAAATCACAGTCAACCGGCCTGACGTGGATGTGCGCGCGCGCTTGGGATACTTTTACGAGGGGCCGCGTTAGTTGCGGGAGGGGCTTGGCCGGCGGCGCGGGCCTTGGGCGTCAATACAATTGCTCGACGTCAACCCGGTGGCCTGTTCGAAGCTCGATTTCCGCCAGGTAGGGACGCATGGTTTCGGGCAAAACCCTCAGAATCATGGCCTGGGTGCCGCCATCCACCGAAAAGAGAAGCGTGAAAAAAAGGTTGTGCTTGCTGCTCTCCGATGTGGGCTTCACCGCCCATTTCAATTTCATCTTGCGGACTTCCCGGCTGACCTTTGGGTGATATTGCATGAGCGTGATGGAAGTGTAGGGGGCGGTGACACGGCCCTGGCTGCATTCAAAAACCAAGGCCGTTTGCAGAAGTTCGAGCTTGCCTTCACATCCTTCCGGCAGGGCCTCCGTCCCCGCCGCATAGACGAACTGGGGCGTCCGGTGGGAGCGTCCGGCGGCTGGCGCCGCCATGGCCAGGAGGGCGATCAAGTTCAAGAAAATAATTGTTCTCATCCAATCGTTTTTTTCATGACTGACTTCTCTGGAAGCACGCTACCTGCCAGTATAGCGGAAATTGTCCTGGCTGAAGCAACGCGGGTCCGGGACGCTCGCAGATAAAATACGGGTTTACGCCGGAGGCATTCAAGGGCCGGTTGAATCGCTCCCGGCGCGCTGAATCAATATCTCCCCAACCGGAACCTCAATTCTTAGATACCAGGGGATGGCCAGGGTCCCCCAGTGCGCCGGGCGGAATGTCCAGCACCGCAAATTCCAACGAGGCGTTTCAATTGAGGCGTTGGCGCTGCCCAGGGGCATGGAGTCCAAAACTTTCCCGTCGGCATCCACCAGGACTTTCAGCGGCACATGCGCGGCGCGGAAATCCTCCTGAGGCCTGGCCATAACTTCCGGGGGATGCACCTGGCGGCTGAGAAATTTCTCGGCGTCGTCGGGCAAATGCGCAATCTTTTGGAAGTGCAGGCTAAAGTTCACGCTAACGTCCGTCACAAACGGCTCGGCGGCGTTGGAGCTGTCGAGGGGCCGGTAGAGCCACTTGCGCACCGCCTTGAAGGCCGCGGCCGCAAGGATGGGCTGTCCTTCCAGGATATGGATCCTGGCGACCGAGCCTTTCCGGTTGACCAGAATTACCAGCCTGACGCGGCCTTGGATGTAGTTGATCCTGGCGACCGGAGGGTACTCGGGCAGGATGCGGTGGATCACCAGTTTGGAAGCGGCCTTGCTGCTCAAGTGCGCGACCACGGGAACTGCCGAGGCTTGCTCGCGGGGGGAGGCAGTCGCTCCCGCCAGCGACAAGACCATGAAGAACGAGAGGAGAGGAGGGCTTGCCGGAAATACCGCCGTCAAACTAGGGATTCGATTCAAGAATCACCTGCGCCACGACGTAACGGTTGGCGTGGGAGATCGACACCACCGCACGGGTTACGCCAAGCTGGTCTGCCAGTTCACGCGCGCGCCCGCTCAACAACAACTCGGGCTTTCCGCTGGGCTGATGGCCGATCTCAATATCCAGCCAGCGCATCCCATTGGCCCACCCGGTCCCCAGGGCTTTGAAGGCCGCTTCCTTGGCGGCAAATCGCGCAGCATAGCGTTCCGCTTTGTTCTTGAACCTTTCACAATAAGCAATTTCGGAGGGAGTGAAAATCCTTTGTGAGAACCTCTCGCCGTGGCGCTCGAGGGCCTGCTCAATTCGCTGCGTTTCAGCAATGTCAATGCCAGTCCCGACAGTCATCCTAAAGTGTCCTATGGTCCACTTGAGGTGAAGAAAGCAACATTATGTTTCACCGTTCCTTGATTAAGGGAGATGTTCCACTCCCACGATACCAGAGCAAAAATCCTATTTCAAACCAGCGCTTCGCCTTCGGAGGTGTAGCGTATCGGGCGATTCTTGCGATACGCGCGGTCACGCGAATCGGTCCATGCCCAGGAACAACAAGTTCGCAAGGTTGCGATGCCGGAAGCTGGACCAAGACCGCGGGCAGAAGAAGCAGCCAAGCCGTGTTTTACTGGGCCGTCGCCCAGGCGAGGCCGTCGGTTGCAGGCCCGGTGTTGATCAGCTTATCCACTTTCCAGGTGTGAAGGTTGATGGCGGCGACCTGCCGGCTGCGGTCGCAGGAGACGTAAGCTACGCGATCGTCGGGGCGCACCAGAACTTCTTGCGGCGCGGCCGGAACCGCGATGGTCCGCACCACTTTCATCGCTTTGAGATCCACCACGGCCACTTGGTTCTTGTTGATGACGGCGACCAGAAGATAGCGGCTGTCGAGCGTCGGCGAGGCGCCGTAACCGATACCGGGCAATTCCACCCAGCGCGTGACCTTGTTGGTCGCGGTGTCAATCACTGCGAGGCGCGGCTGGGTTTCGTCGGACGTGAAGGCGTAACGGTCGTCCGTGGAAATCGAAATCCGCTGCACCACCTTTGCGATATGGACCACGGCGAGAGTCTTCCGGGATGCGATGTCCAGTACGGAAACCGTCCCCGGCCCGACGTTCGCCGTATAAATGCGCCGGCCGTCGTGCGTGATTGCCAGCATGTGCGACTCCGGCTGCCCGGTGGGAATGGAGCCGACGATCTTGTTGTTCTTGGGATCGATGACCGTCACCGAATCGGCAAGTTCCGTCGTTACGTAAAGCAGACCATCCTTGGGGCCAAAATTCGGGCAGTGCGGGCGCATGGGCCGGCCCAGATCAATCGTTGAGACCACGCGGCGTGTGGCAAGATCAACCACGTCGATGGTCCGGCCGTCGGTTCCGGGACTGCCCACGCCGGAATTTCCGTAGAGCGGAACGTAGGCCGTCCGCCCGTCCGGCGACGCCGCGACTTCATGCCCGGTGATTCCGGTTTCCGTGACCGTAGCCACCTCACGGCCGGTTTCCGGGTCCACAATACTCAGCATGTGATTGCCCTTGTTGTCCACCAGGAGCAAGCCCCGGGAAGTAGCGCGCGCCGGCGTCCTTCCGGAAGGACCTGCGGCCAGCAAAGGAAACCCAAGTGTTCCGGCCATGAGAAGTACCGAAGAAGCTTTGAATAAAATCATGAGGGCCTCCAGGCGTCCCGTAATAAGCCCCGGCAGCATATGTAAGCTCCGCAGGAGCGATAGAACTTAGCCCACGGCGCAAGCCGTGGGTTGATGGGCTGGTCCCACTCCCCCGTCCCATCTCCCGTCCGCGCGGGAGATGGGTGCCAAGGGCGGGGTGAGGGCCGTGCCATCCCAGGGCTTACGCCCTGGGCTAAAATCCTTCGGCCCTGCCGGGGCTTTCGAAACCAGCGTTCTACGGAATCTTATCCCTGGCGGATTCACACTCGGCGCAGGGGCACAGCTCGCGCAGGTATTCAAACGTATAAATGCCGGTTGAATGCCCATCGTTCCAAAAAATCTGCAAGGCGTAACGCCCCACCAGTTCCGCCCGGTTAGGTTTCAAAGGTTTTACCCCTAGCATGGGAAGCTGGCCGGGTTCGTGATCCAGGGAAGAGCCGGCGTCCGTGCACGTCGCGCACGGGCATTGCTCTCGGAGATACCGGTACGAGTAGGCGCTCCGGTGACCGTCTGACCATTCGATGATCAGCGTATCGCCGTCGCCGTGAAGCCTGACCGTTTTGGGGGTGAATGCCACCGCCGGCCCTACTCCGTGATGATCTGCGGCACTTGTTCGCTTGCCGACTTAACTTGTTCCACGAGGGCCTTGGCCACCGCTTCATAGGCCTGGGCCAGCGGCGACGTTCCATCGAGCGCGATGGGCCGCCCACCGTCACTCTGGATGCGAATCGCCGGGTTGAGCGGAATCTCGCCGAGAAACGGGAAGCCGAGCCGGGAGGCAGCCTCCCGCGCTCCGCCATGCCCGAAAATATCGTCGCGCTCCCCGCAGTGAGGGCAGACGTAATAGCTCATGTTTTCGACGATGCCCAGGATCGGGATGTTCAATTTCTTGAACATGGCGATGGCCTTCCAGGCGACGGACAACGCCATGTCCTGGGGCGTGGAAACGATGACGGCGCCCGTCAAGGGAATCGTCTGGGAAAGGCTGAGCTGGATGTCTCCGGTTCCGGGCGGCATATCCATGATCAGGTAGTCGAGTTCTCCCCAGCGCACGTCGCCCAGGAACTGCTGGATGGTTTTGTGGAGCATCGGCCCCCGCCAGATGACCGCATCGTCTTCCGGTAGGAAATAGGCCATCGAGATGAGCTTGATCCCCCACTCCACGGGAGGTTCGAGTTTGCCCTCCACCACGCGCGGCTCTTGCTTTCCGCCCATCAGGGAAGGAATGCTGGGCCCGTAAACGTCCGTATCCATCAGGCCGACCTTGGCGCCTTGGCGTTCGAGCGCTACCGCCAGGTTGGCCGCCACGGTGGATTTCCCCACGCCGCCTTTGCCGCTGGCGACGGCGATGGTGTGTTTCACATAAGGAATCAGGTTCGACGGCCCGCGGGGCGGGGGCGGCGCCGGAGAGGTGATTTCCACTTCGACGTTGGGAACGCCCAGCGCCTCGACCGCCTTCCTGATGCTGCCGGCCAGATCAGGTTGCCCGGAGGGAGAAGGAGCCTTTAACTCAATCGCAATCGTGGCGCGCTCAAATCCGACTTCGATATCTTTCACGTAGCCCAGCGAAACAATGTCCTGGTGAAGCGCCGGGTCCTCAACCTGCTTCAGCGCCTGCAGAACTTCCTGTGGGCTTACCTTTTTGCTCATGCTCTCTCCCAGATCATTAATTCTATTCGATTAGCTAACATTGTCATTCGCGGTCCGGTGATTGTCAAACTTCCGGGTTTCTTCTCCATCGCCCGAGCGCCCATCCTTAGCGGGAGCTGGGGACGGGGTTCAACCGCTAGCGCCCGCGACGGGAACTTTCAATCGCGGTGATCCTTGGCAGGCTGCTGTAAATGGCCACCCGTCATTCCGAGCCCGTTCGCCCTCCGTTCGCGAACGGCCCTGAGCGAAGCGAAGGGGCTCAGGGTAAACTCCGCGAAGCATCTCCTGTATCTCACTGTACATCAGTAGAACGGATCCTTCGCTACGCTCAAGATGACAGGTGAAGGGCTCAGGATGACGTGGCGCGAGTGGTTTCCGGCAGCCTGCTACGGCTGGGTTGTCCTGACCAGGCGCGCGATGCCGTGGAGCAGATCGTACTTGGTAAGAATCTCGTACCGGTGGCCGCCCAGGTCCACAAAAACCGCCGGACAATCCGGCGTGATGCAGGACGTCACCTGATCGATAACGGCGGTGGGCACGACAACGGGAAACGCCGCGCGCATCGCTTCGCGCACGACCAGCTTCTTCAAGTCTTTGCCTTCGAGCGTCAGACGCAGCAGATCGTCTTCATAGAGCGCACCCACGGGCGTGTCGTCTTCAAAGACCGGCAACTGCGAGAAGTCGTGCGCCTGCATCCTGTCCAGCGCCACCAGCAGCGCGTCGGAAGGCGCCAGTTTCACCATCTCGCCCCGCTGGCCCATGGCGGCCTTGGCTTGCACTAGCTCTGCGGCGGTCAGCGGCAGGCCCGATTCCGAATACCGGTTGTCTTTCATCCATTCGTCGTTATAAACCTTGCTGAGGTAACGCGTACCCGTATCGGGAATAAATACCACAACAAAATCCTTGTCGGTGAGAGAGGGAAGTATCTTCATCGTTCCGGCGAGCACCGTGCCGGCCGATCCACCCGCAAAGATTCCCTCCTGGCGCGCCAGGCGCCGCGCCCACTGGAAGGACTCCTTGTCACTGACCTGTAAGATGTCATCGAGGACGCTGAAGTCGAGCGCTCCCGGATAAAAATCCTCGCCAATCCCCTCCACTTTGTAGGTTTCAGCTTTGCCCTGGGTGCCGTGGTGGAAGAATTCATAGAGGATCGATCCCACCGGATCAACCCCGATGATTTTGATGCCGGGATTTCGTTCCTTCAGGTAGCGCCCGATTCCGGTGATGGTCCCACCGGTTCCCATCCCCGCGATGAAATGAGTTACCCGTCCTTCGCTATCCTCCCAGATTTCCGGCCCCGTGGTGCGGTAATGGATTTCCGGGTTTGCCGGGTTCTCGTACTGGTTGGGGTGGAAAGCGTTGGGAATATCCGCGGCAAGTTTGTTGGCCACCGAGTGATAACTTCGCGGGTCATCCGGGGGGACGGCGGTCGGGCATACGATGACCTCGGCGCCCATCGCTTTCAGCAAATCGACTTTTTCCTTCGACTGCTTGTCGGCCATGGTG
>Ga0307373_10015223_pt1 | contig 10486 bp, 9 predicted proteins | sample OX2MG_FD_202534 | JGI IMG/M metagenome (GOLD analysis project Ga0307373, IMG submission 202534) | Soil microbial communities from Risofladan, Vaasa, Finland - OX-2 | ecosystem: Environmental > Terrestrial > Soil > Coastal area > Acid sulfate soil | place: Finland: Risofladan, Vaasa | collected...
CGGGAGCCATGGATTGCTGACCGCCTGCGCGGCGATCACGTCAGGGGAGTGCAGCAGTCCAGCCGCGGCCGCCGACATTGAGTTGCTGCACGCGATCCCGGTCAACGTCGCTCCTCGACGACAGCAGCCTCTTGGCGCGGAATCGCCAGCCGAACTTGGCCAGGGGATCGCCATCAGCGCCGGGAGAATGAGGGCGATCGCCTGGGCGACAACGGGTGAGGCCGCGTGGTCTCCCGCGATGACAGCCGATTCATGGCAGTGGGCTGCCACCGGGGCGGCCGTGACCTGTCACCTCAGTGGGCGTCTGCTCCGGCTACTTGGTGAAAGCCCTGGCCATCTGGCTGGCGATCCCGGGCTCGCGTCGCAACTGGAGGCGGCCGCCGAAGGTACGGTAGACGCGTGCTCATGCTGGCGTTCCGTGGCGGCAAGGTGGTACCCGATGACTACCGAGACCCAGGGGCTGACCGGGCTTGGCCTGGCAGACGCCAGCGATCTTGTGCTCCGGCTTGGCCGCCTGGCCTTCCGCGATGCCGAGTGGACCCCCGCGTTGATCCGGTCTGCTCTTCTCCGGGACCCAGCTGATCTTGCTCCGGACGAGATCGGGTTCGCGGAGGTCTTGGCAGCCGTCCACCACGCCGCCGATGCGCTGGACCGCGTGGGCGACGCCGACCTCGGAGCCGTCAGTGCCGCTATCCGCGCTGGCCGGGTGCACGTGCTCACCCGCACGCTGCCAGCCGGGTACGACGTGCCGCGCCGGTACGCGAACGTCGTCGCCGCTGATGCTTCGGGGTTACTCGCCGCCTACCAGGCAGCATCCGACGCTACCGCCCATATGGTCGCCCACCTCGACGAGCTCGCGGTCGCTATGCAGGCCCCGAGCCGGGTGCTGGGCGCAGCCAGGGCAGCTACCCGCCTTACGCGGCGAACCGGCGTTCGCAGCGCGACGGGGGACTTGCCTTCGGTATCTGACAGGACGCTCAATGGCTGGGCTACTTCGGTACTGCCATCCCTGGGAGCGACCGGGCAAGCACCTCCAGGACCAGCCGAGCAAGGGCTCCGCAGGCTGCACAGGTTTGACCCCGTTCTCCTGCTCCGCGCCAAGGCAGTCGACAGGGCAGCGCGCATGCTGATCGTGGAGGCGAAGCGCGGGGCGCGGCAACCGGCCAAACCTCGCCTGCCACACGAGGGTGGCAGCTCAGTTCGGCCTGAGAAGACAGCGGCCCGACTGGCAGCTGAGAGCTTCCTGGAAGGCCCGTCCCCGGCGATGCCTAGCAACGCAACTCCACCGGTGGCAGCGCCGCTGCGCTCGCCCGGGGCTGCGCGGCGGCGGTAACGGTAATTGCGCGCGCCCACACTGCCGTTAATCCCATCACCTGCGGCGGCGCGCCCGCGGATTAAGAGTCCGCTGCTCCGCCAATTTAACCGTGCCGGATAGTGCCGCGAAATGCTATGACGTGCTGAACTGTACGGCAATCCCTGAAAGCCGGTGCCATCTAGTACCGGGCGCTGCCGGATGGTACCGCGACATCCGAGCAAACATGGGGCAAACATGACTATGGCCAGCTCTACGCCCGTCCTGGGCAGCAGTGTCTTCGGAACTGAACCGGTGACCCTGAATTTGGCCTGAAGCGGCAGACACGGTCCGTAGTTTCCGCTGCTAGCGTGCCTGCTAGGCAGGTGTGTCCCGGTATCCAGGATGGCGCCGAAGCTCATAGCAGATCCCAAGATCCTTGTGACCATAATTTGGTGAGGCCGGTTGCCGGAGAGGCTCGCTGCTTCACGTAGCGATTGACCTCTGGTAGACCTGCGATATACCTCGCGTGGACCTAAGCAAAGTCATTTGACGCAGCCTTTCAAATCCTCCGGTCGTCGGCAAGGCGCGCTGGGAAGCAGGTCTTCACCGGTCGTCGTCCGGTCTCCACAGGGAGAACGGCCGGCCTGCGGTATTCATTGCGCTCGCCGACGCCCTGGCAGGGGCCTGCGCTGGCGCCTCTTCCTTCCCGGTCGCGTAGGACCGGTGCTGTGCCCGCGCGGCGGATCTGGCATGCGTCAGTCTGCGGGACACTGGGCGTGTGACGGTGCGTGATGCTGATGAGGCGCGGGATGCGCTGGCTGAGGGCAGGCCCGAGCGGCTGATCGGGGCCCGCGAGTGCGCCTGGCTTGATGCCAAGGGCCAGCCGTACCAGCTGGACCAGCCGAAGTCGGCCGCGGAGCTGGCTAAGGATGTCGCGGCCCTGGCCAACACCAGCGGCGGCGTGATCGTGATCGGCCTGCGCACCCGCCGGGTTGGCAGCAGCGAGGTGATCGACGAGGTACGCCCCGTGCCGGCCACGCTCATCGACCGGGACCGTTACCGGAAGCCGGTCCGTGAGCGCGTCTTCCCGTTTGTCAGGGACTTTTCGACCTGGTGGCTGCCGGTCGGCGACGAGCGCGGACTGCTGGTCATCGACTGCCCGCCCAGGCGTCGAAGGATAAGCCGTTCATCGTGTCCGGCTCGGACGGCACCCAGGCCGCCGTCGATGCCAGCTCTGTCGCCGTGCCGCTGCGCGACGATGACGGCACGCACTGGCTCAGCGGCCAGGAACTGCACCGCCTCCTGACCGAGGGCTGGAATGTCAGCGGCCCTCCGGCCCCGCGCGTCGTGATCGCCCCCAGCCCGGCCGCACCGCCTGTCGCCGTCGGTGAGGGAGATCCCTTGTGGTCCGAGGAGTTCCAGGAGGTCTACGAGGCCGCGGGCGGACGTGCCGCCCTGGGCGTGCCGGCCGGTCCCGTTACCGCGGCCAGGCCGGGCGTCATGCAGCAGCTGAACGGAGGCAGCTGGGGGCCAGCGGCGATCTGCGCCGTCCCGGACTTCAAGCCGGTCATCCTTGCCGGGGATGCCTGGAGGTTCTTCCTCAAGCAGTCCCGGGATGCCAGCCCGGCCGACTACCCGGCCCTGGCCGGCTCGCCGGTCGCCGATGAGACCGATTACCACGGACGGCGGATCGTCTCGCTCAGCGGCGGTGGGTGGGGACCCGGCGAGCTGATCCAGGACCGGTCCGGCGACACCTGACACTCAGATTGGGAGGTGCCCCGTGGCTGACCTGTCAGGTCGTGACCTGCGCCAATCGTGCCCTCGGAATCACTCAGCTGCACGTCGTCAGCGATGTCTAACGTGCCAGCGCAGGTGATCGTCGCGAAGACGGCGTCCGGCTTGACAGTCGCCTCCACGCTGACGGAGACTCCGTCGTGCTCGAACTGCACGGTAGACGGGACCGCTACCTCGACGAAGCGCGTGCTCAGGGTATGAGAGTGACCGTGACCTCCACAACGTCACCCTGGCACGGCTTTGACAACTGCGATGCGTGTCCGACTCGAACAGGCCTGCGGCCTTGCTAGCGAGGCGCCGGCCGACGTCGCCGACCCACGGCATCGGCGGCCGGGCGTTACCTTATGGTGCATGCCAAGTGATCAGCGTAACCAGGGTGAGACGGCGTCCAGCGGCAATGGCGCCGATTCGCGAGGGGATGCCAATGCGGAACTCGGTTCGGCTGAGGTCCGGCAACCTGATGAAGAGGCGACGGCAGATCGTCTGATGGTTGCGGCGGGTCAGCGTGAATACGAGGCCGCGACGGCGCGTTGGTTCTCAGCCACGGTCGACAAGATCATGAGAGCGACTGATCCTATCTATGCCCAGTGCGCGCCCAACTGGATGAAGCACGTCTTGATGACCTTGCCCACCCGGCGTTCGACACGACGCTTCGGCGCGCAGGCGTCGTTGTTCTTACCGGACGTCTCACGGGCGGAGCGCCCGTGGAAGCTCAGTCCTACAGGGACAGTGAGCGCAGGCACCGTCGCCCGGACTTCGAAATCTGGGACCGCGAGACCCTTCTGGAATGGCTGGTTGACGCGCCGGAGGTCGGTCTGGCAGGCACCAGCGATGGTCCGATGCTGGCCCTTGCCGGCGCGATTGATGCCAATAGCATCACGCTCGGGGCACTGGAGCGGCACGCCCGATCCTGGCTGCCGCCCGCACCCGGAAGTCTTGAGGCCGCCACTATGCAGGCATCGGAGCTGTCCCGGCGCCGCAGGCGAGCCGCAGTGGAAGCTGCAGTCTTGGCCAACCGGCTCCGGAATCACGGTCGGCTAGACCTTGCAGGGCTGACGGCACTGATGTTGCTCCGTGCCGCATGGTCCCATGCCCTCTTCGAAGGTTCAGTTCGCAGTACCGAGCGGCCCGAGCTCGCCGCTGCCGCCGTGCGCCTCTTTGGCGGATATGCAACCGAGTTGCTGGACCAGGTTGAGCCGGTAGCTGCCGATCCCACGGCGCTTCTGAACGCGACCGGCAGGAAGGCCATTGCACATGTCGCGTATCCAGTCACGTGTGCCCGGATCGCCGAGGTTCTCGGTATCTTGGGCCTCTTTGCAGCCTCGGCAGATGACGGTGACTCTATGAGGAAGTTGCTGCCGCCGCTTGAGAGGGTCCGTCGGACAGTCGGTGAGTTGGTGGAGTATCAGCCTGGCTGGGCGCATCCAATTTCTGACAACTTCGCCGTGAGCCTCATCGCGCCGACTCTCCTAGTCGCAGGCGTGAATCCGGACATGGCCCGCAGTGCGGTTACGAGCGCCGCCGTGTGGGTCGCCGATCGGTACGACGATGCACATGGCGGGATCGGCCTAGCCGCCACCAGCACCGAGCCGGACGCCGAGATCAGCCAGCTGCTCGACGGCCCATACGAGAACGGGCCAATGCCCCGCAACAGCAGCTACCTAGCCACGGTGATAACTGATCTGGCCGCTGTCATCCCAGGCGGCCGGGAACTATACGCCGAGATTGTCAACGAATTTCTCGCCGTAGGTATCTATCCCCAGATCCGGATCGCAGACGAGTCGCAGGCACACTGGCGGCCCGATGGCGCCGGAGTCCGCCTTGTTCAGCCGGTCCGCTATCAGGACGCGCTTCCCGATGATGGGTATCCGGCTACCCATTTTCACGATGATGGCTCGCCGCTGCCCTCGGCAGACGCAGTTGCGCTGATGAGCATCTCGCGTGACCGACACGTCATATCAGTGGTTCAGAGCGCACTTGCGCTAACGGGCGGAGTATGACGCATGGACGCTCTGCGGGCGCGGGAACTGAGATTGCGTGTGCGGCGGATCAGGTTGCGTCACCGAGATTCTCGTGCCAGCTATACGGCTTGGCTGTCGTGCTCAGTGCCAGTCGGCCGCAGTGCGCACTCAGGCTGGCCCGGTCGCCTCAGCGGTGATCTCGCCCAGGCGCTTGAGGTGGCGATGTGCTTCGAGGAAGAGCAGCCGCGCCGCGGCCAGGGTCACGGCAGCTGGTACCTGTGTCGCTGGAGCTGCCCGCAGGGACCGACGGTGGGCGCCGCCGGGTCCGCCGGGGAACCCGACCTGGCGTGCCCAGCTGTCGCTGTCCCGCCGCCCCGCGCGGCGGTCTGGACCTCAGAGCGCATCCGGGCGTGGGAGGAGACCGGGGATCCGGCCGCGCCGGTCGCGGTGTGGACCGCTGCGCAGACTGCGGCGTCCTGAACGCGATCCGCGGCCACCGGCTGTACGCGGCTTATCGCCTGATCGCGCTGCGGCCAGGCAATGGCACTCCAGTCGAGGCCTCGGTAAGCCGGGGCCCTGGTCACGTTGTGCACGCCTATGCCCGTGCTGCCTGAAGCCACGCCAGGCGATCTTTACGTGAGCCGGCCAAAGAGGCGGCGCTGCTGGTCCGGCGCTAGCAGTCTCAGCACCTCAAGCATCGTGCGCTGGCCTCCGTTCTTCCACTTCGCGTGCGGAGCAACCAGCGGGACCGGCGGGTCGGCGAACTTGACTATGAGCACCGGCACCTCCGCGCCCGTATAGCAGCCGCGGCGGCTGTTCGTGCCAAGGACGGATCTGAGTTTGTAGTTCCAGCGCCTGCCAGTGGGATGGAGGGGCGACGCGGTGTGCTTGATCCTGTCCTCGTAGAGGTCGCGCCGCTGGTCCTCGGACCAGTCGCTGACGTCATGGAGCGCAATGAGCCCGTGGTGTCGTCCGCTGGCGTCTTCGAGCAAGCTTCGAGCCTCCTCGAAGCTAGCGTTCCACGGGAACGTCGGGTCCCAGCCGGCGGTGGCGAACAGTTCGAGACGCCTGACTTGCAGGGCTCCGATCTCCTCAACGTTCCAGAGCTTGCGGTGGTCCCGTGTGGGCGGCATAGCTAGCTCATTTCTGTGATACTTAGTTTCGTTAGATCGTATGACGGCTAGGCAGGATGCGCGAGGTGCCTTATGCCACGATTTCGTATCACTACGTGGCCCCTGTCCCCACTGCCCATTCCGGGCATCGGCTGGCTGCCGTGCCGGCTCGCGGACGGGCTGCCAGTGCTCGTCCCGTGCCTGGCGGGGCTCCTTGACACCCATCAGCCGGTCGATCTTTTCGACCTCGACCGAATCAGGAAGCCGCTGCCGCTTTCTGGCGAGACTTACCTGGAGCTGTGCCAGGTGGATCTGGCTGACTCCGCAGCGATCGAGTCCTTTGCCGCCCGCTACGGCGTACTCGGCGGCGCCTGGGCGCTCGAGCTACTGCGCACACCTCTCGCGCCTGGACCCGCCTCGCGCGTGGACTACGGCCTGCCGCTCGACCGGAGCGAGAGATGGCTGCTCAGGCAGCAGGCAGTACTACGGGAGCTTGATCGCCTGCCCGCGGGAGAGCTCAAGGACGTGCTGGCAAGCAGCCAAGACATCCAGGAGCAGCTTTGCCGTGCCGCGGAGACGCTCGACGAGTTCCGCTTCGCCGCAGGGCTCCTTCAGGATTTGACCAGTGCCTGGCGGGTGGTTCGCGAAAGGCGCGACCCAGAGCGCATCCGGTGGGCACTCGGCCTGCATCAGCGCGCCGCCCACGAGCCGCCGTGGGGCGTGCCGCAACTGCTAACCGAGGTCCTCCCCGTCTTGTTGCGTTCGTTCGGGCCGAGACTCGACCTCGCCATGGCCGGGCCCTTCCTGCCCGGCGACGCCGGCGTTGCTCAGCTCTTCGAGATGCCTGAGGAAGAGGCGGAAGTCCGCGAGAGGAGCGGTCCCCCGAAGGTATGGCTTTTCGAAGCTTGCGCCCTTGAGCTGTTCAACCACATAGGGGAGAACGCCCTGTACAGAACCTGCGCGAACGAGACGTGCGGCAGGACCTTTGTCCGCCAGCGTGGCCGCGCACGGCATGGCCAGCACCGGACGAGAGGCGAGCTCTTGTACTGCTCAGCCTCATGCGCCCGAGCCCAAGCGCAGCGGCGTTACCGACGTCGAAGCCAGGACCGCGCTCGCAATACCTGAGCAGCCCTTCCATGCCGACCATGACGACGGCACCGGACCCATTAAAGAACAGCCTGGTGAACCTTTTGGAGTAAGGCAGTCCGCCGGGCTAGTACGGTCCGGAGAGCGCCCCGGCCGCCGCATCGTCGCCGACTTGCCACCGCCGGCAGGGAGTGACGGAAGTTCCCGCGCCAGCCGGAGCTTCTCCTACGCGCTGTAGTGTTGCGTGCGTGGACGAACTGGCCCCAGGCCCCCCTCGCGCGCGCTGCCGGGCGAAGTGACCGTGCTGCGCTGGCTGGCGCATGAGCCTGCTGGCAACATCGGCCGGTTAGTCTCCGTGATCGGCACCGCGCCGACTGGCTGGGACTCCTCGGCGCAGAAGAGGTTCGGGTCTGGCCCGATCTACCTGAGATGTACTTGGCAGCGACCTGCGATAGACCCGAGCTGATCAGGCTCGTATGGTCTGGGCAGCGCGATCTTGCCGCCGACCGTGTGGTTGCAGATGAAGACATATTCGGCAGTGCCCTGGATGGCAGATCGGTCCAAGGTCGGCCGCGCAGTTCACCGTTGTGCTGCTGTTTCCCCCGGCGTGCGCGTTGCGAGCCTCGTCGGTCAAGATCACCTCGTCGACGTCGGGGTGCTCGACTTGGCCAGCGAAGGGCAGGTAGTTCTCATCGTCGGCCGCGTACCGTACGCCGAGCAGGCCGGTGATCTTGGGGACATCGAACACGGCCACCGGAACAGCGAACGCCAGGGAGATGGCACAGACCCACCAGCGGTTGCGGCGGGCACCGTGCCATCCTTGCGGAAGCGCCGCAACAGCGACTCGGCAGCGCACCGGGCCACGCACACTGGTACTGGACCGGCTTCAGGCCCATCCGCGTGGAGGCACGCCGCGCTGCCGGAGCGGAATGACCTTCAACAGTGGCCGAAAGCGATTGGTGCTCTAATGGGCGTCGGGCTTCAGCGATGGACGAGGCTGTGAGGATGACATCCGGCGTCCTCAAGGAGGGTGCAGTGCGTGAGCAGCACGGGGGATGCCAGCAGTGCCGTTGGCTCTGAGCGCCCGCCAGTGGCAGCTCGCACATGGCGCGGCGGCTGCCGACTGGATGCATTCGTCAGGGGTCGCGCAGCGCATGCTGGCGGATGTCTGTACGGCTGTTGAGACCACGATCCAGTGGGAGGTGGGTGACAATCCGGATTGGGCCCGCCGGGTCATCGAGAGGTTTCCTGCGGTTCGTGGTAAGTGTGATCAGCTGCGGTTCAGTGATCCTGCCCAGGCGCTGGCCTACCTCATACTCCACGTGCCCGACCGTTACTGCCGGATGTTCCAGGTGCTTGAGCGCCTCCTTGCGAGCGGTCGGCTCCCGGTCGGCAAGGGTGACAACTTCGCGGCGATCGACGTCGGGGCGGGGCCGGGCCCGGGCATCTTCGCTGTCCGCAGCTTCTACGCGGCGCTGGCCTGCTATGCCAGGCTGCACGACCCGGAATGGCCCATCACGTCGCTCGGCCGCGCCGATGTCGTGGAGTACAGCGAGGCGATGCCGCAGGTGATGCGCCGCTTCGGGCAAGCCGTGCTCAAGGCGGAAGCAGATCAGGCCGTAGGCGCGGACACAGGCCGGGCCGAGCCGCATCCATGCGAGCAGGAGCTGGCGCGCTCGGCATTCCCGCTCGGTGAGGTGTACCGGGACTTCTCAGTCTTCGACGTGCATCGGGAACATCACCTGGCTCGGCTTCAGCGGGCCGAGGAGTTGTACCGGGAAGACGAGCTGGAGCTGAGCCGCGAGGGAGCAAACCGCCTCGCCTACGCGGAAGCGGCTGATCGGCCAAGCGGATACGCAGTCGTGAGCATGATGAACTTCCTCACGCCCGGCTCGCAGGCCCTCATACGGTTCACCGAAGCCATCAAGCGACTCATAGGAAACGCCCTCATCCCTGGGGGCACGGTCCTGGTACTCAGCAGCGACAGCGCTGGCTACCAGGAGATCTATGAAGAGCTTGACCGGCGCGCCCGAGACGCCAGCCTGACGGTCCTGGACGGGTTTGACACGCGGCTTCAGGCAGCCGGGCGAGAATACGAAGCAGAAATGGTCGCCGCTACTATCCGGCGCATGTGGAACAGGCTGGAGCCGCTGGCCGGCGACGTGAGCCAGACGAAGGAAAAGCTACCGGCCAAGATCTACGACGCCTCGAAGCCCTACAAGTTCAGTAAGTTCCGGGCCAGGGCCTACCGCCGGGGGGCGTGAAGAAGATGTGCCACCGCGAGGGACTGGAGGCTGGTGATCCCAGGAGACACTATGGCATCCTCTGCGGCTCAGTTCGGCATTTGCTCAGCTGGCGCAGCTCAGACGGTGCCCGAGACTAAGGCTATGAAGATCCTGGATCCGCGGGACGATCTCGCCCGGCCGTTCTTCGCCTACGGTCTGCTCAAGCCCGGGGAGCCTGCGTTCGCGCTCGTGAAACCGTTCGCTGCCCGCCAAGAGTCGGCGGAGGTGCGCGGCACATTGCGGCTGCGCGATGGAATCCCGCTGCTCGACCCCGACACGAGCGGGCGAGTGACCGGCTGGCTGCTGTGGTTCGATCCGGCGAGGATCAGCATGGCATGGTCCGTCGTGTGCTCCTTCGAGCCGCCAGCGCAGTACAAGTGGTCAGTCACCCAGGCGCACTCGGGTGAGCAAGAGATCACCGCGAACGTGCTGGTTGGTAAGAAGCTTCACACCGGCACCGCCCCGGAAACAGTCCAGTTGTGGTCAGCACGACACGACCCGGTCTTCCATGAAGGCCTCGCTGAGGTCAGGCGCCTGGTCGCTGAGGCTGCGCCGGACGGCGTTGGCTCTCAGCCCGACACCCCGGAACTGTGGCAGATGTTCTTCCGGCTGCAGTCGGCGTACCTGTTGCTGTGGAGCATCGTCGAGCGCCTCACGGCGTTCCGGTTCGGTCCTGGCCTCGACCCGTGGCCACGTATCGTCCGGCTGAGCCAAGATGCCACGTTCCGCGAGGCAGTGGTAGCCGGCGGCGCAAAGCCGGATGTTGTCATCGATGCCCGTGATCCCGAAACCCGATATCGGCTAGCTGCCGACGGAACGGGTGCCGCCAAGTACTTCTACCAGGTGCGGTCCAACCTGTCGCATCGCGGCAAGAGCGCGTTCAAGGACGCGCAACTGATCTACAAGTCGGTTACGGAACTCGAGGCTGCCATGCGGATCCTGCTGGATCGGGAG
>Ga0307373_10015224_pt1 | contig 10486 bp, 9 predicted proteins | sample OX2MG_FD_202534 | JGI IMG/M metagenome (GOLD analysis project Ga0307373, IMG submission 202534) | Soil microbial communities from Risofladan, Vaasa, Finland - OX-2 | ecosystem: Environmental > Terrestrial > Soil > Coastal area > Acid sulfate soil | place: Finland: Risofladan, Vaasa | collected...
GGGGCTGGTCGCCAGTACGCCGGAAACCGATAACGAGATGATCGCAGCCTACGAGGCAGCTGTCTCTTCATGCTGCGACCGGCGGGAGACTCGCACGCGTGCCCGTCGAATCGGAGCAGCACTTCGCGAGCAGAGAGCCGACTTCTGAGCTAGGCCGGGATTTGACGGAGCTATCGCGCACCCACCGTTCGCCGCTTCGCGTTGCGCTATGACGACTTGGGGGCGCGTCCGTCATCGATACTGGTGGCAGTGCAGGAGCGGCTGGAGGCCGGTCAGCTTGATCAGCGGTGGCGCCACCACCGTCTGGTCATCTTGAAAGATTGATGCTCAAGCGCATCCTGTAACCGGCCTGGATGAACCAGCAGCCAAGATCAGTCACACAATCGAGGACCTCGATCCCGTTACGTTCGACCAATGGACCGAACTCCGGGAGCGGTTCGCCGCTGAGGATCCGGATCCGATGCCCGCTCGCGGCCTGCGCTGCGAGCGCCTCCACCAAGCCTAGGGTGCATATCGGGTGTGCCAGGTCGAAGAATCACGAACCGGACGGTCCGGGGGAAGCGGCCGCGCGCGCGGTCTCGGCGATACCATGATCGGCGGATGACCACGACCTCCACACCAATTGTCGGCGTCGACTTTGTGATGTTCCCGACCCGAGACCTGGCGGCTGCGGTCGCCTTCTACGGCAGCACTCTCGGGCTGCCCTGCTCGGTCCACATGCCGGAGCGCGGATTCGCTGAGTTCGAGGCCGGCTCTATGACCCTGAACGTAGCGATGACCGAGAACTTCCCGATGGGATATCACCCGAACCCTAATCCCGTGGCCCTGCACGTCGACGATGTCGCGGCCGCCCGGCAGGAGTTGAGCACGCGCGGCCTCGCCTTCGAAGGCGAGACGCTCGACACCGGCGTCTGCCACATGGCGTTCTTCTCGGACCCCGACGGTAACGCGCTGATGCTGCACCACCGCTACACGCCTCGGGTGACGCTGACCTGATCCGCGCCCGCCACGACACGCGCGGTCGCGAGTGCCAGTATGTGAGCATCCAAGTGCTGTGGTCATACGGTGTCTAGACGTCCTCGAGCCTTCATTGCCGCGTCGGCCAGCCGTCTGCCGAGAGTCACGGTCGCGGCGCTGATCCTCGCCGTCGTGGCGTTGGCCGCAACGTACCCGGCGGTCGCCTTGGCGCCGCACAGCACAGGTGGCGGCACCGGGATATCCGCCGCCAACGAGCGGCCTGCACCCACAACCACAGTCTCGGACGCAAGCGCACCGCGGCTGAGCCTCGCCAAGCAGGTGGGGCAACTCATAATTGCCACCTACCAGGGACAAACTCCGCCGGCCAGCCTGCTCAGTGCGATCCGACTTGGCCATGTCGGTGCAGTAATCCTGATGGGCGACAACACAACCGGCGGAATCCGGGCCACGAAACTCGCCACCGCTCAGATGCAAACAGCGGCACGGAAAGGTGGCAACGCCGGGTTGCTGATCATGACCGATCAGGAAGGCGGCACAGTCAAACGCCTTTCGGGCCCGCCCGATTACGCCGCGATCGATATGGCCAATCCCGCCGCTGCATATGCACAAGGGCGAGCTACGGGCGAGCTACTCAGGTCGGCGGGCGTCAACGTTGACCTTGCTCCCGTTGCCGACGTGATCCGGGTTCATGGATTCATCCAGCAGGAGCGGCGAAGCTTCGGAGTCAGCCCCACCGTGGTATCCAACGCCGCCTGTAAGTTCGCCGCCGGACTTGCAGGAGTCGGTGTGGCGTACACACTCAAGCACTTTCCCGGGTTGGGAGATGCGGTTGCGACGACCGATCTGCAGGCCGTGAGTGTCACTGAGTCGGCGTCGAACCTGTATGAGGATGACGCGGCGTACCGGCGCTGCGGCCACGGACCTTTGGCGCTGGTGATGATCAGCAGTGCCAGTTACCCCCATATGACCGGATCGGTACCTGCGGTCCTAGACCCGAAAGTCTATTCGCAGGTCCTCCCCCGGGACGGGGTGACAGCCGTGCCGATCAGCGATGACTTCGAATCGGGCGCGATAAGCGCGGTGGCCACACAGGGGCCGGCGAAGACAGCTATCAACGCCGGGTTGGACATGGTCATGTACGCCGACTATGAGTCTGTTGCACTGAGCGCCTATACGACTCTCCTCGCGGACGCGCATGACGGCGCCCTGAGCCGGAATCGGGTGCAGGCGGCCTCCCACCGTGTGCTTGCGCTCAAGAACCATCTCGGGCTGGGCAGCGGCGGCGGCTGAGCTATGGGCTGGCCTCAGTCTGTTACCACGACGTTGTCGGTACCCGCGCACAGGACGGTCTGAATCTCGAGTCGGTCGTCGAGTACGACGATGTCTGCGGGACCGCCCGGCTCGAGCACGCCGATGTCGTCGCGTCCGAGAAGGCGCGCCGGAACCTCCGTCGCCGCGCCAACCGCCCGCTCGAACGGGACGCCGAGGGCGTGGAGGTTGCGCACCGCGTCGATCATGGTAAGAACGCTTCCAGCAAGCGTCCCGTCCTCGAGCATCGGCGCCGCCCCCGCCTCGAGCTCGACCTCGGCCTCGCCGAAGTGAAACGTACCGCCTCCCGCGCCGGCAGCGGCCATCGCATCGGTGATGAGGGCAACGCGGCCGGCGGCGCACGCCCAGACCAGTTGCACCGTTTCGCGGGCGAGGTGGTGCCCGTCGACGATCATCTTCACGACGACGTCGGGTCTCGTGAGCGCTGCGCCGGCCACACCGGGGTCCCGGGACCGCAGCGGCCGCATCGCGTTGAAGACGTGAGTCAGGCCGGCGATGCCGAGATCGAAACCGCGACTGGCCTCCTCCGCGGTGGCGTTGGTGTGGCCGGCAGAGACGACGACACCCCGCTCGCGCAAGCGCCTGATGAGCGCGTCCGCGCCGGGCAACTCCGGTGCGAGCGTCATCTCGGTTACGGGCCCCGCGTCGAGGAGCCGGTCGAGCAATTCAACATCGGGAGCACGCATGTGTTCGACCGGGTGCATGCCCGGCCGCTCGGCGGAGAGGAACGGCCCTTCGAGGTGTGCGCCGAGCACCCGCGGACCAACGCCCCCTGCCGGCAGCGCCCGCAGCGCCTCGACCGTTGTCGCCTCGGCAGCGGTAATGAAAGTGGGCTGGTAGGCAGTAACGCCGGTGAGAAGAAGAGCCTCTCCTGCACTCCGGTAGTCCTCGGTCAGCGCGGACAGAAAGTCGACGCCGCCGTAACCGTTGATCTGGATGTCGACCAACCCGGGAATCGCGATCAGGCCATGCGGCCCGCCAGGCAGGCCGACGTCGACAACGCGCCCATCCTCGATCGTGACGTCGCCCGGGACGAGCTCCCCATGGACAAGCGCGGCCTCGACCCCGAGTCTCATGTCGACGCCGCCTTCCGCTCTGACCCGCGCCCCTTGGTCAGAGCGTCGCTGACAGCCTCCCACACGAGCGGCCCATCAGGGGTCGCAAGGTGCGTCATGTGCCGGCATGCTTCATACCCCCACGTCCAGAGATCTTCGACGCCCTCCTCTCGGGCCGCCGTGATCGCCGCCTCGAGCTCCGGCACATCCTCACGTGCGAGCCCAAAGCTGGGCACCCAGAGCTGCGCGCCGACGCCGTGTCGATCGGCGGTCGCGCGGAGGAGCCGCGCGAAGCGACGCACGAACGGGCCAGCCGCCTCATCCCAATGCTTCCAATACGGATCGGTGACGATCATCGAGAGACCAGGCAGTGCTGCGACCACATCCCAATCGGCCATGCCGACCACACCCTCGGTCGCCGGCAGCAGACATATCGCGCTCGATCCGCCATGCGCGGCGACGTGGGCCACCAGTTCGCCGAGGAAGTCGACGACGGACGCCTGACGAAAGGCCTGGACCTCCGCCGTCAGCTCGGCTGGGATCGGCCCGCCGAACCGCTCGGTGCAGCGATCGCATCGGCACGTCCAGCGGGTGGGATCGTCGACGCCGACGTGCGTTGGCAGGACCCACGCCGGCTCATCCCAGAAAACCATGTCGACCCCGCACTCGAGGACCCAGTCGGCCCACTCCTGGCAGAACGCACGGTAGGGGGCGCTGTTCAGGCAGGCGGCGGCGACACGGCGACCATCATCGAGAACCTGGCACTCCTCCGGGTGGAAGGCGACCCAGCGGCTTTCGGCCTCACCGCCGAACGTACGGCCGAGCCCCCATGGGCTGGCCTGAACGAACAGGCCCTCGTCGTGAGATGCCGCGACGATCTCCGCCATCGTGCCGCGGTAGTAGGCGAAGTCGTTCTCGGAGAAGGTGTGGAGCACGCCGCCGTAGCCCCGCTCCGCCAGGTCGGCCATGTCCCGCCGCACATGCCGCGGGATCCGCACTCCGAAATAAGAGCATCCGGCTCTGGGCCTTTGCACCAGCTCAACCCCTTACGGCGCCGGCCGTCAGGCCAAACGCGATTCGACGTTGGACGAGGAGGAAGAAGATCACGACCGGGATCGAGATCAACGTCGAGGCCGCCATCACGGCGCCCCAGTCGACGGCACGGCTGCCGCCGTAGAAATCAGCGAGCCAGACGGTGATCGTCTGCGTCTTGCCGTTGTTCAGCAGCGTGTTGGCGAAGATGAATTCGTTCCAACTCGTGATGAACGCGAACACCGAGGTCGCAACCAGACCGGGCGCGACGAGCGGCAAGAGGATTCGGACGAAAGCGCCCAGCCGCGTCGAGCCGTCCACCATGGCCGCCTCCTCGAGCTCCTTCGGGATGCCGATCAGGAAGCCACGCAGCGTCCATATGCAGAACGGCAGGGAGAAGGTCAGATAGACGAGGATGACGCCGCTGAGCGTGTTCACCAGGTGATAGCGGGCGACTACCACATAGAGGGGAATCACCAGCCCGGTCGGAGGGAGCATCTGGATCCCGATCACGAGGACGATGAACAGCTTGCGCCCGGTGAAGCGGTACTTCGCGAGCGCCAGCGCCGCGAAGAACGAGAGTGTGAGCGCGAGCGCGACGGTGACGAACACGACGATCGCGCTGTTCTTCACGTCCGTCCAGAAGTAGGGGCGGTTGATCGCGGTGCGGAAATGCGACAGCGTCAGATCGGTGGGAAACCAGGAGGGCGTGAAGTCGTAGATCTGGCCGTTGGTCTTGAACGCCGTCGAGATCATCCAGTAGACGGGAAACGCCATCACGAAGAACACGATCAGCCCCACGATGTTCCAGCCGAGGCGCTGCCGAGCTTTGCGGCTCATTCGTCACCCACCCGCAGCATGCTGCGCACGTAGAAGATGCTCAGCACGGCCACGATCGCGAGCATCAGGATGGAGATCGCGGCACCACGGCCGAAGTTGGTTTGCCCGTAGCCCTCCACGTAGAGATAGATGCTCATCAAATAGTTGTTCGGCGTCTGCTGGCCAGGGCCGATCAGGAGGTACGGCTGAGTGAAGACGCCAAAGTCCCAGATGATCGAAAGACTGGTCAGGATCAGCAGCAACGGCTTGACGACGGGCAGCGTCACGTCCTTCAGGACGCGCCACGTGCGCGCGCCGTCGATCTGTGCTGCCTCGACGAGCTCCTGCGGCACCTGTGAAAGGGCGGCGTATACCGTGATCACGACGAATGGCAGCCCGCCCCAAACGATAAGAGTGGTCACCATCCCGTATTGCGAGAGTGTCGTCGCGTACCAGTTGTGCTGGAAGAAGTTGCCGATACCGAGCTGGGTGAGCGCATAGTTCAGAACGCCGTTCTGGAGGTTCGTCATCCAGCTCCAGACCTGGACCGCGACCACCGGCGGCATCGACCACGCGAGAACCAGGGCGCCAGTGACCATGAGCCGCACCCAGGTCGAGACGCGCACCAGGAGTAGAGCGACCAGGATCCCAAGCGTCATCGTCAGTCCGACGTTCGCCATCGCAAAGACGACTGTGCGCCAGAGCGCGTTCCAGAAGACGGGGTCGCCGAGGACACTTGAGAAGTTGGACAGCCCGATATACGAGCCGTGGTGCTGGATCAGCTCGAACAGCCCGTATCTCTGGAGCGACAGCTCGCCGAGGTTGACGATCGGGTAGCCGAGGATCGCCCCGATCGTGAGAATCGCCGGCGCGATGAGGAGGTACGGCGTGGCTCCGCGTGTCAGACGGCGACGCGTAAGACGCCACCGCCGCGACCTTTCGGTCGCGGCGGTGGACGACAGCGTTGGCGCGTCCTTGGTCAGGACGCCGGCTGGTTGAGGGTTTGTGCGATGTTCTGGCTTGCCACCCTCGCGGCCTGCGCGACGCTGAGCTGTCCGGTCAGCAACGAGCCCAGCATCGTCTTGAGGATGTTGCCGTTCTCGACGTCCACCCAATTGAGAGCCTGCGGCACGAACCAGCTGCGTGCTGCAGCTCGGTCGTTGACGCTGTGGCCGAGCAGGTTCGTCGCATTCGGGATATTGCCCTTAGCGGCCAGTGCCTGCTCGCTCGAGGTGTTCGTGAAGTCGGCGATCCAGGCGGCCGCCGCGGCTTGGTTGGTGCTCTGTACGGGCACCGCCAGATCGGAGCCGCCGAGGAAGCCAGGCATCGGCTTGCCCTTGGTGTGGCTCGGCATGACGAACTGCTTCGTCACCTTTGTGTACTGCTTCCCTGTGCAACACGAGAACCAGGCCGGACCGTAGTTCGCGGCGGTCTTGCCCTCTGAGAAGACCGTGTAGCCGTAGGGATTCGAGCCGTCCAGCGTCGCAGTCGACTTCGCCTGTGTCGCGTGGAAGAACTGCTGGAACGCTGTCAGACCCCTGATCGAGTTCTTCGAGTCGAGCGTGCCGACCCACTTGCCGTGCTCGTACTTGGCGATCGATCCGCCGTAGTCGAAGACGAAGCTGAGCGCTGTGTACCAGTCCTCGCCACCGACATAAAGCGAGGAGAAGCCCCTGTTCTTCTTCTCCATCTTCCCGACCTTGACGAGATCAGTCTGGAGCTGCGCCAGGCTCTTCGGGATGCGCTTGATATGGGCCTTCGTGAAGAGATCACTCCGGTAGGTGATGACGCGTGAGCCCGCGTAGTACGGAACCCCATACAGCTTGTTGTGGTATTCCGCAGACGCCAACAGGCCCCCAAGCCAGTGGCTCGAGTTCGCGAACTGCGACCTGTCCGAGCCGAGGTTCGAGAACGCGCCCTCAGCCATGTACTTGGTCATCTCCGTATTGCCCATCTCGATCACGTCCGGCGTGTCATTGCCGGCGATCGTTGCGTCGAACTTCGACAGGTGGTCGCTCCACTGCTGATAGTCGACGTTGACGGTCCAGCCCGGATGGCTGGACTCAAACGCGGTGTTCGCGGCAGCCACGACGCCCGGCCACCCGTTCTGAGCGTCGACCTGCAGCCACACGGTCAGCGTGTTTGTCGTCGCGGCCTGCGCAGCCGCCGTAGCGACCGTAAACGCGAGTGCGAGTGCGGCGGTTAGCGCCGCGATCCAGCGATACCTCATGCAAAACCTCCCTCGAATCATCGACGCGCGAGCGGATCAGCTTTCCCTATCGTGTGCAAGCGAATGCCGTTCGCGCGGTGTAGGTGGTCTAAACCTCTAGTGGTCTAAACCACTTCAAGCGAGCGCACCTTCCCACACCTGACCTCTGGTGTCAAGAGGGCGACGTAATTCGTCTATACCATTGCGTCTCGACGGACAATAGGATAAGAATGGCCGCTGCGATGGCAGAGATAGTTCTCGACAAACTCACCAAGACCTTCGACGGAGGCGTCGTGGCCGTGGAAGACATCTCGCTAACGATCGCGAGCGGAGAGTTCCTCGTTCTTGTTGGCCCGTCGGGCTGCGGGAAGTCAACGCTCCTGCGGATGGTCGCCGGACTCGAGCACGTGAGCGAGGGGACGATTTCGATCGGTGGCCGTGACGTCACGGAGTCGCCGCCACGCGATCGTGATATTGCGATGGTCTTCCAGAGCTACGCGCTCTACCCGCACATGACCGTTCGCGAGAACCTCGGGTACGGCCTCAAGGTACGCAGGACGCCCAAGCCGGAGGTCGACGGGCGCGTCCTGCAGGTCGCGAAGCTACTCGGACTCGAGCAGTTCCTCGGCCGCCGACCCGCTGCGCTCTCGGGCGGGCAACGGCAACGCGTGGCTATGGGTCGGGCGATGGTGCGAGAGCCGCAGGCGTTCCTCATGGACGAACCGCTCTCAAATCTCGACGCAAAGCTCAGGGTCGGCATGCGCACGCAGCTTGCGGCGTTACACGCGCGGCTGCGTACGACGACGATCTACGTTACGCATGACCAGATCGAGGCCATGACCCTGGGCGAGCGCGTTGCCGTGCTGCGAGATGGCCGGATCCAGCAGGTAGCCACTCCGCAGGAGCTGTACGCACGGCCTACAAACGTGTTCGTCGCCGCATTCATCGGCTCACCGGCGATGAATCTGGTCGAAGCTGATGTTGAGGGCGGCGCACTCCGCTTCGGGGGCTACACGATTCCGCTGCCACCGGGCAACGTGGTGCCGACGGGACGCGTCATCGCCGGCCTCAGGCCGGAGGCTTTCGCGGATGGGGCGCGCGCCGACCCCTCGCTGCCCCGACTTGACGTTCGGGTCGAGGTTGTGGAGGAGCTGGGTGCCGATACGCACGTCATGTTCACAGTCGCCGCACCGCCGGTTGATATAGGCGAAGTGCAGGAGGCCGCGGGTGACGAACACGGACTCGTCGACATCGAGGGCTCCCTGTTCACGGCGCGCGTCGATCCCGGTACCGCCACCCACCCGGGCGCCAGCCTGCGCCTTGCGCTCGACGCGGCTCGGATCCACTATTTCGATCCCGCGAGCGGCCTGCGGCTCGAGACCGGGCCGGTCGCCATCAAAGCTGAGCAAACCCCCATCTCAACGACCACCCCCTGAAGCCAAACGCTCGCCGCCTAGGTCACGCCACAACGGGCGAAGCAATCGCCCACCGACCTCAAGCGGCTTCCCGCTCTGCCGTAGCGGGCGGTGGTGGTTGGGGAGCGGGCGGGCTAGCTGAGATTAGGGATCCGGGGTGGACTCTCAGCGCCGGCTCCCATTGCGCCCGGTCGCACGGTCATGCAGGAGCAGGCACCCGCTGAACCGGCGGCAACAAAGCCGCACGCCGCAGGCTAAACAGCCCCCCGGACACGCTCACGGCACATGCTCACGGCACAACGCTCATGGCACGCGCGCCAACGAGGCCCGACACCGTTAAAAGAAAACGCGATCCGGGGGTGACGACCGTGCCTGCTTTCGTGCGTAGCCTGCGCACGGAATAAGCCTTTCGTCACCTTCGAGAGCCGCTCTGCTTGGCTTTCGCGAGCCTGCTCTCTCCCGAACCGCTGAAACGCACACTAATCAACCACCGGTCGCGACCGCAAGTCCAGCCCTCGACCCGATCCCGCAATTTGAAGGAAAAACCACTTTCGGCCGGCTCTAAGCCGACGCCCCGGCTGAACGCGAGCCACCTCTCGGCTTCCCGGAGGATCCGCAAGCGGCCAGTGCGAGGGCGCAGCCGACGACCGCAAGGGCGACCGGGCCGGCGGGTCCAAATAGGAGCCGACGCATCTTGAACGGCTTGTAACAAACCCCGGATAACAGCCGGGTAACGGCCCGTGCTTGCCTCAGGGCGCGTCGGCGATCATCTGGAGCAGGTCAGAGCGCGTGTAACCGTGCCCATATATGCACCAAGATCGAGGTCGGAAGCGGCTATGGACCGGTCTCCTGACCGGCCCAACAAGCCCTCTGTCGGGCCGGGGGTGCCCCGCTGGGCACCCCCATAATCAGCGAACTAGGCCATCGCGAACTGCGGCGCGAGTTGGGCCAGCCGCAACTGGTTGCCGGATGGGTCGCGCAGCCCGCAGTCCCGGCCATATGGCATGTCAGTCGGTGGCATCGTGAACTCGACACCGGCCTCGCTGAGACGCTTGTAGTCGCCGTCGACGTCGTCGGTGGTCAGGAACACGGTGCCGGCGAAGCCCTTCGCCATGAGCGCACTAACCTGCGCGGCGGTTTCGGTGTCCATGATCGGCGGGCCTGGGATCGCCATCAACACCACGGCGAAGTCAGGCTGACTCGGCGGGCTGACCGTCAGCCAGCGGAAAGCGCCGAGCTCCGGCATGGTGACGTCGCTGCGAACCTCCCAGCCGAGCTTGCCGACGTAGAAAGCGAGCGCCTCGTCCTGGTCGTGAACCCATAGCTGTGCGTTGCGTACCTGCATCTGTTGCTCCTTTCAGTGGTGTGGGGAGGCAAGTTAATCCGTGGCTTCTGCCTGGTCTTCTCGGTTTGTGCTGTGTTGCGGGCGCCCATACAGATGCACGTAACAGGCCGGGACGATCACGTGCGCTGCGGCTGGCGGGAAGCTTGTGCGATATCCGGTCGGGGTTTTGCCGAAGTGGCGCTTGAAGCTGGTCGTGAACGACCCGAGCCCGACCAGGCCGACATCGAGGCAGATCTCGTTCACTGATCGGTCGGTGGTACGCAGTAGCGCCGCCGCCCGCTCAAGCCGGCGGGTCATCAGGTAG
>Ga0307373_10015226_pt1 | contig 10485 bp, 8 predicted proteins | sample OX2MG_FD_202534 | JGI IMG/M metagenome (GOLD analysis project Ga0307373, IMG submission 202534) | Soil microbial communities from Risofladan, Vaasa, Finland - OX-2 | ecosystem: Environmental > Terrestrial > Soil > Coastal area > Acid sulfate soil | place: Finland: Risofladan, Vaasa | collected...
ATTTGCCGCATGGGCTCTTCGAGAGCGCGCTTGACGATGTTGACGCCGATTTCCTCATCGCCAGTGGCCTTGATCTTCTCGAGCGCCGCTACGCAGCGGAGCAGAGCAACGCCGCCGCCGGGGACAATGCCTTCCTCGACCGCAGCGCGTGTGGCGTGCATGGCGTCTTCGACGCGAGCCTTCTTTTCCTTCAGCTCGGTCTCTGTCGCCGCGCCTACCTTGATGACGGCAACGCCGCCAACGAGTTTGGCCAGCCGCTCTTGCAGCTTTTCCTTGTCGTAGTCCGAGGTGGTGTCCTCGACCTGCGTGCGGATCTGCTTGACGCGGCCTTCGATCTCGCCGGGCTTGCCGTAGCCTTCGACAATGGTGGTGTTGTCCTTGTCGATGGTGATTTTCTTGGCGCGGCCCAGGTCTTCGACCTTCACGTTTTCGATCTTGATGCCAAGGTCCTCGGTGATAGCGCGTCCGCCGGTGAGCGTGGCGATATCCTCGAGCATGGCCTTGCGGCGGTCACCAAAGCCCGGGGCCTTGACTGCGGCGCATTGCAGCGTGCCACGGAGCTTGTTGACAACCAACGTTGCGAGCGCTTCGCCTTCGACGTCTTCGGCGATGACGAGCAACGGCTTGCCCATTTTTGCGATCTGCTCGAGAAGGGGAAGCAGGTCCTTCATGGAGCTGATTTTCTTTTCGTGGATCAGGATGCGGACATCCTCGAGGGCGCATTCCATGCGCTCGGGATCAGTGACGAAGTAAGGGGAAAGGTAGCCGCGGTCGAATTGCATTCCTTCGACCACTTCGAGCGTGGTTTCCATCGTCTTGGATTCCTCGACGGTGATCACGCCATCCTTGCCGACCTTCTTCATCGCTTCCGCGATGATGGCTCCGATTTGCTTGTCGTTGTTGGCGCTGATCGTGCCGACTTGCGCGATCATGTCGCCCTTCACGTCTTTGTGGAGCTTCTTGATTTCCTCGATGGCGACTTCGACAGCCTTCTCGATGCCGCGCTTGAGCGCCATGGGGCTTGCGCCAGCCGCGACCGTCTTCACGCCTTCGCGGAAGATAGCCTGGGCCAGAACGGTTGCCGTGGTGGTGCCGTCGCCGGCGACGTCGGAAGTTTTCGACGCGACTTCGCGGACCATTTGCGCGCCCATGTTTTCGAGCGGATCGGGCAGCTCGATTTCCTTCGCCACGGTCACGCCGTCCTTGGTGATGATCGGCGCGCCGAATTTCTTTTCGATGACCGCGTTGCGCCCCTTGGGGCCCAGCGTGATCTTGACGGCGTCAGCCAGAATGTTGACGCCACGCAGAATCGACTGGCGCGAATTCTCACCAGTCACAATTTGCTTTGCCATGAGACCTAGTCCTCCTCAATTCCTCTTGAATGAATTGCCAGGCGGATTGCTCCGCGTGGGTTGTTACTTTCTGCCGGAAGCCGCTTTTGCAGCGCCGCCGAGTTTGGCGAGGATCTCGTCTTCTTTCAGGATGAGATATTCCTCGTCGTCAATCTTGATTTCGTTGCCACTGTATTTGCCGAACAGGATGCGATCGCCGGCTTTTACGTCGAGGGGAACTCGCTGGCCTTTCTCGAGTTTTCCTGCTCCGACGGCGACGACTTCACCTTCCTGGGGCTTCTCTTTTGCCGTGTCGGGGATGATGATTCCGCCCTTGACGGTTTCCTTCTCTTCGAGCCGCTTCACGAGCACACGGTCGTGGAGCGGGGTAATGTTCACTGCCATTTTTCGTAACCTCCGCTAAGAGACTTCGGGATTATCGCGAGGTGAGGTGCAAGGGACATTTAGCACTCCTCTTCGACGAGTGCTAATATATGGAATTTCAGGACGACTGTCAAGGAATTTCCGGACATTTTCAGAAATTCAGCGGTTTGCGCGCGGCCGCTTTGCCGTGATGTATCTTGTTCATGGACAGTTACTTGTATGGTGCAAGATTTTTCTGACACTTGGGCATTGAACTGCAAGTAGGCGTGCGAGTAGAATCCGACCCAACGAAGGCTGATGCCCGCTCTCTTCTATATTCGGCTGATCGCGTTTACGGCGGGGGCGCTGCTATACCTGTTTTTGCTCGCGCTGATTGTGGGGCACCGGCAGCCGCGGCGATTTGAACGCGTACTCTTCTTTTTGATCCTCGCGCTGTTTTTCTTCTACTCCGGGGCATTGCTGGCCGCCAATGCGGCGATTCATTACGTGATCCCGCCTGTGAGCACGGCGATATTCGCGATGGGCTTGGTGCTATGCGGGTTGGGCTTTTTGCCGGGGCTTCTGGTGCACGCGGAAGTGGAATACGGGGGAATGGCGGGGGCGGTTCGGATCGGGGCGTGGCAGAAAATTTTGGTGACTGCGTTTTACCTGCCGACGGTGTTTTTCCTGGCGCGCATTGCTCCACAAATATTGGTACGACCGGGTCTGGATGTCCTGTGGGCGAGAGGGTTCGCGGCGGCTTTTTACGGAATCTGGCTAAGCTTGGCGTTGGCGGCGGGCGCATGGTTTGAGGTGCGGGCATCGGACGCGAGCGATGATCCGTCTTCGCGGCGACTGCACATTTTGCTAGGCGGAATTTTTGCCGTTTTGGCGGCGCTCGTTTTCTATGGGTATGGCCTGGGCGCGCTGCACGTGCCGGACACGCTGAAAAACTTGGGAACATTGCTGATTGTAGCTGGGCTGATTCCGGGAGCGGTGCTGGGCTATTTCGCGTTGCGCTACAACTTTTTGCAGATTGGCATGCAGCGCAATTTGGTCTATGCCGTGTCCGCGGCGTTTCTGGCAATGCTCTATCTGGCGCTGGTGCGGCGCGTGAGCGGGTGGCTGGAAGCGGTTCTTCCTCCCGAAGCGACGGCGGCGGTGCTGTTGTTTGTCTTGGTGATTTTTTTTGAGCCGCTGGAGCGGGTGATTGGGCGCACGCTGTATCGCACGTTCCAGCAACGGATGGAGCGCGTGCAACGGTTACTGCTGGAATTGCAGATCGAAGCGCAGAACGGCGACGTGATGAAGTTGGCCAGTGCGGCGGAAACGCGCATTCGGGAGGAGTTCGCACTGTCTTCCGTGCGCGTATCGCTTTCGCGCGGGGCGGGGTGGTCGCCGCTGCGGTCGCCGGGCGGGCTGGGGCATTGCGTCGAGCTTCCGTTGAAGAATGGGCGCGAAGAAATTGGTCTGCTGGAGGCGTGTTCGACGGGCGCTGTGCTGGTGGGCGAAACCACGGTGGCGCTGGAATTTCTCGCGGAGCAATTGCCAACACTGGTGAATCACTGCCGATTGATTGGGGAGAAGTTGCGTTTGGAACGCGAGTTGGCGGAACGCGAGCGGCTGGCGCTGGTGGGGCAAATGGCGGCGAGCATTTCGCACAATTTGCGGAATCCGATCAGCTCGATGAAGACTGTCTTGCAGGCGCTGCTCGAGGAACGCGATTTGACGCCGCGGGTGCGCGAGGATTGCGAAATTGTGGTTCGAGAAATGGACCGGCTGAGCAGCAAGCTGTCGCAACTTTTGCGTTACGCGCGGCCGGGCATTCGTGGAAACGACGGTGTGGGGCGAATTGCAATTGCGGCGATTACGGAGCAAGTCGTGTCGCTGCTGCGGCGAGATGCGGAACGGCGCAACGTGCAGCTGGAATTCGCGGCGGAAGGAAGCGAGATGAGTATTGCGGGCTCGGAAGAGGCGTGGACGGACGTTATCTCGAATCTGGTGGTGAACGCGATTGAAGCGCAGAGCGGAGCCGGGAAAGTTTGCGTGTCGATGAGGCAATGCGGCGGTGCGATACGCGTGGAGATTGCCGACGACGGGCCCGGCATTCCCGCGGATGTGGGCGCGAGACTATTTCAGCCATTTTTCACGACGAAAACCAGCGGCACAGGACTGGGGCTGGCGATTGTGGCGCGGCGCGCGGAGGAGATGGGCGGCACGATTTCGTGGGAGAGTCCTGTGTATGAAGGAAGAGGGACGAAATTTATCGTTACTGTGCCGGCCGGAGGGTAGGCGCGGTCCTTCACGGGCTGAAGCCGACAGCTTAAGGAGCAAGCGAACTGGAGATTCACCGCAGAGGCGCAGAGGGCGCGGAGAGGCGACAGTCGACGATTTAACAGAAGGGAAGTGATGGTGATGCGAACGATTTTGATTGTGGATGACGAGCCGGCGGCGCGTTACGGCTTGCGGCGGGCGCTCGAAAATGTGTATCGCGTGGTGGAAGCAGATTCGGCGGCGGCGGCGCGCGAAAGTTTGGCGCGCGAGAATCCGGACCTGATTCTGCTCGACGTGGTGCTGCCGGGCGAAGATGGGATTTCGTTTCTGCGGGCGATTCGTGCTGAAGGTTTCGAGAAGCCGATTCTGATGGTGTCCGCGCTGGACACGGCGAAGATGGCGGTTGAAGCTTTGCGCGCGGGAGCGAACGATTACATTGTGAAGGGCTTCGACATCGACGAGTTGCGGCAACGCATCGCAAATCTGCTGCGCATCGTGGAATTGGAAGCGGATAACACGCGGCTGCGGCGGCAGTTGATCACGGAAGGAGAGTTTGGACGCATGCGCGGCGCGTCCGCGGCTATGCGGCGCGTTTACGAACTTGCGGAACGCGTGGCCGCGACCGATACGACCGTGCTGATTTACGGCGAGAGTGGCACGGGAAAAGATTTGCTGGCGCAGGAAATTCACGAGCGCTCGCCGCGCGCTGGGAAAGCGTTCGTGGCCGTGAATTGCGCGGCGCTGCCGGAGAATTTGATCGAGTCGGAACTGTTTGGCTACGAGAAGGGCGCATTCACGGGCGCGGCGCAAATGAAGAAAGGAAAATTTGAGCTGGCTTCGGGCGGAACGCTTTTTCTGGACGAGATTGGCGACATGAATGCGGTGACGCAGGCGAAAGTGTTGCGCGCGCTGGAGAGCCGGAAGATCGAACGGCTGGGCGGGACGCATTCGATTGACATGGATGTGCGAGTGATCAGCGCGACGCATCGGAACCTGGCGGAGGAAATCGGGGCGGGGAGGTTCCGCGAGGATTTGTACTATCGGTTGCGGGTGGTGACGCTGGAGTTGCCTTCACTGCGCGCGCGCAAGGATGATGTTCCGCTGCTCGTAGGGGCTTTTCTGGAACAACTCGGCGCACGTCACAATCGCGTGGCGCGGATTTCACAGGAAGCGGCGGCGGCGCTAGTGCATTACGATTGGCCGGGAAATGTTCGCGAGTTGAAAAATGCTCTGGAGCGCAGCCTGGTGCTTTGCGCGGGCGAAACGATCGGCGTCGAAGATTTGCCGGAGGAAATTCGGCGCGGACATTCGCCAGTGGGACGCGTGGCGGGAGGGTCTGACGAAATCCTGGGCGAAATTGATTTCCGCGAGGCGAAGCGCAAATTCGAGGTGGCGTTTCTGAAGCGCAAACTGACGGAGCATCGTTGGAATGTGTCGCGGACAGCCGCTTCGGTCGGCCTGCACCGGCAGAGCTTGCAGGAAAAATTGCGCGAGTTGGGCATCGAGCGGCCGGGGAAATAAGGGATGCCAGAGCAAATCGGCGGATTCATTTTGGCGGGAGGGCGAAGCACGCGCATGGGCCAGCCAAAAGGACTGCTGAAATTTGCAGGCCAGCTGATGGTGGTGCACGTCGCGCAGGTGCTGGAATCCACAGGTGAGGCGCGGGGCGCGGTGCGTAATAGGACAGCCGAAGTTGCGCCAGCAATGATGAAACCGGTGATTATCGGGCCACCGGATGTTTACGAAGGGCTGGGGTATCGCGTGGTTCGCGACGATGACGAAAATATGGGGCCGCTCGGCGGCATTTCCACGGCGCTGCGCATCGCAACGTGCGAATGGAATTTGGTTGTGGGCTGCGATTTGCCGTTTCTGCGGCGCGAATGGCTGGAGTTTCTGATGGCGCGCGCGATGGCGTCAACGGCAGACGTGGTGATTCCGCTGAACGAGCGGGGATTCGAGCCGTTGTGCGCGATGTATCGAAAAAGCGCGCGGCCCACAATCGTAGAGGCCCTCGCGCGCGGCGTGCGAAAAATTACCGACGGGCTGACGGCTCTGACTTTGGCTAGCATTGCACCCGCGGAATGGAAAGGCTTTGACGCTTGCGGCCAGCTGTTCAAGAATGTGAACACGCCCGAGGACTACGACGAGGCGCAGAAGAGTTTGAGAGAGGGCACGGGATCGTGAACGAGCACTACATCGAATTTCAGGGCGTGTCGAAAGCATTCGACGAGCAGGTGGTGCTGCGCGACGTGAGCTTTTATATGGATCGCGGCGAGACTGCCGTGATTCTGGGACGCAGCGGCGTGGGCAAATCCGTTTCGTTAAAATTGATCATGGGATTTCTGAGGCCGGACGCGGGGCGGATTATCGTCGGCGGCGAAGACGTGACGGATTTTTCCGAGCAGCAGTTTGTGGCGGTGCGGAGACGAGTGACGATGGTGTTTCAAGCGGGCGCGTTGTTTGATTCGCTGACGGTGGCGCAGAATGTGGCGTTCCCGATGGTGTCGCTGGGCCAGCGCGACACGGAGGCGGTGGATGCGCGCGTGGCGGAACTTTTGGAGATGCTCGAGGTCTCGCAATTCGCCGATCGTGTGCCGTCGGAATTGAGCACGGGCACAAAGCGCGCGGTGGCGATTGCGCGGGCACTGGCGCAGGATCCGGAAGCGATTCTCTACGATGAGCCGACGACGATGGTGGATCCGATCATGGCGGGGCATACGGGCGAGCTGATTCTGAAACTGAAGGAAAAATTCCATAAGACATCCATCGTCGTCACACATGATACGCACCTGGCGCGGCGGCTCGCCGACCGCGTCATTTTTCTTCACGATGCGGGCGTCGGATTTTTCGGCACGTGGGCGGAGTTCGAAAAGTCAGAGGAACCATTTATTCGCAATTTCCGCTTGCAAGATGAGTTGATTCCCGCGCTGGACGTGACCGAGTGAGCGCGGGCCGATGAGTTTGGATTCCTCGCCCGCCACGGTCGATCCCAAAAAACAATTGAGGCGCGTCCTGGGATTCTGGGACGTGCTGCTGTTCAATATTGCGACGGTGCTGGGCCCGCGATGGCTGGCGGCCGCGGGGTACAACGGCACGTCGTCGATCAGCTTGTGGATTATCGCGGCGGTGCTGTTCTTCATTCCCAGCGCATTTGTGATCAACGAACTCTCCTCGCGCTTTCCCGATGAGGGCGGGCTGTACGTTTGGTCGAAGGAAGCGTTCGGCGATTTCCACGGATTCCTGGCCGGATGGACGTACTGGATTTACACGGTCTTTTATTTTCCGGGGCTGCTGCTGGCGAGCGCGTCCATGAGCGCATACGTTGGCGGCGCGGGACACACGTGGCTGGCGACGAATCGCGAATTTTTGGTGATTGGCTCTTTCGTGTTGCTGTTTGTTGCGGTTTTTCTGAACATCATTGGACTGAACATCGGGAAATGGCTGCAAAACGCGGGCGGTGTGGGGACCTATACGCCTCTGCTCATATTGATTGGCATCGCCGTTTGGATTTGGGTGACGCACGGTTCGGCGACGCATTTCACGCTGAGAAACATGATGCCGGTGTGGAATCAGGCTACCGTGAACTTCTGGCCGCAAATGGTTTTCGCGTTTGCCGGATTTGAGCTGGTCTCCGCGATGAGCGAAGAGGTGCGCAATCCGCGCAAGACTTTGCCTCGAGCGGTGTGGGGGGCGGGCGCGGCGGTAGCGTTCATTTACATCGTGGGGACGATTGCGGTTCTGGTGCTGATTCCGGCGCAGCAAGTGAATCCGCTGAGCGGCGTGTTTCAGGCGCTGACGTCGGGCTCGACGATTTTGAAAATCGGCTTCGTTGGCGTGATAGCGGCGCTGCTGGTCAGCGTGGGGAATGCGGGCGGCGTTGGCTCGACCGTGGCGGGTATTGCGCGCGTGCCCTTCGTGGTCGGGATCGACCGTTACTTGCCGAAGGCATTCGGCAAAATTCATCCGCGCTGGCGAACGCCGTATATCTCGATCATCGTGCAGGCGGTGCTGTCGTGCATCATTTTGCTGCTGGCGCAGATTCAGGCGACGGCGGCGACGGCGTATCAGGTGGTGGTGGACGCGGCGGTGATTCTGTATTTCATTCCGTTTCTATATATGTACGCGGCGGCCATCAAGCTGGCGTATCGCAAGGACCGGCGCAGCAACGAGCACGTGGTGCTGATTCCGGGCGGCATCATAGGCGCGTGGATTGCGGGCGGACTGGGCTTCTTGATTACAGCGCTGGGCATCGCGTTGTCGTTTATTCCGCCGGGGGAAGCGACGGACAAATTCAGTTTTCTGGCGAAAGTGATTGGTGGCACAGTCGGCACAGTGCTCGTCGGGCTTGCGCTTTACTGGCGAGGGGCGCGCGAGAAGAAGAAAATGGCATTGACCTCGTAAGATAAGGAATTCGCTTGATTATCCGCGCGCGCAAATGTAATTTGTGCGCAGTTTGCGGCCCTGGTTCAAACTTTCAGAGAATAATTGAATTTAATTTTCGGAACGCATCCTCACGGAGGTGAGACATGGCGCGTCCCACGGGCGTAACGATTCTGGCGGTTCTGAGTTTCCTCGGGGCAATTTTGATGGTGATTGGGGCGGCGGTGATGTTCCTTCTGGGTTCGTCGGCAGGACTAGCGGCAATGGCTGGGCGAGGCGGCGGCATGGGCGGTCCACTGGCGGCGATGGGCGCCTTTGCGGGCGTAGCGTGCCTGATTCTGGCGGTTCTCTATGTGGTGAATGGGGTTGGTCTGTGGAAGCTGCGCGGGTGGGCGCGGTTGCTGACGATTCTGCTGGTCGCGCTGGGAATTATTTTTGGGCTGCTGGGAATCGTGCGGGCGATGGCGCCGATGATGATAGGGCTGATTATCTGGGAGCTGGTTCTGATCGCTATCGATGTGTGGATCGTGATCTACCTGTTCAAGCCGCACGTGAAGGCGGCGTTTGGGGAGCCCGCAGCGTAATGGTGTGACGTTTTGAACGGGGAGCCGCGGCGCGAAGTCCTGCGGTTTTATTTTGTGAGTTGCGTTCAGTGGACAGCGCGCTTCTGAACCGTTTGCTTTGTCGCGAGCGAAAATCTTGGCTCCGTGTCGCCGTCTTCGAGGACAAGCTTCGCGACGTATTCGCCCATGGCGGGGCCGTGCTTGAAACCGTGGCCTGAGCCGCCGCCGACGAGCCACACATTTTCGAAATTTGGATGGCGGTCAATCAGGAAATCGCCGTTCGAAGTGTTTTCGTATTGGCAGACGCGGGATTCGATGACGGGCGCGTTGCGCAGGGCGGGGAAGCGACGGTGCAAATAATCGCGCACAAGCGAAAGCGTTTCGCCGGCAATGCGTTCGACGCGGTTGGGATCAACCGGCGAGCCGTGACGATCGCTGGCGATTTTGACGCCGCGGTTTTCGAGATCCGGCATGCCGTAAATTTCCATTCCCACATCGAGCCAGGTGGGAAAATTCCCGGCGGCATAGCTTTTGTCTCCCGGAGGCGCGCCGAAGAAATAGACTTCCTGGCGCGTCGGGAAAATGCGTTGGCCGAGGAGTTCCGGAAAAATTGTGGGGAGCCACGGGCCGCAGGCGAAAACGTAGTTGTCCGCGCGCAGAGTCTCGCCACTCCACGTGGCGAGTGCATCAACGAGGCCGCTGCCGTTGGGCGCTTCCATTTCCGCGATTTGATAGGTGCCGCCTGCCTTCTGAAACTCCTCGACCACTTTCTGCACTGCGCGACGCGCCATAAGGACGCCGCTTTCAGGTTCGTAGATGGCGAAATCGATATCGTCGCAGGCGATTTGCGGGAAGCGTTTCTCGATTTCCGCGGGCGAGAGTTTTTTGTGCGGCACGCCGACTTTCGTAAGCGTCGCCAATGTATCCGATGCGACACGCTCGGCGTCGCGAGCCATCCAGAGGACGCCGGTGCGGTCGAAAATGCGCGCGCCAGTTTGGGCGTCGAATTCGCGCCACAGCTCGAGCGCCCGTTTCGACCAGCGCGTGTAAATTTCGTCAGCGCCGTAGCCCATGCGAATGATTCGCGATTCACCTGACGAGCTGGCCCGGCTGTTGGCTGCGCCGTACGCGTCGGCGAGCAGCACTTTGGTCCCGCTGCGGGCGAGGCAATACGCAGTCCACGCGCCGAAGACGCCCGCTCCGATTACGACTACGTCGAAAGTTCGCCGGTCAGGCATTGTGCGCGATGCAAAGGCGAAGCGCTAAAATCCTTCCTCGATTAGTTTTTCGACGGTCCATCGTGACGTTGCGACTTCCGCGCGGCCTTTCATCAGGCTCTCAACGTATTTCGCCAAAATATCGCATTCGAGGTTCACGGAATCGGTGACGGCGATTTGCCGCAGATTTGTGTTCGCATATGTGTGCGGAATGATGGCGAACTCGGCGACGCCGTCGTTCCAGCGCGCGACAGTCAAGCTGATGCCGTCGACCGCGAGGGAGCCTTTCTCGGCGACGTAGCGGCGTAAATCTTCCGGAACGCGAACGGCGAGCCACCAGTTTTCGCCTTCGGCTTT
>Ga0307373_10015228_pt1 | contig 10484 bp, 9 predicted proteins | sample OX2MG_FD_202534 | JGI IMG/M metagenome (GOLD analysis project Ga0307373, IMG submission 202534) | Soil microbial communities from Risofladan, Vaasa, Finland - OX-2 | ecosystem: Environmental > Terrestrial > Soil > Coastal area > Acid sulfate soil | place: Finland: Risofladan, Vaasa | collected...
CCAGAAGTCCCGGACGGTGTCCCGGTACTTGCCGTTCCACTCGGTCCACAACGGGGGGAACTCGCCAACCTGGTACCCACCCTCGCCGAGGTCCCACGGCTCGGCGATCAGCTTGACCTGGGAGACCACGGGGTCCTGCTGAATCACGTCGAAGAACGCCGAGAGCTTGTCCACATCGTGCATGGAGCGGGCGAGGGCGGCAGCGAGGTCGAATCGGAAGCCGTCGACGTGCATCTCTGTCACCCAGTAGCGCAGCGAGTCCATGAGCAGCTGGAGGGTGTGCGGATGCCGGACGTCCAGGGTGTTCCCGCACCCCGTGTAGTCGAGGTAGCGGCTGGGGTCGTCCTCGCGGAGCCGGTAGTAGGCCTCGTTGGCTATCCCCCGCCAGGACAGCGTCGGTCCCTCCTGGTCACCTTCTGCGGTGTGGTTGTAGACCACGTCGAGGATGACCTCGATCCCCGCGACGTGCAGCGTCCGGACCATGGCTTTGAACTCGCGTACCTGCTCGCCGCGGGAGCCGCTGGCCGCGTAAGCCGCGTGCGGAGCGAAGTAGCCCAGCGAGTTGTAACCCCAGTAGTTCGTCAGCCCCCGGCGCAGGACCGCGGGCTCGGAGACGAAGTGATGAACGGGCATGAGCTCGACCGCGGTGACGCCGAGCCGCACCAGGTGCTCCACGGCGGCGGGATGAGCCAGTCCCGCGTAGGTGCCACGTAGTTCGGGCGGGACATCGGGATGACGCTTGGTGAAGCCCCGCACGTGCAGTTCGTAGATGACGGAGTCCGCCCAGCCATGGTGCGGTCGGCGATGATCTGACCCCCAGGGGAACGAGTCATGGACGACGACCGCACGAGGCACGTGAGGCGCGGAGTCACGGTGGTCCTGCCCGTCATCCGGGCGGCCGGGTGGATAACCGAACACGGCGTCGTCGAGCACGAAGCGCCCATCGATGGCGCGCGCGTACGGGTCGATGAGGAGCTTGCTGGCGTTCCAGCGGGCCCCGCGGGACGGGTCATAAGGCCCGTCGATCCGGTACCCGTAGCGCTGCCCCGGGCCGACCTGCGGCAGGTAGCCGTGCCAGACGTGACCGCTCACCTCGGTGAGCGGGTAGCGCGTTTCCCCGTCCCCATCGTCGAACAGGCAGAGGTCCACGGCCTCGGCCCCCTCCGCGAACAGCGCGAAGTTCGTCCCCTCACCGTCCCAGGATGCGCCGAGCGGGTTCGGTTGGCCGGGCCACGGCGGCAGCGGGTGGGCCACACCGTGGAGTCTGCCGCGCTGGGGGTCCGGGGCGCTCATCGACCGCGGGGACGCGCCCGGCGGCGCCGCTCGGACGGGATGAGACCGGGCACCAGGTCTGCCAGGCCGGTCCCGCTGGGCAGCACGACGGCCTGGCCCCGACTGCGGCGCTCGAGCATGGCGTGCACGGTCAGGGCGTTACGCAGCAGCTCGGCGAACTCTTCCGGGGAGGTCAGCAGCCAACCGTGCCGCCCGCGGACGACCTCTGCGGGCAAGGTTCCGGAGACCTGCCGCAGGACCCCGGGAGTGATGAGGCGGTCCCGGTCACTCCAGATGAAAAGCACGGGGAGCCCGCCGTCGACGAGGGCACCGGCTTCGGCGGCGAGTGACGCGCGCACGGCGAGCAGGCCGGACAGCGCGGTCGCGAGCGGATGGCGGGCCGCGTTGGGCAGGAACGCCCGTAAGCCGCTGGGGGCCAGCCGGAGCACGGCCCCGGGCTGCAGCTCGCCGGCCGCGCCCACGGCCCATCGCAGCCAGGACCCCGTGGACATGCCCCCGGACCCGGGAGCCCCACCGACGGTGTTGACCAGGGTCAGCGCGCGGACGAGGTCCGGGCGACGTCGGGCCAGCTCGACGGCGATCCCGCCGCCCAGCGAATGGCCGACGACGAACGCCGGATGCGCCAGGTCGAGGGCGTCCAACGCTGCCGCGATGCGGTCGGCGTAGCCGGGCAGGGTCAGGTGGCGCACCGGCAGGGGGGTGCTTCCCGCGCATCCGGGGAGCGCCGGCGCGATCACCGAGATACCCACGGCACACAACCGGAGCATGGCCGGTGCGTAGACCTGGGGAGTGAGCCCCCAACCCTGCAAGAACACGAGCGGGTCGCCGTGTCCGGCGGTGAGCACTTCCACGGCTCCGGTTCCCGACGCGTCGCGCACGTGGACGGTACGCATGCTGGCGGGGGGCAGGGCTGGCACGCAGGCAGGTTAGCCGCGCGGTTGCGACGTGGCTCGCCGGACCTGGCCTGGGTAGGCTCGCCCGCGCCTGGACTCACCGAAAGGAAGGCCGGATCATGCCCGATTTCGTCACCCTCGAGCGCGACGGTGCGGTTGCCACCATCCGGCTGGACCGCCCTCCGATGAACGCGCTCAACGCCCAAGTCCAGGAGGAGCTGCGGGCCGCAGCGCTCGCGGCGACGGCGCTGCCGGAGATCCGGGCGGTCGTCCTCTACGGCGGCCCGAAGGTCTTCGCGGCTGGCGCCGACGTCAAGGAGATGGGGCGCATGTCCTACGTCGACATGGTGGAACGGGCCGGCGCTCTTCAGTCGGCGTTCACAGCGGTGGCCGACATCCCCAAGCCCGTCGTCGCGGCTGTCACGGGCTTCGCGCTGGGGGGTGGCTGCGAGCTCGCCCTGTGTGCGGACTACCGGATCGCGGCCTCGACGGCGAAGCTCGGGCAACCGGAGATCAAGCTCGGCATCATCCCGGGCGCCGGCGGGACCCAGCGGCTCCCTCGGCTCATCGGGCCGTCCCGGGCCAAGGAGCTCGTCTTCACGGGACGGTTCGTCGACGCGTCCGAAGCAGAGCGGATCGGCCTGGTCGACCGGGTCGTGCCGGCGGAGGAGGTCTATCCGAGCGCGGTGGAGTGGGCCCGGCAGTTCGCCGCCGGACCGGCGGTTGCGCTGCGCGCCGCGAAGGCAGCCATCGACGACGGGATCGAGGTCGACCTGGGGACCGCACTCGCCATCGAACGGGCCGCGTTCGCGGGGCTGTTCGCCACCGAGGACCGCACCATCGGGATGACGTCGTTCGTCGAGAACGGTCCTGGTCGGGCGGAGTTCCTCGGACGCTGACCGGCACGGGTAGGAGCGGGGGTTTGGCGCGGGACTACTCATGGGTAACATACCGGCCGGCCGCCGCGAACGCACCGGTCGACCCCGGCTCGGGAGGCTGCACCCCGGGCTGGCACGCTAGCTCCTGCAGCGGTTCTGCCGGCGCAGCCCGCGCCGATGGAGGTTCCTGCATGATTGGGGAGGGTGGCCGCCGGCCATGAACATCGTCGTCTGCGTCAAGCAGGTCCCGGACACGTGGGCCGAGAAGAAGCTGGACCCGTCGGACAAGACGATCGACCGCGGGTCGGCGGAGGGTGTCATCAACGAGCTCGACGAGTACGCCGTCGAGGAGGCGCTGCGGCTTCAGGAAGCGCACGGGGGCCAGGTGACGGTGCTCACCATGGGTCCGGAGAAGGCGGCCGAGTCGATCCGCAAGGCGCTGTCCATGGGAGCCGACGCGGGCATCCACCTCCTGGATCCCAGTCTGCACGGCTCGTGCGCGGTATCCACCTCCTACGCCATCGCGCAGGCACTGGGCACCATCGAGTGGGACCTCGTGCTCCTCGGGTCGGAGTCGACCGACGCACGCATGAGCGTGCTCCCGGCGATGCTGGCGGAGCGGCTCGGCGCCGCCCAGCTCACCTACGCCCGCAAGGTCGACGTCACCGACGGCACGGTCCGCATCGAACGGCTCACCGATGCCGGCTACGACGTCGTGGAGGGACACACGCCCGCCGTCGTCAGCGTCGTGGAGAAGATCAACGAGCCGCGCTACCCCTCGTTCAAGGGGATCATGGCGGCCAAGAAGAAGCCGGTCACCACGCTGTCGGTCGCCGATGCCGGAATCGACCCGGCCCGGGTCGGTCTCGCCGCCGCGACGAGCGTCGTCGAGGACTTCACGGTACGGCCCCCGAAGACTGCCGGCCAGGTGGTGACCGACGAAGGCGACGGTGGGATCAAGCTCGCTGACTTCCTGGCCGCCCAGAAGCTCCTCTGATCCCGACGAAGGAACGATCCATGGCAGAGATCTTGGTGCTCGTCGACCACGTCGACGGCACGCCGAAGAAGGTCACCTACGAGCTGCTCACGTTGGCCCGCCGCCTCGGCGAGCCCAGCGCCGTCTTCATCGGCCAGGGCTACGACAACGCCAAGGCAAAGCTCGCCGAATACGGCGCGAACCGCGTCTACCTCGCCGCGGACGCGGACCTGGAGAGCTACCTCGTCGCCCCGCAGGTCGAAGTGCTTGCGGAGCTCCTCGCGACCCGGGCCCCGGCCGCGGTGCTGCTCGCCTCGACGAGCGAGGGCAAGGAGATCGCCGGTCGGCTCGCGGTTCGTACCGGTTCCGGCGTCCTCACCGACGCCGTCGATGTGTCCGACGCTTTCGTCGCCGAGCAGTCCATCTTCGGGGGTGGGGTCGTCGTGCGCTCGAAGGTGGTCACCGGGACGCCCATCATCACGGTCCGGCCGAACGCGACGGCTGCAGTGGCGGCTCCGGCCAGCCCGAGCGAGGAACAGGTAGGCCTCACCCTTTCCGACGCCGCGCGGCGCGCGACCGTCCGCGACCGGGTCACGGAGAAGCGTGGCGGGCGGCCGGAGCTCACCGAGGCCTCGATCGTGGTGTCCGGCGGCCGCGGCCTGGGCGCGGCCGAGAACTTCGCGCTGGTGGAAAGACTCGCGGATGCGCTGGGCGCGGCGGTAGGGGCCTCGCGGGCCGCGACCGATGCCGGCTGGTACCCCCATCAGAACCAGGTCGGCCAGACGGGCAAGACCGTGTCGCCGAACCTCTACGTGGCCGTCGGCATCTCCGGTGCCATTCAGCACCGGGCCGGGATGCAGACGTCGAAGACCATCGTCGCCATCAACAAGGATGCCGAGGCCCCGATCTTCGAACTCGCCGACTTCGGAGTCGTGGGCGACCTGTTCCGCGTCGTTCCGCAGCTGACCGAGGAAGTCGAGAAGCGCAAGGCCTGACCGGCTTGCAGTGGTGCGTCGCGGACGGGACGGCCAGCCGGCCCCGTAGGGTGGCGAGCCATGGCCACCTGGGACACCCAACCGGTCGCGGTCCGCAGCCGACGGCAGGACGCCGCCGTACGCAACCAGATTCGGCACGGTATCGGTCCGTTCTCGCCGTATTGGAGGGGGCGGTTCCGAGCCCTCGGCATCAGCGCGAGCACGGTCTGTTCGGTCGACGACCTCGCCCGGCTGCCGGCTGTGGGCGAGCGGGACGTCTCGCCGGACGGGGATCCCGGCGGGATGGCGGCCCTGGTGCTGCAGGCCTCGGAAGCCGGCTACGCGCTGCACGGGGCCGGGCCCATGGTGCGCCGCGCGCTGCTCCGGCGGCTCGTCGACCGGGATGCGTATCGACGCGTCGTCGAGATGGACACCCGCCCGACGACGTTCACCTTCACCGGCCTGGGCTTCCAGTACCCGATCGCCTCGACCCGCGGCGACCTCGATCTCATCGCTCGTGCCGGTCGGCGGCTGTGGGAGGTACTGGGCCTCGGCCCGGACGACGTTCTCGTCGTGGCGACGCCGCCCGGGGCCACCGGCGAGAACCTCGCCCTGTCCTACGCGGCACTGGCCTCGGGCGCGGACGCCGCGGTCGTCGCGGCGACGCTGCGGTTGGTGCCCGCCCGCGTCCTTGCGGCACCGGCGGCCGCAGCGGCTGACCTGATCGACGACCTCGCCGAGGCCGGGGTGGACCTGTCCGCCGTCCACACGCTGCTGCTCGTCGGCGCACCCAGCGAGCCCGAGCGGCGTGCGGCCGTTGCGGCGATCACCGCAGTGACGCCAGCCGCCGTCGTCCTCGCCGTGCACGCGCCCGCCGGGGCGCGGGTGCTCTGGGGCGAATGCCGGGCCTCGGCCGGCCGCCCTGTGGGTTACCACACCTACCCCGACCTCGAGGTCGTCCAGGACGTCGCGCCCGACACCGGCGAGGTGCACCGCGAGGGCCCGGCCGAGCCCGTCGTGACCCAGCTGCGGTTCCGGGGGAGTGCCTTGGTGCGCTGGCGGACGGGCGACGTCGCGGCCGGTCCGGTCGACGCCGCACCGTGCCCCGCATGTCGGCGAACGCTGCCCCGCGTCCCGTCGCAGCTGCGCCGGGCTGCCCTGGTGCCGTCGCTGGGACCGGTCGGCGGCGCGGTGGATCTGCGGGCCGTCGCGGGGGCCCTGTTCGGCCGCCCGGACCTGCTCGACTGGCGCATCGAGATCGGCACCCGCAGCCGTGACGATCGGACCCAGCTCGTCGTGCACTACCTGACGGAGGCGGATCCGGCCGAGGCTGCTGTGCGCGCGGCCGCAGACATCAAGCTCGCGGCCGGGACGTTCCCCGCCCAGCTCGTCGCCGCCGAGCAGGGGGAGCTTCCCCGTGCGGATGGCGCGCTGGGCGCTCGCTTCGTCCTGCGGCGCTGACCGGCTGCCTCCTGCGGCGCCGACCCGCCGCGTCCGCCGCCGGTTAGGCTGGTCGAGATGGCATACCTCGATCATGCGGCGACGACACCGATGCTACCTGCGGCCCTCGAGGCGATGGCCGCCCAGCTCGGGGGCGTCGGCAACGCGTCGTCCCTGCACTCCGCAGGACGGCTGGCGCGGCGCGTCGTGGAGGAGTCTCGGGAGACGTTGGCCGCTGCCTTGGGTGCCCGGCCCGGAGACGTGGTGTTCACCTCCGGCGGCACCGAGAGTGACAACCTCGCCATCAAGGGCCTGTACTGGGCCCGACGTGCTGCTGACCCGGCACGGATCCGGATCCTGGCCAGCGCGGTGGAACACCACGCCGTCCTGGACGCAGTGCTGTGGCTCGTGGAGCACGAGGGCGCCGACGTGACCTGGTTGCCGGTCGACACCGTCGGGCGCGTGGACCCGGAGGAGCTGCGGTCGGCGATCGGCCCCGATGTCGCTCTCGTCAGCGTGATGTGGGCCAACAACGAGGTGGGCACGATCCAGCCGGTCGCGCAGCTCGCGGACATCGCCCAGGAGCACGGCGTCCCCATGCACACCGATGCCGTGCAGGCGGTGGGTCAGGTCCCGGTCGACTTCGCCGCCAGCGGCGTGGCCGCCCTGAGCCTGGCCGGGCACAAGTTCGGCGGACCGTTCGGGGCCGGAGCGCTGGTCCTGGGCCGGGAGGTGGCCTGCACGTCGCTGCTGCACGGCGGCGGTCAGGAACGCGATGTGCGCTCCGGGACCTTCGACGTTCCCGCCCTGGCCGGGCTGGCTGCGGCCAGTCAGCACGCAGCCGACCAGCAGGGCGCGCTTGCCGAGCGGCTCGCGGCCCTGCGCGACGATCTGATCGACCGCGTCCTGGGCGCGGTGCCGGACGCCGTGCTCAACGGCGAGCCGAGCCTGGATGCGGCAGTCCGGCTGCCCGGTAATGCGCACTTCTCCTTTCCCGGGTGCGAGGGAGACGCCCTGCTCATGCTGCTGGACGCGCGCGGGATCGCCTGCTCGACCGGGTCGGCCTGCAGCGCCGGCGTGGCGCGCCCGAGCCATGTGCTCCTCGCCATGGGGCACGACGAGGCTCGGGCCAGGGCTTCGTTGCGGTTCAGCCTGGGCCATTCCTCGGGTCCGGCCGATGTCGACGCACTCGTCGAGGCGATCGCGCCGTCGGTCGAGCGGGCTCGGCTGGCGAGCCGGCGGTCCCGATGATGCTCTGCTGCCCGACGGGGAACCGGGCGTGAAGGTGCTGGCCGCGTTGTCCGGGGGGGTGGATTCCGCGGTTGCCGCCGCCCGTGCTGTTGACGCCGGACACGACGTGACCGGGGTGCATCTCGCGCTGGCCAGCGACCCGGCGATGAGCCGGAACGGCGCCCGCGGCTGCTGCTCCCTCGAGGACGCGCGGGACGCCCGCCGGGCCGCGGACCGCATGGGGGTCCCCTTCTACGTGTGGGACCTGGCGGATCGCTTCCGGGCCGAGGTCGTGGATGACTTCGTCGCCGAGTACGCGGCCGGTCACACCCCCAACCCGTGCCTGCGCTGCAACGAGCGGATCAAGTTCGCCGCGGTCCTCGACCGGGCCCTCGCCCTGGGCTTCGACGCCGTCGTCACCGGTCACTACGCACGGCTGGTGGGGGGCTTGCTGCACCGCGCTGTCGACCCGGCGAAGGACCAGTCCTACGTGCTCGCGGTGCTCACCGCGGACCAGCTGGCCCATGCGCTCTTCCCGATCGGCGACTCGCTGAAGGCCGCCGTCCGGGCCGAGGCCCGGGAGCGCGCGCTGCTCGTCGCGGACAAGCCGGACAGCCACGACGTGTGTTTCATCCCGGACGGGGACACCGCGGGCTGGCTGCGCCGACGTCTCGGCGCTCACCCGGGCGCGGTGGTCGACGCGGAGACGGGGGACATCCTCGGCCATCACGACGGGGCCTACGCGTTCACCGTCGGCCAGCGCCGTGGGCTGGCCATCGAGCGGCCGTCCCCGGACGGCCGTCCCCGCTACGTCGTCGACGTCGACGTCGTCTCCGCGCGGCTCGCGGTCGGCCCGGCGAGCGCCCTCGACGTCGACGTCATCGAGGGGGACCGGCTGCGCTGGTGCGGCCCCGTGCCCACACTGCCCGCCCGCTGCCTCGCTCAGGTCCGCGCTCACGGGGAGGCCGTGCCCGCGACGGCGACGGTGCTCGCTGACGGGCTCCGGGTGGAGTTGCAGCGTCCGGTCCGTGCCGTCGCGCCGGGGCAGGCGGTGGTCCTGTACTCCGAGGACCGGGTGCTCGGCTCCGCGACGGTGACGTGGCGCGGCAGCACTAGGCTGGCGCTATGAGCGAGCGCATCACGTTGACCGACTTGGATGTCATCTCGCGGTTCAGTCTTGCCGTGCGCAGCGCGACGGCCGACCGGGACGAGGTCATCGAGGCACTCGAAGCCGACCTGGCCTGGCTCCGCAGCGCCGCCAAGCCGGTGCGCGGGGCAGGCACCCCGGCCCGCTCGGCGGCGGCTGCTCCCCGGGTGAGCGCGCGGGGGACGGCGCGCGCGCCAGGCGGCCGGGCCGGTCGCGGCCGCTGACCGATGGCCGAGACGCACGTCCCGTGGCCGGCGGGGGCTGCGACCGGGATCGGGTCGCTGCCGGGCCGGGACCCGGGGGAGGCTCTCCGGTTCGTCGCCGAAGAGCTGCCGGACCTGCCGCATCTGCCCGAGCTACCCGACCGGGGCCCCGGCGCTGATCTCACCGGCCGTGGTGGCGCGCTCCTCGCCGGGATGCACGTCGACCTCCAACCGTCCGGTTGGCGCCTGGTGCCGCGGTCCGGCGCCGACGAGCGACGGGCGGTCGACCTGCTGGCCCGCGACCTCGACGCCTTTGAGTCGGGCCTGGCGGACTTCGACGGTGTGGTCAAGATCCAGGTCGTCGGCCCGCTGACGCTCGCGGCGAGCCTGCAGCTCCCCCGGGGCGGACCGGTCCTTGCCGACCAGGGTGCGCGGAGGGACCTGGCCGAAGCGCTCGCTGCCGGTGTCGGCACCCACTGTGCCGAGGTGCGTCGCCGGCTACCGCGAGCCGCGACGGTGCTCCTGCAGCTGGACGAGCCGCTGCTGCCGGCGGTACTCGCCGGTCGGGTGCCGACGGCGAGTGGGTTCGGTGCCGTCGGGCCGCTCGAGGAGTTCCGGGCGAGATCGCTGCTGGGCGACGTCGTGACCGCCGCCGATGTCCCGGTGGTCGTGCACTGTTGTGCGGCCGCACCGCCGCTGCCGCTCATCGTCGCTGCGGGCGCGCGTGCCCTCTCGGTAGACGCAGCGATGCTCTCGCAACGTGACGACGAGGCACTCGGTGCCGCGATCGAGGCCGGGGTCGGGCTGTGGCTCGGGCTCGTTCCCGCCCTGGGCCCCGGGGTAGCACCGACGGTGGCGCGCATCGTCGCGCCCGCCCGGTCGCTGTGGCGTCGGCTCGGCCTTCCCGCGGAGCGGCTGGCGACCCACGTCGTCGTGACTCCGGCCTGCGGCCTGGCCGGCGCGTCGCCCGGCTGGGTGCACACGGCGCTGCGACTGTCCCGGCAGGCCGGCCGGGTACTTGCCGACGCGCCGCAGGACGTGCACGGATGAACGACCCGGCCCCGCGAGCGGCTCGCGACCGCCACCGCGCGCTCGCCGAGGAGATCGAGGAGCACGCCTACCGGTATTACGTTCTCGACGCACCGTCGACGTCCGACCAGCAGTACGACGCCCTGCTCCGCGAGCTGGGAGAGCTCGAGGAGCGCTACCCGGCGCTGCGGACCCCCGACTCCCCGACCCAGAGAGTCCTCGGCGCGCCGTCGACGACGTTCGCCCCGGTGAGCCACCTCGAGCGGCTCATGAGCCTGGACAACGCCTTCAGCGACGAGGATCTCGACGCCTGGGTGCAGCGGGTCGAACGCGCGGTGGGACCGGTCTCCTCCTACCTGTGCGAGCTGAAGATCGACGGACTTGCGGTCGCGCTCGTCTACGAGCAGGGCCGTCTCGTCCG
>Ga0307373_10015232_pt1 | contig 10482 bp, 8 predicted proteins | sample OX2MG_FD_202534 | JGI IMG/M metagenome (GOLD analysis project Ga0307373, IMG submission 202534) | Soil microbial communities from Risofladan, Vaasa, Finland - OX-2 | ecosystem: Environmental > Terrestrial > Soil > Coastal area > Acid sulfate soil | place: Finland: Risofladan, Vaasa | collected...
TGCGCCACAGCTTCGCGACGCATCTCCTCGACGGCGGGGCCGACCTGCGGATCGTCCAGGAGCTCCTCGGCCATGCCAGCCTCGCGACGACGCAGATCTACACCCACGTCTCGCCGACGCGGCTCCGGGCGGCGTACGAGGCGAGTCACCCGAGAGCGAGGATCGATCCCGCCGCGGCGCCCGGCTCCACGCGGTGACCGGCGGGAGTGGTCGAACGCTCGCGCGGGCCGGCCTCATCGTCACCGCGGCGTATCTCGCCTCGCGCGGCCTGGGCTGGGTCCGCCTCGCCGTCATCGGTACGACGTTCGGGGCTGGTGCCGACCTCGACAGCTTCTTCGCGGCGTTCCGGATCCCGGACTTCATCTTCCAGCTTGTCGCAGCCGGCGCCCTGAGCTCGGCGCTCATCCCGATCCTCGCCAGCCTCACTGCATCCGAGGAGGACGAGCGAGCGTGGCGGGTCGCATCGACCGTCACGAACCTCATGGTCGGCACGCTTGCGATCCTCGCCGCGCTCGTCTGGCTGGCGGCGCCGCTGCTCGTCCCGATCATCGCGCCCGGATTCGATCCCGTCCGCAGCGAGCGGACGATCGAGTTGACCCGGATCCTCGTCCTGAGTCCGCTCCTCCTCGCCCTGGCCGCCCTGGCGACGAGCGTCCTCAACGCGCGCGGCCGGTTCGCAGTGGCGGCCTTCGCCCCGCTCGCCTACAACGGCGCGATCATCCTTGCGGCCGTCTTCCTCACGCCGATGCTCGGCGTCGCCGCGCTCGCGGTCGGGGTGGTCGTCGGCGCCGCGCTGAATTTCCTCGTCCAGGTCGTGCCGCTCAACGCGGTGGGTTTCCGCTGGCGACCGCGGATCGACCTCGACGACCGTGAGGCGCGACAGGCCCTGATCCTCCTCGCCCCACGGGCCCTCGGGCTCGCGGCGAGCCAGCTCACGTTCATCGTCGCGACCAGCCTCGCCTCAGGGCTGCCCGTGGGTTCGCTCGCCGCGTTCTCGATCGCCTTCAGTGTCTTCCAGATCCCCTATGGAGTGATCGGCGTGCCGATCGGGATCGTCGCCCTGCCGACGCTGGCGACCGAGCTCGCCCGGGGCGACGTGCGCCGGTTCGGCGATCTCGTCACGCGAGCGTCGCGGCTGGTGATCTTCGTCATGCTCCCGCTCGCCGCGCTCGGGATGGTCATGCGGGTGCAGGTCCTCGAGCTGTTGTTCGACTACGGCAAGTTCACGGACCAGGCGATCGCGCGGACCGCGACGTCGCTCCTCATCCTGCTGCTCGCCCTGCCGACCGAGTCGCTCATCGGGATCGTCGCCCGAGCCTTCTACGCGATGCGTGACACGAGGACGCCGGTCGTCGCGGCCGTCGTTGCCGTGGTCATCAATACGGTGTTCGCCGTCGCCACGGTCGGTCCGCTCGGGATCGAGGGGATCGCCCTCGGGATCGTCCTCGGCTCGCTTGCCGAGGCGGGCTTCCTGCTCATCGTCCTCGCTCGCCGGACGACCGAGTTCTCGCTCCTGCCGATCGTCCGCCTCTCCATCCCGGCTGCTGTGGGCGCCGCGGCGGCGGCGGGTGTCGGGATCGCGGTCCTCGACGCGTTCGCCGCGGTCGCGGGTCGGGAAACGTCGAAGGTCGCGGTCCTCGTGGTGCTCGTCGTCGCCACCGCCCTGGGAGGAATGGCGTACATCGCGCTCAGTCGACTCTTCCGGATCCCCGAATTGGGATCGCTCGGCGGCCTTATCCGATCTGCGATCCGCACGCCAGAGTCGGTCGCGTGAGCGATCTCGGCGCATCCGACGCTGCCGCCTGGGACGCGTTCGTCGCCGGGCTGCCGCTTGCGACGTATCTGCAGCTGAGCGCCTGGGCGCGGGTGAAGGCGGCCAACGGCTGGCGCGCTCAGCGGGTCATCAGCGGGCCGGGTGCCACGGCGTCGGACGCGAGCGCGACGGCGCTCGTCGGGGCGCAGGTCCTGCTGCGGCGCCCCCGCGGCGTGCCGTGGGCGTTCGGGTATGCACCGCGCGGTCCGCTCGCCGCCCGCCTCGGCGGCGCGTCCCTCGCCGTGTGGACCGACACGCTCCGCCGCGAACGCTGGCCGGACCGGGTGAGCCACGTCCGGATCGATCCGGAGATCGAATCGGGTGGACCGCTCGACATCGACGGCGGCTTCGGCGAGGCGCTCCGGGCGACGGGCTGGCGTGCCGCGCCGGAGGTCCAGCCGCACGTCACCCGGATCGTCGACCTGCGGCCGGACGAGGCGGCGCTCTGGTCGGACCTCCGCGCAAAGTGGCGCCAGTACGTCCGTCAGGCGGAGCGCGCCGGCGTGCGGGTCGTCGATGGGGACGCTTCGCGGCTCGACGAATTCCACGCGGTGATGCGCGAGACCGCGCAAAGGGCGGGGACGCGCATCCGGGCGCGCTCGGCGTACGCCGACGTGTGGCACGCGTTCGCTCCGATCGGTGGGGCGCGACTGCTGTTTGCCGACGCGCCGGACGGATCGGCCCGCGCGGTGCTCTTCCTGCTGCGGGTCGGGGACCGGGTCGTCGAGCCCTACGGCGGGATGACCGCGGCCGGTGGCGCGGACCGCGCGAATTATCTCGTCAAGTGGGAGGCGATCCGGTCGAGCCGGGCGGCCGGTGCGACGTCGTACGACATGTGGGGGCTCGTCCATCCGGGGATCCGCCAGTTCAAGGCGGGCTTCGGCGGACGCGAGATCGAGCTCATCGGCGCGTTCGACCTGCCGCTCGATCGGTTGGGCTGGGCGACCTATCGCCTTGCCGAGCGGGTCCGCGATCGGCGCGCGCGGCCACCCGGATGAGCGCACCGGTCCGCGACGCGACGTCGGCGGAGCTGCTCGACTGGGATGCCCGGACAGTCGACGCGCCCGGCGGCAACGTGTACCAGTCGCTCGCCTGGGCGCGGCAGCGGGAGCGCCTGGGCTGGAGACCTCACTACTTCGTGTTCGCCGACGGCGGGCGCCTCCTGGCCATCGAGCGGCCGTGGCCGTGGATCGGTGGCGCCGGTGCCTATGTCCCGCGCGGACCGGTCGTCGGCGACGGATCGGTGCGGGCCGCCGCGGACCGCCTCGCCGCCGCCGCGACGTACCTCGCCGACCGCGGGGTCGATGTCGTCGCGAGCGACGCCGAGATCGAGGCGTCGACCGGCTATGGCGGATTCATCGAGGCGCGGGGGTTCCGGCCCATCGAGGAGGTCCAGCCGTCGCGCCACCGCGTCGCCCTGCGCTTGCCGGCTGGGACGACCGAGGAGGCAGCCTTCATGGCCACGGCGGCATCCGTCCGGCAGCGCGTGCGTCACGCCGAACGGGCGGGTCTGCGGGTTGTCCGCTGGGACGCGCGGAGCGGCGGCGGCGAGGACGCGACGGTGGGAGCCGGGTTCGAGGCGCCAGCGGCGGCTGCCCTCGGCGACCCGAGTCGCATCGCGTTCGATCGGTTCTACGACCTGCTCGTCGCGACCGCGCACCGACGACATTTCGGGCTCGCGGCCCGCGGCCCCTTCGTGGACTGGTCGACGAGTGCGCTCGGCGCCGGCCACGTCGTGCTGCTCGAGGTCCTCGACCCGGCAGGAACCCTGCTCGGCGCGGCGACGTTCTACCGGCACGGCGGCCGGTTGACCTACTCGCATTCGGGCGATCGGGCGGACCTCCGGCGCGAGCACCCGGGCGTCATCCACCTTCTCCTCTGGCGCGCCATCCAGCTCGCCATCCGCGACGGCATGGTCGAGGTCGACCTCGCCGGGGTGGACGTCGCCGGGCGGCGCCGCGAACCGCGGGAAGGGGAGGAGATGTACGGCCTGTACGCGTTCAAGCGCTCGTTCGGCGCCGAATGGGTGGAGCTCGTCGGGAACCACGAATGGGTCGCCCACCCGTGGCGCTACCTGCTCGGTCGTGTGAGCGGCAGACTCGCTGCGGCCGGCGGCAGCATCGCCGGGCGGATGGGCCGACGGTGACGAACGACGCCAATGCCGACACCCATGCCGGGATCCTGCGCGCTGCGTCGAGCGACGAGCTCGCGGCGGCGCTCGCGGCGGCCGAGCCGCGGGAGGCCCGGCCGCTCGGTCCGCTCATCGAGCGGCTGGCGGCCCTCGGGTCACTCGGCCTCCGTGGTGTCCGATCCGGCGGCCGGCCGATCGGGACGGCGGCCCTTGCGGCCACCTTCGTGGCGGGAATCGCCTACGATTCACGGCGGGTCCGCCCGGGCTCGGTCTTCGTGGCGGTGACCGGCGCCCACGCCGACGGCCACGACTTCGTGGAGGCAGCCGGTCGCGCCGGCGCCGTCGCCGCCATCGTCGAACGCCCGTTCCCCAAGGATCCCATCCCGCAGATCGTCGTTGGCCGCTCGCTGCGCGCCCTCGCCACGGCCGCCGCGTGGTGGTACGGCGACCCGAGCCGCTCCCTGCCGGTGGTCGGTATCACCGGCACGGACGGCAAGACGACGACGTCGCTGCTCGCTGCGGCAGCGCTCGGGGCGGCCGGGCTGCGGACCGGTCTCGTGGGCACGGTCGAGACCCACCTTGCCGGGCTGCGGGTGGCGAACGAGGCGCATGTCACGACGCCCGAGGCGCCCGAGCTCCAGGGGCTCCTCCGGGCGATGGTCGACGGCGGCGATGCGGCGGCGGTGATCGAGACGACGTCGCACGCGCTCGCCCTCGATCGGGTCGCGGAGGTTGCGTACGACGCGGCGATCTTCACCAACCTCAGCCATGAGCACCTCGACCTCCACGGCTCGTTCGAGGCGTATCTGGCCGCGAAGCTGTCGCTCTTCGAGCGCCTCGCCGAGCGGACGCCGCAGCTCCGGCCGCGAGCCGGCATCGTGAATCGCGACGATCCCGCCGCCGCGCTGTTCGAGGCGGTGACCCGCGAGGCCGGTGCCCGCCTCGTTACCTACGGCTCGGATCCGTCCGCCGACGTCAGGGCGACGCGGGTGACCGAGGACCAGCGAGGCCTCCAGGTCCACCTCGCGACGCCGCGCGGCGAGGCGGACCTCGCCCTGCGCCTGGCCGGCCGTTTCAACGTCCTCAACGCGCTCGCCGTCATCGCCCTCGGCGAAGCCTGGGAACTCGATCCACTCGCGATCCGTGCCGGACTCGAGACGCTGCCGGGGGTGCCCGGACGGATGGAGCGAGTGGACGTCGGGCAGCCCTTCGGGGCGATCGTCGACTACGCCCACAGTCCGGCGTCGTTGGCCACGGTGCTCGACCTCCTCGCCCCGGTCGCCGCCGCTCGCGGAGGCGAGCTCATCGTCGTCTTCGGCTCGGCCGGCGAGCGTGACGTCGAGAAGCGCCGCATCATGGGCCGCATCGCCGGTGAACGGTGCCGCCTCGTGGTCGTCACGGACGAGGATCCGCGAGGCGAGGACGGCGACGCGATCCTCGAGGAGATCGCCCGCGGGGCGGAGGACGCCGGTCGGCGCCGCGACCGCGACCTGTTCCTCATCGGCGACCGCGCGGCCGCCATCGCTACGGCCGTGGAACGGGCACGTCCGGGCGACGTCGTCCTGTTCGCCGGCAAAGGCCACGAGCGATCGATCATCGGTCCGGATGCGCCGCGGCCGTGGGACGAACGCGCCGCAGTCGTCGCCGCCCTCGCCCTGCTCGGCTACCGAGCCTGACGTGCGGGGCTGTCTCCTGCGGCTGCTCATCTGGCCGGTCCTCCTCCTCGTGGTCGCCTGGTTCGGGCTCCCGCCGCTCGCCTCCGCTGCGATCTCGGCGGGCCTCGGGGCGGCTGGTTTCCACGCGTCCGCCGAGACGGTCGACGTCATCGCCGATCCGCCACTGAAGCTCCTCGTGCTGCGCGCCGACCAGGTCCATCTCCGGGCGAGTCGGGCGACGTTCCGCGGGTTGACCCTCGCCGGCGTGGACCTCACGGTCACCAAGCTTTCCGTACTCGAGCGGTCGGCCGGGACCATCGATGGAACGCTGACCGGGGTCACGGTTCCCAACGCAGATGGTGGGTCGATCTCGGTGGCGACGATCGGCGTCTCCGGCTCCGGCGCCGTCAGGAACGTCGCCGTGCGCCTCGGGATCGACCTCCGGGAGGTCGAGACGCTGGCCGCGGCGGCGCTCGGCGCCCCGGCCGGTTCGATCGCGACGGTCACCCTCGCCGGCCCGGACCGGGCGACGATCGTCGTCGCTGGCAGCGTCGTCGCCGGTCGACTCCTCGTCGATGCCACTGGCGCACTCGTCTTCCGACCTGCGCACGCCACCGCGGGGATCGGGACGAGCCTCGTCCTGGCCCGACCAGACCCGGCCACGCCGATCCGCCTGACCGGCGTCGTCGCCGATCCGGCCGGCCTCACCGTCGAGGGAGCGCTGGACCTGTCGCTGTTCGGCGGCTGATCGCCGTCCGGCGGCTGATCGCGGCGGGCGCGTCGCCGACCCACTGCTATCCTTGGGGCACATGGCCATCGAACCGGCCGCCTCCTCGTCGGAGGCAGCCCAGCACGAGTCGACCGGCGTCCCTCCGACCGTCGCCCCCCCGACCGTCGCGCCGCGGCGGACCACGAACGGGCGGGCGCGGCGTTCCGTGGAGCGGGCACCTTCGTCGGCCAGGCCGTCGGGCTCGCTCGTGCAGCTTCGCGCGGAGCTCCTCGACGCGGTCCGCCGGAATCACCCCGACGCTCAGCTCCTCGTCGTGGAGCAGGCCTTCGACCTCGCCGTCGATGCCCATGCGGACCAGCGCCGCGCCTCGGGCGAGCCGTACGTCACCCACCCGATCGCGGCTGCCCGGATCGTCGCCGATCTCGGCATCGATCCCACCGCGGTCGCCGCCGCACTTCTTCACGACGTGCCTGAGGACACCGAGTACAGCCTCCTCGACATCGAGGAGCGTTTCGGCGCGGACGTCGCGCGGCTCGTCGACGGCGTCACGAAGCTCAGCAAGTTCAGCACCCATACGCACGAGCAGCAGCAGGCCGAGAACATCCGCAAGATGTTCCTCGCGATGGCGGAGGACATCCGGGTCGTCCTCATCAAGCTCGCGGACCGCCTCCACAACATGCGCACGCTGGCGGCCTTGCCGGCCGAGAAACAGCAGCGGATCGCCCGCCAGACGATGGAGATCTACGCGCCCCTGGCGGAACGTCTCGGTATCTGGCAGATGAAGTGGGAGCTCGAGGACCTCGCCTTCAAGACGCTCGAGCCGGAGGCCTTCCGCGACCTCGCCCGCCTGCTCGACACGCGCCGGCGGAGCCGCGAGACGTACATCGAGCGGGCGATCGAGGCGCTTCGGCCGGAGCTCGCCAAAGCCGGCATCGAGGCGGAGCTCCAGGGCCGCCCCAAGCACCTCTACAGCATCCACAAGAAGATGCTCCGCAAGGGTGCCGAGTTCGGCGAGATCTACGACGTGTACGCGATCCGCCTCCTCGTCGCCGAGCTGAAGGACTGCTACGCCGCCCTCGGCGTCGTCCATTCGCTATGGCGGCCCATCCCGGGCCAGTTCGACGACTACATCGCGGTCCCCAAGAACAACCTCTACCAGAGCCTCCACACCGCGGTGATCGCCCTCGACGGCAAGCCGCTCGAGATCCAGATCCGGACCCACCAGATGCACCAGGTGAGCGAGGTGGGGATCGCGGCCCACTGGCGCTACAAGGAGGGCAGCCGTTCGGACCGCGAGTACGACGCGAAGCTCGCCTGGCTGCGCCAGCTCATGGACTGGCAGCGCGATGTGGCGGACGCGACCGAGTTCGTGGAGGGCATCAAGCTCGACATCTTCCAGGACCAGGTCTTCGTCTTCACCCCGCGCGGCGACGTCAAGGACCTGCCCGCCGGAGCGACGCCGCTCGACTTCGCCTACCGGATCCACACGGACGTCGGCCACCGGACGATCGGGGCCAAGGTGAACAACCGGCTCGTGCCGCTCGACTACCGGCTGAAGAACGGCGACATCGTGGAGATCGTCACGACGAAGGCCGAGCACGGTCCGTCGCGCGACTGGATCAACATCGTCCGGACGACCCACGCCCGCGAGAAGATCCGATCGTGGTTCAAGCGCCAGGAGCGCGACGACAACATCGTCCACGGTCGCGAATCGCTGGAGCGCGAGCTCCGACGCCTCGCCCGGACCTCCATCCAGGCGATCGGGCTCGACCGCGTCGCCGAGATGGCCAAGGCCTACGGCCACGAGACGATCGACGACTTCTATGCCGCGATCGGCTACGGCGCGATCAACGCCCAGCAGGTCGTCACGCGCCTCGGCGTCGTCGACGATGCGGAGCTCCACGTCCCGGCGGTCGCCCCACCGTCGCTGCCGGTGCGGACGGGTGGCGTCCGGGTCAAGGGCGTCGGCGACCTGCTCGTCAGGTTCGGTAAATGCTGCCACCCGATCCCGGGCGACCCGATCACCGGGTTCATCACCCGCGGCAAGGGCGTGACGGTCCACCTCGCGACGTGCCCCACCGTGGTCAACGAGCGCGAGGTCAGCCGCCTCATCGAGGTCGAGTGGGAGGCCGCCCCCACCCAGACCTACCCGATCGCGATCCGGGTGGAGGCGTACGACCGGACCGGGCTCCTGTCCGACATCACCCAGGTGGTCGCCGAGAACAAGGTGAACATCCTCGCCGCCTCGGTGAACGTATCACCCGATCACACCGCGATCGTCACCGCCACCCTACAGGTCGCGTCCGTCGCCCAGCTCGCCCGGGTCATGGGCCGGATCGAGCAGCTCAAGGACGTCATCTCGGTCCAACGCGACCTCGGGTAGGGCCAACCGACCAGTTGACGGGTCGACTGGCCAGTGGGAGACTCCGACTGTCGCACTTTCTGACCGGAGCCAACGATGACACTTACCCGCGTCCGCCCGAAGGGCCAGATCACCATCCCCGAGGAGGTCCGGCGCGCCCTCCGCCTCGAGGAGGGCGACCTGGTGGAGGTGGCGATCGAGGACGGCTCGATCGTCCTCCGCCCGAAGCGACTGATCGAGGCGTCCCAGGCATGGTTCTGGACCGATGCCTGGCAGGCCGGCGAACGGGAGGCCAGTGCCGATATCGACGCCGGCTCGGTGACGCGCTACGAGTCCGGCGGCGAGCTCCTCCGCTCGCTTGAATGATCCGTGCCGACGTACGAGCGGACCGGCAGGTTCGACCGTGACCTGGCCGCGCTCGATGCCGCGGAACGCGCACGCTTTCGTGAAGCCGTCCGCAGGTTCGTCGGCGACCTCGCCGGTGGGACATTCCGTCCCGGACTGCGGGTTCGCGGCGTGGAGGGTGCGCCGGGAATCTTCGAGATGACCTGGGCGCCGAACGGTCGGGCGACGTTTCAATACGGGCCGAGCCGCGGATCGGGGCCGCACGTGATCTGGCGGCGTGTCGGCACCCACGACATCTTCGGGGAGCCATGAACCGGTGACCCACCGTGTCGTCCGCGAGCGGATCGATCCGCGCCTGACCGCATCGCTCTTCGCCAACTACCGCAACGCCACCGACGCGATCCTCGAGCTCGTCGACAATGCGGTCGACTCGCGTCTGCCGGGTCGAGCGCTCCGCGTCGACCTCACGATCCGGCCGGCGTCGATCGTGATGCTCGCGGTGGGCGGGACCGGCATGAGTCCCTCCGACCTCGAGCGCGACTACCTGCGCTGGGGCGGCTCGCGCAAGCGGACCGGCGAACGGATCGGCCGCTACGGGCAAGGCGGCAAGGCGGCCATCGGACACCTCGGCAACCGCTTCGCGATCGTGGCTTCGCCGGGCGGTGACGAGCGGGCATACGAGTTCGAGGACGATGCGTACCGCGACCGCAGCCGCCTGCGCACGTACGACCTGCGCGAGCGGGCGAAGCCGGTCGCGGCCGACCTCGGGTATGTCCGGATCGAGATCGGCGAGGTGGATCGCACCGTCGATCCGCGCCGGCTCGGAGCCAGGCTGGCGGAGGTCTACCGCCCGCTGCTCGGGACTGGCGAGCTGATCGTCTCGGTCAATCGGGGACCGGTGACGCCGGTGCCGTGGCTCGTGGAGGAGCGGCACGACTTCAACGTCAGGGGTGGGGGCCGGATGGTCGGCGGCTGGTATGGACTGCTTCCAGACCCGCCGCCTCCGTCGATCGAACCGGGCATCCGTCTCTACCACCTGGGCCGACTGGTGGGCGCTCCGGACTGGCTCGGCCATCCCGGTCCGGCGCTCCATCCGGGCCTCAACCGGCTCGTCGGCGAGGTGGAGCTGCCGCACGTTCCGGTCACGATGAACAAGACGGACGTGGATCGCGACAGCGCCGAATGGCTCGCGGTCGAGGCCCGCCTCCATCGGCTGGTCGCCCCGCTCGTGCGGCGCCTGGCCCGGGAGGGCGCGACCGCCGTGAACCCGAGTGCCCTGCGCACCGCCGACCAGGTTCGCCGGATCCTCGCCCGGGCCCTGCGGCTGCTCGAGTCGGGGAAACTGTTCGAGAGCGACGCGGGGTCGGGCGGGTCCGGGTCGAACGGCCAGCTGACGCTCGGTGACAGCGTGACGGCGACTCCCGAGGGCGAGCAGGCTGAGCCGGC
>Ga0307373_10015234_pt1 | contig 10481 bp, 6 predicted proteins | sample OX2MG_FD_202534 | JGI IMG/M metagenome (GOLD analysis project Ga0307373, IMG submission 202534) | Soil microbial communities from Risofladan, Vaasa, Finland - OX-2 | ecosystem: Environmental > Terrestrial > Soil > Coastal area > Acid sulfate soil | place: Finland: Risofladan, Vaasa | collected...
TCCGCGATCCCGCCGCGCGACCACCCGGACACAGCTAGGGCCGTGTCAAGACTTGACACGGCTTCGAGGGTGGGATGATGCGCCGGAATCAGCCCCTTGTCAAGGGGTTTCGGGCGCTTGTCAATGCCCTGTCAAGCCCCCTGCCCGACCGAAATGGCCGACCAGTCGCGGTTGTCAAGTCTTGACAAGTCGTACTGAGGCAAATGCGGTTGTGGGGGATCGACGAGAACCTTGTAGGGGGATGTCGCAAACGAATGACCAATTCCCGACGCCCTGTGTGTGCGCCGGGATCCGTCGCGTCGCCGGGCGCCAGTCGGGAAGCATGCCCTCGGGCGTCCGTCTGCTACGATGCGCCCCGCTGTGAGGAGGAGCTCAAGCGTTGTCTGACGGCGTCCCGCGCCGTGTCCGGCCGTCTCTCGCGGCACCGCGGCGAGTGCCGCCCGACAGGGCCGCGACACGCGGCCTCCTCGTGCTCGACTTCGACGGCACGCTCTGGCGCGGCAACGAGGCCCTGGAGTTCTATGCCGCTGCGGTCGCCGACGGGCTGGTGCCCGCGCAGCGCGGACCCTTCCTCGGCGCCGTCCGAATGTACCTCGCCGGCGGACGCTGGAGCGTCGTCGGGGCGAGTACGCCGCCGGACGATGGGTGGGCCGCCGTGGCCCGCTTCGCGGCCGACCGTGGACTGGATCCGGTCCGCCGCGAGGAGGCGTTCCTCGCGACGCGCGCGCAGATCACCGCCGGCGCATTCCGGCTGGAGGTGCCCGACGGTCTCGAGGAGTTCCTTCACTGGAGCCGGCGGTGGTGCACGCTGGTGCTGGCTTCGAACAGCCCGGCCTGGTCGGTGCACCCGGTGCTGGAGCGGCTCGGGCTCGCCCCCCTTCTCGACGACGTCGTCTGCGAGGCCAGCAAGCCCGATTCCTTCGTGGGCCTCGTGACTGCGTGGGCCGACCGGTTCGGCGCGCCACCGGGACGAATCATGAGCGTGGGCGACCACTACCGCAACGACATCGCTCCCGCCGTGGCGGCCGGCTGGTTCACCGCACACATCACGCCCTGGCGCTGGGCCCCCGGGCCTTGCTCGATGATCGGCGCGACGATGGAGGAGCTGCTCCCGGGCCTGCACGAGTGGGTGGAGGCCATAGCCGGCGGCGAAGGTCCCGTGACGGCAGGAAAGGAGTGATCAACCGACACCTTGTCCGCCCCCCTCGACACTCGGGGAGGTAGGCCCGACGCGCGTCCCCAGCCGTGCGGGCTCCCCATCCTCGCGCCGCATCCGTGTCTTCGCATGGAGGTTCCCAACCCGTGGTGACCCGTTCCCCCCGATGGCGTTCCCGCCTGCTGCTTCCGGCGCTCCTGTCCGGGATCCTGCTGGCGGTGGGAGCCTGCGGCGCCGGTGCGACCGCGACGCCCAGTTCCGTGACGCTCAGCTTCTACTACCCGGTGGCGGTGCCGGGCCCCATCACCCAGCTGATCGACGGGTACATCGCCAAGTTCGAGCAGCAGAACCCGGGAATCAAGGTGACGCCGGTCCTGTCAGGTGGATACCCCGACACGCTCACCAAGATCGAGACGACGATCAAGGGTGGCGGCACGCCCCCTGACGTGGCGGTCCTCCTCTCGACCGACCTGTACTCGCTGGTCGACTCGAATGCGATCCAGCCGCTCGACAGCGACATCGCCGCCGCGGGCGGCAACACGTTCCTGTCTGACTTCTACCCGGCGTTTCTGGCCAACTCCCGCTACCAGGACCACGTCTGGAGCCTGCCGTTCCAGCGCTCCACGCCGGTGCTTTTCTACAACAAGGACATGTTCACCGCGGCGGGGCTCGATCCCAACTCCCCGCCGACCACCTACCAGCAGCTGGTCTCGGACGCGCAGAAGCTGACGAAGCCGGATGGAAGCACCTGGGGGATCGAGATCTCGTCCGACGGCATCCCCTACTGGCTCTTCCAGTCCTTCGTGATCGGCGGCGGCAGCAACGTCATCGGCACGGCCGCCAACCAGGTCACGTTCGACTCGCCGACGGTGGTGAAGGCGCTGCAGGACTTCGTCGACCTGTCGGCCACGGACAAGGTCATGCCGACAGGCATCCTGCAGTGGGCCAACATGCCGAACGACTTCGTCAACGGCAAAGCGGCCATGATCTGGCACTCCAGCGGGTCGCTTGCGAACATCCTCAAGCAGGCCAAGTTCAACGTCGGGGTCAGCTACACGGTCGGCGAGCAAGGGTATGGTGCTCCCACGGGCGGCGGCAACCTCTACATGCTCAAGGGCATCCCGGCGGACCACCAGGCGGCCGCGTGGAAGTTCATCCAGTTCATGTCGTCGACCGACATCCAGGCCGACTGGAGCATCAACACCGGCTACATCGCGGCCCGGCCGTCGGCCTACGCGACGCAGGCGATGAAGGACTACATCGCCAAGACGCCGCAGGCCGCGGTGGCCCCGGCGGGGCTGCAGTACGCCAAGGCCGAGCTCGGGACCCACGACAACGCCCAGATCCAGAAGGCCCTGGGCGACGCCGTCCAGGCCGCGATCACCGGCAAGAGCACCCCGTCGACCGCCCTCGCGGCCGCGCAGCAACAGGCCACCCAGATCCTCTCGGCGTTCAAGAACTGACGCGTGGTCCACGCATCGCGCGCTGACGCGCGCGCGGCGGAGCGGCGGCCCCATTTCGGGGCTGTCGCTCTGCCGTACCTGCTGCTCATCCCCACGTTCCTCTTCGTCACGCTCTTCACGCTGTGGCCGTCCGTGTCGGTCTTCTACGACAGCCTGTTCCGCCAGAACGAGGCGGTCCAGGTCCCGCAGTTCACGGGCCTGGGCAACTACGTCGCCCTCTTCGGCGACCCGGGGTTCCAGCAGGTGGTCGCCAACACGTTCTTCTACGTGATCGTGACGGTGCCGGTGAGCGTCGCGATGGCACTGTTGCTGGCGCTGTTGCTCAACCGGAAGATGCGGGCCCTGGGGCTGTTCCGCCTGGCCTTCTTCTATCCCGTCGTCCTGCCCATGGTCAGCGCCGCGACGATCTGGCTCTTCATGTACACACCCGGGTACGGGCTCGTGAACGTGTTCATCGAGCTGTTCGGCGTCCCGAGCCAGAACTGGCTGGGCAGCCCGAACCTCGCCCTGCCGGCGCTCATGATCCTGGGGATCTGGAAGCAGACGGGATACTTCATGATCTTCTACCTGGCCGGGCTGCAGGGCCTGTCCCGTGAGGTCTTCGAGGCCGCCGATCTCGACGGCGCGTCGCCGCTGCAGACGGTGCGACACCTGACGCTGCCGCTGCTCATGGGCACCACGCTCTTCGTGACGACCATCGCCGTCGTCAACGCCTTCGAAACCGTCGACCAGATCTACATCATGACGGGCGGCGGCCCCACGAACGCCACGAGCATGCTGCTGTTCAACCTCTGGCAGACGCTCTTCAGCTTCTTCGACACGGGCCGGGCAAGCGCGATCAGCGTGATCCTGATCGCGGTGCTGCTGGTCTTCACCGTGACCAACTTCCTCGCGCTGGAGCGCCGGGCCACGTATGAGTAGGCGCCGTCCGACGCGGCGGGCCGTCCGCAACGGGCTCGTGATGGCGGTCCTTGCCGTGGTGGCGATCGGCTGGGCGGTCCCGATGATCTGGGCGCTCGCGGTGTCGCTGCATCCGTCGAACGAGCCCCTCAGCGCCTCGAACCTGTGGTTCGGTGCCCATCCCTCACTGGCGAACTACGGGCAGGCGTTCGGGATCGCCCCGTTCGCGCAGTACTACGTCAACACGATCATCATCGTCGGCGGGATCCTGGTCGTGCAGCTCGTGACGATCAGTCTCGCGGGCTACGCCTTCGCCCGGTATCGCTTCCGAGGCCAGAACCTGCTGTTCTTCCTGATCCTGCTGCAGCTGATGGTGCCATCCAGCGCGCTGATCGTGCCGAACTACTCGACGATCCGTCAGCTGCACCTGTTCGACACCCTCGTGGCCGTGATGCTGCCGTACTTCGGCTCCGCGTTCGGCGTGTTCCTGATGCGCCAGACGTTCAAGAGCGTGCCGCGGGATCTCGACGACGCCGCCCGCGTGGATGGCGCGAACTGGCTGCAGACCCTGTGGCACGTCTACATCCCGCCGGCGCGTCCCGCCATGATCGCGTTCGCCCTGTCCTCGATCAGCTTCCACTGGAACGACTTCCTGTGGCCCCTCGTCGTGACCAACAGCGCCGCCAGCCGGCCGCTCACCGTGGGCCTGGCGGTCTTCACCCAACTGGGTGAGATCGGCGCGCAGTGGCCGCTTGTCACTGCCGGGACCATCATCGTGGTCGGGCCGCTGCTTCTCCTGTTCCTGCTCTTCCAGCGGCAGTTCGTGGAGAGCTTCGTGCATTCCGGCCTGAAGTAGCGCCGCTGCGCCGCGGGGGTGGGCACGCGCCGGAGGCGCTGCCGGGAGGCGATCCCTACCGAGAGGGCTGATCCGCACGAGCGGCCGGCGCCGTGAGTGCGCAAGTTCGCCGGCAACAGCGCCCGAGCAACCGCCGCCAGCCACGGGAGGATCGGCGTCGAAGCCTCGATTGCTACGCCCACCCCGCCCTCGTCGCGAACAGCAGGCGCCTCCCTGCGTCCGATGGCGTAGGGAGGCACGTATCCGCCGACGCTGACATCGCGAGAACACGAGAACAGCGAGCGTGACATCCTGGTGGCGCCCGACAGACCTGTCGTACGCGTGGGGGATGTAGGGGGCACTCCGATCGGCGTCGGCATGCAGCGTTCACGCAACGAGGCCGTGGTGGCCCGCGCCGACGGCGGGAACGTGCGCGTCGGGGAGCTGTCCGTGCGCGCTCCAGCGGTGCAACCACCACACGACGGGGAACGCGAGTACGACGAGGACTGCGAAGGGCAGGAACCCGCGCGCGTACCCCTCGGAGCCTCCGACGAGCCCCGTTACGAGCCCCATCAGCGGCGGGATCACGAACCCGCCCAGGGCCCCGAGTCCCCCGACCCAGCCCGAGGCACCGCCGACTGCGTCGGGGACGTACGAGGGGAGCAGTTTGAACACGATGGCGTTCTGCAGCCCCATCCCGAGCCCGACGGCGACCGTCGCCGAAAGAGAAAGCCAGAACGCGTCCGAGAACGCGAGCACGAGCGTGCCCAGGAGCATGAGCAGGAAGTTGAGCGAGAGAGCGTGGCGGATGGAAAACCGGTCCGACAGGAGGCCGCCGGGGACGCGGACGAGCGCACTGACGAGGGAGAAGACCGCCGCGAGCACGCCCGCGTCGCGCAACGTCGAGCCGTACATGGCGTGCCAGTAGGTGGGGAGCCACGACGTGAACGCGAGGAAGCCGCCGAACGAGAGGAAGTAGAAGAGAACCAGTGCCCAGGTCGCGGGCACGGCCGCGGCGTGTCGCAGGCCCGTGACCGCGCTTCCGGTCGGTTGAAGCTCGCTCCCGCCCAGCTCGACGAGGCGCGACGGATCGGCCGAAAGGCCTCGCGCATCGAGCTGGAACCAGGGGGCATCGTGGATCACGAGTGCGTAGGCGATCGTGAGCGCCAGGAGGACCGCAAACCAGATGCCGTACGCGCCGAGCATGCCGATCGAGCCGACCACGATCGGCAGCACCATCGTGGACAGCCCTGGACTCGTGTTGCCGAGGCCCGCATATGCGCCGAGCGCGCCCCCCTGGTCCCGCTTCGGAAACCAGTACGAGACCTGCCCGATTCCCACCGAGAAGGTCGCGATCCCGCAGCCGATCAGTGCTCCGAGAAGAAGCAGCAGCCAGTAGGTGCCCGCCATCCGGTCGGGATAGGCGCTGGCGAGGAGCAGCAGCAGGCCAACCACTCCGGCGTTGGCGAGGGCCAGGAGCACCACGAACGGTCGCCGGCCGCCGAGGCGGTCGACGGCCGCTCCGAAGGGGATGCGCAGGAGGGATCCGGTCAGCGACGGGACGGCCGCCAGGAGCCCTGCCTCCAGCGGGTTCAGCCCGAGCATGTCGGTGAACTTGGGGACCATGGGCCCAAAGATCGAGACGCCCGCGAAGCCGCCGAAGAAGCCCAGCGTGGCCAACCACAGTGCCTGCGACCGGCTGCCACGGATGGGAGTCCCGGCCGCTCCGGGTACGATCCGCGCCCCGTCGGGCGAAGCGGGTCCCTCGTCCGGGACCGTCCCCGACGACCCTCCGGCTGCGTGGTCCGGTGACGTCATCTGTCCAGCGCTCCTGGGACGCCCTCGCACCCACCACAGCGGTGGTTGTGGTGATTGCCAATCATATCCATGGACGACCCGGCAGCACGCCGGATGCCATCGCGGGGCGCATGGACCAGGTCGGCTGCACCCCGACCGCCCGGTCTCGAGCGCGGGCGCCGGCACGGCGGTCGGGTCCGCGGGATAATACGTCGATCACGGCCGCGCACCGGCGTCCCCCGCGCGCCGCGCGACGAGGCACGGGCGATGGCTGACCGTCCCATCGAACCGAGCGGCGACCACCTGATCCGGGCGCTGCTGCGTACCCGGCGTCTGCTCCAGCCCGACGCCGTGTCGCAGGATCTGCGCACGATCACGCGACAGGGTGGGCGCGACGCCGACGTCTTCTATCGTGACCGTTGGAGCCACGACCGGGTCGTCCGTTCAACCCATGGGGTCAACTGCACGGGATCGTGCTCCTGGAAGGTGTATGTCAAGGACGACATCATCACCTGGGAGACCCAGGAGACCGACTATCCGAGCGTCGGGGCGGATTCCCCCGAATACGAGCCTCGCGGGTGCCCGCGCGGCGCCGCGTTCTCCTGGTACACCTATTCCCCTACCCGGATCCGATACCCGTATGTCCGCGGCGTCCTCCTCGAGCTGTATCGAGAGGCCCGCGCGCGGCTCGGCGACCCGGTGCTGGCCTGGGCGGACATCATGGGCGACCCGGAGCGGCGTGGGCGGTTCATACGGGCCCGCGGGAAGGGCGGGCTCGTGCGGGCCTCCTGGGACGAGGCGCTCGAGATGGTGGCCGCCGCCCAGGTGCACACCATCCGGGCGTGGGGGCCTGACCGGATCGCCGCCTTCTCTCCGATCCCGGCCATGTCGATGGCCTCCTATACCGCGGGCGCCCGGTACACGAGCCTCATCGGCGGGACGCTCCTCTCCTTCTACGACTGGTACGCCGATCTCCCCATCGCGGCGCCGCAGGTCTTCGGCGACCAGACCGACGTCCCCGAATCGGCCGACTGGTGGAACGCCTCGTACCTGCTCGTGTGGGGCTCCAACCTCCCCGTCACGCGCACCCCCGACGCGCACTTCATGACCGAGGCGCGCTACCGGGGCCAGAAGGTGGTGGTGGTCAGCCCCGACTACGCCGACATGACGAAGTTCGCCGACGAGTGGCTGCCGGCCCAGCCGGGCACCGACGGGGCGCTTGCGATGGCCATGGGCCACGTGATACTGCGCGAATGCTTCGTCGAGCGCCCGGTGGATCGCTTCCTCGCCTACGTCAAGCAGTACACGGACCTGCCGTTCCTGATCACCCTGCGCGAGCGCGACGACGCCCCCGGGTCGTTCGTGGCGGATCGGTTCCTGCGCGCCACGGACCTCGGACGGACGAGTCCGGAGGATGCCTGGCGGACGGTGCTCGTGGACGCGACCACCGGCGAGCCGACCGTCCCGAACGGCAGCTTGGGAGACCGCTACGCCGAGTCGGGGCTGGGTCGCTGGAACCTCGATCTCACGGGCGTGGATCCGGGCCTATCGCTGCTCGGGTCGGGAGAGGCGGTCGCCCTCGACCTGCCGCGCTTCGATCGGAACGATGGGCCGGGAGAAGGCGGGTCCGTGCTGCACCGGGGCGTCCCCGTACGCCGCATTGCCGGCCGCCTGGTCACGACCGTCTTCGACCTCCTGCTCGCCCAGTACGGCGTCGCCCGGCCTGGGCTGCCCGGCGAGTGGCCGGCCGCCTACGACGACCCCGCGCCGTACACCCCGGCCTGGCAGGAGGAGATCACATCGGTCCCGGCCGGGACCGTCGAGCGGATCGCGCGAGAGTTCGCCGAGAATGCGGAACGCTCGGCCGGCCGCTCGATGATCGTCATGGGCGCGGGGACCAACCACTGGTTCCATTCGGACCAGATCTACCGCGCCATGCTCGCCCTGACCACGCTCACCGGCTGCCAGGGGGTGAACGGAGGGGGCTGGGCGCACTACGTCGGCCAGGAGAAGGTGCGCCCGCTCGCGGGCTGGTCGCAGCTGGCGTTCGCTCTCGACTGGCTCCGTCCGCCGCGGCAGATGGCCGGCACGGCCTTCTGGTACCTGGCCACTGACCAGTGGCGCTATGACGGCTTTGGCGCGGACGAGCTCGCCACCCCGCTCGGCCGCGGCCTCTTCCGGGGACGCGCGCTCGCCGACACGCTCGCCCAGTCGGCCCGTCTCGGCTGGCTCCCTTCCTATCCCACATTCGACCGCAACCCGCTCGACCTGGTCGACGAAGCGACCGCCAACGGCGTCGATCCGGTGGCCTACGCGGTCGATCAGCTGCGAACGGGCGCGCTGCGCTTCGCCTGCGAGGATCCCGACGCCCCGGCGAGCTTCCCCCGGGTCCTGACCGTCTGGCGAGCCAACCTGCTGGGCTCGTCGGGCAAGGGGAACGAGTACTTCCTGCGCCACCTGCTGGGCGCGGACGCCACCATCGGGGCCGCGGAGGCCCCGGAGGGCTCGCGACCGGTCGAGGTGAGCTGGCGCGACCAAGCGCCCGAGGGCAAGCTCGACCTGCTGGTCTCCATCGACTTTCGGATGACCTCGACCGGCCTCTTCTCCGACGTCCTCCTGCCGGCCGCCACCTGGTACGAGAAGTACGACCTCTCGTCCACCGACATGCACCCCTTCGTGCACGCGTTCAGCCCGGCGATCAGTCCACCCTGGGAGGCCCGCACCGACCACGACGCGTTCGTGGCGCTGGCCGGCGTCTTCAGCCGTCTCGCGGCCAGGCACCTCGGGACGCGGCGCGACCTGGTCGCCACGCCGCTGCTCCACGACTCGCCCGCCGAGATGGCGCAGCCCGGCCCCCGGGTACTCGACTGGCGCCGTGGCGAGTGCGAGCCGGTGCCCGGGCGGACGATGCCGGCTCTCGCGGTGGTGGAGCGCGACTTCGCGGCGATCGCCGAGCAGCTGGTGGCGCTCGGCCCGAACGTCGGTACGCTGGGTACGTCGGCGAAGGGCATCACCCTCGTGCCGGGCCGCGAGATCGAGGAGCTCGCGCGGGTGTGCGGCACGATCCGCGGCGGCCCGGCCGACGGGCGTCCCTCGCTGGCCCGGGCCGAGCAGGTGTGCGAGGCGATCCTGGCCCTGTCGGGAACGACCAACGGCCGCCTGGCGACCGCCGGTCTGGCCGTCCTCGAACGGCGGACGGGGCGGCCGCTGGCGGATCTGGCGGCCGACCACGCGGGCCGGCGCATCACCTTCGCCGACACGCGGGCCCACCCGCAACCGGTCGTCACCTCCTACGAGTGGTCGGGCATCGAGCACGGCGGCCGCCGCTATTCGCCGTTCACCATCAACGTCGAGCGGTTGAAACCCTGGCACACCCTGACGGGGCGCCAGCACTTCTTCCTGGATCACGACTGGATGGCAGAGCTGGGCGAGCAGCTGCCGACGTATCGCCCGCCGCTGGACATGCGGCGGATCTTCGGCGACCAGGGCACCGGCGGCGACGGAGCGGAGATCACCCTGCGCTACCTCACGCCGCACTCCAAGTGGTCCATCCACTCCGAGTACCAGGACAACCTCTACATGCTGAGCCTCTCCCGCGGGGGACCGGACCTCTGGCTGAGCCGGGAGGATGCCGAGCGGATCGGCGTCCGCGACAACGACTGGATCGAGGCATCCAACCGCAACGGCGTGGTGGTGGCGCGGGCCGTGGTGAGCCACCGCATGCCGTCGGGGACCGCCTACATGTACCACGCCAAGGACCGCACCATCGACACGCCGAAGGCCGAGCTCAGCGGCCGGCGGGGCGGCATCCACAATGCGCTCACCCGCCTCCTGATCAAGCCGACCCACCTGATCGGCGGCTACGCCCAGCTCTCCTACGCCTTCAACTACTACGGGCCCACCGGCAACCAGCGCGACGAGGTGACGGTGATCCGACGCCGCTCACAGGCCGTGGAGTACTGAACATGCGCGTCATGGCCCAGCTGGGCATGGTCATGAACCTCGACAAGTGCCTGGGCTGCCACACCTGCTCCGTGACCTGCAAGCAGGCCTGGACCAACAGGCGTGGCCTGGAGTACGCCTGGTTCAACAACGTGGAGACCCGGCCGGGCCAGGGATACCCTCGCCGGTACGAGGACCAGGAGCGCTGGGAGGGTGGCTGGGAACGCAGGCCTGGAGGCGGCCTCGAGCTGCGATCCGGTGGCCGGGTCAAGCGGCTCCTGCGCATCTTCAGCAACCCTACGCTCCCCGGCCTCGACGACTACTACGAGCCCTGGACCTACGACTACGACACGCTGATCAACGCCCTGGCCCAGGCGGACATCCCCGT
>Ga0307373_10015235_pt1 | contig 10481 bp, 9 predicted proteins | sample OX2MG_FD_202534 | JGI IMG/M metagenome (GOLD analysis project Ga0307373, IMG submission 202534) | Soil microbial communities from Risofladan, Vaasa, Finland - OX-2 | ecosystem: Environmental > Terrestrial > Soil > Coastal area > Acid sulfate soil | place: Finland: Risofladan, Vaasa | collected...
CGTCGAGGGGCTGAAGTTGTCGACTTGCTTCTGTTCGAAGGCAGCCTGCAACGCCGCCTGGTCGGTGAAGAGCGGTACTTCCTGGTGCCCCGCAAGGTAGGTGGTGCCGTAGTACTTGTCGAACTTCTTGAAGGTCAGGTGGCCATCCGGGTTGAAGGCGGTCAGCTCATAGGGGCCTGTGCCCATGATCTGTTCGGCCTTGAACTGGTTGTAGGTGCTCTCGAACTGCTTGACCGCTTCTGGCGCCTGCACGACTTCATAGGACTGGGCTAGCAGGTTGAGGAAGAGCGGTGCCGGCTGCTTGAACTTGACCGTCAGCGTGCTCGGGTCCGTGATCGTCGTGCTCTCGACGATCTGATAGTCGGCGAAGCGGTAGAAGTTCGGGTCCTTCTTGCCGTTCTGGAGCACGCCCGCTTTGTTGCGGTCGATGTGGAACTTCATGTCCTCGGCAGTCGCCTGGCGGCCATTGACAGGTGGCTTATTCTGCCAGAAGTTGTTCGGCCGGAGCGTCAGGACGAGCGTCGAAGGGTCGGGCTGTTCCCACTTGGAAGCGAAGGCACCGCCGAGGACGCCCTTCTTGAAGCTGTCCCACTGGACGATGCGCTGGTTCGCCAGGCCGACGATGAACGCGAACGGCGTGAAACGGCTGCGGCTCGCATCGAAGGTGTCGTAGGTCGCGTTGGCGCTACTGGTGCGCCAGACCCCGCCCGACTTCGGAGCCGGGGTCGCGCTCGCGGCCGGGCTCGCCGCTGCACTTGGACTGCCGGCGGCGGATGAGCCTGCAGCCGCCGCAGTTGGCGTGCTGCCGGAGCTGCTACTGCCGCAACCGACGAGGCCGAGCGCAGCAACGCCGACCCCCGTGGCGGCCGCTCCCCCAACGAAGCGGCGCCGTGTCAGGGCTCCATCCTGGAGCCGTTTAACCCAATAGTTATCCTCGTGACGCAAGATGCGCTCCCCCCTGTTTTGTGTATGGGCGGCACACACGTCCTGCGTCGGACAACGTATGCCAATCGAATCACGCTTCACTCGCCCAAACCGAGCGAAGCGGTGGAGGAAGTATAGGTGGAGCATTGAGCCAGTCAATCGGAAATGTTTACGAGGCTATCTGCCCGGCACAAGCCATAGCGGATACAGATACCTCCTGGCACCCGTCGAAAGCGCATCCATTGGCTCCGCGTATATCTCCGCAGACTGGCCCGGCGCCCAGGCGGCCCCTCTGAAAAACGCGGGAGACTTCGAGGCGGGCGTGCCCGAAGAGCCAGGCGCTTGCGCGTATCATGCCGCCCGAACCTGAGCGTGGAGTTGCCTGATGCCCGAAGTCCATGAAGAGCGTTCCCGGCGGCTCCCGTTTGCCTTCACGGAATTCGACCCGGCGGTGCGGCGCGAAGTCATCTACATCGACGCGAGCGACGCGGGGCAGAGCTTCGGCGTGCTCTACCGTCCGCCCACGCACGACCCCAGGACCGTCGTCTACCTGATGCATCCGCGGGCCGAATTCACGCGGCACTACGTCGTCCCGGGCTTGACCGCGCGCGGCTACGCCGTCTTTGGCCAGGACAGCCGCTACCTCAACAACGACAGCGACATGGTGCACGAGCGGCTGTTGCTCGATATCGCTGCAGGGCTGCGGCGTCTCAGGGAAGTGGGATTCGAGCGCATCGTGTTGCTGGGCAACAGTGGCGGAGGCTCGTTGCTGGGCTTCTACCAGTCGCAGGCGGGCCAGCCACCACAGGCGCGAATCGCCGCGACTCCCAGCGGCGAACCGATCGATCTGGTGCAGGAAGAGATGCCACCGGGCGACCTCTACGTCGCTGTGGCTGCACACCCCGGCGAAGGTCGGTTCATGCTGAACGTGCTGGACCCCGCGGTGGTCGACGAGGCGAACCCGATCGCGACAGATGCGGCGTGGGACATGTATAACGCCGCTAACGGCTATCGACCGTTCCCGGAGCCGAGCCACTACCCGGCGGAGTGGCTGCGGCAGTATCGCGCGCGCCAGCGCGAACGCAACCGGCGGCTGGACAGCGTGGCGCGGGAGTACCTCGCCGACCATGCCTACTTCCGAGACCGGCTGCGGCACGCCGAATTTCCATCACAGTCGGAAGAGGTCCGGCAGGCAGTGACGCGGCACGCTCGCCTGGGGCGCTACATGACTATCTACCGGACGCTTGCGAACCCGGCCTACCTCGACCTGGCGATCGACCCGAGCAACCGGCCGCGGGGCAGCATCTTCTCGCCGGGGGACCCAGTGATCGGCAACTACGGTCCGGGCGGCCTGGCGCGCGTGATGACGCCGCGCGCGTGGCTCAGCACCTGGAGCGGGCTGAGCAGCCAGGCGGACCTCCCGGACACCATCCGCCACATCACGGTCCCCACGCTGATCGTGTACGCCGACGCCGACTGCGACATCTTCCCGGCCGAACAGGCTGAGCTGCTGGCGAACTGTGCCGCCGCCGACAAGACGCTGGAGGTGCTCCCATGGGCCAGCCACTACCTTCACCCGGTCGGGGCGGAAGGGGCGAAGCTCGGGGACCCGCGCCAGCGACTGATCGACCTGATCGTGCCCTGGATCGAAGAACGCATTGGGGAGCCTTGAGTGGAGTTGTCGGTACACCCCACCGTGGGCGTGCCGACAACGCAGTTGGATCTTCCAAAGCGCCAGAAATCGATGCTAGGATAGATCCACTTTGGACGTGGTGCTTCACCTCCCAGACGATCCGTCCAGGCCTGCGTACCAACGCCTGGCCGAAGCCATCCGCGAGGGCATCCTCAGCGGGCGTTTCCGGCCGGGCGAGAAACTGCCGCCGACGCGGGCGCTCGCAGTCACGCTTTCACTTGCGCGCAACACCATCCTTGAAGCCTATGAGCAGCTCATGGCCGAAGGCTATTTGAGCGCCCGGCATGGGTCGGGCACGTTTGTAGCGGCGGATCTGCCCGACCGGGCGTTGCGCGCGCCGAAACGGCGCGCAGCGCTGCCACGCGACACTCCCGCGCCCGGGATCAAGCTCTCGGCGTTCGGTGACCGGGTCGTGACCGGAGAGGTACCGACGCACTACCGCCTCGATGAAGGCCACAGCGCCTATGAGTTCCGCTACGGGACGCCTTCGCTGGATGAGTTCCCGACCGATGCGTGGCGCACATTGACGAAGCGGGTGCTGGATTACCCGCCGCGGGAGCTTCTCGGCTATGGCCACGGCTACGGCCAGACCGAGGGGCTGCCCCAGCTGCGGGAGGCGCTGGCGCGCTATCTGCAGCGCTCTCGCGGCGTCCGTTGCACCGCCGAACAGGTCATCATCGTGAATGGGTCACAGCAAGCGCTCGACCTCGCGGCGCGGGTCTTGATCGACTCCGGCGACCGTGTCGTCATCGAAGAGCCCTGCTACCCTGGGGCGCGGGCGGTGTTCGTCGCGAATGGTGGTGCCATCCTGCCGGTGGTGTGCGACCGCGACGGGATCATAGTGAGCGAAATCCCCGACGGCCCGAAGGTCGCCTACGTGACGCCATCGCACCAGTTCCCCACGGGGGCGGTGCTCTCCGCGGCCCGCCGGCTCGAACTGCTGGGCTGGGCTGGGCGCACGGGGTCCGTCATCATCGAGGACGACTACGACAGCGAATTCCGCTACGAAGGGCGGCCGCTGGCGGCGCTGCAGGGGCTCGATGAGGCCGGCCGAGTGGTTTACACGGGGACTTTTTCGAAGGTGCTCCTACCATCGCTGCGCCTGGGCTACATGGTCGCGCCGGCGGCGCTGCAGCCGGCACTGGTCGCCACCAAGTGGCTGACCGACCGGCACGTCGCGCTCCTTTACCAGGCGGTGCTGGCGCTATTCATCGACGAGGGCCACTTCGAACGTCATCTCCGGCGCATGCGCAAAGTCTATGAACGCCGGCGTGCGGCGCTGGTGGAAGCATTCGACGTGCACTTTGGCGAGCGAGCGCGAGTGCTCGGCACCGATAGTGGTATGCACGTGCTGGTGTACATCGAGGAGATCTGCGACGCGGAGGCGTTCATCGCGCAGGCGCGGGCGCGGAGTGTGGGCATCTACTCCGCGGCGCCGTACTACAGTAGCGTGCCGCCGCGAGGGGCAACGTTCATGATGGGATATTCCAGCGTGAGCGAGGATGGGATCCGCGAAGGTGTGCGGCGGCTGGCTGGTGCCGCAACCGAACAGGCGGGTTAAGCGGCGCGCTGGAAGGCGATGACGGCGGCGGTTAGAAGCACCGCCTGCACCATGCCGCCGGAGGCGATGATCCAGAGGCCCGCCGCCCGTTCCCGCGCGTGGACCGCGAACCCCAGCGCTGAATTTGCGATGAAGATGGCGGCCCCGGCATAGGCCAGGCGCAGGAGCTCGCCCTTGTCGCCGACGCGAATGACCCCGCCGAGGGCGGGGAAACTGAGCTGGACCACGCTGGGCAGGCCCGGATAGCGGGCGTAGACATAGCCGCAGAGCGCGGCGCAGAAGATAGCGCTCACAGTCACGGCGCCAAGGGCGACGTGGTCGCGCCAGAACGGCAGCGCAGCGAAACCCGTCGCCGTCGAGCGGTGGACGTGCTGCTCGACCGGGCCAAGGGCGGCCCGTGCCTGGACCTCTTCAGCAAAGCCGGCCTGGTTTAGCACGGTGAGGGCATAGGCTTCCTCGCTCGTGACGACGTAGAGGAGTTCATCCGGGGAGCCGTGCGTCGAATAAAAGAGCGTGTAGCCGATGCGCTTTACATCGGCGCTACCGACATGGCAGCCCCACCAGTTGAGTCCCTGCACATGGGCTTCATCGAGGGTGCGTCCCGGCACCATGCGCTGGATGGTGTCGATGGGGACGACAACATCAACGAATCCCCAGGAGATGGTGAGGGTGTCACGGTCGATTACGTACGCAAGCGAGAAGAGGGCGTAGGTCCAGTTGGCGAAGATGGCGGCAAGGATTGCGAGGAGGCCCGCGATGAACCAGGCGAGAAAGGTCTTGAATTCAGCAGGGGCGCCCAGCGCGACGCGGACGAGGAGGAGCGCGAACACCAGCGCGCACGCGGTGAAGCCGCCCCCAACGATGACGCCGAGGGCGCGCGGCGGCCGGATGGCAACCGGGTCTAACGAGCGACGCGGACGCGTGCCGGAGTGCACCAATGTCTGTACTTTGCGTTCTTTCCGCGGATGCAATCGAAAAAGAGCTGGCTGAGCTGCGCGGTGATGGGTCCAACGGCGCCCGTGCCAACCTTGCGCCGGTCGACTTCCACAACGGGCGTGAGGTGGGCGGCGGTGCCCGTCATGAAGATTTCATCGGCGATATAGAGTTCGGTGCGGTCGATCTGGCGTTCGACGCACTCGATGCCGAGTTCGTTGGCCGCGAGCTCGACGACGCTGCGGGCGGTGATACCTTCGAGGACGTTATCGGCCGGGGCGGGCGTGATGAGCTTACCGTGGCGGATCATGAAGATGTTTTCGCCGCTGCCCTCAGAGACGTGGCCGTCGGCGTTAAGCATGATGGCTTCGTCGTAGCCGTTGAGGTTGGCCTCAGTCTTGGCGAGGGCGCTGTTGACGTAGATTCCGGTGACCTTGGCGCGGGGGGGAATGCCGGTATCGTCGACCCTGCGCCAGGTGCTGGTGTGACAGCGCGCGACGTCTGGAAGGTAGGCCGGGAAGGGCGTGAGGAAGATGAGCGTGTCGCTTTCGAGGTTGTGGAGGCGCACGCCAAGCTGCTCGGTGGACAGGTAGACCATGGGGCGAAGATAGATGTCCTCGCTGAAGCCGCTCTGTTCGACCAGCTCGGTGGCGAGATCGCACAGGCGGTCGATCGATTCGTGGAGCTGAAGCGTGAGGATTTTGGCGCTCTGGGCGAGCCGCTCAAAGTGTTCGCGCAGGCGGAAGAGGTAGGTGGTCTGGTCGTCTTCGTTCCAGTTACCACGGATGCCTTCGAATACCGCCGTGCCGTAGTTGAAGGCGTGGGTCATCACGCCGATCTTTGCTTCCGAAAGGGGGACGATCTTGCCCTGGAAGTACGCATACGGGGTTGGCATGTCTTCGCTGCTCCTGGCACCAAGAAGATGGGCTGCTGCTCAGTATAGCCTGTGAGGCTCTACGGTCGCCGCGGGGCAGCCAATTCCATGCGCCCGGGACGGCCTCTACTTGCCGGGCGTGGCAGCGGAGGTTGGGGTCGGCGCGGCGGCAACGTCGAAGAACGTGGGCCGCTTGCACTCGGGCACCGACGATTCTTCCGAAGCAAGCCGCTGGCGGACACTGGCCGGTGGCTCCGGCGGACTTTTCGTGACGAGCGACGTGGGGTCGGACAGCGAGCCGTCGAGGTATTTGATGAACGCCGCATGGAAGGTCTGGAGGTCTGCCGGGGGATTGATCTTCTTCATGCTGGCTGAGAAGTCCTTGATGACCTGCGCAATGCCGGCCGCTGTGGTCTTGCTAACGAGGGCGTCGGAAAAGGCCTGCGTGCCGGTACAAATGGCCTTGAGGTATTGCTGGTCCGTGGCGCGTGGCCCGCTCACTGCGGGCGTTGGCGTCGCCTTCGAACCTCCACCGCCGCAGGCCGCCGCGACCAACGTCAGGACGAGCATGAGGGCCGCAAATGAAGCCTGATAGCGTCGCGGGCTCTGCATCAGCTTCATGCTACAACCGCGACTCATACACGCTCGCTGCCGGGGGCCGAGCGTGAAGGCGTATTACAGGACGAGGCGCTTCGCGGCTGCCCCGGGGCTGCGCCGCCAGTTCTGTACGAGGTAGCGCTTGTCGCCCGGAGCATCGAGCGGTTCGATCCTGCAGCGGTTGGAGTCGGCTTCGCGCGCCGCTACTCGCGCGCGAAGTTCAGCCAGTAGAGCCGGCGCCTCGACGCAGAAGACACCGCGGCATTCGAGCAGCGTATCCAACTGCACGACGCCGAGGGCGAGCAACCAGCCAATTTCGATCTCGGCAAGCCCAAGGTGGAAGTCGCGGTCGCCGAATGTGATGGCGATTCGGTCGGAGCTGGAATCGTTGCCGGTAAGCATAAGGGTTGCGCCAAAGTGGCTGAGCGAAAGGTCGGTTGAAGCGCGATACACAGGACCGAGGACGGGGTGGGCAGCGAGCGTTTCGGCGGAGCGGAAGGAGTGGAGGCGATAGCGCGTGGCGTGGTCTTCGAGCTCAAGCCCCACGCCGCCCGCTGCGAGCCACTCGTCCCACTCGGTCGCTCCATCGCCGAGCAGGGCAACTTCGGCGGCCTGGTAGTCGGCAGCACTGCGGACGAGCGGCGCGGCGGCCACGTAGTTTCCCCACTCGACGGCATGGAGAGCCTGCAGCCGGGTGAGCCAGCTGCGCGACCAGGGCCCCATCGCCGCCGCCATTTTTTGCGTGCGGTATTTCGCCGACGACGAGGCCTGGGCGATGGCACCTTCGGCGTTCAGCCCCTCAACCAGCAGGTCCACGGTGGGGGCGAGCAGGAATCCCGTCTGGCGATAGGCATCGACCGATCCTTCGCTCTCGGAAGGTGGTTTGGCGGAACGCGTGGCGCGCGGGAAGACCCGTGGGGGCGAAACGCGCATCTGCCTACGCCGGGCCGTTCATCGATTTCTGGTACATGGCCACGACCGGGTCGGCGAACCACTCCGCGGTACGCGCCGAGATCTTTTCCGGGAACGCCCGCGCCATATCGACCGCATGCATCACGTCGTGTTTGCACCATCCCCGGAGGTAGCTGCGCAGTGCAATTTCAGACGGGGGCCGGCGGGCGTCACCGCCAAACTTGATGATCCGGTCCAGATCATCTTCGGTCAGCCGGGCGAGCTGGTTGCGGAGGGCAGTCCGCTGCTCTGCCGCTTCGAAGAGCAGTTGGTCAACCGTCAGGGCGCGGCGCTGCTGGACCTGCACCTCGTTCCAGCGGTCGACGTCCCAGGGTGCACCGTCATTGCCCCGGATCCCGGCGTCGCCGCCTTCATGGATGGTGCGGAACATCCCGCCGACAGGCCCGTCGATGGTAGCGAGGTGGGCGATAAAGTCACGCACGATCCAGGTGCTTTGCGGCACCGGCCGGTCGAGCTCTTCGCTGGTGAGGGAGCGGCAAAGCACGGTGAAGCGAAGGCGGTGGCCATCCAACTCGGCGAGGATCGCTTCAACATCAGGCGTCATCGGAATCATCTTCTTCTCCGGCGTCCTCGCCGGCATAGCGTTCGCGAACATCTTCCAGCAAGCGTTGCTGCTGCTGCTGGCGGCGCGGGTCATCGGGGTAGTCCGCATAGAGCAACCAGTTGAGGACCATGGGGTCGAAGCGCAACTCCGGGAGCACTTCGGACAGGTCCATGGCGTGTGCCGAAAAGTGGCGCGCCCAGCGCCGGAGCGTGGCAATGGCGGTCTCGCCGGGAGCGCAGTCGCGGGCGAGGTCGGCAGCAGTCAGGTGCGAGGCGGCCCCGACGAGGGAGCGAAGCGCTGCATCCAGCCGTGCACCAACGGGCTCCGTTGGGCCGGCGGCCGCTGCATCGGGCTCGTCCGCCTCGGCCACCGAGCTCCCCTGGCAGTGCGCTTCCACCGCCCGTCCCTGGCGTTCCAGCGCACTCGCCAGGTGGGAGAATAGCTGCGACACGGTGCGTCCGGCTCCAGGGAGGAGGCGCGCCCCGGCACCAGCGGGCAGCTCCGAGGCGACGTACTTCGTGTTGGCGACGTCCAGGATGAAGCGGTCGAGCGTGGCCCGGAGCTCAGGTGTCATGTGATTCGGCCTAGTGGCGGTTGCGCGGATGGCGGCGTTCGGCGCGCGTGGACGGTCGAGCGCGGGGTGTGTCCGGCCTGGGAGCGCGCGGGCCGAGCTGGCGGATACAGTCCCAGCCTGCGTAGACCGCCGAGCCGCCCAGCTCCGTATCGATTTCCAGCAGCCGGTTGTATTTGGCCGTGCGTTCGCCGCGCGCCGGTGCCCCTGTCTTGATCTGGCCGGCGCCGGTAGCGACGGCGAGGTCGGCGATGAACGTGTCCTCTGTCTCGCCGGAGCGGTGGCTGATGACGGCCGTCCAGCCGGCGCGGTGGGTGATGTCGATAGCGTCGAGCGTTTCGGAGAGCGTGCCGATCTGGTTGAGCTTGATGAGGACGCTGTTCGCCGCCTTTGCCTGGATGGCGCGGCGGATGCGTTCGGGGTTCGTCACGAGCAGGTCGTCGCCGACTACCTGACACTGTTCGCCCAGGGTCGCGACGAGAGCGCTCCAGCCTTCCCAATCGTCCTCGGCGAGGCCGTCTTCAAGGCTGCGAATAGGATATTTTTCGACCCATGAGGCCCAGTGGTCGACCATCTCGACACTCGTGAGGACGCGCCCCTCCCGGGCGAGGACGTACTGGCCGTTCTGGAAGAGCTCGGTGGCAGCCGGGTCCAGCGCCAGGATCACGTCCTCGCCAGCTTTGTACCCGGAGCGCTCGATGGCTTCGAGCACGACCTGGACGGCGGCCTCGTTCCCGGGCAGCGACGGCGCAAATCCACCTTCGTCGCCCACCGTTGTGGAGGCACCGCGGTCGTGGAGCACCGCCTTGAGCGCGTGGTAGATCTCAACGCCCATGCGCAGGCCCTCCGGGAAATTTTCGGCGCCAACGGGCATGACCATGAATTCCTGGAAGTCGGTCGAGTCCTCGGCGTGCTTACCCCCGTTCAGGATGTTGAACATTGGGACGGGCAGGCGGTGGGCGCCGGGGCCGCCGAGGTAGCGATAGAGGGGCAGACCAAGCGAATCGGCTGCGGCACGAGCGGCCGCCATAGAAATGCCAAGCATCGCGTTGGCGCCAAAGCGGGACTTATTGGGCGTACCGTCGAGTTCGCGGAGGATGCGGTCGATGGAGCGCTGGTCGGTTAGCTCTGCGCCGTGGAGCGCCTCGGCCGACTCCAACACGTGGGCTACAGCCTTCGTGACGCCCTTGCCGCCGTATCGCCGGCTGTCACCGTCTCGCAGTTCGACTGCTTCGTGCGCACCGGTGGACGCGCCGGAGGGCACGGCGGCTTTGCCGGTGCTGCCGTCGCGGCCGACGACCGCGACCTCGATGGTCGGGTTCCCACGGGAGTCGAGGATCTCCCTTGCGACTACCTCTTCGATGTACATGTGGCAATCACGTCCTGTGCTGATATCGGTCCGCCGGCCCGGAAAGGCGCTAGCGGGGAACTTCGGGGGCATCGCTCAACGGCATCAACGCCTCGGGGCCGGGCAGGTAGTCGATATAGAGGATGCCGTTGACGTGGTCGATCTCGTGTTCGAGCGCTTCGGCGAGGAGCGTATCTTCAGCCTTGATGCGTACCTCTTTGCTCGTAGCGGGGTCAATCCCCTGGGCCAGTACTTTGACGGAGCGGGTGATTTCGCCACGAAAGCCGGGGACTGAAAGGCAGCCCTCATCGACCTGCCGTTGGCCGGAGCGCTTCACGATTTCGGGGTTGACCAGTGCGATCGGCGTCCCCTCGCCGACGTCGATCACGACGACACGAAGCGAGACGCCGATCTGCGGGGCGGCAAGGCCAACGCCCGGTGCGTCATACATCGTTTCCCACATG
>Ga0307373_10015237_pt1 | contig 10480 bp, 11 predicted proteins | sample OX2MG_FD_202534 | JGI IMG/M metagenome (GOLD analysis project Ga0307373, IMG submission 202534) | Soil microbial communities from Risofladan, Vaasa, Finland - OX-2 | ecosystem: Environmental > Terrestrial > Soil > Coastal area > Acid sulfate soil | place: Finland: Risofladan, Vaasa | collected...
TTTGTTTTTCAACGCTGCAGCCACGCCGCGCAACGGCGGATGAAAGCCGGTGCCCAGGATGGCGTCGAGAAATAACTCTGTCTGGTGGAAACAGTCCTGGAACGGAATGCGGGCCAGATCTTCTTCGGTCGCCAGCAGCATACTGGATTTCTTGAGTGCCTGTGGCAGCTTCTCAAACATCGCGCGAGCATCCTCGCTCAATTGTTCGAACGGCGTCAGCAGGATGAGGCGCACCTGCTTACCGCCAGCCTCCAAATGGCGTGCGGCCACGAGACCGTCGCCGCCGTTGTTGCCTTTGCCGCAGAGCACGAGGATGCGTTGCGCCGAAGGAAACTGCTGCGCGACAAACTCGGCAACGCGGGAACCTGCTGCTTCCATCAGGGCTTGCCAGGAGACGTGACCCTGCTCGACGGTACGTTCATCGCACTGGCGCATTTCCGCTGCGGTCAAAACATCCATGATGCCGTTGTACGCGAAGGGCATTGAATTGCGCAATCGGGATACCGATGGGAGGCCCTTACGGGAGTGTTTTAAAACCGAGAGCGGAATTGGTTGGCGCGGAGGAATTCGTCGCGCAACTCGGGATGTTTGAGATTTTCGCGGATGCGGCAGGCTAGCTGCCGTGGCGTTCCCAGAAGACGGCGGGCGTGACGATGGGATACCGCTCGGCAAGCGCGAGCAGGTCTTTGTCGCCAGTGATGAGGTAGTCGGCCTGCGCCGCCCGCAGGGTGCCCAGAACCGGCCAATCGGCCCTATCACGCAATGCTTCATCCGATTCGGCGGCGGGTTCGACGATGTCCGCCAGGAACATGAAGTTGTCGGCAAGATCGCGAATCTCCGCGGAGCTCAGCAAAATCCGCGAAAGCCGCGGCAGCACCCGAACCATCTCATCCAAAATGTATCGAGACAGTACGACATCCAGTCCTCCCTGCCGCCAGACGCCGAGGATTCGTCCCGGAACACTCCCTGGATAGGCGAGGCCGGACACCAGGACGTTGGTGTCCAAGACCACTCGCATTCGCGCGGTCAAGGTTGCCGTTTCCGTGGTCGCCGCTTTCGGGGTCGCCGTTCCCGCGCTACGGCAGCATCGATTTCCGCCATGCCCTGCTCGGCCGGCACGTCCGCGTAGGCCTCGGCAATCCGGCTGCTCAATTCATCGAATCGCTCGCGCATGCGGCGAATTCGGGCAAAAAGCTCGGCGTCAACGAGAACGGCTACCGGCTTACCATCCTTGTTGATCACAATACTGTCGCTCCGATACTGTACCTGGTTGAGCATCTCGCCCAGATTTTGGCGGAAGTTCACGGCAGTGACTTCTGTAATCATTTGGGACCTCCAGCCATAATTACCGATACGATCATTATGATCCATAGGAACTCTATAGTCCAGATCTTTCGCGATTCGCCCAAGAATCTCATCACAGACGCGAACCCGTTGTCGCGTATGCCCCAGGTGGACCTTGCTCAAAATCTTGAGCGGAATTGGTTGGCGCGGTTGAATTCCTCGCGCAACTCGGGCTGTTTGAGATTTTCGCGGATCGCGGCGAGGCGCTGTTCGAGCGCCAGCAGGGCGGCGGCGATGGCCTCGTCGTTGGTTTGCGCGATATCCCGCCACATGGAATAGGGACTGGCGCCGAGGCGCGTCATCTCATGCATGGCGCGGCCGCCAATGGCCCGCAACTGCGCGGAAGCACTGTCGAGATTTCCCTTTTCCTTGCCATCTTCCGGAAAGGTGTCTTCGAGGAGCGCCGCCAGCGCGGTTCCCAACATCTGCGGCAGGTGACTGGCCCAGGCGCAGATTTCATCATGGCGCGCAGGATCGAGATCCAGCATGCGGCAGCCCATGCGAGCCACCCAGTGCCGCCATTTGTCGGCGCGCTGCTGACCTGCTGTGGCATTCTCGCGCGGCTGCTGCTCTGTTTCGGAAGACGTGAACAGCCACACCGCGCCCTGAAACAGATTCGCGTCAGCGTTGGCCGCTCCAAAAACTTCCTTTCCCGCCATGGGATGTCCGGGAAGAAAACAGGCAGCGCCGGGAAAGGAAAAAGCCTCGGCGGCGAGGGCACAGATTTTTCGCTTGGTGCTGCCAACATCCGTAACCAGTTGGCCGTGACGAAGAACGGGCGCCAACTTCTCGATCCATTCCAGAATGCCGAAAACCGGTGTTGCCAGCAGAACGCAATCCGTTTCGCGAGCGGCTGCCAGCGGATCGGAGGCGACAGAGTCGATCGCGCCCTTGTCGCGGGCCGTCTCGGCTTCCTGCGGAGAGCGATCCCATCCAACGATGCTGCCGGCGAATCCATTGGCACGCAGGGCCAGCCCGACCGACGATCCGATGAGGCCGGTGCCAAGGATGGTGACGCTCTGGATGGATTCGGCCACGGTTTGTCTACACTTCGGCGTGCAGCGCAGCTTCGTGAGCGCGTGGGCCGATGTTGCGCCCGACCGCGGTGGCGATGATGCGCAACTCGTCCATCAATTTTTCAAATTGCTGCGGGAACAGCGATTGCGCGCCGTCAGAAACAGCCTTATCCGGATTGGGATGCACCTCTATCAGCAGACCGTCGCAACCGGCGGCGACCGAAGCGCGCGCCATAGCCGGAACCATATCGCGCCGACCGGTTCCGTGGGATGGATCGCCTAGCACCGGCAGATGGGACAGGTGCTTCAATACGGGAAGCGCGGAAATATCCATGGTGTTGCGGGTGTAGGTTTCGAAAGTGCGAATGCCGCGCTCGCAGAGCATCACATCGTAATTTCCGCCAGACAAAATGTATTCGGCGGAGAGCAGCAATTCTTCAATGGTGGCCGCGATGCCGCGCTTCAACAGCACTGGTTTCCGGATCAGGCCAAGCTCGCGCAGCAGGTTGAAGTTCTGCATATTGCGGGCGCCGACCTGCAGGACGTCGACGTAGGGCAACATCAATTCAATCTGAGAAATCTCCATGACTTCGCTGACAATCAGCAGTCCAGTGGAATCGCCCACCTCACGCAGCAGCCGCAGACCATCGAGGCCCATGCCCTGAAAGGAGTAGGGCGAGCTACGCGGCTTGAAGGCTCCACCACGCAAAAATTTCGCGCCTGCATCGCCCACCTGGCGGGCAATGGTGAACAGCTGATCCCGCGATTCAACCGAGCAGGGACCGGCCATCACCATGACCTCTTCGCCGCCCACAGTGACTCCGTTGGGAAAACGAATGACAGTGCCGGAAGGTCGGAACCCTCGGCCGGCGAGTTTATATGGCGAGGTGATGCGGTGCGCTTCGGCGACCCCGGCCATCACCTGAAAATCCTGCACATCAAAGCTGGCCGGCTGGCCTACGCCCGCCAGAACGGTTTGCTGCGTACCGGTGGTTCGATGAACGTTGAATCCGATTTCTACCATCCGGCCCAGCACATGCTGGATCTCTTCCTCGGTGGCGTTATGCAACATCGCGACAATCATTTCTGTTCTCGTTTCGTCGTAGTTTCTACTTTGCTATCCTTCAGCGGATCGTCCGCCAACGCCGCTGCCAGTTCGTCTTTCTGCAGGGTCCGCATCACATCGATGATGCGCTCGTAGATGTGGGTCAGTTCCATATCCGGCAGCGGACCGGGATTGGTCTTGCGCACATTCTCGAAAATCGTCATTTCCCGGGTTGGTTCATAAATCGGCAATTCGGTTTGGCGTTTCAGACGACCGATGGCCTGGGCTGCCGAAGCACGTTCGCTGATCAGTCGTACGATCTGGCGGTCGAGCTCATCGATCTTCTGACGCCAATCTGCAATATCCATGTAGCACCCTCAAGACAGGTTCACAGAGTTGGTAGCTGACACTCGGTGAGGTTCCCCGCCTGAAAAAAGATAATGATGTCCATCCTAATTGACTGCGGACAATTTTTCAGGAAACCGAACTCTCGCTGGCGACCGGTGCGCGTAGTTCAGCAATAAATTTGCCTACCGCCGCGGGCGCCTTGTCGGCGCCAGACTGCTCGATGAGCGCGACAATAGCGCTGCCCACAACGGCGGCATCGGCATATTCGGCGACCACAGCGACGTGCGCGGCGTTCGAAATGCCGAAGCCCAGAGCGATTGGCAGCTTGGTGTAGCGCCGCAGGCGCGTGACCAGTTCGCGGGCGTCGCCGGCGACCTGCTGCTGCGTACCGGTGATGCCGACGCGAGAGATGGCGTAGATAAAACCTTCAGAAAATTCTGCAATGCGCGCCAGGCGGGAATCTGGACTGGTAGGCGCGGCCAGAAAAATCGGCTGCAGATGATGTTTCTTGAGGGCAGCGCGATATTCCTCCGATTCTTCGACAATCAAGTCCGTGACGAGCACGGCGTCCACGCCAGACTTTTCCGCGGCAGCCGCAAATGACTCCAGACCCATCCGCAAGATGGGGTTCAGGTAGGAGAAAATGACCAGGCCGACGGAAGGACGCTGCTTGCGAAGCGAGCTGGCCAGGTCCAAAACATCCTCCATGCGGGTTCCGTTGCGGACTGCCCGCTCACTGGCGCGCTGAATGACGGGACCGTCCGCCAGCGGATCGCTGAAGGGGACGCCCAGTTCCAGCACATCGGCGCCGGCATCGATGGCAGCCAACGCAATTTTTTTGCTGGTCTCAAGGTCAGGATCGCCGATCGTGAGATACACGATCAGGCCAGGTTGATGATGAAATTGAATGGCCATCGATCACGCTCCCTGCAACTTCAGTTCACGCGCCAGGATACCCATATCCTTGTCGCCGCGACCCGAAACATTGATCAGCAGAATATCGTTGCGGTTCATGGCCGGCGCGATCCGGATCGCCTCTGCAACCGCGTGCGCACTTTCCAGCGCGGGCAGAATTCCTTCCATGCGGGCAAGTCGCACCGTGGCCTGCAACGCAGCCTCGTCCGAGGCCGAAACATACTCGGCGCGGCCGGAATCATGCAGCGCGGCATGTTCCGGGCCTACCGAGGCATAATCGAGACCCGCGGACACCGAATGCGTATTTGAAATCTGGCCTGCCTCATCCTGCAACACATAGGAGTAAGTGCCCTGCAGCACGCCGGGTACGCCACCCTGAAACCGGGCCGCATGTTCGCCAAGCGCAGGGCCACGACCGCCGGCCTCCACGCCGATCAGTCGTACGTTTTTGTCAGGTATGAATTCATAAAATGCGCCGATGGCGTTGGAACCGCCGCCCACGCAGGCCAACACAGCACTCGGCAAGCGGCCTTCGGCCTCGATAATCTGCCGGCGCGCCTCGACGCTGATGACTCGTTGAAAATCGCGCACCATGGTGGGATAGGGATGGGCGCCGAGCACGCTGCCCAGAAGATAGTGCGTGGTGCGAACATTCACCACCCAATCGCGCATGGCTTCGTTGATGGCGTCTTTCAGCGTGGCGGAGCCGGCATTGACGCTGCGTACTTCGGCGCCCAGCAGGCGCATGCGGTAGACATTCAACTCCTGCCGACGCATGTCCTCCTGACCCATATAGACGATGCATTCCATGCCGAACAACGCGCACACGGTCGCGGTGGCCACGCCGTGCTGGCCGGCGCCGGTTTCCGCGATGATGCGGCGTTTGCCCATGCGACGCGCAAGCAGGCCCTGTCCGAGGCAATTGTTGATCTTGTGCGCGCCGGTGTGCAGCAGGTCTTCGCGCTTGAGATAAATCCTGGCGCCTCCCAGGGAGTCGGTCAGTCGAGAGGCGTAGTACAGCGGCGTCGGCCGGCCTGCATAATGATGCAGCAGGTAGGAGAGTTCGCCGGCAAACGCCGGGTCACGCTGCGCGTCGGCGTACGCAGCCTCAAGTTCCTGCAGGGCCGCCATCAGAGTTTCCGGTACGTAACGGCCGCCATATGCGTCGAAGCGACCGGGAACATCCTCCGCCCGGGGGGTTGCAACTAGAGTTCGATTCTGTTCTGCCATTCGATCCTTCTACCGTTGTGTCTCTTCTGCAAATTCAATGGCTGCTGCGCGAGACACACGGATAAACTGCTTCACTCGCTGATGATCTTTTCTTCCTGGAACACTTTCAACGCCACTGGAAACGTCCACTCCCCAAGGTTTCATGGTTAAAATGGCCTGGCGCACATTTTCCGGATGCAAGCCTCCGGCGGCAATCAAGCGAAGATTTGCGGCGTGCTGATGGAAAGCGCCTTGCGCCGCGGCCCAATCAAACGGAATCCCCGTCCCTCCAACCTTATCGCCGACACGCGTATCGACGAGAACGACGCTTGGCCCGTCATCGATATCCGGAAGGCCAGCGAGCGATTGCAAATGGCTCGCAAACCCGACGGCATCTCTATCGTAGGGCACAACGTATACCACACGCACGGGGAGAAATTTTTCCTTCATCCGCATCCGCAACTGCAACAGGTGGCCTGGCGAATATTCGCCATGAAGCTGCACTCCGGTCAATCCAGCGGTCTCGAAGGTGGCGACAATTTCATCCATCGAAGAATCTACAAAAACTCCAATCTTCTCAACATTGAAAGGCAGTGCACGGGTAATTTCGCGGACAGTCTCTGGCGTGACGCGACGGGGACTGGCGGCAAAAACGAAACCGACGGCATCCGCCTCAGCTTCGACCGCGACCTTTGCATCTTCCAGCGATGTAATCCCGCAGATTTTTATCCACATAGCGGCCGCCTCACGCGGGAACCTCGGCGGGCGCGACGGGGACAGAGAGCAGACGCATCAATGCCTGATCGGGATCGGGTTGGCGCATTAATGATTCGCCCACTAAAAATGCGTTGAATCCGGCTGCTCGAAGGCGCGCGATGTCGGCGGCGGTGTGAATCCCACTTTCCGCGACCCAGACTGTGGAAGGCGGCAAGCTGGTTGCGAGTTCGAGAGAAGTTTCCAGTCGCACTTCAAACGTATGCAGGTTGCGGTTGTTCACGCCGATCGCGTCGCAGCCAAGATCGAGGACGCGTGCCAGTTCCTCAGCATTGTGTACTTCACACAGCACATCCAACTGCTGCGCGTGAGCGGCGTTCGTCAGCTGTTTCAGAGCAGAATCATCCAGTCCGGCAGCAATCAGCAGAATCGCGTCCGCAGAGGAAGCGCGCGCCTCCAGAATCTGGAATTCATCCACGGTAAAGTCTTTGCGCAAGCATGGAATGGTGACGGCGCGCGAAGCCTCTACCAGATTCGCAAGGCTGCCCTGAAAAAAATGTTCTTCCGTCAGGACTGAAAGGGCGGCGGCTCCTGCGTTTGCGAGACGGATTGCAAGAGAAGCGACGTGAAACTCGGCTCGAATGAGTCCCTTAGAGGGAGATGCCTTTTTCAGTTCCGCGATAATCGCCGGCTGCGAGCCTCCACGGCAACGCAACGCCGCGGCGAATCCTCTTGGAATGTGCGCGGCGGCGTGACGTTCCAAGTCAGCCAGATTCGCTGACTGCTTACGCAACTCAAGATCGCGTCGCGTCACCGCCAGAATTTCATCTAAATGCGTGGCCATAGGCATTCGCTGCTGAACCTTTAGTATAGCGAGCCGCGGAAGGGTTTCGATAGTGACGCCACCCCGCCTGCTTCACTCTGCCACCACCGGTCGGACCGTATTTTCGCCTCGCCGAAGTATTGCGTCTTCTGAACATCGCCTGCGGGCATCCAGGAAAACCTGTTTGTGGTACAGGCATCCAACTTGATCAAGAACAGAGTGCTGGTGGAGATTTCGGAATGCGGACGTTCCGCCCCTGGAGTTCTCATCTTCCCCGAGAAACGCAGCCTTTCAGCCCCCGCATTCGCCATTTTTCCCTTCCTGATCCATCGCAGACTTCACTCTCTGCATCTAAACTAGGCTCAATTTGTCTTTCGCGAGCATGGGGCGGGGCTGAATCTTATTTGGCACCCATTCCGTCTATTCATTCATTGCCGCAAAACTGTTCCGTACACTTGAAGTTGCGCTGCCGGTGGAGTCGTGCCGCAGTTTCGAAAAATACGCTGGAAAGCGACCCTTAATAAGATGGAAAAGGACGAATTGGCACAAGAAGCTCCGGCTCCGCACGTTGGGTCGGACCATCAATTGCCCCCTCCGAGACCCGAGTCGCACCGCTCCCATACGGTCCGTATTCTGATCTGGGTCTTGATTTTGCTGCTGTTTGGTGTTCTTTTCTGGGTGGTTCTGCACCATCAACAGGCCGCCAAAGCACCGTCTGGCAGGGGCGCAATGATGGGGCCGGTGACGGTAACGACCGCAACCGCCAAGAAGGGGGATATCGGAGTTTACCTGGACGCAATCGGGACCGTGACGCCGGTCTACACGGACGCGATTACCAGCCAGGTGACCGGTTTGGTGTCGGAAGTGCATTACCGCGAAGGTCAGACGGTACGCCGCGGCGATCCGCTGATTGACATCGATTCGCGACCCTATCAAGCGCAACTATTGCAAGCGCAGGGAGCGTTGGAGCGCGATACCAACCTGCTGGCGCAGGCGAGGATGGATCTGGAGCGATACCAGGCGGCGTGGGCGCGCAATGCCATTGCCAGGCAAATCCTGGAAGACCAGCAAAAGCTGGTGCTGCAGGACGAAGGCACGGTTAAAGTTGACCAGGGGGTGGTGCAATATGACGAGGTGCAGGTTGCCTTTTGTCATTTAACGGCGCCGATCTCAGGCCGGGTGGGTCTGCGGCTGGTCGATCCAGGAAACGTGGTGCAGGCGAACAGCACAACGCCGTTGGTGGTAATTACGCAGATTGACCCGATCACCGTTGTCTTTACGATTGCGGAAGACACTGTTGGTCAGGTGATGGCGCAGATGCGTCATGGACAAGCCCTGCCAGTCACTGCGTTCGACCGCGGCAATGAAGCGAAAATCGCCACCGGGAAGCTGCAAACCGTCGATAACCAGATCGATACAACCACGGGAACGGTGAAGCTGCGCGCAATTTTTCCAAATAAAAATGACACACTATTTCCCAACCTCTTCGTCAATACAAAACTGTTGGTGAATACTCTTCATGGAGTGACCCTGGTTCCCAGTTCGACCGTCCAGCAGAACGGCGATATCTCTTATGTGTTTGTGATCCGCGACGGCACAGCGCATATGCAGAATGTGAAGACAGGCATTTCGGAATCCGGAGAGACCGTGGTCGAGGGAGTCAATCCCGGAGATGTCATCGCGGACAGCAGCTTTCAAAAGCTGCAAGATAAATCGAAAGTCGTGCTCTCAAAGACGCCGCTTCCGGCCACCACGAGCGGGAGCAACGCTCCGTGAACCCTTCTCGCCCTTTTATTCTGCGGCCGGTAGCGACCTCGCTGCTGATGGCCGCGATCATGCTAGTCGGTATCGTCAGCTATACCCAGCTGCCGGTTTCCGCATTGCCTGAGGTGGACTACCCGACGATTCAGGTGGTGACTTTTTATCCCGGCGCCAGCCCGGATGTGATCGCAACCACCGTGACTGCGCCGCTGGAGCGTCAGTTTGGCGAGATGCAGGGCCTGAGCCAAATGACGTCGACCAGTTCTGGCGCGACTTCTGTCATCGTGCTGCAGTTCAACCTGAGCCTCGAGATGGATATCGCCGAGGAAGAGGTGCAATCCGCGATCAACGCCGCGCAAAGTTATTTGCCATCGAACTTGCCGGCCCCGCCGATTTACAACAAGACGAATCCTGCCGATGCGCCTGTGCTGACGCTGGCCGTGTCTTCAAAGACCAGGCCTCTGCCACAAGTGGAAGACATGGTGGACACGCGCCTGGTTCCGAAACTTTCGCAATTGAATGGCGTCGGCCTGGTCAGCATTAGCGGCGGTCAAAAACCGGCGGTGCGAATCCAGTTGAACCCTGCGCAATTGGAATCTTACGGGATCGATGTGGAAGCGGTGCGCACGGCGCTGACGCAGGCGAGCGTGAATGCGGCCAAGGGCAACTTCGACGGGCCCAAGAAGGACTATCAGATTGACGCCAACGATCAGTTGGTGACCAGCGGAGACTACCAGGACATTGTCATCGCGTATCGGAACAATTCGCCGGTGCTGCTGAAAGATGTTGCGAACGTCATCAACGGGGTGGAGAACACCAAGCAAGCCGCATGGATGAACGAAACTCCGGCGGTGATTGTGAATATTCAACGCCAGCCCGGTGCAAACACCATCAGCGTCGTCAAGAGCATCACGCGATTGATGCCGCAGCTGAAAGCAACGCTACCGGCGGGAATCGATGTCACCACGCTGACCGATCTGACGACGGGCATCAAGGCTTCTGTTTCGGACGTGGAATTCGAACTGATGCTGACCATCGTTCTGGTGGTCCTGGTCATCTTTTTATTTCTTCGCAATTTATCGGCGACGATTATTCCCAGCGTGGCCGTGCCTCTCTCCATTGTGGGAACCTTTGCGGCAATGTACGGGCTGGGCTACAGTCTCGACAATCTTTCGCTCATGGCGCTCACCATCTCTACCGGGTTCGTGGTGGATGACGCGATTGTGATGATTGAAAATATTTCGCGCTTTCTGGAGGAAGGCCACTCGCCCATGCAGGCGGCGCTGGAAGGTGCGGAACAAATCG
>Ga0307373_10015238_pt1 | contig 10479 bp, 7 predicted proteins | sample OX2MG_FD_202534 | JGI IMG/M metagenome (GOLD analysis project Ga0307373, IMG submission 202534) | Soil microbial communities from Risofladan, Vaasa, Finland - OX-2 | ecosystem: Environmental > Terrestrial > Soil > Coastal area > Acid sulfate soil | place: Finland: Risofladan, Vaasa | collected...
TCGAGGACGTTCGGTCATCGCGACGTCACAACTACCCGTCAACCACTGGCACGAAGGACTCGGCGACGCCACGGTCGCTGACGCCATCATGGACCGCCTGTTACAACGAACACACCGAATCGAACTCACCGGCCCGTCTCGACGGCGTGAAAAACCAACTGCTCCAGCACCCGAATAGTCGGCGAAATGTTCTGCCCTACGATGACACGAAAGGAGGTGAGTTAGGGAGTCAACCACTCACACACACGTCGGTCGCTACGCGACCTCCGACCGCACCGCAAGGTGTCCGAAAACACCGGACTGAGTGTCCGAAAACGCCGGAATGCGCACCCGGTGAATGAATCAAATGGGATCATTTCAAAAGGACAGCAAACTCCGACCGGAAGAGTTTGAGACGTCCGATTATCGGGCAACGACCACTGTCATGCGGTCGTTTTCGTGCGATAAGAGTATTCCCCGACATTTGTACTAGAAATGTCTCTCAACGGGGTGATCTTCAAATGAGCGGGGAGTGAAGCGTTGCGCAGAATTATCGTTACGGTCGTGGCGCTCCTCGTCGGCTTCGCGATGCCCCTTGTCCCTGCAATATCCAATGCGATGGCGAGCATTGCCATTTCGCAATCAACACAACCGAGTCAGACGTCACACACCTCAGCGCTGACCGCCGATGAGGGCACCAATCGTGGCGGACTGTCGCGAGACGGCTGGTATCCGGAAGCCTCGCAGCTGACACCAACGAACGTCGCCAATGGTGGGTTTGGCCTACTGCTGAGCGTCCCAATCACCGGTCAGGTGTACGCCCAACCGGTGATGGACGGCTCAAATGCGATTGTCGCGACTGAACAGAACTGGGTTTACAGCATCAACCAGTCTACGGGAGTTCGTGAGTGGGCGGTCCAGGTGGGAGCGAACATCGGCGCTGAGCCCTTTAATGATCAGCACCCAACAGTTTCATCTATCGTACCTTGGAATTGCACCAACTTGGAACCGTATGTTGGCATCACCTCAACGCCCGTGGTTGACCCGACCACAGGTGTCATTTACGTGGTTGCGATGGAACAACTCTTCGACGGCTCTCTTGGATACTTCATGCACGCTCTGAATCCGGCGAATGGAAATGAAGAACCCAGTTTCCCCGTGAAGATTGACGGTGCGACTCAAAACAATCCGAAAATTATCTTCAATGCGTACGAGGAGCTCCAGCGAGTCGCGCTAACTCTCACCAATGGAGTAATTTACTTCGGTTTCAGCAGTGCTTGCGACAGGGGGTATTATCAGGGCTACGTCGCCGGGGTCGCGGAATCAGGACACCTGGCCGTGCTCTGGACCGACGTTATAAGCGGCACTTCAAGGGGAGGAGGTATCTGGCAGGCTGGCGGGGGCTTCGCATCCGACGAAGCGGGCCAAATCATCGTTGCTACAAGTAACAGTGCTCCCGGAACCTCACCTTCGGGCGCTATTCCGGGAAAGTCTCCTCCGACGACGGGGACGTTAGGAGAGTCGGACCTCCGTCTCGTTGCACAGAAAAACGGACCGCTCAAAGCCACTGATTTCTTCACACCCTACGACGCGGCCACCCTCGACCAAGACGACCTCGACTTTGGATCGGGCTCACCCGTGCTTCTACCAAGTCAGTTCGGAACGTCTGCCGTCCCTGATCTTCTAGTTCAAACTGGCAAAGAGGGCTATGTCTACCTCCTAAATTCCCGGAATCTTGGTGGAGTCTCCCCAGGCGATGCTGGTTCCTTAGCGCAGCAGGGCCCCGACGGTAGTGCCTTGTCCACGCCAGGGGTCTGGCCCGGCAACGGGGGCTATATTTACATTCCAACTTCGGACGGAGGAACTAAGTCGCTGGGCGATGGCAACCAGGGAGACTTCAACGTCCTGCAGATTACGAAACCGTCGGCAAGCACACCGTCCTTTGGGCTCAATCTCGTCGCCAAGGGTCCCCAAGCGGTCGGCTACGGCACCTCTTCCCCAATCGTGACTTCCAATGGCACGACCGATGGGTCAGCCGTTGTTTGGATTATCCAACTCCAGGACGGCGGGGGCGGCACGGCTGAACTTCAAGCCTATGATGCAGTGCCGAGTGCTGGCAACAGCGCAAATCCTGGAACGTTGACACTGATCGGACAATGGCCGGTGACGAACGCGACGAAATTCGCCTCACCCGGAGTTGGCGACAACAGGCTCTTTGTCCCCACCAGGAACAATCAGTTGTTGATATACGGTCTTCACTCGTCTCCTGTCGTCGCGGGCCACGACGCGAACTTCACACCAACGACCGTTGGCAATGCCAGAAGCATGACACTTTCGTTTGTTGCTCAAAGTTCGTTCACGATCTCATCGGGTGCGAATGGATGCGGCGTGTGCACCAATACTTCGCAGTTCTCAGTTGCCGCAACGTCACCGACATTCATTAACGGAGAGATAACCGTTAACGCGGGACAGACATTCTCGGTCGCCGCGACGTTCACGCCAACTGGTGTCTCGGGATACCGCACTGGCGTGCTACAGATGGTTACATCATTAGGCGAAGTCGACTTCTCGCTCGACGGGACCGCTCGAGCGGCGACGCCTTGGGTGACACCATCTACGTTCGGACTCACATTGCCCGGCTACAAGGTTAGCGAGTCTCATCCATCGGTATCGACGATGACCTTTACTAACTTCGGATCTAAGGCCGCAACCATCACTTCCATCAGCTCAAACCTGAAGCCATTCATCGTGTCTGGACTACCAAAAGTTGGAACTTCACTCGCGCCAGGTGCATCGTTCGAGGCGAGAGTCTCATTTACCTCACGTAGACCGGGTTCCTTTCACCGCGTGCTGATTGTCAAAACGAACTCACCGACCGCCGTCGCCGACTCCGTGGTCAACCTAGACGCCATCGCGAGCAAGGTACCGACGCTCTCGGTGCAGCCCTCGTCCCTTGCACTGACATTTGGATCAACGTCGTCACCTGTGCCCGTGGGAAGCCCGCTTTTCAAGTCGGTCACCGTGAGCAACAGAGGGGGATCGATACTAACGCTGGCGTCGGCAACAACCAATGGCCCTTACGTCGTAGTGAACGTACCCGTCAACGAGCAACTGTTGCCGGGCGCGTCAATGACGCTCCACGTTCTCTTCGTCCCGAGCAGGGCAGGCTTGATCACCGGCTCCCTAACACTGAGGGCCGATAACCTACAGACTAAGAAGATCGATCTCACCGGGTACGGTGCGGGGACAGGGTACACCATCTCCGGACCAGGCAGTAGTGGTTGGGAGTACGCTGGCAGCGCTTCGATGTCGGGTCCGACATTGGTTCTCACACCAAACGAGCAATTCCAGATCGGCTCAGCCTTTACGCAGACGCCAGTCACCAGTGGAGGTTTCACAGTAAACTTCACGGCAAGCGCAATCGGTGGCAACGGAGGGGATTGCGAGGCGCTCGTTCTCGCCGATACTTCACACCTCGGTGAGGCCTTTCCACTCACACCTCTTGGCGGGTCGGCTGGCTTTGGCGGTACCGCTGGCATTGGGGTCATCATCTGCGAGGACTTTTCGCCCGTCCTCAACAGCATTCGGTGGATAGCTGTCACCACTGGAGGAGATAGCAATACAGGCGCACTCAACTACGTAGGACCTCCCGTGAATCTCAACGTGAGTACCCAGGACGCACCCAACGACGTGACAGTATCGCTACAGAATGGGACGCTGTCCTTGTGGATTGACGGTGTTGAAGAAATCAATGAGTCCGTTGTCGCCCCCTCGTCTTTTCTGGTCGGATTTGCGGCGGGCACTGGGTTGTTAACGAACACCCACGAGGTCTCCGACGTTTCCATTATCGTCGGCGGCGGTACATCTTAAAAATTCTGAAACCAAGGTAATCGTTGCCGGAGTTGACCTGTTACAGCGCAGTGTTACTGCGGCGATTACTTCAAGGTCGGCGGGCGGTGCGAGATTAGATGCCGGGCCGCCTAGAATTTTGTAGCGCGCAATCCCGAGAGTTCACTTGGGAAATTGGCAAACCCCATTCGTATTGACCGACGTTGATGAGTGCTTCAACAAGAAACGGGACTGTCAAACAGACACCTAGGACTCACGCTGAATTCGCCAGCGTTCGTTGCGAAGCCAATGGCGAGCCTGTCGGACGCAGCGCGGCAAAGACAACAAGATATTCATGCGCTAGGTGTGCGAATCTACCTAGACCATGAAGATCCACACGGTTACGGATCGGCAGGCATCACCACAGCGACGGCGCTCGTCTTCGAAAGGACCTAGAGTAACTGGCGTCGTCTCACGTTTCGTGCTCCTTGACGGCCTCGTGAGCAAGGTCGCGAACACACATCGTTCCGAACGAAGCGCGCCTCTCACGAGCGCGCCCTCACCGTCGTGCAGATGGTCCTCACTCAGTGAGACCGCTTCAATGAGCCAGCCGATCTACGGGCTGGGGAACATAGTGAAGATGACTACCTCGATCAGCAACAATTCAGAGAACGCGTGCTGGGAGATAGTTGGTGGGACGTTCCCGTCGTTCTCCGTCACGAACTCGAAGGACACCAAAGTGTGGGGCAAATGCAACGCCGCCGTCCCACTCGTAGCCTGCTCGCTTTACCTCATCGACGTAATCCTCAAGCCAGGTCACACGTACTCGAAGACGCTGACGCGGGACCAGCGCTCTGTCGCGCCGTCGAACTGTGCGGCCGCCGGCGTCCACGAACTCACTACTCATTCCATCGTTATCGTCGGCCACGCCTCAACCAGTTTCACATTGACGTCGAATTCGTCGGCGACAACCGTCACGGTAAGGCAAGCCGACAGTTGGCGCCGGTACATCTTGTACCAGGCGACCTCTTGGTCGTCCGCTTAACGGGCCCGTCGATCTATAGCTGGACTGTCGCCGTCTCATCGAACCAGGCCATACTTCAACGCACGGCAAGTTCACCCGGCAGCGCTTCAGTCGCCACGTTCGTTGCTGACGCGATTGGTTACGTGAAAGTAGCGGCGACGCATAACTCCACCCAGTCGCCTATTCGAGCAGAGCGCTTCGGTGGTCGGCTAGTCCCAGTCGGTTGGCGATGAGATATCAGGGCCCGCGACCTGCAAGGGTGGCTTCTTTGAATCCAACTGATATTCGGTCGCGCGAAGCCATCGATTGAGTGTTTTGCGTCGGATACAGGGCGGAGGTGCTCCCAGCAGCCGTGACCTCGTTTGTCGGGTGAGCGGCCAACGGGATCTCCTGGATGAGTGGTCATGAACAGAATGACTCACCACGTCCAACGCCGACCCCTTCAAACTGCTTTTGACAACTTAAAGAATGAGTATCCGGAATCGGCCCGGCGGGATCTTTTCAATTCGATCGAACCGCCCGTCAGCCCGCGCGACGTTGGGGTCGTCCGCGAAAGCCAAAGACCAGAAACACTGGCCCGAATCTGACTTCCAGTGGACCCCAAAACCAGGTGAGAAGAGTTACTTCACTTCCAAAGAGGCAAATTCTAATGCGACTCCATTAGCGAGGTTATCCGTGATAGGGACTGCTGTCTTGATAGTCTTCGCGCAGAATTTCCAATCGCGGCGAACGTGTGACCAACTAAGCGTCGAGTTTCTCGGACACAATGTCGCTCTTCAACCATTTGCTGATTTCCAAGTAGATACTAGGCGTGGTTGACGTCCGTCTTGACATGTCCATTTACGTTTGTGTTATCAGAGGAGGATGCGTGATGTAGAAAAGGAAGATGCAATATCGCTGCAATTCTGCGAACTCTCGCATCGACAATCATCCGATCGCTGGCTTTTGAAAATCGCTCGACCGATCCCTCTTACGAAGAAAAAAGCTGGCGCCCTTCTCGCACTCATCTCGCTGATTGTCGGGATCTTTCCACTGGCTGTTGCTACTCCGACCCCAGCTGCACGCTTGAAAGATGGCCGTCCAACGCTGGCCGAATTGAAGTCGTACATTGCGAAGTCAGTGATGATTGACAAGGTCCCGAATCTCTCGAAGACGATTCCACCTTTGCAATCGATGCGCAGTTGGGACACCCACATTGACCCCTTGAGCACAAGTTGCTTCTTACAAAATGGAATCGTAACCCCCGCAACACATCCGGAAACGTCGTGCGTTTGGGGGGACCCGAAAGGAAAGCAATCAATCTTCCTGCTCGGAGACTCGCTGTCGTCAATGTGGCTTCCGGCACTCAATCAGTTAGGAAAGGACCTCGGCTGGAAGATCTACTACCTTGGTGCACCCGGATGCCCTCCCTGGCCTTATCCGTACAGCGTCAGGGAGAATGGCAGTTCCGGAGTGACGTGCAACAACTTGGTTCGATCCGAAGTCAAGTTTATTTTGAGGGTCCATCCTACCATCGTCATGCCGGTTGGCTTTTCGTTGGATTGGGGTGTCGGGAAGTACGCGAACGTCGCACAGAATGTGGGTCAAATTCAAGATTGGCTGAAGCAAATTGCTCCAAGCCATTCTCGCGTGGTACTCCTTGGCCCAATCCCCCAGTACATGATGAGTCCGTACTACTTCGGCCACTTTGCACTCTTGAATCCCGACAAGTGCCTCACTCAGACCAACATCCCTCTACACAGTTGTTTGGAGCCACCATCGGACGCGATGGGCGCGATCGTGGCCCGGTCGCTCAAGGCGATTGCACAGAAGGACAAGATTCCCTTCATTGACACCACACCCCTGTTCTGCACGAAGAAAATCTGCGCGTTGTTCGTCAAGGCTCCCAGCGGGGTCCATCTCGTCTACTACGACTACGACCACATGAATCGCTACTACTCGGTATGGATAAGTCGAGCGTTCGAAATTCTGCTCCAGCCGACGCTTCGCTCCATATCGGGTGACTGACCGAAGCGGCAAACCAACGCCAGGAATGTCGGTACAGCAATGATCCATGAGCGAGACCGCGAACGCTCGGAGTGCTTGGACTGAATCGGCCTGGGTATTCCGGAGGCTCGTTTGATTGGTTTTCTCATGCCGCACTGGCGCGAGATTGGTCAGCGTAGTTCTTTTCGACCTCGGCAGGCGAGAGGTCGTCGAGTTCGCTATGGATGCGCTCCTCGTTAAACCACGACACCCACTTTGCGGTCTCTATCTCGAGGTCGTCCAGGCCCTTCCAGTGGCCTCCGACGCTGGCGAGAACGGCCGGGTTGCGAAACAGTTCGGTCTTGAAGAGTGCGAACATCGACTCGGCCATCGCATTGTCAAACGAATCACCGATAGTTCCGATCGAGGCCGAGACGCCCAACTCCTCGAGGCGCTCGGTGTAGGCAAGGGAGACGTATTGACTGCCCGCATCCGTGTGGCACGTCAATTGGTCGAACGAGAGAAGGCGTCGTGTCCAGGCCGCCATGTTGAGCGCATCGATCACGAGTTCTTTGGTCATCGAACGAGCAGCCTTCCATCCGACGATGCGTCGGCTGAAGACGTCGGTGACAAAGGCCACGTAGACGACGCCGCTCCACGTGGAGCAGTAGGTGAAGTCGGCCACCCATAACTGATCGGGTCGAGCAGCCTTGAAGTTCCGATGGACGAGATCCGCAGCACGCAGCGCGTCTTTGTCGGCGTGGGTGGTGAAGCGTTTCTTCGCGCGTGACGCCCCACGAATGCCTTCGCGTTTCATGAGCCGAGCCACCTGGTCGCGTCCGACGCAGAGGCCCTTCTTCTGTGCGGCCCGGGTGAGCTTGCGCCGGCCGTAGACGCAGTAGTTCTTCTGGAAGAGCTCGACCAACTGGGGAGCGATCTGGTCGTCACGCTGGGTGCGCTTGGAGGGCGGGCGGCTCTTCGCCTCGTAGTAGGTGGAGGGGGCGACCTGAAGTTGCTCCAGGATCGGCTCGATTCCCCAGCGAAGCCCACCGGTTGACTCCTCCCGGTGGGCTTCGACGTAGGTGATTACTTCTGTGATCGGCGGTCGAGCTCCGCCCCGAAGAAAGCCGACGCCGATTGCAAGATCGCGTTGGCGCGACGGAGTTCGCGCACTTCCTTTCGCAACTCTTTGAGCTCGGCCATCTGTTCACTGTTCAGCCCGCCCCTGGCACCGGCGTCAATCTCGGCGCGCTTCACCCAGGCGCGCAGCGACTCATCGCCCACCCCCAATTGGCGAGCCACCCGACGAATGACGCCATGGTCCTTGGGATCCGCTCGCTGCAAGTCGAGCGCCATCTTCACCGCACGTTCTTTCAGCTCAGCGGGGTATCGCCTCGACGTTGGTTTCTCTGTCATGCTCCATCCTCACATCCAAGGTATGGAGTCTCCAAGATTTCCAGGCCGATTCAGACACCTGGGCGAAACTCAGTTAGGCAATCCTAAGCGTCATGTCCATCAGTTAGGGGTTTGGCAAAACAATTTACTCATTTCAGAGCCTTCAAGACTGCGCCCGCAACGACTCATGAAATGAACCAACTATGCAGATTCGTTACATCATCGGAGGCAGAATAGACCACCGCATTACAAATGAGGGTTGAGCGATCATTCTTGTAACTGAAGAACCGACTTATACAAGTTAATGTTGCTTTGAACCACTCGCCAAGTGTTGCGCTCACCCCATGAAACCGCCATCGCTGGTCACTGGCCTAATGTTGACGCTGCCTATGAAGTGCATTGAGTCTCGCCATCTATCACTCGGGAGATGATGAAAAATATAAAAGGGCTTTCCAAGAGGTTTTCTACTTCGACGAAGTACGTGACGACGATTGCGCTTCTTTCCTCGATGGTCGCGGTGCCGTCGAAGCCTCTTGAAGACCATATTCTCGAAATTGCCTCGAATCTGATACATACTCCGTCGAGACTAGTTTCGCTGCGCCCAGCCTATGAGTCCTCGAGAGGACTCATCACGGCAGGTCCCTCGCGAAAACAATGCGTTGAGCTACCTAAGCTTCCATTGACGAGCGCTGGGTTTCGCGTGGCTTCTGAAGTCACCGCCTTCGAAACTCAAACCGGAACTTCAGTGTCGTGCCTAACGGAATATTTGAATGATGCACCAACGTGGGCACAGTGGACGGATCCGAGTACCTCGCGAAAATATGAAGGAGTCACAACGTGGGTGGCGGCAGCTCCTCAGAGCCGCCAACTCGTCCTTCAAGTGGACTTGATCCCGATAAGCCTTGAAAATCAAAGTAACCCGTTGGGGTGGGAGCAGTCGTGTGCCGCTGGACAGTTCAACACCTACGCACAACAGCTCGGGACGAGCCTCGTCGCCGCTGGATTACAACATTCCGTAATTCGTCTGGGGGCCGAAATGAACGGCCCGTGGGAAGCGGACTTCATCGGAACGACGACCGTGGAGCAGAATCTTTGGGCATCATGTTTCGCGAACGAAGTTACTGGCCTTCGCCAAGCCCTCGGGGAGCACTTTCTAATTGATTGGAACCCCAACGCGTGCTACGAAAATATTCCGTACGCTAACTACTATCCTGGCAACGCGTACGTCGATATCCTGGGACTCGACATCTATGACGGAACATGTGAGGCTCCAAGCACGAGCACCACGCCAGTTACATGGAATGAACTTGTCAATGAACCCGCCGGACTGGCGAGTTTTGTGACGTTCGCGATTCAACAGGGAAAACCCATGAGCTTTCCCGAATGGGGACTACTCCAAAACCCCAATGGCGACGACCCCGCGTATATCAACGGCATCGGGGCAACGGTCGCAATTGGGAATTTCGCATTTGAAGGATATTTCGACTCTGGCTCTGCTGGCAATCTGTCTCTCGGACCATCAACACCGCTGTCCCTGGTGGCATTTCGCTTTTGGTTCCAGAATCCCCCCAAAAAGCATTCCCATAGAATCAAACGCAGTCCCCGGAATGATTCGCCCAGGGAAAGTTGGAGAGTAATTCGTTTCCAAACGGCCACGCTCTCTGACTAGTTCGAGCCATAGTGGTGAGCCTCGAGCTCGATCGGCGGCACGTAGTCGAGTGACTCGTGGGGCCGTCGGTTGTTGAACCAGGCGACGTAATTGAGCGTGGCCCAATCGACGCGCTCCCCGTTGCGCCAGGGGCCCTCGCCATGAATGAGTTCACTCTTTTGGAGGCTGTTGAACGACTCGGCCAGGGCATTGTCAAATCTTTCACCGAGAGAGCCAACTGAAGCGACCGCGCCGGCTTCGTCGAGTCGCTCGGAGCAGCGAGTGCTGAGGTATCCACGAGGTCACTCGGACGGTGCAACGCCTCGTCGCTCCGCCGTTGGGCAGATTCGCGGCGGGTCCGTCTCGCGTAGCAGGTAGCGAGGACGAACTGCAGCGCCCTGCAGATCGGCTCGACTCCCCACCTTTCTCGTCGTGCGTCGATGTATCGAACTACCTCTTCGTTCGACCGTCGAACTCTGTCGCGAAGAAAATCGTTATGCGGATTTCTCCATATGGGAATGTCAAGTCAATTTGGCCCCAGCGTGATCACTTGATTTGGCCCCACCGAGCGCGCTCGATGGAGAATCTCGGCTCGCGTAATGTTCAGGGATGTCGTCCGCCCGGAAAACTCCTGTCGAAA
>Ga0307373_10015239_pt1 | contig 10479 bp, 9 predicted proteins | sample OX2MG_FD_202534 | JGI IMG/M metagenome (GOLD analysis project Ga0307373, IMG submission 202534) | Soil microbial communities from Risofladan, Vaasa, Finland - OX-2 | ecosystem: Environmental > Terrestrial > Soil > Coastal area > Acid sulfate soil | place: Finland: Risofladan, Vaasa | collected...
GAGGCAAGTACCTGCAATACGACGATCAAGGTCGTCGTGCGCTTCAACAATGGGATAGTGATGGAGCGCAAGATCGCCCACTTGCCCGCGCCATCGATAGCCGCGGCCTCGAACAGTTCCCGCGGGATCTCCTGAAGGCCGGCCAGATACAGAACGAAGTTAAAGCCTACCGTCCACCATACGGTCGCGATCACGATGGAGGTCATGGCCGACCCCGGATCACTCAGCCAGTTTACGGCCGGGAGTCCCACCGTCGTAAGCCAGCTATTGAACAGGCCGTAACTGCTTGAGTACAGCCAGTTCCAGATCTGGTAGACGATGGTCGCGGGTAGCACATAAGGGGAGAAAAAGGCTAGGCGGAAGAGCCACTGGGCCGGTAACCGCTGGTTCGCCAGCAGCGCCATGACAAAGCCGAGTAACACCAAGGGTATAGTGCTCAGGATGGTGAACTGGAAAGTGTGCCAGACAGCAGTCCAGAAGGTGCTGTCCTGGAGCGCCTCCCGATAGTTGTCCAGGCCAATAAAGTGGGACGTGCCGAGGAGGCTCCAGTTGTAGAAACTCAGGCGCAACCCATTGATGATCGGCCAGAGTATAAACAGACCGTACGCAATCACAAATGGCGTGGCAAAGCTCCAGCCGGCCAGATCTGTTCGCCACTGCGGCAGCCGGTTATGCGAGACTATGGGCACCGGGGTCCGGACGACGCGCTCCCGCAAAGCCATCTTCCCTCTCTCACGGGTAGCGCGATGGAGCGGTCTAGATCCCGCTCCACCGTGCACCCATAGGCAATTAGCTCGGCTGCGGCGTGTTGATCAGCTTGTGCAGATCGGCGACAAATTGAGAAAGCGCTTTGGCCGGCGTCGAATGCCCTTCCAGCACCGCCTGGAAGTATCCGCCCGCGTCGGTTTCCATCTGCGACGCGGAGCCGCTCCACCAGGCGGTGGGATCATAGACCACGTACTTGGCCTCATTCGCGTAATGCGACTGAGGCGCAAGGTTCTTGTAGGCGGCACTGGTGGCGACCGGCAAATAGGCGGGGATGTGTCCGCCCTGCGCCCACACCAGGCTGTCCTTGAGCATGAAGCTGATGAAGGTGAGGATCGCCGCCATGCGGTTCTTGTCCATCGAACGCTGGTGCGGGATCACAAAGCTGTGCGAATCCGCCTGGGTGGCATTCTGGCCGAAGACATTGGGGAAGAGGGTCATGTCAAACGGCAGCTTCGCCGTCTGGAACGTCGTCGATTCCCACTCGCCGTTCCAATGGAAGCCTGCCTTGCCGCTACTGAACAGCGAGACGGCGGCCGCGTAATTGGTGTTGGGAGCGGCAACCTTGCTGGTTACCAACTGCTGCATAAACTGCAACGCCTTCATTGCCTTGGCGTTGTCGATCAGCACGCTCTTGGCATCGGCCGAGATGATTTTCCCCCCGAGTTGCGTGTACAGGGTGAGGAAGAGCCGCCAGGGCTGCACATCCTCCAGGTCCAGGGCAAGCCCATACTTGCCCGTCACCTTCTGGGCCGCCATGAGCGCGTTCATTAGAGCCTGAGGGCCCACGAGCGGTTTGAGCTTGCCATTTGCATCCAGCAGGCCGGCCTTACGGCAGATATCGGTATTGTAATACAGCACGAAGGGATGGGTATCAAGCGGGATGGCGAACTGCTGCCCGTTTGACTGGCCCTTCTGCCAGACTTCCGAGACGAAATTGCTTGGTTTGATTCCGTACGAGGCGAGCGTTGCTGGATCAAGTGGGGTAAGCAAACCTGCCGGCGCATAGGCGGGCAGGCGGGTCATATGCAGGATCGCCACGTCAGGCCCTTTGCCGACCACGGTGGAGGTCGTCAACTTGGTGTAGTACGGCAGGCCCCAGGTAAGCGTCGTTGCCTTGACATTGATTTCAGGGTGCGCCTTGGCGAAGTCCTTCTCCATCTGGACCATGCGCGTACCGTCACCGCCGGTAAAGAGATTCCAGTAGGTGAGGTTTTGGGTAGATGCCGCGCGGACCAACTCCGCCGGCAGCGTGCTTGTCGCCGCGGCCGCCAATCCTGCCGCGGCGGCCCCCTTCAGGAATGTACCACGCTCGATCTTTTTCGACTGTATGGCTGGGGTTTCGGGTGTCTCGGGATCCATGAATCCCCCCTTTGGGACATAAGGCCGGTACGGTAAGTACAACCACGTACACAGGTGACCCAGATGTCGTAATGCAGCCGGCGTTGAGTGTATCGCCGCTACCGATCACCCCCTTTCGCCATCCTCCGAACAAGTCGTCTCCTATGGAGGAGGCGACCGATCCCTCGCCGATGGCCGCTAGACTAGCCGCTCAATTCGCGCGGCGCCATCCGGTGCGCCTCAAGTGAAGATACTGTACGTACAGCACCTGTATGCTGTCCCCGATGCATGGTAGAGGGCGGATTCCCTCGATTTACGTGCCCGTAACTGCCTATATGACCAGTTCAATCCGCCCATTCACCTTGGAACGGTACGTACGTTAGCACTTGTACAGCCGATTGTCAACTTGATAGACCAGTAAACTTACAGTAAGATAGCAGCAGCAAGTGACCGCCGAATGAGCGCGTGGTATTCTGCGTACGGGATCATTCGTTGCAACCTTCAGTTGAGGGAGCCGCCGGATGCGGGCAGATGTAGAGGAGCAGGGCCAGACCGCGACGGCGGTGGCGCCGCGCCGGGTCAGTATGCGGGATGTCGCCCGCGCCGCCGGTGTCTCCCTGACGGCGGTCCAGCTCGTGGCGGCGGGAAAGCCAGGGGTCGGCGATGATACGCGCGCCCGTACCCTGGCGATCATGAAAGATCTGGGCTACTCCCAGCGGCCCAAGCCCCGGCCAGAGGAGCCGCGCTTCACCCTCGCCATTATCAGCGAACGGCTGATGCAGCCGATTGAAACCGATATCTTCTACGCCGAGATCTGGCACGGGATCATCACGGAGGCGCAGCGCAACGGTCACCGAGTGATGATGCACTTGCTAGAGGGCGGCGAGTCGGGGGTCGAGCAATTGCTCGACCCGCTCCGTGGGGAAATCGACGGGATGATCCTGGCCAACGGCGGGGATCTGACCGACGACCTGATCCGTAAGCTCCTGGAAAGCCACATTCCGGCGGTCCTGGTGGACAATTATGTCGTGGATCAGCCGCTGCATTGCGTGGTGGCGGACAATGTGACGGCCGGCTACCTGGCTACCCGCCACCTCCTCCAGCTTGGCCACGCCAGGGTCGGCCTCCTGGCGGGTCCGCGGAAATATCGGAGCCTGGTGGATCGCCAGGAGGGTTATCTCGACGCGCTGACCGAGTATGGAATCCCCGTGGAACAGGCTCTGATGTCTCCGCCCACCGATCACGCGGGTGGCCAAAAAGGATACCGGCAAATGCTGCATCTCCTTGACTTGCCTCAGCCGCCCACCGCGGTAGTCGCGATCAGCGACAAGACCGCGTTCGGGGCCCTGGAAGCGCTCAAGGAGCGCGGTCTGCGGATCCCACAAGACATGGCGCTGGTCAGTATCGACGACGTGGCGGAGAGCGCTCACACCTTGCCGCCGCTCACCACCGTCAACGTGCCGCGGGCCGAAATGGGAGCGGAGGCGGTGCGCCGGCTCCTGGCCCTGCTCAGGCAGGAAGCGCCGCGACCCACCAAAACCGTGCTCTATACCCGGCTGGTCGTTCGCGCCTCGTGTGGAGGATAAATGCGGTTGGCGAATACGCCAACCTTATCTAGCGCGGGGCACGGAAGGAAAAACCGAGCGCTGAGCGGAACGTCGCGCTCCCTCTGGAGGAGAGGCACATGAAGGCAACCGTCCATCTAGACACGCAGCACCACGTGGGACCGATCGACCGCCGTGTCTTTAGCGGCTTCCTCGAGCATCTGGGCCGCGCGGTCTACGAGGGCGTCTACGATCCGGGAAACCCGCGGAGCGACGAGCAGGGCTTCCGTCAGGACGTGCTGGAGGCGCTCCGCCCCCTGGGAATGGCCACCGTCCGCTATCCCGGCGGCAACTTCGTCAGTTGCTATGACTGGAAGGACGGCATTGGCCCCCTGGAGTCAAGGGCGGCCCGGCCCGACTATGCCTGGAGAACGATCGAAAGCAATCAGTTCGGCACCGATCAGTTCATGGCCTGGAGCCGGCAACTCGACACCGAGCCCATGATGGCGGTGAACCTGGGAACCGGGAACACCGCCGACGCGGCGGCCCTGCTGGAGTATTGCAACCTGCCGGGCGGCACCTACTGGGCCGATCAGCGGACGCGGCACGGCAACGCGGAACCCTATGGAGCCAAGCTGTGGTGCCTGGGGAACGAGATGGACGGCCCGTGGCAGGCAGGCCATGTGCCCGCCGCGGTGTACGCGCAACGCGCCTGGCAAGCCGGCCAGATGATGAAGGGCCTGGATCCCACTATCGAAACGGTGGCCTGTGGCTCCTCCCACCGGAACATGCGCACCTATCTGGAGTGGGATCGCGAGGTACTCGAATACTGCTGGGATCACGTCGATTACATCTCCGCCCACCGCTACAGTGAGAATCGGCGGGATGACAGCGCCTGGTATCTGGCCGAAGGGCTGGAGATCGACCGCACCCTGGAGGACTATGCCGGGCTGCTGAACTATGTCCGGGGCGTGAAAAAGAGCGGCAAGCGGGTCTATCTCTCCTTCGACGAGTGGAATGTCTGGTACCGGGCCCGCGATGGGGATGGGCACTGGCAAACGGCGCCCCACCTATTGGAAGAGGTCTATAACCTGGAGGACGCGCTGGTCTGCGCCCAGTATCTCACCAGTTTCCTACGCCGCGCCGACGTGCTCAAGATTGCCTGCATGGCCCAGATCGTCAACGTGATCGCGCCCATTCTCACCCGCCCGGAAGGACTCCTCCGCCAGTCTATTTATTATCCGTTCGCGCTCCTCTCACGCTATGCCCATGGACGCTCGCTGACCCCGGTGATTCACGGCCCCACCTATCAGGCTGGAGATCGGGGTGAGGCGCCGGTGCTGGACGCGGCGGCCAGCTACGACGAGGAGACGGGGCAGACCGCGATCTTCCTGATTAACCGGTCGCAAGGGGAGGAGTTGACGGTCGAAATCGATCTTGCCGATCGTCGGTTCGCCGGCGCGGGTACCGTGGATCTCCTGGGCGGCGGTGACGTGAAGGCGGCGAATAGCTGGGAAGACCCTCATCGAGTGGTGCCGGTGCAGGGATCCGCCGCGCTCACCGAGGAGAACCGGCTCCGGGTGCGAGTGCCGGCCCCCGGTCTGGCGGTGGTGCGCGCAACGGTGGCGGGGTAGCGCCGCAGGCCATCCGGCCTCCGGCTGAGGCCGGTTGTGGTAATCGAGCGCTCTTGAAGGAGTACGGCATGGCGGCTCTTGACCAGCCGGCGAGGGTGATGGTGGATTGCCGACGACCGCTCGGCCCGCTCCCGCGCCTCTGGACCAGTTTTGGCTACGATGAGCTGAACTGGACCGCGACCCCCCGCGGCAAGGAGAATCTTGCCGCTCTGCACGCCATAGGAGACATCCCCTATACAGTGCGGGCTCACAACATCTTCACGAGCGGGTCTGGACGCGGGCTGCCGCATTGGAGCAGCGGCAATGTGTACCACGTCGCCGCCACGGTCGAACATTTCAAGGAGCGCTATGGCGCCAGGGTCGTGCGTACATGGTACTGGGAGCTATGGAACGAACCCGACATCAGCTATTGGCAGGGCTCGATTGACGAGTATTGCCGGCTCTATGATGTAACCGTCGCGGCGGTCACGAGCGTACTCCCCGAGGCCGCGGTTGGCGGCCCCGCCACCACGGGCCGTGGCAGCGCCTTCCTGGGCCAGTTTCTCGCTCACTGCGCGGACGGACCGAACGCGGTGACGGGCGGTCGAGGCGGTGTGAGCACCTTGGAGGAATGATCCGTGCTCAAGAGAGCGATTCGCGTCTGGGTCGCTGTACTGGTGCTGCTTGGCGGCATAGGAACCGTTCCCGATGTCCATGCCGATGATATGAGCACCTACACCTTCGTGCATGACCCAAGCATGATCAAGGAAGGGCATACCTACTATCTCTACTCCACCGGAGATCCGGCCGGCGTGATCGGGAATGGCAGCGTGCAGATCCGGACCTCCACGGACCCGCGGCATTGGCGGTATCGGGGTACGGTGTTTCAGACCATTCCCGGTTGGGTCATCGACGCGGTGGGTGAGATCCCGAACCTGTGGGCGCCGGATATCTCCTACTATCATGGGCTCTATCACCTCTATTACGCCGGCTCGACCTTCGGCACCTCCAATTCGGTGATCGGGCTCGCCACCAACCAGACGCTGGATCCGGGCAGTCCAGCCTACCATTGGGTGGACCGTGGGCTGGTCATCCGCTCCACCACGAACGACGATTGGAATGCCATCGACCCCAGTCTGGCCCTGGATGCTCATGGTACTCCCTGGCTGGCCTTTGGCTCGTTCTGGAGCGGGGTCAAGCTGATCGCCCTCGATCCCGCCACCGGCAAGCCCGCCGCTACGCGCCCTGACGTACACGCGCTGGCCTATCGGCCCGGATCGAACGCCGTCGAAGCCCCCTTCATCGTCTATCACCAGCCGTATTACTATCTCTTCGTTTCCTTTGACCACTGCTGCGAAGGGGTAGCCAGCACCTACCGGATCATGGTCGGGAGGGCAGGCCGGATCACCGGCCCCTACCTGGATCGTGTGGGCCGGCGCATGGACCAGGGAGGCGGTACGCAGCTACTGGCGAGCAACGGCTATGAGCGCGGGCCGGGCGGCCAATCCGTGACCCGGGACGGCGCCGCTTATCTGCTGGTCTACCATTACTACGACGGGCGCGACAATGGGAATGCCAGGGTCCAGGTGAGAACGATGTCCTGGACGCAGGACGGTTGGCCCCGCCTCGGCGCTCCCCTGGATTCCTGATCCGGGATCTCTCCAGCGCGCCCAACCGAGGGTTCCGATCGGACGGATCGGACGGATCGGACGGATCGGACGGATCGGACGGATCGGACGGATCGGACGGATCGGAGTTGGAGGCACACGGGCGTGGCAGGCTTGCGGAGTCGTATCACACGCGGTACCATACTAACGAGTGAATATACCGTTAGGTATCGTTAGAATAGGGGGGATCGCCATGCTGATCCATGACATACCGCGTGGCATCGAAGCGGACTCCTTCGCCGATAGCCGGGAACACCTGGTGCGGCAGGTTACCGCGCGGCTATTCGGCACGGCGCCGCTGCATGACCCTCGCATCGAGTGGAGTCCTGAGCAGGCGGCGGCGCTTGAACGAGGCGGCCTCTCTCTGACCCCTTTGGATCTGGATGATCCCGAAAACGCCCTGGCCACGAGCATCGCGGCGTATAGCAGCCTGCTCCTTGAGAGCCTTGACCTGGGATCGGCTGCTCAGCGGCTGGGAGTGAGTGAGAGCCGCCTGCGCCAGCGGCTCGGGGCGCGCACTCTCTATGGGATCAAATGGGAGGGCCGGTGGCTGCTTCCCCGCTTCCAGTTCACCGAACACGGGCTACTCCCAGGGCTGGAGGTGGTGATCCCCGCGCTAGATCCAGAAATTGCCCCGCCGGCCGTGGCTCGCTGGTTCACCGCTCCGGACCCCGATTTAGCCGTGGGCGCCCAGTCCCTGAGCCCCCAAGCCTGGTTGGCGGGAGGCCGTGATCCGGGCGTGGTGGCGGCGATCGCCGCCGATCTCGCCGAGGAGTGGTAGTGGCCAAGGTACCCGAGCCTCCAGACCCCGCTACCCTGGCGGCCCGTACTGGTCCGGAGACGCTGGTACTATCGGTTGGAACCGAGCTCTGGCGTATTTATTTTCGCGGCGGCCCCTATCCCGGACATTGGCGGGGATTCCGCACCTTCGGTCCGGTGCGAACCGCGCGCTTCGACCATCACGAGCCGCCGCCTCGGAATCAGACACGGGGCGTGCTCTACGCGGCCACCTCGATCCCTATCTGCGTGGCCGAAGTCTTTCAGGCCACGCGGACTCTTGATCGGCAGTTGCGCGATCCCTGGCTGGTGGGCTTCCGGCTCCGCCGGCCGGTCCCGCTGCTGGACGTGGGTGGGAGCTGGCCTACCAGAGCCGGCGCCTCGATGGGGTTGAACTCCGGTCCCCGCCCGCGCACCCAACGCTGGTCCGCTGCCATGTATGCCGCGTACCCGGACCTGGAGGGTATCTGGTATCCATCGTCCATGTATAAGAATGAACCAGCGGTCATGCTCTACGAGCGGGCAGGCGATGCGCTAGAGGCATTGCCTTTTCTCAACACAGCGCTCTCCGCTCCAGGGCTGCTGGCCCCTTTGGCCGCCGTGGCCCGAGAAATTGGCTATTTGCTAATTTAGCGGGCGCGCGGGAGATGTGCCGTGATTGTCTCTTGGCTGGAGTGTCTATACGCCACATCATGGGGCCGCGTACACTGAAGTGGAAGCGGCCAGGGAAGGGGGAGCGCCATGCCGACGATATTAATCGCGGACGATGACCAGAAAATCACCGAGATGTTGCGGCGGACCCTGACCTATGAAGGTTATACGGTTTTGACGGCGGCGGACGGACAAGAGGCCCTGGACAAGGCGCAGGCGCATCGGCCCGACCTGGTGGTGCTCGACTGGATGATGCCGCGGATCAGCGGCGTTGAGGTAGCACGGCGATTGCGCGCGGCCGACGATGTGAAAGTCTTGATGCTCACGGCACGAGACACCATTGACGACCGTGTAGAGGGGTTGGATAGCGGGGCCGATGATTACCTGGTCAAGCCTTTCGCGCCCGCCGAGCTGCTGGCACGCATCCGATCCATGCTGCGGCGGGCGCTGGCGGATGGCCCGAAGCTGCTTCGCTACGCGGATCTTTCACTGGATCCCACGACCCGCGAGACCCGCCGTGGTGAACGCGACTTCAGCTTGAGCCCCAAGGAATTTGACTTACTCGCCCATATCCTGGCTCACCCGCGCCAGGTGCTTCCGCGCGAGAGTATCCTTGAGGCGGTATGGGGCTACGACTTCGGCGGCGAGGACAATGTGCTCGACGTTTATATCGGCTACTTGCGGGCCAAGACCGAGGCGGTCGGCGAGCCGCGACTGATTCAGACAGTCCGCGGGGTCGGCTACGTGCTGCGCGAGGCGTAGGGGCGATCCCGCCTCCCCGCAAGCGATCTCACTCGGCCATGGAGCAGCCCTCGAATGCCTGGCTGGATTCCGTATACTAGGTATCGGTGTTGGTGAGGCTGTGCGTGGAGACGCCTTTCTCCGCGTTTTCGGTGGGGCTCATATACTGGATCCCCAGCGGACGGAAATAGGTCACTTCATAGCCGCCATGGCTGGTAATACTCCGTGTCGCCTTCTCCGCCGTTTGCGGATCATCGACGTGGCAGGCCAGCACCACCCGGCCTTCCCGTAGATGCTGAACATAGTTCTTCGCCATATTGGTTTCGCCGCCGATTCCCTTGACGAACCGACCAATCGTTCCCAGTAGGCCGGCATCGGCGTCAGGATGGTCGAGCACTGGTGCGTCGTGCCGCCGCAACTGCTCAGGCCGCAGGCCCAGCGCCGCCAATTCCGGCTCGGCTCGAAAATAGGCGTCACTGTCGGGAAAGACGGCGAAAAGCGAGTTGACTTTCGGCGTACCCGCGTTATCGATCGGCGTATCGGTTTTCATCCTTTCCTCCTCGCGCCCGGAGGCGCCAGTAAGGGCCGCGGCTACGTTCGCGCCGCGCTTGCCTCGGGAGCGTGGACCCTCCTATTCAGTGTACACCAGGCGCGTAGCCAGGCCAGCGGCGGTGACCCACGCCTCAAGCTCTTAGCCTTCTCTGCTCATATGCTTAGCATGTCGAACGCTTACGCGAACCGCCGGCGAGCGTTGCCCTCTCTCCTCTCAATGCATGCTCGCCAAAGCTCCTTGCATCACGCCAGCCATGCCGCGGATAACCCAGCGGCCGTAGTAATACATGGTATGAGCGTGGTAGCGTCGGGCCGACCACGGTCGGGGGCGTGTAACGTAGCGGCCTGATGTTGCATCAGACCGTTCCAACGCGCTGGCGCCGGGCCATGGGCGCGGCGATGCTATCCCGTCCGCACCCCCACGGCGCCACGACATGGACAAGCAGCAGGCCCAGGCCAATGATCGTGAGCAGCGAGTCGAGGCTTACCCCTTCGTTGAAGGCGTTGGCGGCATTTAAAAAGCACCCTCAGCCACGAATGGGAGGCGCCCCCAGCGCGACTCAGTCGATATTCCTGGACGCGGTCAGATCAATCAGGAGGTCACGGAACGAAGCGCGTCTTGCGCGGCCTTCAGGTGCACGTTATAGAACACCGCGTTCTCGAACTCCGCCCTGGCGGCTTGCAGGTTGCCCTGCTTTTTGTCGATCATGCCTCGGAGAATATAGAGCTGCGAGAAGGCGCGATTCCCGTTGTTCAGGATCGAGTCGGTAAGGGCGAACACTTTCTGGTAGTCGCCCAACTGGTAGTACGCTTCGATTGGCTCGATTT
>Ga0307373_10015241_pt1 | contig 10478 bp, 8 predicted proteins | sample OX2MG_FD_202534 | JGI IMG/M metagenome (GOLD analysis project Ga0307373, IMG submission 202534) | Soil microbial communities from Risofladan, Vaasa, Finland - OX-2 | ecosystem: Environmental > Terrestrial > Soil > Coastal area > Acid sulfate soil | place: Finland: Risofladan, Vaasa | collected...
AAAGCGGCCTGGTTCGCGAATAGTTCGATGATCTCGATGTTCTCTTCGATAGGTATCTTGCCATCCAGCGGGTCATCCAATGAAAGAAAACCTAGAATTTTCCGCAAACGCAGGCTGAACAACGGCACAATCAGCGCATCTTCGGGGTGCCAGCCGCCCGGTTCGTAGTCATCCAGCGTTTTATCTATGCCCCACACGATATCCCCAAAAGCTTCCGGGTGTTCATGAGAAATAAAATAGCTCTGGCTGATTTGAAATTCCGGGCGCATCAAGAGCATCATTTGCTCAACCGTGACGGGATGCTCGCGCACAATGCGTTTGCTCTCCTCGGTGGCTCCCACGATAGCGACCGGTGTAAGATAATCACGCGCATCCTCAAGCAGGTTGATTACCGCGATACGGAAACCCGTGCAGGCGCTGATGACAGCGACCATGTGCTGAAGAATCTCATCAAGACCCATTTCTGCTCGTAACACGTTGCCCAGGCGAATCAACTCTTTAATTTGACGCGCGCGCTGCGGACTCTCTATACCATGAGGAAAAGTGATGGAAGGCAATTGCAACGCCTGGTCGACGGGTGTGGTGGGTATGATAGGCATGATAGGCATGATAGGCATGATAGGCATTGAGGGCACGCCCGCACCCTGCTCGCGTTCCCACTGCGCCTGCTCGGCGGGTGATCGAAAACGCACGCGCAAGGGGACAAACCAGTTCTGTGGCTTTCGTTCCGACATATACTCCCTCTTTTTCCTTTTCCAATTGAAGATGCACTTGTTTGAGAATAACACAAGCTCATCTTGTATACAAGAAATATAGGAGAAATAGAGAAAAGTATGTTACAGATAATACGCGCGCTTCGTTATTGTAAATAGGAGAGATAGAAGGCTCTCCATGAGAAACCGTTCTCTGGTAGTGCGGCAAGTAGTGTGACCTTGTTATGACCTCGTTGTGACCTCGTTGTGACCTCGTAGCGCGACAAATGTAGAGAAGTTTCGTAATATTTGGACTAAATCAATGCGGGGAGTCAAGCAATTGACTCCCTTTTAATTCTATTGCAGAGATATACAAACTGGTTGCCTCATTTTCTAAGGTGAAGTATGACACAAAGCTCATCTGAGGATGAATCAGGAATTTTTGCAGGCGGTACCGTGTTTTAAATTATGGACAGCGTATTCTCTCTTATGGTATACTACTTTGCGACGCGATGCGGGCAAGCCTGCCGCGCATTGTAAAAGAAGCCACGAGAGTTAAGATAGACGGAAGACAGGCGAAAGGGGTCTACTATCAATGCCAAAAAAGGGTGAACTTTCAAAAACGGCGCGCGCATCTCTAGCCAATCGTGAAGAGATCAACCATCTGACAGACCGCATTTGCGCGAAGTGCGGCGAAGCAATCATGCTGAAAGAACTCCAGCCCGTGAAGGTGCTTGGTAAAGGGATGGTTTTCTACCACAAATCCCATTACAGCGTTCAGTAAGACATGTTGACAGGGCGACCGTAATGGTCGCTCTTTTTTTATTGCGTCATTGCTTACTTGACAAGACGCAGGCAAACTGGCACAATCCCCCACATGGAGACTTCGCTCCAAATCGCACGTATCACCACGTATCACAGGGAGAATATAGTATCATGCCGCAGTCCGTTAATCCTCAGCAGTCAATACACGATGCGCTCTTATCCACATCACCAACGCCCGCACCTACCACACCCATGCCTATACCCATACGTGTCGCTTTTCAGGGCGAGCGCGGCGCGTTCGGCGATGAGGCGGTCAGAGACTATTTTGGCAAGCAGGCGCGTGGAGAGGAGACAGGACTGAATGCACAGGATGCACAGGATGCGCAGGATACGCAGCCGGTGCCATATCGCTCTTTTGCCGATGTTTTCCGCGCGGTTGCCTCCGGCGAAGTGGAATATGGCCTGGTGCCCGTGGAAAATTCGCAGGCCGGCAGCATCAATGATGTCTATGATCTCTTGCGCCAGCATGATCTGTTCGTTGTAGGAGAAATCGGCCATCCAGTCAATCACTGCCTGCTCTGTTTACCGGGACAGCAGATCAAGGACATCAAACGGGTGATCTCCCACCCGCAGGCTCTGGCGCAGAGCGATATCTACCTGCGCGATCTCGGCGTAGAAATCGTTGCCACCTACGATACGGCTGGCAGCGCGAAAATGATTCGCGAAGAAAATCTGCAAGGCGTGGCGGCTGTCGCGGGCGCGGGCGCGGCGGAAATCTACGAACTGGAAATCCTGGCACATGACATTCAGACCATCAAGGGCAACTATACGCGCTTTATCGTCTTGAGTCGCGAACCCGCGCCTCGTGTTGACGGCGCTGCGAAAACCATGCTGGTGATGGCGACCGCGCACCAGCCCGGCTCGCTGCACAAATGCCTGGGCGTGCTGGCCGATCAAAACATCAATGTACTCAAACTCGAATCGCGCCCCTCGCGCCAGCGTATCTGGGAATATGTCTTCTACCTCGACTTCGAGGGACACCGCGACGATCCGCCCGTGCGCACCGCCCTGGCCGATCTCGCCAGTTTTACCACCTTCTGCAAAGTGCTGGGATCATTCGCCAAAAATACATAAACAAAGGATGAGATGGCAAAGGGCGTCGCCCTTTGCCATCTCATCCTTTGTTTCTTATCTTTTTATCTTCAGCGTTTTGATGAAATTCTCGGCCAGCATTTCGTAAGCCGCGCCGTGATATTCCTCGACGCGGCCAGCGTCACACAGCGTGGTCAGACCTGGATCGATGGGCAGCTGCGCCAGCAGAGGCGCGTTTGTCATATCGACCAGTTCGGGACCGTTGCTGGTACCGAATATCTCGTAGCGTTCCCCGTTGGGAGTTTCAAAGTACGACATGTTCTCTACCACGCCTACAATGATGCCCTTCAATTGCTGCACCATGTTGATGCACTTCTTGACCACCATGGTAGCCAGCAATTGCGGTGACGAGACGATGATGATGCCATCCACCGGCAGCGACTGCAAAACCGTCATCGGCGCGTCCGAGGTGCCGGGGGGCAGATCAACCAGCAAGTAATCGAGCTGGCCCCATTCGACATCGCTATAAAATTGCTTGATGGCGCTGGAAACCATTGGGCCGCGCCATACTACAGGCTGGCTCTCTTCCTCAAGGAACATGTTCATCGACATAACCTTGATGCCGCCCATACTGGTCAACGGCTCAATGCCGCCACTCGCCGACTTCATGGGCTGGCCCTTTGTGCCAAACATGCGCGCGATACTGGGACCGGTGATATCACCATCCAGGATACCGACGCGCAGCCCCTGACGCCGCAGCGAAACCGCCAGCAAACCGGTGACAAGCGACTTTCCGACGCCGCCCTTGCCGCTCATCACGGCGATCACGTTCTTGATGCTTCCATCTTTTCCGGCAGGAGCCATCGAGAGCGGCACACCACGCCCGACGGGAGCCTTTTTCGGGGCTACCGAGGTTGGCTCGCCCTTGACGGCAGCATTCAAATCTTTCACCAGCAGCATCTGCTTCTCCGGCGTAAAGCGATGCGTGCGCGCTCCGCCCGCTATACTCTCGCGGGAGCCCACAGCGCAGGCAGTACATGGCAACCCGTGTCCATGAAAGACCTTGACCGTCTCTGGATGTTTTGTTACCACGTCGTGAATAATCATATCAGCAGTAATTGTATCCGCCATATCACTTATCCTTGTTATAAGGCGCGTTCCACGCCTATTCTTCTCTGGTCTAATATTCCTTCAATTCGAGGTAAAATAAATCCAACCTGCGAACTCAGATATATTATAGCACCACACCAGGGCAGGGACAAGCCCCCGTCCCCACCGTGCGTAGGGACAGGGACGTGGGGTGGCGGGGACGCGGGGGCCTTGCGCCTGTCCCCGTCCTCCCCGCCAACGTTCCCATTGATGAGGAATGGTGAATGATGCGCGCTGCGAACGGGGACGCTTATGTGAAATGGATTGGGGAGACAAGCCTCACTCTGCTGTAGTGCCGTTACACCAATATCCCTTCGTCGTCCAATTGCTTGATCTGTTCGTCGCTCATGCCCAGCAGCGTCTTGAAAATGTACTCGGTGTCAGCACCCAGCAAGGGAGCGGGACGATGGATGTATCCCGGCGTTTCCGACATTTTGAACGGGACGCCCGGATAGCTTTTCTCGCCCACCACCGGGTGACCGAATTTCTCCATGAAGCCGCGCGCCTTGATATGTTCGTCTTCTACAAACTCGCCGGTGCTCAGCACGGCGCCAGCCGCCACACCGGCGGACTGCAAACGATGCATGACCTCGTAGTGATCCAACTGAGATGTCCATGCGCTGATAAGCTCATCAAGCGACTCGCGATTCTGGATACGGGCTATGTTGGTAGCGTAGCGAGCATCCCGCGCCAGCGCGGGTTGTCCTATCACCGTCGCCAGGGCAGCAAACTCTTGATCGTTTTCTACGGATATGGCGCACCACTGGTCTTCGCCGCTACATGGATAGACATTGTGGGGCGCGAAGAAACGATGCGAGTCGCCGTTACGCTGCTGAATATTGCCGTTGACGGTATATTCAATTACAGCGGTGTCAGTGAGCGCGGCAGCCGTAAGGGTCTGCCCCAGGTCGATCCACTGTCCCTGACCCGTGCGCTTCACGCGGCGCAGCGCGGAGACAATGGCAAAAGCCGCGCTGACGCCAGCCGCGGCATCGGGATAGCTTGTGCCAACACGTGAAGGCTCGCCATCGGGCCAGCCCGTCAGGTGAACGATGCCCGCCTGCGACTCCTGCATGGGACCATAGGCGACATAGTTTTTATAGGGGCCGCGATGCCCGAAACCCGCCATCGAGCAATACACAATGCGCGGGTTGATCTCGCGCAGGCGTTCGTAGTCAAAGCCAATGGCTTTCATGCCGCGCGCGCTGTAATTTTCCAGCACCACGTCACTCATTGCGATCAGGCGCACGATAATCTCACGCGCCTTCTCACTTTTCATATCCAGGTTGACACTGTACTTGCTGCGATTGTGTGTATTCCAGTAACCGCTTGAGTTGAGTCTGCGATCCTCAAACGCGAATGGCGGGTACATACGCACCACGTCCATGCGCTTGCGGCTCTCAATCTTAATCATCTCCATGCCCATGTCGCCGAGCAGTTGACCGCAGTAGGGACCCGCGAACACCCATGAGAAATCAACGCAGCGAAATCCTGCCAGTGCATCCTTTTGCATGCTTGCTCTCCTCTCTTAAATAATGCCGTCCGCGCGTAAAGTTGAAAGTTCCGCCTCACTCAAGCCCAATCTCGACAGGACTTCGCCGCTATGCTGGCCGAGCAGGGGAGCCGCGCTGCGCATCACTCCCGGTGTTTCAGTCATATAGATAGGAGCGGCTATATCCTTATACGTGCCGATGACAGGATGCTCGAACTCAGAGAAGAAACCGACTTCATTCAAATGCGCATCTGTGGCAAGATCACGCGCATCGCTCGTCATGCCGATTGGACAACCCAGAGATTGCCCTTTGTGAAATAGCTCGGACTTCCCGGACTTCATAAACCCGGCGACCAGGCGAGGCTCGAACTCATCGGCCCTGGCGCGCCGTTCGTACAGGCTTTGCATGGCAGGGTCATTCACCATCTCGAAATCCTCGACCAGTTGCGCGGCTGCGATGGCTTCCTTGGTCTGCGTGCAGCACATCCCGATGTAGCCATCTTTGCAGGGAAAGACGGTGCAGGGCCACGCTGTGCCATGGCGGCTGCCCGCGCGTTTGCGAACCACACCCGTATAGGTATACTGCTCGATAGCATTTTCCAGCACGGAGGCCGTAGACTCCTGGGCCGATACATCGACATGTTGTCCTTCACCGTGCAGGTCGCGATAGAGCAAAGCGACGGAGCAAGCATACGCCGCGTGCATGGCGGTAATGTGTTCCGCCTGTTGTCCCCCTGTCATCGTGGGCGGTTTGTTGGCAGGCCCGGTGATGCTCATCAGCGCGCCCATCGCATCTTCCACGATGTTGCTCGTCTGAAAGCTCGCGTAAGGTCCCGTCTGCCCAAATCCAGTAATCGAACACACCACCAGGCGCGGGTTAAGCGCGTGCAGATCCGCGAAACCCAGTCCCAACGCCTCCAGCGTGCCAACAGGCCAATCTTCGATGAGTAAATCCGCGCCGCGCGCCAGTTCGCGCAACAATTCCCGCCCGCGCGCCGTACTCAGGTTCAGTGCCACACTTTTCTTGTTGCGGTTATGATGAATAAAGTGCAGGCTTGTCTCTCGGTCCTCTCTGCCGCTGGCAAAGGGGCCAACGCGGCGCGCCGGGCTGCCGTCCACCGGCTCAATCAGTATCACTTCCGCGCCATAATCGCCTAACATCTTCGCGCAATGCATTGCGCGCACGGTGCTACTTAAATCGAGGACGACGACATCTCCGTAAAGGGATGCGCCTACAGAGGATACAGGGGATGCGCCATGTTCTGTCATAGAAATATTCCCTTCCCGTAAGGACGAGCGTTACATCGCCCGGTATGCAGAATAGGATGGGTACAAGTAAACCCGAAATATGGTTTAGTATAGCACAACAAATACGCAGCTTGCTATTTGTCCGTCATTATGGTACACTTTTAATGGCATAATAGGACATATTTTTCAATATGCACATGGCTTTAACTTCTGTAGACGAAGACAGAAGTGAAGATAGATTAAATGAAGACAATTAAACAAGTGTCTAGTAACGCTACATAAAATAATGTAGTGAGGAGGTTTTTTATACTTTGACAACAGAAAATGTTCGACTTATCCCGCTTGGAGGGTTGGGAGAAGTCGGAAAGAATATGATGGTCGTCGAATACGGTGACGACATCATGATTATTGATTCGGGTTCGATGTTCCCCGACGACGAGATGTTTGGCGTTGACCTGGTTATCCCCGATACAAGCTACCTGCACGACAAGAAGCAGCGCATTCGCGGCATTTTTATCACGCATGGCCACGAAGATCACATCGGCAGTTTGCCCTACACCTTACCGGCGCTCGATTACCCGCCCATCTATGCCACCCGCTTGACCCAGGGATTGATTCAGGTCAAGCTCAAGGAACATAAGATGCTTGATAAAGTCGTGATGAACGTAGTATCGTCGGGCGACAAGATAGCTATAGGCAAATGCCAGGTTGAGATTGTGCGCGTCAACCACAGTGTTCCCGATGCCACCGCGCTTGCCATTCATACGCCCATCGGCACCATTGTACACACGGGCGACTATAAGTTCGATCACACTCCCATCGATGGACGCCCCGCCGACTTCGGTACGCTGGCCCGCCTGGGCAACGATGGCGTGCTGGTGATGATGGGCGATAGCACGCGTGTCGAATCGCCCGGTTATACCCCCTCTGAGCGCGTCATCAACGATTCGTTTGACAAAATTTTTGCCAACGCGCCCGGACGTGTTATCATCGCCACCTTCGCCTCGCTGCTTTCACGCGTGCAGCAAGTTATAAATACTGCTGAGCGTTATGAACGGGTTGTGGCCCTGGTCGGCCGCAGCATGGTAAACAACGTGCAGATGGCTGTTGAGCTAGGCTACCTGAACTTCCCCAAAGGTATGCTCATTCGCGCCGAGGACATCAACAAGTTTCCGGCGGAGCGCGTGGTGATCATTTGTACAGGCAGCCAGGGAGAACCAACTTCAGCCCTCACCCGTATTGCCAATCAGGATCATCGCCAGGTGCGCATCCAGCCGAATGATACCGTCATTCTTTCCGCTACACCTGTTCCGGGCAACGAAAAGATGGTGAACCGCACCATCAATAACCTGTTCCGCCAGGGCGCGGAGGTGCTTTACCAGGCAATCGCCAATGTGCATGTTTCCGGTCACGCCGCCCAGGAGGAGTTGAAGCTAATGATCAACTTGCTGCGTCCCACCTACATCATGCCCATTCATGGTGAGTACCGTCAACTCATCCTGCACGCAAAACTGGCCTATTCGCTCGGCATTTCCGACAACAATATTGTGATCGGCGAGGATGGCGATATCGTCGAAGTCACACCTGAATCCATTCGCGTGATGGACCATGTCCCCTGCGGCAATGTCTTTGTCGATGGATTGGGTGTGGGCGATATCGGGCAGATTGTGCTGCGCGACCGCCAGGTACTTGCTCAGGACGGCATTTTGATGGCCGTGCTGACCGTCGATAAGGAAACTGGCCAACCGCTGGCCGGCCCCGATATTGTTTCGCGCGGCTTCGTCTATATGCGCGACTCAGAAGAACTGCTGGAAAGCGCGCGCGAGCGTATCCTGGAGTCCTTCGTCGGCCTGAACGGGCATGCGTCCGACTGGTCATTCGTCAAAGACAAGATTCGCCATACACTCAGCGAATTCCTCTACGAAAAGACGCACCGCCGCCCCATGATCCTACCCGTGGTCATGGAAGTCTAAGCTGGACGCCCTCCGGGGCGTCCAACCTCGTGCCATCATTGCACTGCCCGAGAAAGCCTTTGGCCGTGTTGATGGTACCTTTAGAGTAGCGCGCGTTGCCATAAGGACCGTACACCTGGTTGCCTTTGAGCGTGGCTGCGTTCGCGGTGTTGCTGAAGCTGGCTAAGATGCTGCCCAATGTGTCGGTCATGTAGAAGACCGTGCCATTGGCATCCTTCGCGCCCATGAGTTGCCCCGCCAGGCTATAGTAGTAGGTGTTGCTCTGGTTGCTGCCCACTCCGCTGTACTGGTGCTCCTCCAGCCCGAACGGATAGGTTGGTAAGTGCGGTACACAATTGATGCTATCAACGGCGGTAGTGGCGCTGTAGCTCGGAAGTATACTTCATCCCAACTCGCTGAGCATTTTCCTCAAGCCAATCGCTAAGATGCGTCTGCCCGGTTGGAGCCTGCTGAGAGATCAAGAGGTTAGCCATCAACCCGGCAATCTCGTCACGGGTGATGAGCACATCACCAATAAATGGCTCGATCAGTTGTGCTAGAGTAAATGCCAGTCCTGGGCGAACGTGCATGAGTCCGACACGACGCTCTAGCTTTTCCGCGATTAGTCTTACCAGTTGCTCAAAGGTAAAGATGTCGGGCCCAACGGCGTCTATTATTACATGTTCGCTGCGCTGACCGACCTCAACCACGAGGTCGGCCATGTCTTCAACGTAGATCGGCTGTAGGCAATACTTGCCTGAACCAAAAATAGGGAAAACCGGAAAATGTCGCAACAGCCAGGCGATATTATTGATGAGAATATCCTCGGTTCCGAAAATCACCGTTGGACGGATAATCGCATAGGATAGGTTCAAGCTCATCAAGAACTGTTCTACAGTGGCTTTCCCTCGGAAATACGGAAGGCGAGATGTTTCCGCCGGGTTGGTGATGCTGACATGGATGATACGTTGTACTCCTGCCTCTTTAGCCGCGTTGAAAAGGGTGAGCGTGTTCTTCACGGCTGTATCGAAGGTAGTTGTTCCATGAGAGAAGCGTATCCAGTACGTATTGTAGAGAGTAGTGACTCCTTGCAGACTCCTGACCAGCGCTCCTGGATTCTCAAAGTCGAAAGGAAAGACTTGAACCTGCTCTCCAAATGGGTTGGGGTGGTTGGGGTGTCCTGTCAGCGTGCGAACTTCTTTGCCCATTGTCAGTAAGCGACGCGTGATATATTTCCCTGTGTAGCTGAATGCGCCGGTGATTGCGTTCACTTCAGAATCGGTCATAGCCAATACCATCATCCTTTCTCGATCGACAAGTTCTGTTGGACCTTCTTCGCAAATTCCCTATGGTTGTACCCCTTTCTCTTTCAAGACAGCGGCGATATCGAGTGAGAGCAGCGCCCCATCGGAGGCTCTCGTCACGATCAAGCGCTTGCCGTCGGGAGACCAGGATGGAAAACCGAGTTGTCCCTCAGTGGTTGAGGACGTCAATTTCACCTGTTTCCCCGACCCATCTGTGGCCAGCAAAAACAGGTAATCTTCACTTTCGTAGGTCCCATGACGACACACCAGCCAGCGATCAGAGGGAGACCATTCCACATTTTCTCCCGAAGCGGTTCCCGCTACCAGTTGCCGCGTGCTCGTGACCGTCAACATTCCCGCTGACGTTTGCTGGAGGTGGAGCAACTCGATGTCTCCATTCCCATTATCATGATTAGTGAGGACCAGCGCGAGCGTCTTGCCATCATGCGACCAGTCGAGGGTATCGGCGTCCAGGAGCATCGGCGCAAAGAGAAGATGACCCGCCAGATCAGAAATGTACAACGTAGGGATATGGAGATTACCGATCTGGCTCCCTGCGATGGTTGTCAGCCAGGGCTCATGAGGATTCCATTGAATAGCCAGCACCACCATGTGCGGATTGATCGGGACCGGGATGGTTGTCTTGCCTGTGACCTTGCCCGCTTGATCGAGCGTAAAGAGACCGAGCTGAGGTGGTGCCGCCCCAACAATACAGCTCAGGCGCCCATCTGGCAACCATGCCATATCCTCCAAACCATTCCCCAGATAACACCCCAGGCTGAGG
>Ga0307373_10015245_pt1 | contig 10477 bp, 9 predicted proteins | sample OX2MG_FD_202534 | JGI IMG/M metagenome (GOLD analysis project Ga0307373, IMG submission 202534) | Soil microbial communities from Risofladan, Vaasa, Finland - OX-2 | ecosystem: Environmental > Terrestrial > Soil > Coastal area > Acid sulfate soil | place: Finland: Risofladan, Vaasa | collected...
CGGGCGAGCCGCCAGGGCTGCTGGCGATCGACGTAGCGGTTCAGCGATTGGAGGAAGCTCATGACCTGCTCGAGCACGAGGCTGGTGCGGGCGGCGCGGGCCAGCGGCGTGATCACTCCGAGCAGGCCCATACCCTCCGCGATGAGCAAGCGATCCTCGTCGGCTGGCCGGCCGGGCGGCACGATGCCGCGCCGGTAGCGAAGAAGCATGACGCGCACGCGATTGACCAGATTACCGAGGGTGTTGGCCAGGTCGGCCGTATAGCGCGCCTCCAGGGCCGGGATCGAGACGCTGCCATCCTGGCCGTAGGGGAACTCCCGCAGCAGGTAGTAGCGGACCGCGTCCACGCCGAAGCGAGCCGCCAGCGCGAACGGATCGACGACGTTGCCCAGGGATTTGCTCATCTTGCGGCCATCCGGGCCCAGCAAGTAACCCCCGACCAGCAGCCGTCGATAGGTCGGCAGGCCGAGCGCGCGCAGCATGGCCGGCCAGAAGACGGCGTGCGGCTTGAGGATGTCCTTGCCGATCAGGTGATGTGTTGCGGGCCAGAAGCGGAGGAAGTCGGCTCCGCCGGGGTACCCCAGCGCCGACAGGTAGGTGAGGAGCGCGTCGAACCAGACGTAGGTGACCTGCGTAGGATCCCAGGGGAGCGGGATGCCCCAGGGCACGCGCTCGCGCGGCCGCGAGATCGACAGGTCGCCCAGCGGCTCGGCGAGCATGGCGAGTGCCTCGTTACGGAAGCGCTCGGGCCGGATGAGCTCCGGCTGCGCCGTGAGCGCGTCGCGTAGCCAGCCCTGGTAACGGCTCAGGCGGAAGAACCAGTTTCCCTCCCGGCGGATCTCCGGCGGGCGGGCGTGGTCGGGGCAGAGGCCGTCGACGAGCTCCCTGTCGGTCAGGAAGCGCTCGCAGCCGACACAGTAGCGGCCCTCGTACTCGGCAAAGTAGATGTCGCCGGCCGCGCGCACCTGCTCAAGTGCGCCACCGACGAGCGACGCGTGGCGGGGATCGGTGGTGCGCATGAAGACGTGCTCGCCGATCTCGAACTCGCGCCACGCCTGCTGGAAGCGGGGCGCGATCTCGTCGACGAACGCCTGCGGCGACTGACCGCGCGCGAGGGCGGCCTGGTAGATCTTCTCGCCGTGCTCGTCCGTGCCCGTCGCCAGGCGGACGTCGTCGCCGAGCAGGCGGTGGAAGCGAGCCACGTAGTCGGCCACGACGGTGGTGTAGAGCGTGCCGATGTGCGGAGCGGCGTTGGCGTAGTAGATGGGTGTCGTGACGTAGAAGGGATGTCCGGGCATGGCAGGAACCTCTCACGAGCGGACCGCACCCCAGCGCAGGGACGAAGGGCGCCCGTGGTACCACCCTGCTTCGTCCACGGCTCGCGACGTGGACCTCACGCTGACGTGCGTCAGCCCTGCCCGCTAACGGGGGCTCCGGCGCAGCCTACTGCCAGGCGGGTTCGGTGCGCGGCTCGGAGGTCATGTCCGGCGGGGTCGGGGCTGCATCCCAGCGGCGCAGCTCTCTGGACCCAGGGCCCGGGTCGCCGTACCGGTCCTCGTCGCGGCCTTTGCTCGCTGCGCGGATTCTACCGCGATCGCCGTCGCCAGCGACTGCCGAGCAACGTGAGGCCGTCCGCCCTCTGACATCGTCAGAGCTCCCAGAACCGGCGCTGGACCTCGGTAGCCGCGTCGATGGCCCGCTGCTGGTCGCCCGAGACGGCGCCGGATGCCGGCCACTCGGCCAGGCGCTCGGGCGACATCGGCTCCTCGATGCCGGTGCGGCGGCCGACCAACTCTTCGACGATCGCCAGCGTGCAGTACGGGGCGTAGGTCTCGCTGTAGCCGCCCTCCTGGGCGACGACCAGACGCCCGCCGGCCGACCCGGCCGCGATGCGGCGCACGGCGTCCGTCATGCGGCGGTACGCCTCGGTCGAGAGGCACATGCGGCCGAGCGGGTCGTGGGCGCTGGCGTCCTGGCCGGCCGAGACGAGGACGAGCTGCGGTTGGAACCGGGTCGTGATGGGTACGACCAGGCGCTCGAAGGCGGCCAGGTAGGCGGCGTCGCCGGACCCGGCCGGCAGCGGGACGTTGACGGTAAAGCCCGTCCCGGCGCCGTCTCCAACGTGTTCGACAAGGCCGAAGCCCGGTGGGTAGAGGCTGTCCTGGTGCAGCGAGATGAAGAGGACCTGGGGGTCGGCGTAGAACGCGTCCTGCGTGCCGTTGCCGTGGTGGACGTCCCAGTCGACGATGAGGATGCGCTCGAGCCGGTAGCGCCGCCGGGCGTGGTGCGCCGCCAGCGCCACGTTGCTGAAGACGCAGAAGCCCATGCCGCGTGCGGCCATGGCGTGGTGGCCGGGCGGACGCACCAGCGCGAAGCACTGCCGCACCGTGCCGGCCATCACCGCGTCGACGGCCGCCATGACCCCACCGGCCGAAAGGAGCGCGATCTCCCAGGAGTCGGGACCGACCGGGGCGCCCTGGCCGGTCTCGCCGCCGCCCGCCGCGCAGAGCTCGCGCACCCGCGCGACGTATTCGGGCGCGTGGTAGGCGGTCAGGTCTGCCTCGGTCGCGAGATAGGGCATGACCGGCGTGAGGTCGTGCCCGAGGCCGGTGAGGTCGATAAGCTTCTTGGTGCGCTCGACCAGGCGCGGGTTGGAGGGGTGGTCGACGGCCTCGACGAAGGGATACGGCTGGCCCGACCTGGGCAGGCGCGCCGGGTTGGTGTTGTGCTGCAGGTAGCGGTCGCTGAAGACCAGGCCGGTCGATCGATCGTCCACGGAGGCTCCTTCCCGGGTCGACGCACGGAGTCGGGACACCGGCCGCCGCTCACCGGCGACGCGTCCGGTCAGGCGTCGCGCACCAGCGGCAGGGTCGAGCAGTGGACGCCGCCGCCGTTCTTGTGGATCTCGTGGTAGGGGATCTCGACCGTCTCGACGCCAGCCGCGTTGAGGCGCTCGACGGTGCGCGGGCAGTCGGCGGCGATGATGACGCGGCCGGGGCGCACCGCCAGGCAGTTGACCGCCTTGAGCTCGGTCGGCCAGACGTAGATCGGCTGAATGTCGAGCTCTCTCAGGGTGTCGAGGAACCAGTAGGGGAGGCGCGTGACATTCACGATGGCCTTGTCGTGGTCGACCATGACGATGCAGCCGTCGAGGTGCAGCGAGTGCCCGGTGAGGGGCACCCGGATCAGGCGCACGCCCTGCTCGGCCAGCACCTGCTCCATCTGGCGCGCACCGGCCTCGTTCTGCCGGTACGACATGCCGACGGCGGCGGTATCGCCGTTGAGGAAGCAGAAGGAGCCGCCCTCGAGCAGGCCCGTGCCGTGGATCGTTTGCAGGATGGGCATGCCGAGCCCGGCGATGAGGCGCGTCACGAACGCCTCCTCGCCACGCCGGCCGTAACCCGGCTCGCGGCCGACCGGTCCCATACGGCAGATGACGGCGCCGCCCAGGACCGCGATGGCCTGGTCGCGGGTAAACACCGCCTTGGGGTCGCCCTCCGGGCCGTTGACGAAGAGCACCTCGACGTCCTCGGCCTGGAGCGCCTGTACCAGACCCGCGTGCTGTGCGTGGAGCCGGGCCAGGTCGGGGCCGACCCGGTCGCGCCAGTACCACTGTTGCTCGTCGTCGATCAGCGCGGCGATCTGGGGGTCGTACTTCTGGCCATCAACGACCTCCATCTCGGGCCCAGGGCGGTGGACGACCACCAGGCGCAGCCGGCCGACGTCGTTGGAGACGCCCCAGCGCCGGCCCCAGACGCGCTCCTGCATCGCGGCCGACTCGAAGGCGGGCTCGGCACGCGGCGGGATGCGCTCGAGGACCACGTGGTAGTAGGCGTCGCTGTTGCGCAATTCGTCGTCGGGTCTGCCGCTCATGGTCTCTCCTTCCGCTGGGCCGCCCGGCGCGCATCTTCGCACGCGGCGTGGCCGCTGGCGACCCACGGCCGGCGTAGAATGGGCCGGTTGGATCGGCGCGAAGAGGGGAGGGGCGGATGGGGCGACTGACGGACGTTCCCGACGACGGAATGCCAATGGAGCTCGAGGAGATGGCCGCCGCGCAGCGGCGGCACTACGGCACGGTCCTGAACTCGCTGCGCCAGACGGCACACGCGCCGCGCGTTCCCCTGGGCGCGTCGGCGATGGGGCGCGAGCTGGGGCGGTCGGGCAAGCTCGGGCCGCGGATGACCGCGCTGCTCAACCTGCGGGTGGCCGCCATCGTGGGCTGCCCGCTCTGACAGGACCTGCACGCTGCCGGGAGCAGCGCGGCGGGAGTGAGCGGCGCGACCATCGACTCGGTCAGGAATGGCGGCTGGCGCGTCCGCGTTGATCTGAGCGAGCGGGAGCGCGTAGCGCTGGAGTGTGCCGAGCGGATGACGGCGACGCCGCCCGCGGTCGACGACGCGTTCTTCGCCAGCCTGGCGGGGCTCTTCGAGGCGGCCGAGATCGTCGAGATGGCGGCGGTCTGCGCGTTCGAGAACTACCGGGCGAGGCTGAACGTGGCGCTCGGGGTGGAAGGGCACGGCTTCTCCACGGGCGAGGCGCGACGCCCGGAGGAGCGTGGCCAGCCGGACTGACCCAGGGCGTACGGGCCCCGCGCGGTCGTGGTTCCCGACGTGCCGAACGCGTACAATTGCGGGGTTATTCAATCCATTGGCCGCTGGGACGCCCCGGCTGTTCGCGCTGAGCGGGCGCCGGGGCGGTTCGTCCAGCGGCGGCCGAGCGACGGGGGACGTGGGCATGGGGCAGACGGCGGCCAGGACGGCGGTAGTCGAGAATCCAGCGGCCGTCGAGCCGGTCACGACGAAGCAGATCGCGATCTTCGTGGTGGTCGCGATGGCGCTGCTGATGTCGAGCATCGACGGCACCATCGTCGCGGTTGGCCTGCCGAACATGATGGCCGGTCTGAAGACGAACCTCGTCTGGATCGGCTGGGTGATCACGGCCTACAGCCTGACGCAGACGATCATCATGCCGATGGCCGGTAAGCTGAGCGACGACTTCGGCCGCAAAGTCCTCTTTCTCGTCTCGGTGGTGCTCTTCACCAGCAGCTCGTTCCTGTGTGCCATCGCGCCGAATGTCTACCTGCTGATCCTGTTCCGGGTGCTGCAGGCGATCGGCGGCGGCGCGTTCATGCCCTCGGCGGCGGGGATCGTGAGCGACGTGTTCGGTCCAGCGCGGCGCCGGACGGCCATCGGGCTGTTTGGGAGCGTCTTTCCGCTGGGCGGCATCATCGGGCCCAACCTCGGTGGCTGGGTGATCGACCACTTCGGGTGGCGAGCGATCTTCTCGGTCAACCTGCCGATCGGCGTGGTCTTGCTGTTCCTGGGCGTGTTCCTGCTGCCGAAAGGCGGGCGGGTCCACACCGCTCGCAGCATCGATCTGATCGGCGCGGCCTCGTTCGCATTCGGCATCGTCGGGTTGATGTACGCCATGACGGTGTGGGGCAACGACATCAGCTTCAGCGCGCAGGTGATCGTGTGGGCCGTCGTCGGAGTGGCGGCGCTGTCGTTCTTTGTCTGGCACGTCAGCCGCACCCGCGAGCCGATGATCGAGTTGCGGCTACTCAAGGAGCGCGCGTTCTTCGCGGCCAACCTGTACAGCTTCCTCTACGGCGGGCTCGTGTTCGGCTTCTTCAGCTTCATCCCGCTCTATGCGATCGACAAGTACGGGATGTCGGCGACGGATGCGGGCTTCGTGTTGACGCCGCGCGGCGTGGCGATGATCGCGCTGTCGGTCATCAGTTCGTTCCTGCTGATTCGCATTGGCTACCGGCTGCCGATGATACTGGGCATCGTGCTGATCAGCATCGGGCTCTTCCTGGTCTCGCAGGGCTGGCATGGGGGCACGCTCCTCGGCCACCACTTCGGAGACGTGGTCATGCTCTCGGTGCTGCTGGCCATCACCGGGCTGGGGGTGGGGATCGGCGGGCCGGCGTCGAGCAACGCCGCGCTCGAGCTGATGCCGGACGCCGTGGCGCGCATTACCGGCCTGCGCGGGATGTTCATGACCACCGGCGGCGTGCTCGGCACCGCGGCGATCGTGCTGATCCTGGCGCACTACAAGAACCAGGCGCAGGGGATGCAGGTGATCCTCCACGGCCTGTCGTTCCTGATCCTGCTGGTCATCCCGCCCGTCTTCCTGATTCCCGACGGGGCGCGCTTGCGTCGCGGCGCGCGGACCGTTCCGGTGCACGAGGAGCCGCTGTTCCTCGAGTAATCGGTGGCCAGCGACGTCCGGCGTTGCCTCATCGTGTTCCGGCGATCCCACTGGTGGCGTATGCGATACTCGAGGTGCCGGCTGATGGAGCCGCGCGCTACCCGCTGCGAGCCGCCAGTGGTGCTCCGCGTTCCCCGATGGCGGCGGTGAGCGAAGGAGGGGTGCATGCGTGACGTCGTGATCGTCGGCGCCGCGGAGACCAGGTTCGGCAAGTCGGAGCTGGCGTACCGCGATCTCGCGGCGCAGGCCGGCCGCCACGCGATGGACGATGCCGGAATCGACTCGGACGAGATCGAGGCGTTCTTTCTCGGAACCTTCTCCCCGGGAACCTTCATCCACCAGGAACACGCGGCCCCGTTGATCGCCCACGAGCTCGGGCTGGCGCACGTGCCCAGTACCCGGACCGAGAACGCCTGTGCCTCGGGCTCGACGGCTTTCCTGAGCGCCATCTACGCCATCGCCGCGGGCGCGCACGACGTGGTGCTGGTGGTCGGGGCGGAGAAGATGACCGCGACCCCGGTCGCGGAGACGACGTCGATCCTGGCCGAGGCCGCCGACTGGGAGAACGAGAGCAAAGTAGGACTTACTTTCCCGGGCGCCTACGCCCTGATTGCCCGAGCGTACATGCACAAGTACGGCAAAACGCGGGACATCCTGGATGCCGTGGCGATCAAGAACCACCGCAACGCGATGGGTAACCCCTACGCCCAGTTCCACAAGCTCATCGGACCCGAGGACATCGCGAGGTCGGCGATGGTAGCCGACCCGCTCACACTCTATGACTGCTCGCCGATCAGCGACGGCGCCGCGGCGGTGGTCGTCGTGGCCGCCGACGTAGCCGAGCGCTTCAAGCGGCCGGGGGTGCGCGTGCTCGGCTTCGGCCAGGCCTCGGACTCGCTGGCGCTCTACAAGCACGACGAGCTGACGACGCTGCCGGCCGCGCGGCGGGCCGGCGAGCGTGCCTACCGCATGGCCGGGCTGGCTCCCGAGGACGTCGACCTGGCCGAGGTCCACGACTGCTTCACCATCGCCGAGATCGTGGCCACCGAGGACCTGGGTTTCTTCGGTCCGGGCGAAGGCGGCGACGCGGTCAAGGCCGGCGTGACCGGGCGTGACGGTCGGATCCCGGTGAATCCGAGTGGCGGGCTGAAGGCCAAGGGGCACCCCGTCGGCGCTACCGGCGTCAGCCAGCTGGTGGAGGCCGCGTTCCAGCTACGCGGCGAGGCGGGCGAGCGCCAGGTGGACGGCGCGGAGATCGCGCTGACCCACAACGTGGGCGGCTCCGGCGCGACCTGCGTGGTGACGATTCTGGGGAGGCCCGCGTGACAGCCGAGTCGAGCGCCGCAACCGATTTGACCGGCACGGTGATCACCTACACGGTGATCTACGTCCCGACGCCGGAGTTCGCCGGTGAGGCCCCGTACGGCCTGGCCGTCATCGAGACGCCGGCCGGCGAGCGGCAGATGGTGCGCGTGGGCGGCGTCACTGAGCACCCGCTCAGCATCGGCGGCGGCGTGGTCTACGACCACGAGGACACGCACGGGGCGGTCTATCGCGCCGCGTGACCTCGGCGCGAGTCCGCCACACGACCGAGGGGACCGGCGCGGCATTCGAGCCCGCCGGTCTTGTGTCCTCCAGCCTGTCTCTCCAGTTCGACGTGCGAACGCCGCCGCGCCTTGGGCGCGCCGCTTGCGATCGCGTCCCCTGAGGACTCGGTGTGTGGCCCGCAGGTCCGTCCACGGGGCCGCGCACCGGCGCGGGCATTGCCCGGACAAGGAGTGCGGTATGGTCACTCAGAGCGTGCAGCGCGCGGTCGACCTCTTTGGCCGCCAGTCGTGGGCGAAACCGGTCGACAGCGCGCTGGCGAACCTGGTTACGCAAGCCTTCGCGGCGGCCGGCCCGGCGGGAGCGAAGGCCAAAGACTTCCTGAACGGCACCTGGCTGGGCCATCCGCTGCACCCGGTGTTGACCGACGTGCCGCTCGGCGCCTGGACGGCCGCCTGCGTGCTCGACGCGATGGACACCGTGAGCGGGAGGCGGGAGTTCCAGGCGGGTGCCGACACGGCCATCGTGGTGGGGATCGCGGGCGCGCTGGGTGCGGCCCTGAGCGGGCTGGCCGACTGGCAGTACCTGGTGGACCAGCCGCGCCGCGAGGGATTGCTCCACGGACTGCTGAATATCGGCGCGCTGGGCCTGTATACCGCGTCGTACGGGCTGCGTCGGACCGGCGCGCGCGGAGCCGGACAGGTGGCGTCGTTCCTGGGCTTCAGCCTGGCTTCCGTGTCGGCCTACCTCGGCGGAGACCTGGTCTACAAGGACCAGTCCGGAGTCGACCACGCGCCGACCGAAACCATGCCGCGGCGCTTCACCCCGGTGATGGCCGAGGCGGACCTTGCGGAGGGCAAGCTCACGAAGGCGGAAGCCAACGGCACCGCGGTGCTGCTCTACCGGCGCGGCGACCACATCAATGCCGTCGCGGAGACCTGCAGCCACCTGGGCGGACCGCTCAGCGAGGGAGAGGCAGCGGACGGGAGCGTGATTTGCCCGTGGCACGGTTCGCGGTTCTCGCTCGAGGATGGGCACGTCATCAACGGTCCCGCGACCTTCCCGCAGCCATGCTTCGAGACGCGGGTGCGCGAGGGTCAGATCGAGGTACGGCTGGCGCGGTAAGGCGGCGACTGCCGCGCGTCAGGACGCGCCGATCACGGTGCCAGCGCGTGCTCGGCCAGACCGGCCAGCAGCAGGACCAGCAGGGCGACGACCAGGAGCCCGCGCCACCCGGCGACGGTCCAGGTGAAGCGCTCGAAGCGCTCGGTGAGCTGCTCGACGCCGGCCATGGCTCGCTCGAAATCGGCCGCGGCGACCCGCAAGGCTGCCGGCTGGTTCCGCCGGGGGACGGCAGCACGGACGCGTGGGAGCGAGGCGGTGGTGTTGGTGGGTCGGGCGAGGGTGGCCGCGTCATCGAGCGCCCGGGAGAATTCCCAGACCGAGGCGAAGCGGTCGAGGGGATCGGCAGCGATCGCCCGCTGAATGACAACGGCCAGCGCGGGCGGCAGGTCGGACGCGTCGACCTCGCGAGGCGACTCCGGACGCAGCCCCGTCAGCATCTCGTGCAGGATGACGCCCACGGCGTAGATGTCGGCCGGCGGGCCGACGGGCGCTCCCGCGCGCTGCTCCGGCGCCATATAGGGCGGTGTCCCGGCGACGTGGTCGCCGTCGATGAGATACGACTCGCCCACGACCGACGCCGCGCCGAAGTCGACGATGCGGGGCACGCCGGTGCGCCGCTCGACGATGACGTTCCCAGGTTTGAGGTCCAACACCAGCACGCGTTGTCGATGCACCTCGTCGAGCCCCGCCAGGATCTGCCGCATCAGCGGTAGCGCCTCGGCAACGGGCAGCGGGCCGTGCTCCGCGAGGTGCGCGCCCAGGCTCCTGCCGGGCACCCACTCCATAACGAGGAACGGGAGGTCATGATGGAAACCGCTCTCGAGCACCCGAACCACGTTGCGGTGACGGACGCGCGCTGCGATCGCGGCCTCGCGCTCGAAGCGCCGGACTGCCTCCGGGTTCCGTGCCTGCTCCCGGTCGAGGATCTTGATCGCGACCAACCGGTCGTCGGGGTCCGCGGCGAGGTGTACCCGGGCCGAGCCTCCGGTCCCAAGCACGCTGATCAGCCGGTATCTCCCCGCCAGTCGGGTCGTCGAGCCCGTCTGCACGTCACCCCTCGATAGCCGCGGCGCGCGGCCCGATCGTGCGGCGAGTATATCGCTGCTGCCGGCGCGCGACGACGAGACTGCCCGGCCGGGATCGCCTCTCCCGCGGCCCGTGTCGTGCGTCAGCGTGCCCGCCAGCAGCTGGGATCGTGGCGGGCGGGGAGTTTTCCGACCGCCTCCAGGAAGCTCTCGCAGGTGGTCGGGCCGAAGAACGCCAGGTGCGGTCGCAGGGCCCGGTAGAGCTCGTTGGGATCTGCGGGAGCGGCGCTGATCCAGGCGTGGACCGAGCAGTGGTCGTCACGGATGGCCCGCAGCGCGGCGGCGTTATGGATGGTCGCCACGATCTTGCCGCGATGGCGGACGATGCCCGGATCGGCCAGGAGTCGCTGGACGTCGGCGTCGCCGTAGGCCGCGACGGCGTCGAGGGCGAAGTCGGCAAACGCTCGCCGGAAGGCCTCGCGCTTGCTCAGCACGGTCCGCCAGGAGAGTCCGGCCTGGAAGACCTCCAGGGTCAGCGCCTCGAGGTAGCCGCCGTCGGATCCCGGTGG
>Ga0307373_10015247_pt1 | contig 10477 bp, 10 predicted proteins | sample OX2MG_FD_202534 | JGI IMG/M metagenome (GOLD analysis project Ga0307373, IMG submission 202534) | Soil microbial communities from Risofladan, Vaasa, Finland - OX-2 | ecosystem: Environmental > Terrestrial > Soil > Coastal area > Acid sulfate soil | place: Finland: Risofladan, Vaasa | collected...
CTTATCTCCATTGTGTATTCGAAGATCCCCGCTGTTCATATTTTCTCGCAGCTCCTCGATCCAGCCCACAATGTGATTCGACAATAGCTGAGTTTCAAGAGCGCGAGCGGCGATGCGGCCGAGCGTTGAAAACAGCGCCGTTGGCGGAGCCTTGAATTTTGCCAGCACCCCATCCACCATCGCTTTCACTTCCTGCTGCCCGGAAGCGTAGGCCACCAGCATCCGCGCAAGTGGCCCAACCTCCATTACATGCTCGTCATAGCGCGGCGCTTTCAGCCAGGAGTACTTCTTGTCGACGTCCAGAAACTCGTAAGGTGGCTTAGGCCCGCTGTATTTCGGATTCGTCTCCCCTTCTGCCGGTGCCTTCGCCACCTGATCCCCTTCGGCATACTCATACCAGGAGTGAGTGACGTATTCGGCGACCTTGCTGGGATCAACTGGATACACCTTGGAGAGGTCATTGTTGAGAATAAAGCCCCGCGGCAGGAAATAGCGGGCTGTGTCGTTGATGCCTCCCTGCGGGAACCCGCCATAGCTCAAGTAGTTCCCGGGCCCCTCACCCAAAGAGAACCAGTCCTTATAGAAGCCGGCCACTGCCAGCACGTCAGGAATCAACACTTGATCCACGAAAGTCTTGGCGGTCTGGGCCACTTGAACCAGAAAGTCGATCCGTTCCGGGTTGAGTGGCGCTTGCGGCTCGTTCGGATCGAGTGATGTCGTCATACCGCCGACCAAAAAGCTCTGCAGATGGGGATTCTTGCCGCCGAGCACCGCATGGATGCGAATGAATTCCCGTTGAAATTCGAGCGCTTCGAGATAGTGGGCTACGGCCATCAAGTCCGCCTCGGGAGGCAATCGATAGGCTGGATGTCCCCAATATCCACTCGTAAAGAGACTGAGCTGACGGCTTTCAACCAGCGCTTTCACACGGCCCTGCACACCCTTGAAGTATGTTGCGCTCGACTTCGGCCATTCAGACAGGGATTGAGCGAGTTGCGCGGTCTTTGCCGGATCCGCCTTCAGTGCTCCGGTAATGTCTACCCAGTCGAGCGCATGTAAGTGGTAGAAATGCACCACGTGGTCTTGGATATATTGAGTGGCAGAAATGATATTACGAACCAGGCGAGCATTGTTTGGGACTTCGATTTCGAGCGCGTTCTCAACGGCGCGAACCGAAGCAAGGGCGTGTACCATCGTACAAACCGCACAGATCCGTTGCGTCCAGAGCCAGACTTCTCGGGGATCGCGATTGCGGACAATCAATTCGATGCCGCGAAACATCGTCCCTGAACTCCATGCATCGGAAACCTTGCCGCCGTCCACCTGTGCTTCGATACGAAGATGCCCCTCGATCCGGGTGACGGGATCCACTACGACGCGAGCCATCGGAGCCTCCTATTTCTGCGGCGAAACTGGTTTTGCTTCTTCCTCTTGAGCGTCTCCGTCGTTGTTCTTAGAGTTCTTAGAGCGAATCACACTACCTACGGCATGAGCTGCGGTGAGCGCGGCCACCCCTCCAACAACACTCCAGCCGATTTCTTCTGCGGTGACATCGACGCCGAAACCGGGCACCTTCGGAAGCGGCTTATAGAACGGCGACATGGTGTCCCAGAAACGAGGAGAAGCGCAGGCGATGCAACCGTGCCCGGATTTCACCGGCCAACTCGTCCCGCCATTCCACCGGACCGTCGGGCAATTGTAGGTCGCGTCCGGGCCTTTGCAACCCATCTTGTATAGGCACCAGCCCTTGCGACTTCCTTCATCGCCCCACTCCTCGACGAACTCGCCCGCGTCGTAGTGCGCCCGTCGCTCGCATTGATCGTGGATCACCCGGCCGTAGGCGAACAGCGGGCGGTTGTACTGATCGAGCGCGGGCATCTCATGGAAGGTCAGATAGTGCACGAGCACAGCCGCCGTATTAGCCACATTATGCGGACAACCACCGAGATTCACGACCTTGATTCCGGGAACGGCTTCCTGCAACCCGACTGCACCTGTGGGGTTCGGATTTGATCGGACGAGTCCACCGTCCCATGCACAAGCGCCGACCGCAATGCACGCAGCCGCATGTGTGCAGACTTCGGTCGCGATGTCCAGCGCCGTACGGCCCCCAATCGTGCAGTAAACGCCATCGTCGGCCGTGGGGATCGCACCCTCGACGACCGCGATGTACTTTCCCGCTTCCTGCTGGACGACTCTTTGAAGCACAGCTTCGGCCTGCTTGCCCGCGCCAGCCATGATCGTTTCGTGATATTCCCAGTCGAGCAAATCCAGAACAAAGTCGGCCACCGGTGGGTCGCTTGATCGCAGCATCGACTCCGTATTCCCGGCGCAGTCTTGAAACTCGAGCCACACGAGCATAGGACGTGTCGTCTGACTGAGAGCTTTTTCGACAGCAGATAAATACCGCGATGGGAGCGCCAGTGTGGCGACCATCAAGCTGCAGAACTTCACAAATTCGCGACGTGACACGCCGCGAGCCCTTAAAGCTTGAGGCAGCGGCCCGCGCAATGCTCCCATGTTCGCACCTCCTGACGGACGGAACTTATGTCCTCGTCTCTTCCCATGCGCATTCTTGCTGATCTTCTTGGCTAGCGATTTCCCTAAAACGGACCCAACGCTACTCCTCGAAATTGTAATATGCTGTGACGCAGGTCACATGCCGCATACCCAGGCGTACTTCGGTCTCGTTACCATTTGGCAGGGTGACGAGAGGAGAAAGCTCTTGCAGAAACGCTCCAGCAAGTCGATCACCCGCATACCAGAAGGCAACCGGCTGAAACCTGTCATTGTTGTCCAGACTCATGCATCGGACATGTCCTCCCTAACTCCGGGAGGGCGGCGTGACCCGAGGTCTGCTCTTCATCAAAAAATCGGCGAGATCGGCAGCAAGACGTCGTACAAGAAAGGAGCGACTCTTTTCGCGCAGGGAGAAACGCCGCGGGGCATATTTCTTATAACGGAAGGAGCCGCTAAACTGTCGACGGCGTCTGCAGACGGAAGATCTCTCATCCTTGGATTCTTGGGCCCCGGAAAAATCCTCGGACTTGCGGCAACCATCCTGGGAAAATCTCTCGAAGCAACTGCGCAGACCTCAGAGCCAACGACCGCAATCTTTTTGCCGCGCGATGTTTTTCTCCGGCTCGCACAGGAGAGCGCAAGAATGGCTTTCGATGTTGCTCAGCAGCTCGGCGAACGGTGTTTCAAGCTTCTCGATGAATTGAGAATCATCGGTCTGTCGGAATCCGCGCAACAAAAGCTGGGAGTGTTCCTCTTGGGCCTCTGCCCAGACCCGGGAGGACGAGAAAGCGGGACGCGCATCCATCTACCAGGTGCCAAGCAGGACGACCTCGCGCAAATGCTCGGTGTTACCCGTGAAACCACAAATCGCCTTCTTTCCTTTCTAGGAAAGAGCAACATACTGGCATGGAAACGCGGAACTCTCGTCATTCGAAATTGGAGTGCCCTGAAAAAGCTGGCGGGACTCCGAGAAGTAGGGGCAAAATAGAGACACCCTCGCAGAAATCATAGGGAAATCTCGCATTTGTCTCAACGAGGGGTTCAGTCTTCAGAGTTTGAGTTGAATCGCGTTACTGTCGGATCTGTGCTAGTTCCGGCGCTGGTCCGCGGACACCGGCCTCTTAAGCAGGCTCAATATGAATAGACCCGCCGAAATTATGACGATAACTGGTCCCGGACTGAATTGGGGCCGCAGGTAGTGAGTTACCGCAAAACCCGATCCGACGGCCGCAACGCTGGCAAGGCAAGAAACGACCAGAAAGTGCGATAGATCACTTGTAAGCCTCCGGCCCGTGATCGCAGGGATAATGATCAACGCTCCGGCAAGGAGTGCGCCCAGGAAACGCAGGCCGACAAGAACTGAAAGACTGAACACTAGGAGGAAGTAGAGGTTTAGTCTTTCCAGCTTCACGCCGGTTGCGGCGGCCAATTCGGGTGCGAACAGGCCCAAGATCAGTTCGTCCTTAAATCGGAAGACAACCAGAATAACAACGAGGACCGCGCCTACTCCAAGCAAGAATGCCGAGAGCGAGAGATCTTGGAACCGCCCGAACAGCGCCTCGACAAGGTCTTCTTTTGGAGTCAAAACGGCGCCGATGGCGACTGACCCGGCGAATACCACACCAATCATGGCTTCGGTCGCAAGACCCGTTTTCTTTTGGAGTTGCCAGATCAACAGAGTGCCCAGAAACAAGGTCGCTGCTCCGCCAATCATCGGATTAAATCCAAAAAGAAAGGCCACGCCTAGTCCGGGAAGTGCCACGTGCGAGATCACATCGCTGGCCAAAAGCATCCGTTTCATGAGCGCAAAACTACCGACCAGGCCTGCGGCAACAGCGAAAAGGAGAGCCAGCACGACCGCGTACGTTTCGCCTGAATGAGCCATCTGCTAATCCTCTACTGATCGTGATGGTGCTGATAGAACTTCAGTGGTGCGGAATAAACGGCTTCGAGAGTTTCCGGTGTCAAGATTTCCCTGGGAGGACCAAAACAGGGCTTTCCCTTGCTAAGGCAGAGCACTTTCGTCGCGGACTGATACACAACACTGAGATCATGCGAAACCAGAAGAATCGTTAAATGACGCTCGCGCTGTAAGTCTCGCAGTAATTCGTAGATATGCTCCTCCGCCAGTTCGTCGAGACTGGCCGTGGGTTCGTCGAACAGCAGTACATTTGGGTCTCCCAGCAAAGCGAATGCGATCAGAGCCTTTTGGAACTCTCCCCCGGAAAGTACGCCGATGCTAGTTTCGAGTAGTTCTGGAGTAAGGCCTACCCTGCCTGACACCAACTGAACGTCCTTGGCCGGACGTTTCAGTAACCGTGCTTTTGCTGACAGGAGGTCGTTGACACGTAGAGGCAACTGCCGATCTGCGGCGATTTTCTGGGGAACATAGCCTAATCTGGCATCCGGTGCCCATTGAATGACGCCCTCGTAGGGCGATAAATTCTGTAAGGCCCGGAGAAGGACCGTCTTGCCAGCACCGTTTGGTCCAATGATCGCCAGGTTCTCACCGGCATCGACCTCGAAGTTCAGATGCTGAATGACCGTCCGACTCCCAAACTTGATGGTGAGATCCCGGACTGAAAGTATGGGCGTCATATTGACATCTGACTCAGAGTAGCCCGTAACCTTTAGATTCGGGCATCACGACTAGTAAATCCCAGCAAGTGTAGCAACCGATGAATAACGATCTCCCAATTCCATTGAACGGACCCAGGGACGGCTCCTATGTGTGAGTTATCCGAACCGTGTCTTCAAAAAAACCTCTGGGCCTTCCACTAGTAAGGGGCTGCGCGATCGGAACGCCTCGGCATATTGCACGCCAACAAGGCTGCCCACGTAACGATCCTCGGCATTGTATTTGTCGAGCAGGCTCGCTTGATCTCCGCTAAACACGGATTCATAAACGCGGAGAGCAGCCATCTTTAGGTCATATACGTCGCTCACATCGACCGCAAAATCGAACCGGTCCCAAGCTGGCTCCATCCGGCAGTGTCCGAGGAAGAGCCGTTGAATTTCGTGGGGTTGGGTCTCCTTCAAACATTCACACCCGGCGATTTCGTCCCATTTCGGCAGCCGGGCGTAGAACACACCATGCGTGACGATGTCCGTTACGGCCTTGTGATCCGGATGAACGCCTGCGCCAGCGGTCGTGAACACCATTTGTGGCCGATGTTTCCGTAATAGCTGGGCAATCTGTAATCTGGCTAGGACCGTATCGCTGATCAATCGATCCTGCAGCGTCAATGCTGCGCGCTCGACTCCAAGAATTTCAGCTGCCTTGACTGCCTGTTTGTGACGTTCTCCCCGCGCGGCGTGCCGCGCCGGTTCACCCTCGCACAGATCCACGAAGAGCACCGAAAAATCCTTCCGCACCAGTTTGACCGCCGTGCCGCCCATGACGGCTTCGAGGTCGTCGGGATGTGCACCAAATGCAATCACGTCAAAAGTTGATTTCAATGAAGTTCCCATAAATGAAATCAAGCCAGTCGTTCAAGAACGTCCCACGCCTGCAAACGGCGCAAGATCGGCATGGCCATACACCACGGCGTTGCATGGCAACAAGAGCCCTAGATTGATGTCTCTTTGAAGAGCTTGCTGCGCGAGGGGCGGGTTGCACGCCCCGAGAATGACATATCTCGGGAAATCGACTTCCAGTTTTTCTTTCAGTTTGGCCTGAATGTCGATCTGGCAGAGAACGCCGAATCCCTCCTTCTTCAGCGCAACTTCCATCTCCGCGAGGGCTTCGTCGAAACGCAACTTTGTGGTACGAACATCGCCATAATCGCTCGTTTTGGAGGATTGCATAAAATTGTTTTACCTTTCTGGAGTCGGCTTGCCAATCCTATTGCTCGCATCTTCTGACTCTACTCGCTTGTGTGCCTTCCGCCGCCCCGCGACGTTGCATGTTCTCGACATTCAAGTTGGCACGCCGAGCCAGGGTAGCAACCACTTCATCAGCACCAGGTAACTGAGCAGAAATAAAAGCAACCTCACGGTGCCGTTCATGCCGCAGCCTCGTTTCTTCAGGGAAGTACCAATACCGCCGAGCCCGCGTGGCGTATCACTCGCTCTGCGGTGGTACCCAGAATCGTGAAGTCCAGGAAGGGACGGTGCCCGGCTTCAAGAACGATCAAATCTACCGCCCGGTCCCGAGCCGTCAACAGGATTTGTTCCGCCCCATTCCCGTGACGGACCACTTCGACCAAATCACAATGATTTCGAACTTCCGCGGGTACCCACTGACAGAGCTCTTGGTGCTTTGAGCTTAAATCGAACGTGCCTTCCTCGACAGCATGCAGAACGACGAGTTGCGCCCGGAACGCGCCCGCTATTTCTGCTGACAGCTCTAGGCATTGGTGTGCTCCTTCGGTGAGGTTAACCGGGCAGAGTACTCGAGAAATTTTCGCGGGTCTCCCGTCTGCGTGTGCTCTGGCGACCAAGGTAGGCGTCAAAGTCGTTCGTATCACATTCTCCGCAACGGAACCTAACCGGAGGCGGCTGATACCGCTGCGCCCGTGACTTCCCATGATAATCAGGTCCGGTTTCGTAGATGCGACGCGGGCGAGAATGACTTCTACCGGATGGCCCTCCAGAACGGCAATCTCAGAGGAAAGATCTAGCCCCAGGGCCTCCCGAACGAGCTTCGCAAGATCCTGGCGCAGCGCTGCACGGTGTTGCTCGGCTCTTGCTTCTAACTCCGCTTCCTGAGACGGAAGAAAGTAGCGAGGGTATTCTGACCATTCGGCATGTAGGAGTTCCACTTTTGCCTGGTAAGTCTCCGCGAACATCCGAGCCCAACTCAACACCGTCCGCGATGCTGCACTCAGGTCCAGCGGACACAGGATCTTTTTCGGCGCGAAGCGTAACGGCTTAACGGTCATCATTTGTCTTTTCCACGGGCACTGTTTTTCGGAGCCACCCGAATAAATGCAAATGTGCGCAATTTGTTACAGGCAAATCTCTGAGTCCAGAAGCTTGCCCCACAAACAAGCGTATGCCAGAAAGCGTCGCTAGTGACTCCTGCGGCTCCTATAGATGACCAGCAGATATTCGATGGAATCCAGTTGTAATGAGAGAGGGGTGAAACGACGACCACGTCATCGTTTTTCTCCAGCCACTTTCGGAGGAAAGACGCTGCCGTATGGCCGAAATGCCCGCACCCAAAACTACCACACGTGCCATTTGAGTCCAACCTCCTTCGCTTCTACGACCGGAAGTACGCCGCCTTCTTTCACGCGGCTTTAGGATCTTATCCTTACGTGCCCACTTGCTGGAGAGTGTGAAGATATTTGATGATGTCGCCCGTCGAAAGCAATCCAACGAGGTTGTTCCCCAGCATGACGGGCATTTCATTGATCCCGTCTCGACCCATCTTTTCCATCGCTGTCCACAATTCTGCTTTGGGATCGATCGGATTTAGCTTCTCGATGGGTATCATGGCTTGGCCTGCAGTGGTCGTCGTCCATGAGGGTCGAGGAATCTCCTTTATGTTGTGCAGGGTCAGCAATCCGACCACGCGGTCTCCGCGGTCGACGAGGAAGCACTGTCGACCGTGTGACAGCACCTCCTGATCGATTAGCTTTTGTAATGAAGTGTCTCCCGATACGTGGGTGCATGCATTTCCCATCGCCTCCGATACCTTGTGGCCGACTAATAGGCCCTGCACCATTTGCTGCTGGACTTGGGCTCCGGCTGCGCTTTCGAGGAACCAGCCGATGAAGGCGATCCACAATCCATTGGCAACGTTCCCTCTCAGCGCTTGCCACACGCCCCAAACGATAAAAAGGAAGCCAAAGAATCGGCCCGTGCTGGCTGCGATCAGAGTCGCGCGTCGAAAGTTTTTGTTTATTCCCCAAACGACGGCGCGAAAAACGCGGCCTCCATCCAACGGGAATGCTGGAACGAGGTTGAACAGTCCCAAGAGGCCGTTAATGAGCGCCAGGTACTTGGCCACCGATAGAGCGGGCGCGATGTTTACAAGCAACCGCTCCAAAAGGAAGAACAGAACCGCCAGTGCAAAACTAGTGAGCGGCCCGACAACTGCAATTAGGAATTCTGCGATCGCGCTCGGGGGTTCGCCTGCAATTTGGGACACGCCGCCAAATATGAACAGAGTGATCCGGCTTACGGGTACTTTGTAGCGAAGGGCCACCCAAGAATGGGCCAGTTCGTGTACAACGATACTGGAAAAAAACAGTATTGCTGTTACAGCGCCCATCAGCCAGTATTCCACGTTCGTGCCACCCTTGAATTCAGCCGGATAGTAATTAACGGCCAGCATCCAAGTGATTAGGGCAGCGATCAAGAACCAGGAATAGTCGAGATCGATAGGTATTCCAAGGACGCGTCCAATCGGAATCGTATGGCGGAACACGAACCCACCTACCTTTTCCTAGAGAGCGATCCTACGTTCCTGTCGAGTTGCTCATCCGTCGGTACCTGCCGGAATTCCAAGTTGTTTGACCACGGCAGAATAACCGAGATCGCCGTCGGTCAACCTGCGGCCTTGCGCTGAATTCTTCTGACACACTGAGACACGGCAGCAACCACCTCATCACGGCGACGTAATCGAGGAGGAAAACAAACAGCTTCAGAAAGTCGATCATGCTCCGGTCTTCGCCTTCCAGCAATTCTCCTCACCGCGCACATTCCAGAACAATCCGCGAGTTGCTGCTCCGCTGAAACCGCAAGCAAACCAGGGTCGGTGGACCGAATCACCAACAACCCTCACACTATCACGGTTCGGCTGTAGGGGCGCACCGTAGGAGGATCCCACTCTTTGCAAGAGCGATTACATCCTGGCGAATACAGTGCGGCATCGTACAAAACCATGACGCATCATCACAAACCGGCTACCATCCTGCAAAATGCGTCGTGGCGAGCGCTCAAAATAATTTCGAGCGTAAGGAAACCTTTAGCCCTTTTCTTGCGTCTTGGACGTAGATGAGGTGAGTTTTATAGCCATGCGCACCTAAAAATCCGCCTCTCAGCTCCACCGAGCCAATTATGATCCAGGCAAGGACGCGAAATCGTGAGCCAGGACGAAACGCGCTCACGCCTTCACTGGGTTGAGGCGTTCGGTATCCGAGTACCCAAAATTGAGAGCCGGTACCCGCGCAGACTCCCTCCATTGTTGGGCGGTAATGCCGCGAACGAGCGTTACCGCCCCTACTTTGGCATCGGAGCGATACACGCGTGTCCCGAGCTTACCGGCCTTCCGACTTTGAGGCGTTTCTTCGAAAACATTCCGATACTTCTTCGTCTCGACAATCGGAGCACGGAGATCACTCCTCAATTGCTCGCGTCTCGCGCGGAAGCTCGCCCACCGAGCGCCACGGTCGAGAACCAAATCTCCTTCACCGAGACAATTCCGACCGCTTCCGCACCACCTATCGCTATCGCAATCGTGAGTACTCGCTTCGTGAATCAGAAGTTCAGGCTCTCATCGAAATCGGCAAATTTCGTGTCGTTCCAGTGGACGATCTTGCCCAACTCGGCTACAGCGGCGACCGCTCGCGCATGGAGAACGACATTCACAATCTTCGTCGCCAAGGCCTCCTCGAACAGCACGGCATCGAAGGTCACGATGGCCGCTCAAAGAACGTCCTTGTCATCACACGCGACGCGCACAAGCTTCTCACTCGCCAAAATCGGATTCCCGAGGGCCAGGCGGTATACCACGGCTTGGCGAAGCCGAAAGAAGTCCGCCACGATGCTGATCTCTACCGCCTCTATCACCAAGTGGCCGATGAAATTGAATCCTCGGGCGGCAGGGTTCGCCGAGTCATCCTCGACTACGAGATCAAGCGGGAGCTATACAAGAAACTTTCTCAGATTGATCCCAATAAGAATCCTGTTTATGAGCGCATCCGCGTTGCCAACGAATATGACTTGCATGTTGTAAACGACAAAATTCCTGTCCCTGATCTGCGCATCGAGTACGAGGACGATTGCC
>Ga0307373_10015250_pt1 | contig 10475 bp, 9 predicted proteins | sample OX2MG_FD_202534 | JGI IMG/M metagenome (GOLD analysis project Ga0307373, IMG submission 202534) | Soil microbial communities from Risofladan, Vaasa, Finland - OX-2 | ecosystem: Environmental > Terrestrial > Soil > Coastal area > Acid sulfate soil | place: Finland: Risofladan, Vaasa | collected...
CTGAGGCCGGGTGTGTGGTGAACCTGCATCCAGAGCTATCATCGGCCCGGTACATGGGAGAGACCGACCCCACCGGTCGGTCTCCCCCCACGTTGGTGGGCGGGACGACTACGCGGCGTGGGTTGCCTGCCCACCGGTCATGGGCGAGGGCGTGGCCGCCAGGGGCGAGGGCTGGACTCGGAGCAGGCGGGCCGGCACTGCCGGGAGCCACCAGTTCCAGCGCCCGAAGAGCGAGACCAGGGCCGGCACCAGGAGCATGCGCACGACCGTGGCGTCGAGGAGGATCCCGGCCGCCAGTCCAGTCGCCATCACCTTGGTATCGGTCATGGGGATGGCGGCCAGGGCCACGAAGGCCAGGCCCAGAATCAGCGCCGCGCTGGTGACCAGGCGCCCGGTGTGACCAATCCCCCCGATTACCGCCTTTGAGGTCGATCCGGTGCGGTCGTACTCCTCGCGCATCCGGCTGAGGATGAACACCTCATAGTCCATCGACAGCCCGAACAGGAAGGCGAAGACCATCAAAGGGATCCAGGTGGTGATCGAGCCAGTGGCCGCGATCCCCCAAAGTTGGCTGGATCCGTGACCATCTTGCCAGACCAGGGTCATCGTTCCCCAGGCGGCGCCCACCGAAATCACGTTCAAGAGCAGGGCCTTGAGAGGCAGGAGGATGGAACGGAAGGCGCGGACCAGCAGGAGGAAGGTCACCAGGGCGATAAGCGCCACCATCAGCGGGAAGTTTCCATACACGGCACTGACGAAATCGGCATCCTCGGCCGCCACGCCGCCCACCTGAGCGGGGATGCTCCCAGCATGGGCCGCCTGTCGGACCCGGTTGAGGGTGGCACGGCCCACCGCCGAGGTGCTGTCGTCCGCGGGGAGAACCTCGATCACCGCGTTGCCATTCCGCTGCCATGCGGTGTTCACCGGCGCCACGGCGCCCAGCACTCCAGTGAGCCGGCCCAGGCGGCCCGCCAGGGCCGCGGCGTCGCCAGGGGTAGCCAGCACTTCGATCGGATCCAGCACCCCAACCCCAATTCCCGAAGATTGCAGAGCCCGCACCCCTTGAAAGGCCGGCCCGGCCGTGGTCAGAGCGGTGGGGGAGGGATTGCCCAGCACCAGACCGTTCAGCGGCAGCAGGAGAGCGGCAAGGACGACCAGGGCCGATGCCGCCGCCAGGCGAGGTCGTTTGCTGACCGCTACCGCCCACCCGGTCCACAGGCGGCTGGGGCGGGCTCCCCGCGAGCGACGCGGCCGATCCAGCGCCGGGCCAATCGAGGCCAGCACCACCGGCAACAGGGTAATGGCCACCAGGACCGAGACCAGGGGAATGAGGAGTCCGCCGTAGCCGACGCTGCGGAGGAAAGGCACCGGGAGGACGACGAGAGCCAGAAGGCTGATCGCGACCGTGGTGCCGCTGAAGATCACCGATCGTCCGGCGGTCGCCATGGCGCGCCGTACCGCCTCGGCATTTTCATGACCGCCGGCCCGTTCTTCCCGCCAGCGAGTGACGATGAGCAAGGAATAGTCGATGGCCACGCCGAGGCCGATCAAGGAGATCAGGAACTCCACGATGAACGAGATGTCGGTGATCGTGGTCAGTCCCCAGACGAGAAGGAAGGTGGTGGGAATGGCGATCATGGCCATGAGCAGCGGGACTACGGCCAGGAATGAGCCGAAGACCAGGATGAGGATTACCAGGGCGCCCAGGCCGCCGAGCAGAGTCTCGGTGAGGATGCCTGATCCGCCACCGCCATTACTCCAGGAGGCCAGGGCATCCCGGCCGGTGACGTAGACGCGCGCCCCGCTGATCGGGTGGGTCGCCAGCGCGTGTTCGATGGGCTGAACGGCGGGCGGGGCGGTCGATCCGGCGATTGTGTGAGTGTAGACCAGGGCAAAGGTAGTCCTTCCATCCGCCGAGACAAAGGCGCGGTTCCCGGTTGAGGCGTACGACACAACTCGTGAGCCGGGCAGTTCGTCCTGGACCGCGGCGAAGGCCGTGGCGAGTTCTCCGCGGACGCCGGATGAGGCGACGGTAACGCCGTGGGGCAGGACGATCACGGGAACCAACGCGGAGGTACCGCCGCCGTTGGCGAAGACGCGGGTGATCGCGTTGTTCGTGTCGGCCCCTTCGTAGCCTGGGGCAAGTGACCCCTGGGTGGAGAGCGCCTTGGTCGCCGACCCGGAAAACACCAGACCAATCGCCGCGATCACAATCCAGGACACGGCCACCAACCGCCGATGTTTGAGAATCCAGCCAGTGAGAGCGTTCATGAAATCCACTCGTCCCTTCTCTCTCCCGCGTATCCGGAGCTTGTGTTGCGCGGCTCCGTTAAGAGTGATAATGGGACTTTGGCCGGCGCGGCGGTAGTGTGCCGTATCAGGAGCCTTGAGTGACATTTGTCACCTGATCCGCCGGAACGCACGAGGGAGGGCGCCAGGTCTCTGGCGCCCTCCCTCGGGTCACGTTGTTCGCGGGCTTAGCCGCCAGTTAGCATTCGCTATACCCACACCCATGGCACTTCTTGCAGCCCTCCTCAAGGACAAAGGCGCTGCTGCTGCCGCACTGCGGGCACAGGTTGCCCAATACGGTGACCGTGGGCAGGGTAAGCTGGGTCGGGGTGAGGAAGCTGCCCCCATGGTCGCTCCCGTTCCCATTCATGGGCCGGTTGATCGGAGCGGGAACCTTCGAGAGCCCCTGTTCGAGATGGGACATGAACGCCTGGCCGAGCGCGTCCGGAAGGGAAAGCACCCGGTTGGCGCCGAAGCCGATCGACCGGCTGCCCCCGATCCCGCGGAGTTGGGTAGCGATCAGGCGGAGGCGTTCGTCCGGCTCAATGGGCGAGGGGAGGCGCAAGGTGAGCGAGATCAGGCGGCCAAGCGCCTCGGCGAGGGCCGCGATGTCGGAGCCGGCGCGGCCTACGCTGAGAAACACCTCAACCGGTCCCGTTTCGTCAGTATTAATGGTGATGTTCGCCGTCCCTTCGGGCGCCTTCACTTGCCGTGTGTAGCCGAAGACGACCGGCGGACGAGGCTTCACGGTCGCCGGAAGGGACGGCGCGGGCCTTTCGGGTTGGGGCGCGGGGCTGACCGCTGGGGTGCTGGGCGAGGCGGCTGGCGTGACCTTGGTGCCCACGTTCAGCACCTGACCGGTGGAGAGGCAGCCATCACGGAAGACGGTGATGCCTTTGCATCCCTCGGCCCAGGCCATCAGGTAGGCGTCCTCGATGTCCTGGACGGAGGACTCATTGGGCAGATTCACGGTCTTGGAAATGGAGTTGTCGACCCCGTGCTGAAAGGCCGCCTGCATTCTGATGTGCCATTCGGGGCTCACTTCGTGGGCGTTCACGAACACCCGCTGCCAATGTTCCGGCACCTCGTCCAGGCCGACCACCGACCCGTGTTCGCTTATCTTCTCCATCAGGGCGTCGGAGTAGAAGCCCTGCTCACGGGCGATGCGGGCGAAGATGGGATTGCTCATGACCAGGCGGCGCTCAGTGGGCTTCCCGCGGTCCACCATATGGGTGAAGGCGAGGGCGAACACCGGCTCGATGCCGCTGGAGCAGTCCGCGATTATGCTGATCGTGCCGGTGGGCGCCACGGTGGTCAAGGTGGCGTTCCGAAGCGGCGGGCCGTCTCGGTAGATGCTGCGAGGGAAGTTCGGGAAGGCTCCGCGGGACCTGGCCAGCACCTGCGATTCGTCGTGGGCAATCCGATTGACGAAGCGCATGACCTCCTCGCCCAGGGCCAGGGCCGCCTCCGAATCATACGGAACCGCCAGGAGGAACAGCAGATCGGCCCAGCCCATGATCCCGAGGCCGATGCGCCGATTGGCCCGGACCGTGTCGTTAATCTCCGGCAAGGGGAGGGGATTGATCTCGATCACGTCATCGAGGAAACGGGTGGTGACCCGGGTGACCCGATCCAGCTCGGCCCAGTTGATCGCATAGGTGCCGTCCGGCTGCTTGGTCACGCACTCGGCCAGATTGATACTACCGAGATTGCATGCATCATAGCCACCAAGCCACTGCTCGCCACATTGGTGGGTTACCAACCCATTGGCGATGATGCTGTGGGTGACAGGCTCCGTGGTGTCGAAGACATCGGCCAGGCCGGCGTCCTCAATCAAAGCAACCTGGGTGGTGAAGGTCTCGCGGTTCGAGACCCGTTTCTCCGCGAAGATCCACTCGCGGAGATGTTCCTGCTTCCGCTCCTGGAGGAAGCCAATCTCGGTCGCGAAGCGATCCCGGTTCGCTTTATCGATGATCACTTCATACTGAGCCTGTGTAGGGTAGCTTGCCGCCGCGCGCGCGCCGTCCGGTAGGATCGCGAAGCCGGCGTTGCGGCGGAGACGGATCACCGAGACGATCCCGAAGTTGAGCAGCAGTTGCTGCACGTCGCGGGCCAGTCCCCTGGAGGAGGTGGCCAGCCGGACACTGCACGCACCCTTGGCGACGCTTGACTGTACGCTGCCATCGGCGCTAAAGAGCCCGCGGAGGAACCCGACCACCGCCTCCCGTGGGGCGCCAAACACGGTCTCCGGCACCCGCTTGTCTCCCGCGCGGGCGCTGGTGAGCCCAAGTCCGGCGAAGAAGGTGGGAACCAGGCCGGTGTATTGCAATTGCAGATGCCCCTGCCGGCGTACCCGGCTGCCCTGATAGCCAAACCACCCTTTCAGGCGCTCCTGGATCAGATCGGCAAGCGCGTGGTCGTTATCGGAGACGGCCATCCCGACCACCTGCATCCTGCCGTCATAGCGGAGGTAGCCGTCTCCCACCAGGTAGCCGAGGACCTCGCCCAGCTCACGCGACCATGCTCGTGGCGGCGCGATTCTCCCGTCCCGCTCCCAGGCGGCCTGCCTGGTCGCTCCACGCATACCAAACGGCGGCATGTCGGGAAGCCTTGGGTTGGTCGACCAGTTTCCTTCCGCGCTCTGGAGCAGGAGCGTGTCGCCAAACCGCAGTTCATCCAGCCGCCGAAACCCGTCGGTGGTCAAGAAGCGATGATTTGGGGTCGCGGTGACCTCGATTCCGTGGCTGGTGATCAGCTTCAGGACCGGTACCTGCCGCCCGGTCTGGAAGACGGGTGCCGCCGGCCGGAAGACCACGCTGGAAGCGGCGGGAAGCGCGGTGCCATTGACCACCTCGCGAAGGGTCAACGCCCCGGAGGCGGCCCGAGCATCGGTGCCCACGGTGATCGCTTCACCGCTCGCATGCAGGTCGCCCAGGCGCCGCGGCCCGGAACCAGTCGCCAGGAAGGTCTCGGCCACCAGGCAGGGATTCGTAGCCTCGATCTGCTCCAACTCCGGGATCGGATTGCTGGCACTGTGGTTGGCGCGGTCGATGAACAGCAGTCCCGGATCGCCGGTGGACCAGGCGGCGGCGCAGATCTTGTCGAACACTTCGCGGGCATTGAGAGTGCCAGTAACCTTACCGGTGTGCGGGTCGCGCAGTTCGTAGTCCGATCGGTGCTCGAGTGCCTCCATGAAGGCATCGGTCGCGGCCACCGAGATATTGAAGTTGGTGATGTCGCGTACTCCGGTCACCGGATCGGGCCGCTTGCACTCGATGAATTTCAGGATGTCCGGGTGATCAACGCGGAGGACACCCATGTTAGCTCCGCGTCTTGTGCCGCCTTGTTTGACCGCCTCGGTGGCGGCATTGAACACGCGCAGGAAGCTCACCGGCCCGCTGGCCACCCCACGGGTGGTAGCGACCTCGCTGCCCTCGGAACGGAGACGTGAGAGGCCGAATCCGGTGCCGCCCCCACTTTTATGAATGATCGCCGCGTGCTTGATCGCGTCAAAGATTTCAGGCAGGCTATCGCCGACCGGGAGGACGAAGCAGGCGGAGAGTTGCTGCCCGTTGTTTTTCCCCGCGTTCATCAAGGTGGGCGAATTGGGCATGAATTGGCGGTCCAGCATCACCTGGGAGAATTGCTCGGTGGCGCGGTTCACGTCCGCTTCACTCGCTCCCCAGGTCCGCTCGGCCTCCGCCACGGCACGGGCCACCCTGGCGCACATGCCGTCCTCATCCTCCAGAATCTTGCCGTCTTTCCGCCAGAGATAGCGCTCCCTCAGCACGCGCGACGCGCTTTCGGACCACTGCCCCTTTTTGCGCTCCAAGATCATCGGTCCCCTGTCCTCCCTCGTTCTCATTGGTTGGCACATACCTGAGATTGCGCGCTCGGCCACGGTGGCTATCCGTGAGTTGGCGCATCAAGGCTCACCCGGTCGATGGCGTCTTGCAGGTCACGCATGGTAGTAAAGCTGAGATAGACCGAGGCAAAGCGTAGATAGGCGATCGGATTCAGCCCTCGGAGCCGAGTCATGACCAGTTCTCCGATCAGCGCGCTGGATACCTCCGCCGAACCCTGGCGAAACAACTCCGCCTCCACGTCGTCCACCACGTTGTCCGCCGCGTCGGTTGGGACTGGAAGCCGGTGGCAAGCGGTAGCCACCCCCCGGCGTAGTTTCTCGCGATCATAGTCCTCGCGCTGCCCGCTTTTCTTGACCACGGACAGGCCGACGTGTTCCATGCGTTCGTACGTGGTATAGCGCCGCGCGCACCTGGTACACTCACGTCGCCGCCGGATACTGCCTCCGGTCTTCGTCTCGGTTTCGCGCGAATCAATAACCCGAGAATCGTTATGACCGCAATATGGACATTTCACGATGTCGCAAGCTCCTGAATCTCATCCACCCCCTACATATTGTACCTGATCGGGTTCCTATCCCCTGAGCATGGTATACACTAGCACTAACAACCTACTGAATCAAGGGGGGCGCGTGGAAAAGCCGAAGGTCAATTTCGCCAATCGCCCTTCATTCTGGCGGCCGGCGATCCTTTTGGCCGCGTTGCTTGCCCTCGTCGCCTACGGCTCGCGTCGGGAGACGCCCGCCCCGCCAAGCGGCACAGGTTCCCTGGCGGCCGTGGTGAACGGGATTCCAGTGCCGATGTCGACCTACGAGTGGCAGTTGGCGGTGGCGACCCGTGCTTACGCCGGTCCATACGCGCCCCCTAACTCCCCGACTGGGAAAACGATTGCCCGTTTACTCCGAGACGAGGCGGTCCAGGAGGCGATCGCCGAGACGGTCATAGACTACACGGCGAAAAAGCACACAGTGACAGTTTCGGGCTCGGCGGTAGCGCGTGAGGTGGCTCGTCTGACCAGTGCCGCCGGAGGCACTGCCGGCCTCACCCATCAGTTACGAGCCGCCGGGATGACCATGGCTGATCTCAGGCGGGTGGCGCGGTATATGGTGTTGCGCGACCGCGTAGCCACCGTACTCGGTGACCCAGCCTGGCTGGATCATCTGGTGGGGCGTGCTCGGATTTCCTATTACGTAGGCGACGGGGCAGCCGGTCCTGACGTCGGGCCCGCGATCCTGCTTGGCCATCCGGCGCCGCCGTTCGTGGCAGTGGATCTCGCCGGGAAGGCGGTCTCCCTGGCGGATCTCCAGGGTAAGGCCGTGGTGCTGGACTTCTGGACCACCGGCTGCGCCGACTGCCAGGGCGATTTGCCCTTGTTACTGGCCCTGGCCAGGGCGCATCCGCACCTAGCGGTGGTGGCTCTCGATCGCCAGGAAGACGCGGGCCTGATCCGCCGCTATATTACCGCCCATCATTTGGGCGGCCTAACCATATGGCGAGATGTCACCGGCCAGGCGGCCACCGACTACACGGTCTCCAGCCTCCCGGACAGCTTCTTTATCGACGATCGCGGTATTCTCCGGGCCTACAATTTTGGTCCCCTGGCGGACGCGCCAGCGGTGGGCAGCTTGGCCGGCTACGCGGCGACGGGGGTCAATGACACGCAGCCGTAGATTTCAGGGAGCGGCGCGTTTCGGCGCCGATGCCTTACACTGGAAGTGGAGGGTGCTAACGATGGACAATGCCGGCGAGCTGAGTGGAAGCGCACGGACGGCTACGGGTCTGGCCGTGAAGAGGACGTCCGCCCGCTCGCTGCTCGGTTGGTGGCCGGCAGGCGTAGCCGTGATTGGGGTGCTGGTGGCGGCATTCATGGTCCTTCGTCCGGTGGGGAGCGGATCGGGACTGGTGGGGAAGGCGGCGCCGGACTTTACCCTCCAGACGGTATCGGGGCGGCTGGTGCATCTCGCGGCCCTGCGAGGCCATCCGATCGTGCTGAACTTCTGGGGAGTCAGTTGCCCGCCATGCCGCCATGAAGTGAGCCTTTTGCAGTCCGCCTGGCAGACCGAGCGCGGCAAGGGATTGGTCATTCTAGGGGTGGATGAGCAGAAGGACGACGCGCAATCCGTGACGGCGTTCGCCAACGAGCGGGGCGTCACCTATCCGATGGTGCTCGATCCCAGCGGAGCCGTGGGTCCACGGCAATACGGGGTCAGCGCGCTCCCTCAGAGCGTGTTCATCGACCGCGATGGGGTGGTGAAGCAGGTTGTGCCGGCCCCATTCCTCGATCCCGGACCTTTAGGTCATGACCTGGCTGGTATCGTGAATTGAGTCCTGAGTCGAGGATCAGTCAGGAGTCGTACGACCCCCAGATAAGCACGGCCAACCAATTGCGCTTCCGCGGCGGTGACGGGGCCTGGGTAACGGGCTGAGCGAGGACAATGGCGCCGGCGGCATCGGGGAAGGTGTCTGGGGCGGCGGGAAGTCGAGCCATGCTCTCCGAGGTGGTAGACCTTTCCCATGCGAGTCGCACCTCCTCCGGGTCCGGGGCAGGAAGGGCTGACAGGGGGACGGTGCCGGATCCGCTGTCCTCATCAGGCTGGGTGGCTGTGATCACTGTCTCTCGGACCACGGCACCGGCCGCCAAGAGATCCTGCTCAAGGAGTTGAATACGCTCCTCCCGCTCCGAGAGCCGCCCAAGGAGAAAGCCGACCTGGCTACTGAGCCGCGCTCGTTCGTCTTGCAGGTCGTTTAGGTGGCGATCCCGCTCACGCAGCATATCGAGGACAAGCGACAGCTCGCTGGCGGGACCAGGGTCCGGGTCTGCTTCCGGCACTATCGAATCGGTGATAGGGGCATTGGGAGCGGTCTTGATGGGCAGGCGATCGAGATCGGCCGCCGCGATTCGCCAGCGTCCGTCAGCGCGGACGGCAGGGAGCCTGCCATCGATCACCAGCCGCCGCACGTCGCGCTTCCGCAGGCCGGCGCGCGCGGCCGCTTCTTCCAGGGTGAGCAGGTGAGGTTCGACCATGAGGGAAGTGTAGCCGGGAGGGAACGGAGGCCGCAATCCCCGTGGGCACTTCAGGCGGCCTTTGACCGCCAGGGCCCGAACCGGGATACTAGCATGTGGTTGAATCGCGGCGCGGCGCCCTGGCCCGCGCTCACTGGATAGGGAAGTAAGCATGGCACAGATCGTCATTCAGGCTCGGAAGCGCGAGGTCACGGGAAGAAAAGTCAAGAATCTCCGGAAGACGGGCGTCTTGCCCGCGAACTTCTTTGGCTCGCATGTTCCCTCGCAGGCGTTGGAGTTGGACGCGCATGCATTTGGCCTCCTGCAGCGCAGCTTATCGTCGACCATGGTGGTGAGCCTGGAGATCGAGGGTGAAGCGCCCCGGCAGGTCACCATTCACCATACCCAATACAGCGTGCGTAACGGCGCCCCCACGCATGTGGAGTTTTTACTGCACGGGTAGGAGACCCCTCATCCTCCGCCCATCCGTGGCCCCTCGACCCGATTCACGGTCGAGGGGCCATACATTTCCCACTTTTCCACCACTCCTGCTTGACAATTAGAACTTGTGTTCTAATGTGTAGGTAGGGCTGGCAAAAGCCGGTGGACGAAGGGATGGAAGGAAGGCTGATGAACGTTTCGCGTTTAGTGGGGGCGATAGTCCTGGCGCTGGTGCTGGCTGCCGTGGTCTGCACTGGGCGAGTACAGGGATCAAGTCCGAACCTCCGGATTCTGCATGACGGACGGCCCGTGGGGGTACTGATCCCCGGCGCCACCGTGGAGGCCGTGGCTAGCGGGCTCGATGGCGGACGCCAGCGGTACTGCCTGGGGCTGGCCAGTCTGGGCGATCGCTATGGCGTACCAGTTACCCTGGCCCCATTTCGCCCGGCGGATGACGGCGTCATGGTGGCGCGGGCGCGTATTCCCCTCCATGTTTTTCCCGCCGAGCCCACGGGACCATTCCTGATGTACGCGGGAAGCTGCACCGACGTGGCGCCGCTGGGCAATGTCGCGGGAGCGCGGGTTCGCATCGAGGCGGCGGTAGGCTGAGAGATCGATTCAGAATGCCAGCAGGGCGCGGATCTGGTCAATGGTCAGTCGGCCGCTGAGCGCTTGACCATCGGGCAGGACCACGACGGGAATCTCGTACCGGTAACGATCAAAAAGGGTTGGGTCGCTGGTGATGTCAACCTGGATGAGGGAGAACGCGAACTCGCCTCCAAGATCCTCAAGCATCTCCTCGGCGATCTCGCACAGGTGGCACCCTGGTTTGCCATACAGGCGCACCTCGCGCACGCGATCCCGCCCTTCCGGCTACC
>Ga0307373_10015251_pt1 | contig 10474 bp, 6 predicted proteins | sample OX2MG_FD_202534 | JGI IMG/M metagenome (GOLD analysis project Ga0307373, IMG submission 202534) | Soil microbial communities from Risofladan, Vaasa, Finland - OX-2 | ecosystem: Environmental > Terrestrial > Soil > Coastal area > Acid sulfate soil | place: Finland: Risofladan, Vaasa | collected...
TGATCAGGGCGATGGCCGTGCCGTAGGTCTTGCCGACGAAGTCGCCGTTCCACGAACCGTCGCTCTTGTCTTGCATCGAGAGCAACTGGTCGCGGGTGGCGGGAAAATACTCGTCCCAATACTTGTCTCCGGCCATGTAGTAAGCCTGCGATGCGTAAAGTTGGGTGTAGAAATCGTGGCCGCCCCCTTTGCTCCACCCCTGCTGGCCCCGGAACTGCTGCCAAACGTATTCCAGGCAGCGTTCGGCCACCGGCGCGTCGAACTCGCCGGCGTTGTAGAGCGTGGCCACCGCCGCGGCCGAAATGGCCAGCCGTGCGCCGCCGCCGGAGCCGAGCGAGTAACAGATGCCTCCCTCAGGGGTGCTGCAGCGCTCGATGTATCGCACCGCCTCCTCGATCGTCCCCCTGGGCACGAGGAATCCGGCGTTGTGGGCGGCGCGCAGCGCCTGCACCTGGGTGACCGTCACCGAGCCTTCGTCGCCGCTGCCGGGGACGTAGGTCCAGCCGCCGGCGGGGCTTTGCCCGCGCGCCGTGAGACTCACGGCCCGTTCGATGACTTCCTTCTCGCGGGCGCGGCGAGTGTCGTTGGTCTCCATGCCGTAGGCCGAGGCCAGGAACATCAGTGCGAATCCGTGGCCGTGCATCGGCTGGCCCGAGTCCTCGCCCGCCCCGGTGAGCAGGCCCGAGGGGGTCGAGCATTGGGCGATGTAGTCGATCGTGGCTCGGATCTGCGGGGCGTAGTGGCCGCGGGTCGGCGTGTTGCCGTGGGCCAAGAGCGCGGTCCCGGCCAGTGACGTGCAGGCCATCGGATAGGCGCGGCCTCCCTGATCGTCGTGCCAAGCTCCGTCGCTCGACTGCGTGCGGGCAAGGTAGTCGAGGCCTGCCTTGACCGCCTTGAGCGTTTCGGGAGTGATGTGCTTGGGAAGCACCTCTTCGGCGGCAGGGGAAAGGCTGCTGAAGGCCGTGCTGGCCGCCAGGGCTAATACGATCGTTGCCGCGAATCGGAATTGGTCAATCATGTTTTCACTCCTCCTTGCCGCTGGGTCTTGCGCCGCTGGGTCTTGCGTCGTCCGCTTTGGGCCGCGTTCGGAACCGCACCTGCAAGCTGACGCGGACGGGGATCTCGGTAAACGTGCGCGACGTGAGCCGCGGCCCGGAAGGCTGCGACGTCGCGGGAATTCCCGCGGGATCGTCGAGGTCGACATCCTGCCAGGCGTCGGCGACCGTTTCCGTCTCGGACGCGGTTTCATGCATTGCCTCGACCGGTCCAAGTCTGAGTTCGGCGAGCTCAGCCAGGTTCGCGGCGCTGGCGCGGGCCGCCTGGAAAGCCCGCCGCCGCGCCAGCTCGCGCAACGCGGTGCCGTCGTCGAGCACGAACAGGGCCAAGAGTGGGAATGCGTACGATTCGTCGGCCTCCGGGTCCGCGTAATTGACCCCCATCTGTGTGGCATGGATACTTACGCCGGCGTCCTTGAGCTTGTCGACAAGCTGCGTGGCCAGCTCGAAGACCGTTTCTTCCGTCATCTTGTCGATGTCGTGCAACGTCACGCGCAACAAGCTCGACAGCGCCACTTCCGCCTTGGGAACCGCTTCGTTGGCCGGCATAAAGCCATTCATGACGTACATCTGGTTCTGATTGCCCGTTTGCAAGAGCGACATCGCTCCCACTGAGACTTTGATTTCCTTGAGCTGCAACTGTTCGACGGCGGACAAGGCGCGGCGCTTGTACTCTTGGAATTTGGTGAGTGCGTCGTTCGCCAATTCGGCCGACCCGGCGAGGTGCGCGCGGAATTCCAAGGCGTCGGGCTTGCCGCGCGCCTCGCCGACGCCCACCACCGTGATGCCGCCGTCATCGGCCGCCGAAAAGGACGCAAGGGTCACGGCCAGGCAACATCCCGCAAGTGTCCGCACGATTCTCGACATGGCCTCGACCCGTAACGTTCGGTTGTTCTTTGCTTTGGAGCCGGCGTGCCTGCCCTACATCAGTTACTGCCGTCCGCCCTGAAAGGGCGCGCTGCAATAGCCAGGGGCAAAGCCCCTGGATTCCCAGGAAGGAAAACCTCTTGTAAGCCCCAACGGGGCGCGCCGAGCGCTTTGACGCCGCTACGGTCAGCGCGCCCCTTTGGGGCTTTATGACAATCGGCGCGGGTCCGCGTACCAGGGGCGTTGCCCCTGGCTATTGCAGCGCCGCACCTTCGGTGCTTTTTCCGGCAATCCCGAGGATTGCTCGCCTCTCAATTCAGAATTTGTTGGTAATTATGACGATCCAACGCTGTGGACGACCGAACATCAATCGTTCTTCGCCGTCTTGTCGCCTTCCGGCACGATCGCGAACCGGACCAGCAACTTGACCTGGAAGGGAATCTCGTTGAACGATTCGGAGACGATGTGCGGTTTCTTCGGCTTCCCCGAAGGGGTTTGCGGCCTGCCGTACGGGTTGTAGACGGCCTGCTGCGCGTCGTCGGCCGAAACATGCATTTCCTGCACCCCCAAAACGTGCCCTAGCTTGACGCCGTTGAGCCTTGCCAACCGCCCGGCGCGGGTCCGGGCGTCGGCCACGGCGCTTTCATAAGCCTGCTCGCGGAGCTGGTCCAGGTCGTTGATGATGAACCGCACCAGCGTGCCCTCGGGCATGTTGCCGTAGCGCCATGCCATGTTCATTTCGGCGGCGGTCGGACCGATTTCGGCCCCGGCGTCCTTGGCGGCGTCGAGCAGCGTGCCGACGGTTTCCAGCACCTCTTCGGCCGAAAGATCCTTGATGCCCGACAATCGAAGATGCAACGAGCTGGAGATGCTCACCTGCGACTTTCCGCTCCCCGTGCCCATCATCCCGCGCATCGCCATCTGCATCTGTTCGGCCGAACCCTGGTTGGCCAGCGAAACCCCCTGTTCCTCGACTTCGAGTTTTTCAAGCTTGAGCTTCTCGAAGGCTTCCAGCGTGCGGCGCTTGGTATCTTTGTACTTCACCAGCGCGTCGGCGGTCAGCTCGGCCGAGGCGTTGGCCCGCAAACTGATTTCGACCAGGTCGGGCTTGGCCGACGTCTCGCCGGTGCCGTAGACGCTGATGCCTCCCGTCTGCGTGCCGCCCGTCGGGTCGACCGCGAATTGCGCGAGGCCGGTCGCGGGAAGCAGCGACACGCATGCCCAAACGGCCGCGAAACGGGCTGTCAATTCTGTGGATGTGCGTCGTCGGTGCTTCATTTCGAGTCCTTTTCCTCCTGTTCATCATTGGAGGATTTGTCGTCCTGGGCTTTGAGCGCAAAACTGACGTGCAACGTCACGCGCACCGGGATATCGCCAAGCGTGTCGGACATCAGCCGCGCGTCGCCGTCCGAATTCAGGTACATGGCGCTCGTGTACCTCGGCGAAACCACCTGATTCTGCTGTTCGTTGATCGAGTACACATGACCGAGCGTCGCGCCAGCCAGCCTGGCCAGCCGCGTGGCACGCGCTTTGGCCGCGTCGAACGCCTTCTGGTAGGCAGTTTCGCGCTGTTTGTCCGCGTCATCGACGACGAACGTGACCAGGCTCATCGTGGCGTTCGGCGAGCTTTGGCGGACGGTGGCGCCGGTGTCTCGCGCGGTGTCGATCAAGGTGCCAATCGTTTCCCTCAAGTCCGTCTCGTCTTGTTGCTGGATGTTGCCGAGCACGAGCCGCAACGACCGCGATATTCCGACCTCCGGCCTGACCGCCGGGTCAACCCCTCCGCCCGCAACGGCCCTTATCGCGCGGCCGCCACCGCCGGCAACAACCCTTAACGGGGTCCCGGCGGGCACACAATCGGTAAAGGAAAGCTCGCGCTCTTCGATCGTGAGGTCAGTCATATCGAGCTGCTTGAAGGCATCGGTGGTCCGGCGGAGCACATCGCGGTACTTCTGATTTGCGTCGGCCGTCAGCTCGGCCATGCCGCCGGCGCTGATGTCGATTTCGACTTTGGTCGGTCGCGCGAGCACCTCGCCCGTTCCTGTCACGCTGATCGACCCGTCCCGGCGCACCGCCGCCTGTCCGAACGTAACCGTGATCGACCCCTCCGCGTCCGCCCGCGACGGCAAGTCAGCCAGGCAGGCGGCCATGGATACCAAGGATACGATTCGCCCAACAGGGTTCATTTCGAGTCCTCTTCATCATCGGAGGATGGTTTGCCTTGCGATCCAAGCGAGAAGCGCACCCGCAGGGTCACGCGCACGGGGATGTCGCCCAATTTGTCGGAGGTCAGCCGGATTCCACCCTTGGGCTTTGAGCCGATGCCGTAAATGGTCGTGATCAACTGCTCTTGGACGCTCGCGTCGTCCTTGGAGGCGTCCGCGGCCTCTTCGATCGAGATCACCGATCCGAGCTTCGCGCCGGCCAATTTGGCCAACCGCGTCGCGCGCGATTTCGCTTCGGCGAATGCCTGCTGGTAGGCCTTTTCGTGCTGTTGCGCCGCGTTGTCGACGACGAACGTGACCATCGAAGTGCTGCCCGCCTGCCGGCCCATCATTTGCGCCAGCAAGGCGCTGGACGAGGAGCTCTGGCCAATCGTGGCGCCTGCGTCGCGGGCCGTGTCGAGCAACGTGCCGATCGTCTCCATCAGCGCGGCTTCCTCCATTTGGTCGATGCCCTCGAGCACCAGCCGCAACGAGCGGGAAATGTCGACTTGCGGTTTGGCCGCCGGCGCGCCGCCCCCGACCAAGCCGGCGACCATGCCAGCGGCGCCGCCGCCGGGCGTCGAATTGGCGAACGACAGCTCCCGCTGTTCGATCTTGAGGCCCTTCATGTCGAGCTTGCCAAAGGCTTCCGTGGTGCGACGGAGCGAATCGCGGTACTTCTGGATCGCGTCGGCCGTCAGCTCGGCCGCGGCGGCGGCACTGACGTCGATTTCAACGTGGCTCGGCTTGGCCAATACTTCGCCGGTGCCCGACACGGAGATGCCTTGCTCCGCTGCGACGAGCAACGAAGACCATGCCATGCAGGCGGCCAGCAGCAACGCGAGGACGATTTTGGATTTTGGTTTTTGGTTTTTGGATTGCGCGATTCGAGTTCGCACGGCCACGCCGCGCGCGCGGAACCCGGTTCTTACCGAATGATCGTTCGTTCTTCTCACGGTCCGGTCTCCTCGTGGTGTGACGTTCGACTAGAACCCAAAACCGAAGCCCCAAAACCTAAAACCCAAAACCTTTCGTCCCGGTCACGGTCTGCCTGCGTTTCCGCGTTCTACCTACGGCTTGGCCCCGGCCGCGGAAGCCGATTCCGGCGGATTGCCCGCCGCGGCGCCGACGCGGTACGAGGTAATCGACAAGTTCGACACCGTCAGTAGTCCTTGGGGCGTGACCAGCAACGTCCCGCCCAGCGAGTCGAGGTCGGCTCCGCGGAACAGCCTTACCGTGTCGCCGTTGGCCTTGTCGAGCTCGTACACGCCCCGCGACGTGAACTGGTACACCCGGCGATCGGTCAACACCGGGCGAATCCAACCTGTGGCCATGGGCACGTGTGCCGACCACTTGAGCTTACGCGTCTTCAGTTCGATCGCCTCCACCTCCGCGCCGCCGAGGTACAGCCGCTCGCCGTCGACGCCGATCAACATCGAGGTCTTGTTGACCTCACGCTTCCAAGCCAGCGACGGCCCGGCCAGGTCGATGCAATACAGCCGCGACGATTGCATCCCCTTGAAATAGAGCTTGTTTTCCACCACTTGCGGCGCGCCGGTCGTGAGCGTCTCCGACGGCATGCCGTACCAGCGCATGTTGTTGCCGTCGGGCATTTCGGAATCGTAATTGAACCCCCAGTCGAGCGATCCCGTGCGAAGGTCGACAGCCACCAGCGCCCCCGCGTGCGTGTCGACGTAGACCTTGGAGCCGAAGCCGATCAGCGACGGCTGCGCCGAACGCCGCGGCGGCCACCACTGGTTCTGGTCGGCCTGCGACGTGCCCAAGTGAGTCGACCACTGAAGTTTGCCGTCGGCCGCGGCCAACGACAACAGGTGCATCTCCGCCCCCTGGCCGGTCTTCGACGCCGCCACGATGACCCGATCGCCGATCGGCAGCGGATTGCCCATCATGTTCCACTGCTGCAGCTCGGCCACCGTCGACGAATTCCAGCCGGGCTTGCCGGTGGCCGCTTCCCAACGACCGATTCGGAACGGCTGCCCCTGCTGGCCCATTTGCTGCACGTCGCGAAACACCGACCAAAGCGTGTCGCCCGCCACGGTCAGGTTGAACTGCTCCGGGGAATGGGTTTGCGGGTTGTTTTGCATCTTCTGCGCCAGGTCGTGAAACTTGGCCGAGCGCCAGAGCAGCTTGCCCGTCTTCAGATCGACGGCCAGGTGGTACCCCAAAAGGTTGACGTAAGCGCGCTGGCCATCGACGACGGCAGGAGGGACCATCTCGCTGACCGGCAGACGGCCCCATCCCCAGTTTTGGCCGAGGGTCGCCAGCATCTGGGCCTCGCGCGGGCCGATCATACGGAATTGCCAGGCCGGATCGAGTGTGGCGGGGAGCTCGAGGTCGCCTACGTCACTGCTATTATTGGTCACCACCGATGCCAGGGCCGTCAGCCGCGCCAACTCGGCGTCCTGCGCGCGGAACGCCTTGGTCAGCTCCGCCTGCTGTTCTGCCGTGCGCGACTCGGGGGCAATGGCCAGAATGGCCGCGACCGCTGCCGGCGGATCTGCCAGTCGCACGGGCCGCGGCGACGTTGTGACCAGAATCCGGAATCGTCCGATCGAGTGCTGATCGTACTGCTGGTCGAGGGTGACGACGAGCGTCGTACCGCCGGTGACGCCCACGTCCTGCGTGGTCTCGAAGACCGCGACGTGTTGCTCACCGAACCTGGGTGACACCGCCCAACCATTTTGCGGCTGATGATTGTCGTCGATGGACGCCGTTACGGGGAAATTGTATTGCGAATAATCAGCCTGAGCATTCTGCAGTGCAACCGGCTGGGCCTTGCTCTCGTCGGCCGCCGGCGCCGCGGTGACCTTCAGCTCGGTGAGCACCAGGTTGCCGTTCGGCGCGCGTCCCGGCCCCTTGGCTGCAAGACTGGGATCGGCCAACAACTCAAGGCGGAAGCCGGTGATCCCCGCCAGCTCGGTCTTCGCGGTGAAAGTGTACGTGTCCTTTGCCGGCATGTTGCCATTGACCAGGATCGAACCGTCGGGCTGCCTGGTCAAGGCGGCGCCGCCGGTCGACACGAGCATCGCAGGTTCGAGCAGTTGCCAGACCGGCTGGGCGGCCAGGCTCTTTTCCCATTCGGCCTGCTTGAGCGGCAGTTGGTCGCGCTCGTAGGCGGCCAGCTCGGCCACCCGCGCGGTCGTCTCGGACTCCCGCGCGGTCCAAAGCGATTCGAGGTGCTCCTCGGCTGGGGTCGGTTTGCCGCCCAGGACAACCGTTTCGCCGGCATGCCGCTCGTGGACCTGGCGTTTCATCTCGTTGAATGCATCCCAACGCCCGGCACGCGCCAAGGCGATCGCCGATTTAACGAGCAGCCGCACGCGGGGCAAGGCGCTTTCGGGCCGGTACTGGATCACGGCCTGCCAACACTCGGCGGCCTGGTCCATATCGCCTTGCTCGAAGTAGATGTCGCCCAGCCGGTCCGCGGCCACGTCGCCAACCGTTGTGATAAAGAAGCTGGAAAAGATTTTGACGAGCTTTTCCACCTCGTCCTTTCCCTTGGCTTCATCCAACAGCACTTTGGCATCGGCGTCGTGGAACAGCCGATAGGCCTGCTTTCCGGCGGCGGGCAACTCGGCGAGCGCCTGCCGCAGCAACAACCGCGTGGGCATCAGCAGGCCGTCGTCGCGGGGAGTCAGGGCGTTGGGATGTCCGGCCTGCACTTTGTCAAGCGCTTTGAATGCGCGTTCCCAGGTGCCTTTGCCGACGTAGCGGTGAAAGTCGGCCAGGGCCTCCTTCACGTCGCTCGATTGCGAAGGGAGGTGGAAGGGAAGCTTGGGGTCATTAGGGTTGGCTTCCTCTGCCGCGGCGGCGGGGGCGGCCAAAACGACTTGAGCATGCGCCGGGGCCGACCAGGCTACCACAGAAAGCCAGCACCCGACAGCCATAAAACCGCAGACGGCGGAAACCCGCCTTGAATTCAGACTTGTAGCGGAACTCGTGAGAGTTCCGACTGGCGCCACGACGGTCGGACAAGCGTCTGTAGGGAACGCCCTCATTGGCGTCCCGCTACCTTGCCCTTGAGGTTTTGGACTTGCTCGACCTGATTCCATGGGCGGAGACATTTCTGACAGATGGGTGGGTCAACAAGCGATTAGAGGCGACACGGCACCGGGAATCAAGCAAATTCCGACGCGGGAGTCGGAATCCGTAAAAACGCGAAAAAAACGGGACGACAAGCCGTGCGCGGAATTTCGCCGACCGGTCCTGCCCAGCCGCTCCGATCCGCACAACCGACGACGTGTTGATCCGGCTCAGCAAGCTCCTCACGCTCCCTCACCACGTCCCAGCCACGCACGAACCGCTCGACCCCCAGGCTGCAAGGTCCCGCCGTCCCTAAACAACGCCCATAGCCCAACCCGCGAAGCGATTTAGTTCAACAGGGTTTTTCTGCTCCGCCCGCGGAGAGCCCGCAAACGGAATGAGATCTTCACCTGCGGGCGGCTCAGAAAAACCCCATGTGTTTTCTATGGCGATTTCCGCGGCTTTTTGTCGCGGCGTCCCGCTCACGGACGCGCAACCTGCCCTCTCAACCTGCTCGGCGCCTGCTTTTTGACATTCGTGCAATTCATACTACTAACCTTCAATTTCTTGTTGCCCGCGAAGATTCTACAATCCACGAATCACACGAATGACACGAATGTTCGATGAGGGTGCCCTCATTCGTGGAATTCGTGCGATTCGTGGACCGTTCAGTCTTTGGTTGCGGCCGAAGGCCGCACTGGGTCGTTCGTGGATCTTCCTTGGTCTCTCCGCGTCCCCCCGTCACCGTGTCTCCCCTCTTCCCCTGGTTCATATTCCTAGTCCGTTGCCTAGCCCCTGGTCGCCGGTCGCGGAAGTCGGCTTGGGGGCAACCCAGTCTGAGCCCAGTCTGAGCCGTTTTTTTGTTTTCTATGGCGATTTCCGCGGCTTTTTGTCGCGGCGGCGTCCCGCTCTCAACCGTACCAGCGAACTGTCGTTGAACCGCGCGCCGGCGTGCGCTGCCACCCTTCGCGGGGTTTTCCACGTTTCAAATGTAGGGGGGACACAACTGTCCGCACTGTCCGCATCCGATGTGCTTCCGACACAAACGATGGTGCCGCATCAACTTGTGTCAGATCAGCCTGCGGACAGTCGCCCTCCCCGCAACTGTCCGCAACTGTCCGCATCCGATGTGCTTCCGACACAAACGATGGTGCCGCATCAACTTGTGTCAGATCAGCCTGCGGACAGTCGCCCTCCCCGCAACTGTCCGCAACTGTCCGATGGGATCCCGCTGCTGCCAAACGGGGGGCCGAACGCGGTCGGTTCCCGTGCGAGTCCCCGATTTCGAATCTGCGAAATCCGCGATATCTGTGGATACACATGCCCCGCGTCCATCACTTTAATCTCCCCACTTTCCCTGAGGCGTTTTTTTGTTTTCTATGGCGATTTCCGCGGCTTTTTGTCTCGGCGGAGCCCCGCTCACGGACGCGAGACCAGCCCTCTCAGCCTGCTCGGCGCCTGCTTCTTGACATTCGTGCAAGCTTCGCAGGCCATTCCGGTCGCTCACGCTCGTCAACTTCGGCCACTTTCCCAAAGTCGAGTACGAACGGATCGAGATTTGTGCGGCAGATCGGAAGGGAACCACGAAACACGCGAAACACACGAAAGATGGCAGGGTACGGCGAGCAAGAGTTGCAGTTCCCGTGCCATGCCGTCGTTCGTGAGTGGTGAATGCTGGCGCGCTCGTCCGACGCAACCGTTGGCTCCCTCCTTTTTTTCGTGTGTTTCGTGTGTTTCGTGGTTGAAGATTTCTTGTGCGAATAGTCAGTAGTCCGACGTTCCTCGTTTCCTTGGAACGCGGCAGTCTACTTCCGGCATTCACGTAATTCGTGGATCTTCCTCGGTCTCTCCGCGTCCCCGTCACCATGTCTCCCCTCTTCCCCTGGTCGCCCCCACGAATTCGTGCCTTCTTTCTACACCCTGTTTGGCTTGGATTCGCAAACAACCAACTTCCGCGGATCGTCGCGTCATGCGGGACGGCCGACCATATTGTAAACCGTTGAAGCCATGCGACTTAGCACCCATTCACCCAGCCAGAATGCGCGGCTTCCACGGCGCCGTGAGTCGAAGAGCGCGGATTGCGGTAAAGTTTTTCAGAGATTTTTTCCACTCTTCCGGGTGGAAAGCGCGCCTCGATCGCTCTGCTAGTTGCGCCGTCAGGTTGAGTTGCGCCTTTTTCCCCTGACAGAACGTACGGACCACGAATAGCACGGATGACACGAATGGGAATTGCTCGGCTCCGCTCCAGCAAAAGGCGACGTTACGTGCAAGCGTCGGCATCTGTAGGGAACGCCCTCTCCCGGC
>Ga0307373_10015252_pt1 | contig 10474 bp, 14 predicted proteins | sample OX2MG_FD_202534 | JGI IMG/M metagenome (GOLD analysis project Ga0307373, IMG submission 202534) | Soil microbial communities from Risofladan, Vaasa, Finland - OX-2 | ecosystem: Environmental > Terrestrial > Soil > Coastal area > Acid sulfate soil | place: Finland: Risofladan, Vaasa | collected...
AAAACCTGGGATTCCACACTCCGGGTGCTGAATCCACTCGATCTGCTCTTCTGCAATGCTCGATAATGCATGTTATGTGAACCACTGAGCGAGCGGCACGCACTTAGGTCGCCTAGTTCTCAGTGGAGCATCCGCAGAGTGTTGAGACCGTCGTCCACATAGATGAGGTCGTTGTTGCGCGTGATCGCCAGCTCGAACAGCGAACCCGCACCTGACTTGGCGTCCCCGGCAATGACCGCAACCTGCTTGCCGGTAGGTGTCGTCTCTACGACGTTGCCGTTGCCCGCGTTGGTGGTGATGATGTCGCCATTTGGGGCGATCGTCAGCCCCAGTGGCTGCTTGAGGTGGTCCCCGGATGCGAGCGTGATGTAGCGATCAGCCAGCGCCCTCGTGCGAGTCAGCGCATGCGGAATCGAGATGATGCCATTGCCGAGCGTGTCGGCGACGTAGAGGATGTCGTTCGAGGCGAGAGCTAGACCGGTCGGCCCGATCACCAGCGCGGTCTTGTCGTCACGCCATGGGATCGCGTCAGCGATGATCTGCTGGCTCGTCACGCGCGGGACGCCGCGGGAAGTGGTGAGCCTGATGCGTAAGACCGTTGCGGTGGGCTCGGTATAAGCGCCGTCGTTAGCGCCACCGTTGAGCGCATTGCTGACGAAGAGCGTCGTCGTCGTGCCTTTCGTGATGGTCGCCATGCCCCAGGGTCCCTCGACGTCCGGCCCTTTGATCGTTTCGACGAGATGGCCGGCGCTATTGAGAACGATGAGGCAGCCGTACTTCGCCGTGGCGGACTGGCCGTTGGTCGTCGGCAGGCTGCCAACCACGACATATCCATGAGGAAGGACGCCCAGCGCGCCGGTGAGGCCGACGCCGCCAGGACAGGCGCCCGGCAGCGAGTGCGCGGTGATGCGTCCAAACACCGACAGCTTCCCTGCAGGCGATATCTGGACGATCGTCGATCCCGTCCCCTGGTTATTTGACCTGGCGTTGAAATTGCTGACGAGAAAATCGCCTGCGGTCAAGGCGCCGACGGTGTGCGCGACGATGGCGACCCCGTAGGGGTTGACGTCCCCGTTGGGCGGCACGGTCGAGGCGATCGTCTTGATCGAGTGCAGCGAAGACAGATACGTCCCGGTCTTCGCTGCACTACCAGTCGCCACCATGGACGAGAGCGCCGCAGCCACCGCGGCCAACAGCGCACCAAATCCGAGCCCGGCGCGATGCATGCGATGCGATTCTAATCCCTACCAGAGCACGGATACGTCGTAGCGCTTGATCCGCTGGTCGTTGGTGACGATTGCTGCGTCTTCAGCCATGGCCTGCGCGACCAGCAGCCGGTCGAACGGATCGCTGTGGTGCGGTGGCAAGGTCTCGACGGTTTGTGCATGCGCAATCACAACGGGCAATTCGCGGCTCCCCGCGGCCAGCATCACGTCGACATAGTTGTTGGCCACACGGAGCTTGCCAATCCCACGCTTGATTGCGATCTCCCACGCGACGACAGCGCTCAGCAAAATCTCGTTGGCAGGATCCTCGATCGCAGCAGCGGCAGCGGCCGACAGCAGAGGCGCGTCGTCCGTGAACCAGATGACCGCACGTGTATCGAGAAGGAGCTTCAAGGCTTCATGCTGAAGGCCTCGGAGATCTCATCTGGAAGTTCGTCGAAGTGCTCGTCGATGAGGCTAGGGTTTCCCTTGAACGCGCCCCGCACGGATGCGAGCCGGTTGGGCTTCGGCACCGGTGTCAGCCGCACGGCCGGCGTGCCGTTGCGCGTGATCACGATCTCCTCCCCCCGCTCGGCCCGCTCAACGAGCTGCGACAGCTTTGTCTTCGCTTCGTGCATTCCGATCTCTGACATATGGCCAATCCTATCAGGCTAGCTAACGCCTAGCTAGCAGATGGTTGCCACCCTACTCCAGGGTCGGCGGTAGGTCGAACAGCTCGAACAGGCGTGAACTCTGGAACACCAGGTGCGGCTGATCTCGGCGCGGAGCTAACTGGCATGATCGCGGAGTGCCGGCTGTGGAGGCTGACCGTGAGGTTGCATATCTGGACGTGGGCCCTGCCGCACTCAAGCTTGCGAGGGCCGCACTGTTCGTCGGTCTCCTCTATGCGGCCGTCAGCGTCTACTGGGGCTTGGGTGGGACCTGGCTCCTGAACACTGTCGGCGGCTCCCTCCAGAAGCGGACGGGTGACGCTAGCGTCGTGGTCGCGGTGTGGGCGGCCGTCCTCTTGAAGGTGGTCCTGCCGTGCTACCGCTGCGGGTAGTCCGCCCGCGAGGCAGCCCAAGGCGGATCCGCGTCACTCGTGTAATAACGTGGATCGAGGCAGCACTCTTGACGACTTATGGTCTCGTGCTGACGGCGGTGGGCGTGCTGGTCCAGGCGCACGTCATCCATGCCTCGGCGACCGCTGATCATCGCGCGCTCGCATGGCACGCGTATCTCTGGGATCCGTGGTTTCTCATTTGGGGGCTTCTCGTCGTCGGTGCGCTGCGGGCGGCCGTCGACAGCAAGTCTCGGGCCATCGCAATGGGCTGACTCACTGGATGTCACGCGATGCGTGAGAATTGCGACGTGCTCGGCCTGCCCGCCGATATTCACGCCCTCCTGTTCGACCTCGACGGCGTGCTGACGCCTACTGCCAAGGTCCACGCGGCAGCGTGGAAACAGACCTTCGATGAGTTCCTGCGCCAGCGGGCGCAGGAATCCGGCACTGAGTTCGTCCCGTTCGATCAGGTCGCCGATTACGATCAATACGTTGACGGAAAGCCGCGCGAGGATGGCGTGGGCTCGTTCCTGAACTCGCGTGGGATCGAGCTGCCCGAGGGCTCAGCGGACGATCCGCCCGGGGCCCAGACGATCCACGGTCTCGGCAACAACAAGAACGAGCGCGTGCTCAAGCTGATCCACGAGCAGGGCGTGGAGGCCTACGAGGGGTCGGCGCGCTACGTACACGCGGTGAAGAAGGCAGGCCTCCCCCGCGCCGTTGTCTCTTCCAGCACCAACACCCACGACGTGCTCGCATCCGCCGGAATCGCCGACCTGTTCGATGCGGTCATTGACGGTGTCGTAGCCCAGCGCGAGCACCTGCGCGGCAAACCGGCGCCCGACACGTACCTGGCAGGCGCCAAGGCGCTCGGCGTCGAGCCGGCGGACGCCGCAGTCTTCGAAGATGCGCTAGCGGGCGTAGAGGCCGGACGCGCAGGCCGGTTCGGCTACGTCGTCGGTGTTGATCGCGTCGGTCAACGCGAGGCCTTGAAGGCACGCGGCGCGGATATCGTTGTGGATGACCTAGCGGAGTTGCTGGAGAAGTGATCCAGCACGACGCGTTTCCCGTTGAACCGTGGGTCATCCGTGAGACCGAGCTCGACCTCGATCGGCTGGCGCAAACTGAATCCGTCTTCGCGCTTTCCAACGGTCACATCGGCCTACGAGGGAACCTCGACGAAGGCGAACCCCACGGTCTGCCGGGCAGTTACCTCGGCGGCTTCTGGGAGTCGCGACCACTCCCTTACGCCGAGGCCGGCTACGGCGACCCCGAGCAGGGGCAGGAGGTCGTCAACGTCACCAACGGCAAGATCATGCGCCTGCTCGTCGGCGATGCCCCGTTTGACCTGCGATACGGCAAGCTGGACAGTCACGAGCGCGTCCTTGACATGCGTGACGGCGTCCTGCGCCGAAGTGTCGAGTGGACGTCCCCGTCCCATCAGTCGGTCCGGGTTCGCTCGACACGTCTCGTGTCATTCGCCCAGCGCGCGATCGCCGCGATCACCTACGAGGTCGAGCCAGTCGACGAGCCCGTTCGGGTGGTCGTCCTGTCAGAGCTGATCGCCAACGAGGAGCTTCCGGACTCCGGGGCTGATCCACGCGAAGGACACGGAACGGTGATGCCTCTGCAATCGGAGCTCCGCGAGAGCGCCGATACGCGGGCGATCCTGGTTCACCGCACCAGCGGCAGTGACCTTCGGGTCGCAGCGGCAATGCACCACGAGGTCCATGGACCTGACGCAACCGAAACCTCGATCGAAGCGTTTGACGACGTGGCCCGGTTGACCGTTGCGGCGCCGCTCCAACCCGGCGAGACACTCCGCATCGTCAAGTACGTCGCCTACGGTTGGTCGCACGGGCGGTCCACTCCCGCGCTGCAGGATCAGGTTGCGGCCGCCCTGTCGGAAGCGCATGCCACGGGCTGGGCCGGACTGCTGGCGGCGCAGAGGGAGTTCCTCGACGCATTCTGGGCCCGCGCCGACGTGGAGATCGAAGGCGATCCGGAGTTGCAGCAGGCGACCCGATTTGGTCTGTTTCACGTACTTCAGGCGGGGGCCCGAGCAGAGCAGCGCGCGATCGCCGCAAAGGGGCTCACCGGCTCGGGATATGAGGGCCACACATTCTGGGACAGTGAGGCGTTCGTGCTGATGGTGCTCACCTACACGCTCCCCCAGGCGGCCGCGGACGCTCTCCGGTGGCGGCATGCGACGCTCGGCCGGGCACGCGAGCGAGCCAAGCAGCTGGAGCTGTCGGGTGCGGCATTCCCGTGGCGGACGATTCACGGCGAGGAGTGCTCCGGTTACTGGCCGGCCGGAACCGCCGCCTTTCATGTCAACGCGGACATCGCCGCGGCCGTGGTCCGCTACCAGCATGCTGTCGATGACGAGGACTTTGAGCGCGAGGCCGGGGTCGAGTTGCTCGTCGAGACGGCGCGGCTGTGGCACTCACTAGGGCACCGCGATGCGCAGGGCGGGTTCCGGATCGATGGCGTCACCGGACCCGACGAGTACAGCGCGATCGCCGACAACAACGTCTACACGAACCTGATGGCGCGGTGCAACCTGAGAGCTGGTGCCGACGCCGCGGAACGGCATCCCAACGTCGCACGGTCTCTCGGCGTCGATCCCGACGAAGCCGCCTCCTGGCGCGACGCCGCCACCGCGATCGTCGTTCCCTACGACGAACGCCGGGGGGTTCACCCGCAGGCCGAGCGGTTCACCGACCACGACATCTGGGACTTCGAGGCCACGAAACCCGATCAGTACCCACTACTGCTGCACTTCCCATACTTTGATCTGTACCGCAAACAGGTCGTCAAGCAGGCCGATCTGGTGCTGGCCTTGCATTTATGCGGTGAATGGTTCACGCCCGAGCAGAAGCTCGCCGACTTCGACTACTACGAGCCGCTCACGGTCCGCGACTCGTCGCTATCAGCCTGCACACAGGCGGTCGTCGCCGCCGAGGTCGGTTACCTCGGGCTCGCGTATGCCTACTATCGCGAGGCCGCGCTGATGGATCTCGATGACCTCGAGCACAACGTCCGCGACGGCCTCCACATCGCTTCGCTCGCCGGAGCATGGACAGCGGCGGTTGCGGGTTTCGGCGGGATGCGCGACGCAGGCGGAAGGCTCAGCTTCAAACCGCAACTGCCCGAGGAGATCACGCGGCTCGCGTTCCGGGTCAGCTTCCGGGCGTCGACCTTCGCGGTTGAGATCGAACACTCGCGAGCGAACTATCGGCTGCTTGCGGGCGCGCCGATCGAGGTGACCCATTACGACAGCAGCGTCCAGCTAACCCAAGATGGTCCGGTATCGCTGCCGATCCCCGCCGTGACCTGGCGCGAGCCCCCAGCTCAGCCAGCGGGGCGGGCCCCGCGACATCGGAGCTGACGGCGGGCGGCGTCAGAGCGTCGGGAGCCAGCCATGCGGGCCACGGACGTTGGTGTACGGGTGGCCCTCCTCCGGCAGCGGCAACTCATGAGCTCCGTAGATACTCATCCGCTCGATCATGTCGTCGTCGGCGTGGGCGATGATGGCTCGCTTGTAAGGCCCGCGGCGACTGAAATCTGTCAGCTCGTAAGTTGCCGTGCACTCAGCGATCCAGACCCCCGGTTCCGGATTCCACTCTGAGGTCAGATGATGCTGCGTAGCCCGCAGTTCTGCGATGAACCCCCGTAACTCGCTGCGGATTTGCTGATCCCCTACGGCCTCCTCGCCAAACGGCATCGTCAGCACCGCCGCCGGCGCGAACTGCGACATGACTGCTTCGAGGTCGAGTGCGTCGACTGCGCGTAGAAACGCCGGAATCGGAGAATCGCTCATCGGCAAAGCCTAACCACTGGCTCAAGGTCGCTGGCGCCGTCCGTGCGGATGCCATTACATAGCCACGATGCCGGTTGGGCGCTGTCAGGTCATCCGACGTCCGCTCATAAGAGCAGGCGAAGGAGCGCAGTTGTCGCGATCGCAAGCACGAACACCACGAGCAGCGAGCGGCCACGCCACAGCGCGACCGCGCCGACTGCCACTCCCGCGAGTGTGTGCCAATCGGCGCGGTAGTGGCGGTCTGAGTCGAACAGGTCAGTGACGATCAGCGCGCTCAGCATTGCGATCGGCAGCAGCGCTGCGATGCGCTGGACGCGTGAGTGAGCCAGCACCGACTCCGGAAGTGAGACGCCGATCAGTTTCAGGCCGTAGCAACCAAGTGATGCCACAAGCACGGTGACCCAGGTGCTCAACCTGGCCGCCTTTCCTGCTGATGCTGGCGGACCGGGAGCAGTCCAGCCCCGATCGCCATGCCGGCCGCGGCGATGATCGGCACCCCGGCCGGCGTGACCGTCACGAGCGCCAACGCCACCACCACCGCGCCGACGGCCACCACCAGACCGCGGTCGCGCGAGAGCTGCGGCCAGAGCAGCGCCAGGAAGATCGCCGGCGCCGCGGCATCAAGTCCGAGCGCCGAGGTGTTGATGCTGCGTCCGATCAGCGCGCCGGCGAGCGTCCCGAGGTTCCACATTGAGCACAGCCCAATCCCGGTCGCCCAAAACGCATACCGGCCGGCGCGGCGGCCGGTCTGAGCGACAGCCATCGCGGTGGTCTCGTCGATCACGAAGTGCGCCGTCAGCACACGTCCGAGGCCGCTCGGGCGGACGATGCCGGCAACCGAAACCCCGTAGAAGGCATTGCGCAGCCCCAAGAGCAACGCGGCCGTAAGCGCCGCAAACGGCGATCCCGCGACTGCGAGTACCCCTACCAGCGCAAACTGCGACGCGCCGGTGAACATCACCGCGCTCAGCGTCACAGCCTGGAGAACGCTCAGGCCGGCAGCGGCCGCGACAGCTCCGAACGCAAGACCGAATACGCCGGCGTAAACGCCGATCCCGGCAGCCGCGCGTGTGATCGCGGTCCGCTGTGGAAAGGGCTCGGCAGCTGTACGACTCGAACTCGAAGGCGTCACCACGCTCACGGCAACACAGTACGATGCGAACGGGGCAACTCGGTGGCTAATCTCACAGCCAATGCCGTCGGACGCGCAATGATATGGCACCGTGGATCGCATTGACCGGCGAATAATTGCTGAGCTGCAGCACGACGGGCGACTCTCCAACGTCGAGCTTGCGGATCGCATCGGCCTCAGCCCCGCTCCGTGCCTGCGGAGGGTGAGGCGGCTCGAGAGCGAGGCCGTGATCCTTGGATATGCCCGCCCGGATCGATCCGCGTGCGATCGGCCGCGGCTTCGAGGTGCTCGTCAACGTCGACCTCACGCGCAAGGACCGTGCAACCTTCGAAGCCTTCGAAGATGCGGTCGCCGCCCTTGAGGAGGTCATCGAGGTACGCCGCATGTTCGGCCTACCCGACTACCTGCTGCGCGTCGCGACAGACAGCATCGAGAGCTACGAAGCGTTCGTCTCGACCCGGCTCGGGGACGTTCCGGGTGTCGACAAGCTCGATTCCCACATCACGATGAAGCTCATCAAGTCGCCCGACCACCAGGTCGCGGCGGCAGTTTGAGAAGGCACGGACGTACACGCCGATGCGATGAACTTCGAGACCTTCGATCAGGACTCCTGGGAGCGTCGCTGGACCCAAGCCCTGCGTGAGCACCCCGACAAAGTGGCCGCTCGCTCGCCGAATGCGCACCTGCTGGCCGAAACCGCCAAGCTTCGGCCCGGACTCGCCCTCGACGCCGGCTGCGGTCACGGAGCCGAGTCACTCTGGCTCGCCGCGCGCGGATGGCGTGTCACGGCCATCGATTTCGCTGAGACGGCGCTGGACCATGCGCGCGCGACCGCTCAGAGCATCGGTGCGGACGTCGCCGAGCGCGTCGAATGGCTGGAGGGTGACCTCGGGATCTGGGTCCCGCAGGCGGGACGCTACGACCTCGTCATCTGCCTCTACGTTCACGTGGCCGGATCGGTCGAGGAGATGCTGTCGCGGCTGGCAGCCGGGGTAACGCATGGCGGCACCCTGCTACTGGTCGGTCACCGTCCCGTGGACCCCACCACCGGCGCTCCGACGCCGGCAGCCGGCCAATCGCAGCCGTCCATCGACGCAGCCATCAACGCGTTGAATCCGCGCGACTGGCGGATCGAGGTCGCCGAGGAGCGACCGCGGGCCGCGGCCGGAACTGGGGTCGACGCGGTGATACGCGCGGTCTCCATCGCCTGAATCTGAGATGCCAGCGAGAGTGCAGTTGCCGTGTTAGGACGACGACCCGAACGGCAGCGCCGCGTGCGCCGTCCACCGCCGACCGTCGAACAAGTACACATGTGCGCCGTCGACGGTCGCGCTGAGTGGCAGCTGCGGCTTCAGCGCCTCGGACACGGTGCCGAACAGCTCACGACGTCGCGATGTCGTCACGGTCAGATGTGGGACGACGACGTTGTGCTCGCCCGCGTACGGCCTGTTCCGTGGCCAGCCGTCGACAAGTGCCCGCGTCAGCGCGACGAACGGCTCCGCGGGCTCGGGCGCCAGGTACAGGACGTTGGGAAACCGGGCCGTCGCGGCGAACGTGACCTGGAACGGCTCGAACGCAGCGCACAGCGAGCGGAGTGCCGGCAGCGCGCCAGCTTCGGTGAGGTTCGCCGCAGGCAGGAACGGGACGATCGCGGTGATGTGCGGCGGAATCCCGTTCGGCTTGCGCGGTAGATCGAAACGCTCACGCAAGGCGGCGATCGTCTCATCCAGCGATGGGACACGCACGACCACTGCCGACTCCCATGCAACGTCACGAACCGTGTGCGTCATCCGCTCGGTCCAACGGTGGCCGCAACACTGGCGAGGGCCTCGGTGATCAGCTCGGGCAGCTCGCGCTCCTCCCCAGCCGCGAGCCAGCGCTCGAAGGCGACCCGGAACGCGGCCATCCCCAGCTCGGCGGTCATGCTCGCTTCGGGCTCCTTGACGCCACGGGCCCGTAACGCCTCGGCCATCCCGGCGGTCACGTCCGCGAGCTTGATCAGCTCGCGTTCACGCAGCTCCGGGTTGGCGACGATGACGCGCTGGCGCGCGCGGGCGAAGCCGCGCCCGCGGAACTCATCCAGCGCGGCACCCGCCGCCTCGACGGCAGCGGTGACAGCCTCAAGCGCTGTCCGGGAAGCGGGTGCGCTCGCCAGCGTGCCGACGAAGTTCTCGCGAAAATGCGTGCTTCCTCCGAACAGCACCTCGCGCTTGTCCGCGTAGTGCCTGAAGAACGTGCGCTCTGTCAGGCCGGCGTGCTCGGCGATCTCGGCGACGGTCGTCTGTTCGTAGCCGTGCTCGCTGAAGAGCTCCATCGCCGCCTGCTCGAGTCTCCCCTGCGCGTTCGGTTCCCAGCGTCCCATGTCGGCTAGGATAACAGTGATGTCAGCTTCTGACATGCGCGTGCTACAGTGATGTCAGTTACTGCCATCAAAAAGCTCGGAGATCTGAAATGCGAGTCTTCGTAACCGGCGCGTCAGGCCACATCGGCTCGGCCGTCATCCCAGAACTGCGCCACGCCGGCCATCAGGTGTTGGGCCTCGCCCGTTCAGATCAGTCAGCCGCGACGATCGAGGCGGCCGGCGCCGCCGCACAGCGTGGCTCCCTCGACGACGTCGAACTCCTGCGCGAGACCGCGCGTGAAGCCGACGGCGTGATCCACCTCGCCTTCCGGCACGACTGGATGCGCAGCGGCGACTTCGCAGGGGCTGTGGCGACGGACCTCGCCGCGATCACGGCGATGGGCGAGGCCCTGGCCGGCTCAGGCGGGCCATTGGTCACCACCTCCGGCACGATGATGCTGGCGCTCGGGGGCATCAGCGGCCGTCCCGGTACCGAGCAGGACGCGGTCGAGGGCGGCCCGCGTGTCGACGCCGAGAACCACGTCGTCGCGCTGGCCCAACAGGACGTGCGCTCATCGGTCGTGCGGCTGCCGCCACTCGTCCACAGCCACCTGGATCGTCATGGCTTCGCGCCGACCCTGATCGCGATCGCCCGCGAAAAGGGCTACGCCGGCTACCTCGGTGACGGTGCCAACCGCTGGCCCGCCGGTCACACGCTCGACGCCGCCCTGCTCTACAGGATCGCGCTCGAGTTGGCGCCGGCGGGCTCACGCTTCCACGCTGTCGACGACGACGGCGTGCCGTTCCGCGAGATCGCCGAGACCATCGGCCGCATGCTCGGCTTGCCGACACGCAGCGTTGCGCAGGAGGACGCCGAGAGCTACTTCGGCTTCCTCGCGCCATTCGTCGG
>Ga0307373_10015253_pt1 | contig 10474 bp, 10 predicted proteins | sample OX2MG_FD_202534 | JGI IMG/M metagenome (GOLD analysis project Ga0307373, IMG submission 202534) | Soil microbial communities from Risofladan, Vaasa, Finland - OX-2 | ecosystem: Environmental > Terrestrial > Soil > Coastal area > Acid sulfate soil | place: Finland: Risofladan, Vaasa | collected...
AGGCGTGCGCGCGTCCCGCGCGCGTCCCCCCACGCACACGCGCCCTTCCGCATGGCGTCCCTCTCCCGCCGCAGCGGGGGAGAGACAGCCGACCGCCGCAGACGCGTCGGCAGGGTGGGGGTAGCCTATTCCAGCGGCATGACCAGCGATGGTTGCGGCGGGAAGAGGATGGTGAGCAGCGTCTGCGCGGCGTCTTCGGCCCACACGTCCGGGTAGGCGTGGCGCAGCTCGGCGAGGCTGCGATAGCCGAACAGCAGTTGCAGGAAGACCAGCGGCGGGAAGCCTGCCTTGGGTTGCCCCCAGAGTGGCTTTTGCCAATCCTCCGCCTGCGCCAATTTTCCCTGCTCGAAGAGCAGGCGCAAGCCGCCGCGATAGAAGTCCACCGCCAGCGCGCCAGTGTGGCCTGCCATCACCGAGTCTGCCAGCCGCCGCTCCAGGACGGGCGCGATCAGGCGTAGGAAGCCGGGCAGGTCGGGGACACGGATGTACCAGGCGTAGGGCGGCTCGGACGCGGTCATCGGGATGACGTTCTCGAGCGCATCGTAGAGCGGATGGGCGCGCCCCAACACCAACTCGATACGGTTCGCGGGGGCCAGATCGGGCTTCGACAGCAGCATACGCTCGCTATATGCTCGGACGCCACGTAGGATGGATGGCGCCGCCGCGACCAACGAGACCCCCGGAGCGACCGCAGCGCCCCAGATCGGGACCCGCGTGTCCCAACGGACATCGTTCGTAAACACTGCGCCGACTGGCTTGCTGTCGGGCGCACGGTTGTCCATCACCAGCAGCGAATGCCAGTTCTGCCCCGCCGCCGGATCCATGCCATGCTCGGCGTCGATTGTCCAACGCCAATGCGCCTCGTCCACCACCGCCGTGACCAGCGCGCCGACCGCCTGCCGCTGGCGATCATACAGCCGCATCAGTTGCGGGATGTCGTCCAGCGTAGCGTCGCGCAGGCTGTATGGCTCGCTCTCGTCGGCTTTGAGCGAGGGTAGATCGCTCATGGCGACGAAGCGCTGTCCGCCCAGGTCGAGCGCATACTCGTAACCGAACTGGCGGTAGTAGTACGGGATGCCGGTGATGCCTTGCGCCAGATGTCCCAGCGCTGCGCTCCGGGCGTGGATCAGCCGGAAGACCTCGCGCACCAACCCCCGTCGCCGATAGTCGGGCAGGCTGCCCACAATCTCCGGCCTGCCGACGGGAATGTGAACGCCTGCGTAGTCCCACGCCTGGTTGATCAGGCAGGTCGCGGCGACGACCTCGCCGGTCTGTGTGTTCTCCACCAGCGCAAAGCCATCCCCGCCAATCAGGTGGTGGCGGCCACTGAGCATATCACGCACCCAGAGGATGATGTGCTGGTTCAGCGGCGACTCTGCCGTTTCGCGGAAGACCAGGCTGTAGAACAAGCCTAGCCGCTCAGCGTCTGCGGCGGTGGACCACCGCAGGACGAGACCATCGCCCAGGTCGCGCCGATAGTTCGGATCGCTCAACGTCTCATTGGTCTGTCCGCGCGTCTGGCCGCGCGTCTGATCGCGCGCGTGCGCGCCCCGCTGGGCGGCGCTCTTTGTGCTTGCCATCGTATCAGGTCCTTTGCTGTTTCATAAGGTGTAGGATGGGTAGGGGTGGGCGCGTTCCCAGCGGGCGCGTGAGGCGGCGCCACGAAGGCCGCCTGCGCGGCCTCACGATCTCCAGGCCGCGACGGCGGCCTTCGTGGCCAACGGCCTCACGGCGCGCGTTCACGCGCTCGCTCCAGCGCTAGCCGAAGCGGAAGGAGGCCAGCAGCGGCTGGTAGACCAGGTTGTTCGTGCTGGTGAAGCTGGTGATTGGGCTGCTGAGTGTGATGGCGTAGACCTCGTCATCGTGGATGGTGACCAACAGGTCTACCTCGCGGATCACGTTGTCGGCCCCCGTGACCTGTCCCTCGCGCTGCTGCCAGACGGCCCCGGCGAACGCCTGCGACGGCTGGACGGACCGAGCGCCGAGGCCAAGCTGCGTCGCCAACGTGTTCGCCGCCGTCACGTCGGGCGCGGCGGTCGGCGAAGGCGTCGCATTGGCGCCGGGCGTTGTGGTTGCGGATGCTTGCGTCGCCGCCGTGACGGGCGAGACGGTGATCTGTGCGCTATCCACCCCGGCGCTATCGGTGAGCAATGCGCCATTGGGCAGCGCCGTCACCTGCCAGAGGCCAGGGCGGGTGAAGTTGAAGCGCCGCTGTGGGTCATGATAGGTCTGTGTCTTGGGGATCGGCGGACCCGCCAGCAGCGCCCGCACCTCGACGGCCCCCGCCCCCACAAACAGCAACACCACCACGCCAATCACGAGATAGAACGGCCAGCGGACGCGCGCAGGCGGGGGCGGCGTGAGCTTGCCCCGGGCGGAGATACGACCCATACCGGGCCGTGACGCGAGCGCGGTCTTGCTGGCGCCGCTCGTGGCAGCGCGCATCCCCGGCGCGCCCCTGGCGCCACTCACCGCCCCACGCGCGCCCTTGCCACGAGGCGCGCCCGACGTTGCGCCACGCAGAGGGCTAATGGCGGGCAGTTCAACCGTCTCCGGCGCGCGTTTGGGGGCGCGGACTGGCTGAGTGGGCGTCTCGATCTCGCCGATGGGCGCGCCGCAGACGAAGCAGACGGTCGCGCCCTCTTCGTAGGACGCGCCGCACCGTAAACACGTCTGCTCAGCCATTGCCAGCCCCCTCACCGTCTGGCGTCGTGTGGCGGCGCGCAGTCGGTCGGCGCGCGAAAGAAAGGAAACCACCAGGATACGCCGCCTACAGTGATCGATCAGGATGGCTCAGAACACAAGGGAGGACGGGACAAGTGGCTGGCAGACGCGCCAACACAAAAGCGCGGCAAGCATGGCTATTGGGAGCCGCTCCCGCAAGTCACGTTTACCGGCTTCTTTTGATTGTATCCACAAGCGCCACACCTACGCTGTGAAATCGATCACAGTGGTATCACAGATATGACAAATTCGATACAGTGAGCATGAGTGAGCGTGCGCTGTTTCTCTGCGCCTGCCTCTAATTCAAGCCGTTCGTAGCGAGGTAGTCGCGTAGGGACCTTGGGACGAAGCCAAAGTTGCGCTCGACGGAATCCAGGTCGGTGGCGTTCTCGAAGTCGAAGAGTTCGACGGCGGCGGGCGTGATCGGCGGCTTGGCCAGCACAACCGACATCATCGCCGCGCCCAGCTTCACCAGCGGCTTCGGCCCCGGCGCTTTGATGCGGCGGACATGCAGCGTCTGCATCAGCAGATCAAGCACCTGATTGTACGTCAATATCTCTGGCCCGCCAACCTCAATCACGCGGCCATCGTAGGGCGCTGGCTCCTGCGCCAGCTTGAGGATGCAGGTGGTGACATCCTCCACCCAGATCGGCTGGAACTTGAGCTTGCCATTGCCCACCACCGGCACGACCACCGGCACGCTCTTGATCAGCCCGGCCAGCCCGTTGAAGAACGCCGAGCCATGCCCGAACTGGATCGACGGCCCGAGGATGCTCCACGTCAACCCGCTCTGTTTCACCGCCTGGTCGGCCTCGTAGCGCCCCTCCATATACGAGCCGGGCTTGCTGGGCTTCGTGCCAAGGCCACCCATCACGCAGATGCGCTGCACGCCCGCGTTGCGCGCGGCGGCGACGAGGTTGCGCGTGCCAGTGGTGTTCGTCTCGTAGTAGTTGACGCCGGGGCCGGGCTTGCGGTCGGCGGTGATGAACGCGCAGTGGATGATGGTCTCCACGCCCGCCAACGCCGCGTCCAGCGTCTCGGGCTTGGTGGTATCGCCGACGACGATCTCGGCGCCCGACTGCGGCAGTCGGCTCCGCGCCGACGCGGCGTCGCGCACGAGCGCGCGTGGCTGCGCGCCCTGCTCGGCCAGCCGCGCCACGATGCGGCTGCCGACGAAGCCAGCCGCGCCAGTCACTAGAATCATAGGGGTCAGCGCCTCTCTAGAGTGGGAGTCCGGTCCAGCGGACATGATTCCGCTGCCGGTACCAACTCAGCTCACGCTCATTGCTGGCGCAGGGCGCTGACACTCCTGGCGCATGGGCACACAAACAAGCCCCGTCAACACGCCTGCGCTGGTCGATCCGCTACAGATTATGGCGGGCGTGACGGGTGGTGTGCAACGGGGCGGGGCTGGGAGGCGACGACGCGCAATACCCCAACGGGAGGAGAAGTAGCTTACGGCTGCTTGAATATCTCTTGGCCGCCGACGAGACGCCAGATGACATGCGCCTCGCCCGGTCGTTGCTCGTCGCCATAGCGAAACGTCGCGCGGCTATCGGGCCAGTCCCAGGTCATCTCGAAGATGCCAGCGTGGCTATCGACGTTCTTGACGCGCAACGATTGACAGAACGGGCGTTTGGCGCGCAAGTCGTCAACAAACAACTTCACTGCCGCCACAAACTTTTCACGTTCAGCGGGGGGAAGTCGTCTTAAGTCGCCTAAGAACTGGCCTTCCTCATCATACGTTGGCATTGTCCGCCACTTCTTGTTCGGAACGCTCAGCGAGTTTCGTTGCCTGATAGATTCCCTCCGCTGCCCTTAGCTCCTCCTCGGTGACGCCTAGTGAGCGAAAGAAATCATCTATGTCGTCGTAGACCTTCTTTTGATGTGACGCATTGTCGATCAAAGCCTCTAGCAGCGCCTCGGGTGTCTGGCCCTGGCGTTGCGCCGTCTGCTCCAACGTTTGGTACGCATGCTCTGAAAGCTCGATAGTGTGGCCCATCGCCTGTCCTCCTGTAGTGAATGGCATGTCGCACGTTCGTCACCGGCAGTATAGCATATGGCGGGGCGAGCGAGCGTGTGCGATACTGCGGACAAGCGACGGGCTACCCGTATAGGTTGACGGCGTTGCGCATCCAACCAGTGATACGCGCGCGGCCATGCGCGGCGTCCGCAACAAAACTGTTGTCGATGGAGACCCAGTAACCTAGCGGCGTACACGGTCGGTACGGGGTTTCTGATATGCCCGTCTGGGAAATGTCCAATGTCGCCACTCTCACAGCTAACCTCACAGCCGATTCCACCTCTCACTCCACCAGAAAACTGGAAGCTCGTCTCTATTGCGGAGTCGCATGAGCCGCTGGTGGCGCTGGCTCGGCTGAGAAGCGCGTCATTCCTCCTTGAGCCAGCATACTTCAAAATGGGAATACCGCACGCGATTGAGGAAATGTATGTCCGGGAGGGCGTGGCGGAGCGTTTGCTGCAAGCGTGTTCACGCCTCCCCCCAGGCCTGGCGCTGCTCATCTGGGATTGCTGGCGACCGCTCGAAGTGCAACAAAGCCTGTTCAATCAGCAATTGGCCGTTGTCCAACGCGAATCGCCCGAGCTGGCGTTAGCCGAGGCTCGCACACGCACGGAAACCTATGTCAGTCTGCCAGCAGCCGATCCACAACATCCCTCGCCGCACAACACTGGCGGCGCAGTCGATCTGACCCTGGCGTCCGCAGCAGGCAAGCCACTCCCGATGGGGGTGGACTTTGATGGATTTGACGAGAGCGCGAGAACAAGGATACTCGAGGAGCGCCACGAACGTGGCGAACGCCTGAGCAGCGAGGAAGCGGTTTGGTTGGCGAACCGGAGGTTGCTGTTCCACATCATGGTGGAGGCCGGGTTTACGAACTATTGGGAAGAGTGGTGGCACTTCGATTATGGCAACCAGTTTTGGGCTTCGGTGAAGGGGCGCCACGCAATCTATGGGCCAGCGAATCCCGATCACCATACAGCGATCGCCGCGCCAACTCAGCCAAGTTCGAGATAAGTATCCGGCAGATCGTTGGCAAAGAGAACAATATCCCCTTCACGAGCAATCTGGCCAATCACCGCCGTCACCTCCGCCAGGGTGTTCACGCAGTGGAGATGATCAGTGGGGAAGTGGGCCGCGCGTAAGCCGTTCTGTATCGCCTGTGTCTGGCGTTCGCCCACCAGGATGATGTCGGTACAGACCGCTGCGGCATGTTCGCCGAACCGATAATTTTCGTCGTCTTCACGACTGCCCAACTCCACCATGCCAGGCGTCACCAAAATCTTCTTGTTCCCGCGCATCTGGGCCAGCACGTCGAGTCCGTTATGCACGCCAACCGGGTTGGCGTTGTACGAATCGTCAATAATCGTGACGCCACCTGGTTGGCGCATAAGCTGAAGCCGATGCGGAGCGGCTTCGAGCAGCAGCGTATCGCGCACGGCCTCCGCTACGGGCAGGCCAAGGAGATGAATTATCGCCAACGCGGCGCTCACGTTCAAGATATTGTGTCGCCCCAATAGGGGGATGGCTATTCGGTACTCCAAACCCTCGGCTGCCCAGCGCCAGGTAAACCGGGTCGCCTTCTCCGTGACCTCAACAGCCGACGCGACGACATCCAACGCATCAGATGTTTCCCCGTCAACGCCGTACCGCACCACACGATATCCCTCTTGCGCCGCACGATCGGCAAGCCGCGCGCATTCCGTGTCGCCACAGTAGATGACAGCGGGGCTGCCCGCCGGGAGGGCCTCCACCAGCTCATAGATCGCCGCGCCGATGCGATCCAGTGTCCCAAATCGCTCCAGGTGCTGCGGACCAACCGAGGTAATGATGGCAATGGATGGTTGAACCAACCGGCACATCGCGGCAATCTCACCGGTGTCGTAGGCGTCCATCTCCACGATGAATGCGCGATGCTTCGGCAACAGGTTTTCGTTGACCGTGCGGGTGACGCCCATCAAGGTATTGTAGCTTTTCGGGGTGGCGAGGGTTTCCATAAAAGCGTTGAGCAGGCGCGCCGTAATGTGCTTGGTGCTGGTCTTCCCGTAGCTCCCGGCGATGCCAATGGTCAGCGGCTGGTACGCTATCATTCTCTGCTTAGCCTGCTTCACGAATCCCTGCTGAATGCGTCGTTCGACGGGCGCCATCACCGCATTCCCGCCGATCACCAGCAGCAGCGCGCCACCCGGCGCCAGCACGATCAGCGCCATCACCACCAGGGCGCCCACCACGGCAGGCGTCACCACCACCAGCGCTGCTACGGCGCCTGTCGCCACGATTGCAATCACCGCCGAGGCCCCCAAAATGCGGCGCATGCGCATCGTGTAGACGAGCGGCTTCTTCGCCGGTAGCGGCTTCCAGGCGAGGTGGAGGGCCACCGCAGCACACACCCACCCCAGCCCGACGGAGCCAAAGGGGTTGTGCGGAGCTATCACTTGGACTGCCACGCTCACGACCGCCGCTACCACAACCGCCAGAATTATTGCCGGTGGAAAGAGCCAGGCGCGCTGCCGCCCCCAGGCCAGGAGTCGTCGTCCTTCATACTCCTCAATCTGATACATGCGCGCTGCCATCAACCCGGCGCGTACCAGCCACGACAGCCAGACAAGCGCCGCCAACGCGACAACAAGATATGCGATCACGAGTTATTTCCCACCCTTGAAAAACGTCAGGACGATGTGGCAGAAGCGCCCCACCTGCTCCAGATAGGCGAAATGGCCTGCGCCCTCAAAGATGACCAACCCTGCGTCTGGGATGAGGCGCTCCATGAGTTTGGCGTCAGACACTGGGGTGTCTTCATCGCGCTCGCCCCAGATGAGCAGCGTGGGCGCCTGGATAGCCGGTAACAAGCCTTGCAAATCCTCATTGACGACGCGCACGAGCGTCGCGCGAACAACACCGCTTGCCTGGTGATAATCTGACGACCCCTGGCGCGCAACCCACCCACTCGCCCAGCGCCGACATGGCCCAGGCGTGAGGGCGGACTGCGCGAGCCAGCGCATGCCTTTGAAGAGACGTACTCGCATATGATAGCGCCATGTACGTCGGGGAAGGATGCCCGCGCTATCCGTCAACACCAGCCGCCGGACACGGTCGGGCCAGGTCGCAGCAAGTTTGATCGCGACCCTGCCACCAAACGAATGCCCGATGACATCTGCCTGCCGGACGCCCAGGCTGTCCATCACATCGCGCAGCCACGCGGCGTAATCCCCGACCGACCAGGGTTCCGGCGGCGGCGGGGTGGCGCCGAAACCTGGAAAATCCAGCGCGATCACATCATGCTCAGCGCTGAGCGCCGACATGACCGCGCGAAAGAGCTGACTGCTCGCGCCCCACCCATGCAACAGGAGAACGGGAAAGCCTTGCCCAGCGCGTTCCACATGCGGGAGGGGATGCGGCGAAACGTGTGTTGGCGGTGGTAAACTCGTCATCGCAACCTGTTCTCAACTGCATATCAGGATATGTCAATGGCTTGAAAGCATGCGCCGCAGCACGGCGATCACTTGCGGAGCGCGTTCGCTCAACAGATCATGTCCTGCGCCTGGTAATACGAGCAGCCGCGCGGTAGGGAGCTGCTGCGCCAGCGCCTGGGTAGCTGCCAGCGGATTGAACGGATCGTGGTCGCCCGCGAGCAGCAGGACCGGACACCTGATCTGGTCGGCGGCTTCCCGCGAAAGCAAGACACCTGCCCGCTGCTCATGGATCGCGCGCATTGCGCTTGCCCAGGAACGCATCGATTCCAGCGCGCCCTCGCCATGCAGCGACAGGAGTTCCGCCCGGTAGCGCGGCCAGTCGGGCAAACCACGCTCGGGATCCGCAAACACCGCTACGACATCTGCGGGCGGCACGCGGCCACTCACGCCCCATGCCGTGACAGAGCGCGTCGTCGGTAGCTGAGCCGCCACCTGAAGCGCGATTTCCCCCCCATCACTATAGCCTACGAGATGTGGCCTGTCCACCCCCAGAAACCGCAGGAGTTGGAGAATATCCTGTACATCAGCCGCAAACGGCGTATCATCGTAGCGCCGGGCCGTCCCACGGGAACGCCCCCACCCACGCAGATCGGGCGCGATGACACGAAAGTCTGGCGCGAGTTCTGCCATCAATGGCGCAAAATGCAGGTGGGCGGTTCCCGCCAGGCCGTGCAGCAGGACGACAGGGGCGCCTGCCCCAATCTCGTCATAGGCGAGTATTGGCAGTTGCGATTCTTGCGCATCCATGCCTTGCATCAACCCCCTCCACTCGCCAGTTCGAGCGAGCGCCACTGCTGCGCCGCCTATGGGTCAGGCTTGCACTTGCTTGCTACCGCCAAACGGCTTACCACTCAAGAGCGATGAGGCAAAGGTGTACGTGATACGTCGCTTCTCGCGGTAGCGCATCTGCGCGAAACCGATCAGCGCGGTCAGCAGGTCTGGGAAGGCGACGCCAGAGTGTTCCCAGAGATAGAACGCGAGCGAACCCGGCAAGGTGTTAATCTCGTTGACATAATATTCGCCGGTCTGCGGTCGCACAAAAAAATCCACTCGCGCCACGCCTGCGGCTCCCAGAGCAGAAAAAACGCGGATCGCCGCTTGTTGCACTGTCTGCGTCAAGGCGGGATCAAGTGGCGCCGGGATCAGACGTCGGGCGCTTGCCATCCCCTGGCTCTCGCCCCTTTTCGTCGGCTGCCCAGAGGTGTTGCGCATACCCTGCTTGGCGAAAGACGAAGTGGCCCCTCCCTTGGCAGCGCCGCCTTGATCTGCCGACGGCAAATACTTATCCGCGAAGCTCAGCACGCCTTCACTGATAGGTTGCTCACAAGTGGAGGCTTTGCTATCGTCGCCGTAGCCCAGCACCGAGCAGTTCACCTCGATGATGTCCTGCTGCGCCGGTTCGACGAGCAGGCGTAGATCATAGGTGGCCGCGACGTCCATCGCATCGGTAAGCGTCGCCCGGTCCGTCGCCCGACTCACACCAATGCTCGATCCCAGGGTGCAGGGCTTGACGAAAACGGGGTATTCGAACCGCGATTCGATCAGGGTCAGCACAGCCTCCGCGTCGCGTTGCCATTGCGCTCGGCTGACAACGATATCGTCGATGACGGGCAACCCAGCGTCACGCAGGATACTTTTCGTCAGGCGCTTATCCATGCCGATTGCGGAAGCGGCCACGCCCGAGCCAACGTAGGGGAGATCGGCCAACTCAAAGAGGCCCTGCAAGGTACCATCCTCCCCGTGGGAGCCATGCACGAGCGGAAATGCGACATCGATAGGCTCGGTGAGCTGCTCCTGGGCGCGCCCACCAAAGAGTCGCGCACGCTGCGGCGTAGGTTCATAGAGCAGGCCTGGGCGCGCCGTGTCGGAGCTAAATACGACCGGTCGGGCTTGTTCGGTCAGCGCATCGAGGTCCTTGAAATTGTTGAGATCATGCAACACGTCGCCGGTATACCATCGTCCCGACTTGGCGATATAGACCGGAACCGGTGTGAAACGGTCGCGTGGCAACGCCGCCATTGCTTGATGCGCCGTGATGACCGACACCTCATGCTCGACAGAGCGCCCTCCAAATATCATGGCAATACGTGCGGTCGGCATCAAGAACTCCTTTGGTGTTCACGTTGGTTGACGCGAGGTCGCCTCGATGTCGTCGCCGTCGTCTTCGTCGTCGCCGTCATCTCCATCGCCCCCATGATAGCATACCGTGTCATGGGGTCCAGTCGAACAGCAGTGGGACCACGCCATGCGATCGGGG